>ENA-OREC01000019-OREC01000019.1-marine-metagenome-genome-assembly--contig:-NODE-19-length-38566-cov-5.698641_pt1 | contig 38566 bp, 29 predicted proteins | sample MGYA00248626_ERZ508543 | MGnify/ENA primary metagenome ERZ508543 (study PRJEB26211, sample SAMN05518279) | marine metagenome | isolation source: Puget Sound, Washington, USA | host: Bankia setacea | place...
ATTCCTCAGAATTCCGCCCGCGTGAGCTGTCTATTTCTGTTCCTAGAGGAGGAATATTTACATTATTTGGCTGCACAATCTCCTCAGAATTCCTAGAATTAGAATGACCCTGCGTAAGATTATCCACACCTTCAGCAAATACATCCTCGGTATTTCTAACGCCTTCCCGTGCCTCACCTGAATTACCTCCCCCACCAAATAACTCACGCACGCTATGCTGATGACGAGGTGTATTTGAAGGTATTTTTGTAGAAGTATCGTCCGCTGGCTTAACCTCAGCGCTGAATGATTTTGGTGTGGCTGTCTTACTCCCGACCCGACTAGATCCTGATCGTCCTATTGGCATAGTAGAAGCTCTCTGACTTGATACTGGTCGATTAACATTAGAACCCATAGCAAATATCCCCTCTTCCACAAACAACTTATATCTTCATATCATACTATATATATATATATATATAGATTATATTTAATGTATATATACCGTTCAGTATATTTAATAACCTGTAGCATTCTATGAGCCACCTTTATTCCTCTCTCCACACATACACATATATATCTAAGAATGTATGCTTGTAATATGATTATCAAAATATAAAAATGAAGAGCTGTCTCCATCAGTTATACCTGACATACTTGTTGTCATAAAACTGTTATCGTTCGTGGCACTTACACCACATACTTCTTTTATGGTTCTCATGGATAAAATACTCTGACTAACAACATCAAAGATCAATAATGTATTGCCTTTGGGAGATGACACTGCTACCTGTGTACCATCGGATGAACTTGCTATAGATCCAATATAATTGGAGAGACTGCCTACAGGAAAGCTATCCACAGATACAAAAGTTATCCCATCTTCCACATCAATTGTTGCTATTAGTGGCACTATGTCGTAAATATCGCCTTCATACTGCCCACCTACCCATACCAAATTGTTACAGTCAACAACCATATGCCTGAGAGAAAGGCGTTGTACAGGTACATCAAATATACTTATAAGATCCCCATACCTACTATCTATAAACGCCACAGAAGACTGCATCTCGTGCAAATTAAGTTTTGTACGTCCTGTATCTGGGTGAGTAAGAATACCACCATTAGCAATACACAAAGTATACCCATCATGCATCATAATAATCTCATGCGGACCTATACCATGTGAAGGAAATTCATTTATTCGTACAAATTCATTTGTAGCATCATAAACACCAATAACTCCATCTCCAGAATGAAAATCATTTTCTGTTGCAAACAGCAACCTACCATCTTTTGAAAAAGTTCCATGACCATAGAAGTGAGTATAAGAAGGCGTTTGAAACAGCACCGGAGGTGTGCGTGTATACATATTAAATGCCATCGCAAAATTACCAGGACGACGCGAAAAACTTATAAGCTGACCAGTATGATTATTAAATGTCATACCATGCCCTCTTCCAGGAAGTAGATGTTTGGAAATCACTCTCCCATTATCTTCCATGATAACAACTCCAAAACGCCTGCTATCATCCATATATGCACTGGCGAAAAGTTGCACATTCTTTCTATCATCTATAATTGCACGGGCTTGAGGTGTAATCATGCTATAAATGCATGCACTACCTGCTACTGCCATAAATTCTCGTCTAGATATTTTTTTCATTAATCACCATCTACAAATGAAAACCCTGCTGCAAAACCCAACGCACCATATAAATCATCCGATATACTTTTCATAAGGAATCTTATGTTCAATTGTATGTGTACAAGCTGCCTGCGTCTTTCCGCATTACCCAAGATCTCTTCTACAGCGATACCTTGTAAAGAACTCAGTCTCATTATAATCTGAGATAAATCGAATCTGATGTTATCTTCTATATATTGTGATTTCTCAGGTAGAATCTTTCCTATGTTAATAATAGAAAATATAACCTCTATAGACTGAACCGCCTCATATATTGAAAATATGGTGTTCTTGGATAAATTGAAAGGTGCGGAATATGGTCTGTCGTGTGTTGCGGTATCTCTTAGAAAACTTCTAATACGTACATTATGCAGGTCTTCTAGGCCGCGGATAATAATCCCCAGCACAGTGTGTATATCATCTTTAGGAGATGCTTTAGTAACTCCTGTCAAATCAATAAGATGACTATCATTCTGCCATTCGTATAACATTGCATCAGCAATTTTTGTAAGATTCTTGCTAATACTAATCGCAAAAGAACAGACAAATACATTATCTGGAATAGTATTATTAACATTGCTAAACAATAAATATTCAAGGGCTCTTAAACCTTGTAAATCAACACTCTTTCTTTGCAGTGTTTCTACATCCAGCAACTCTCTATCTCTCTCCTGAATAGCCCTGCGTACCCTGTACAGACCTTTATTCTTACGGTCTGGAAATAGAAAAAAACGCTCCTTCCGATTATTACGCATTACTGGTCCAATATTAAACCATTCAACTGCTGCCCATGACCTAACAAGATTATTGAAGGCTTCTCTAGAGCCATGTAAACTGCCGCCGTCGTTGTATGAACATTTATTTACCTGTGTATACACATTGTGTGCAGATTCTGATAATGCAATATGTGCAGGAATAATATAGTTGTTAATCAAATTGTCCATCGTATGTCTATTGACTTCTGCAGGAATTGCCTGTGCAGTAAAACAATTTAGAAATATGAGTATCATTAGAAAATACATTACTACAGACTCTCCAGAAATCTTATTATAGCCATGCGATCATCTGCACCAAGCTCTCTGAACTGCTGCTGTGATGATGAAGCTTCTCCTCCATGCCATAAAATAGCTTCGGTTAGATTGCGTGCCCGTCCATCATGCAAGAAGAATGTATGATCACTAACATGACTGGTAAGCCCTATACCCCATAACGGAGGGGTACGCCATTCTCTATTAATGATATCAATACTATCTTCTCCATCAGCAAGACCCTCGCCCATATCATGTAAAAGAAAATCTGAATACGGCCATATTAACTGAAATGCCTGAGCCTTATGAGTTGTATCTTTCCGAGTAACAAACTTTGGTACATGGCAGGATGTACATCCTGTATCATAAAACAACTTCTTTCCACGCAGAACATCTTCATCATTGATATTCCTTCTTTCAGGAACTGCTAAATTCATGGCATAAAATGTCACTAGCTCAAGAACAGAGTCTGAAGCTTCAGTCCCTCCCATACTTTCCTGCGCCCCATTAGGAGATAATATACATTCCCTTTGATATTCTGTACAGTCTCCCACGTTACTTGTAGCATCAGGTGTCGAAATCCCTATATCTACCGAGAATGCAGTTGCACTCTGACTACGCACAGTAGCGTTCTGCGCCTTCCATCCAAATCTTCCTATTTCTCTGGATGCAGAGTCTGAAATTATCGATACTCTTCCTGAAATTCCATCATCATTCTCATCATAAGGATCTGCATTTGCTATAATATCTACTGGATGTATTGCCTCAATAAGCCCTAACCCGATCATCTGATTAGCAACACGAGCAGATACTACAGTGTCATCATGCAAAGAACCGTAAGACAGATTTTCTATGCTATAAACTGGCTTCCTAAGGACAACTTCTGAATTATCAGACAGTTTTACAATATGTGTTTTATATACAACCTTTACCTGTCCCTCTGCCTTCATCCCAGGAACTGCCCTGTCCTGCAACTGTACACCATACACAGGATCAGGTAATAATGCACTTGTATAGGCTCCCCATCTTAACTTATCATAACCTGTATGCAAGCTACGAGATAAACGTAGTAACATCGATAATGTATCACCTTTATAATCAGGAGGATGACCACGTCCATCTTTGATATGACATCCTTGACATGATCTTGCATTAAATAAAGGACCAAGCCCATCTGAAGCATGAGTAGATGATGGAGAGGACACCCATATTTTCCTGAATAATGCATTCCCAAGCTTAAAATCCTGCTCTTCCTCAAAAGTAAGGTTAGAAGATGGATGTGAGAAAGAATTTCTACTTATTTCCCTTACCGATGTGGTCTCTCCTCCCTGCATTCTCTCAAATTTTTCTGTCTTTGTAAAATCCGTTGCTGGCATAGTGATATTCTTAACTATCTGCCTCTCTTCAGTAGATAAATCATGGCGTTCTGTTAGTTTTATCTCATAAGTGGTATGCTCTTTCCTGAAAATTATATGCTTATATGCAGAAATAAAAGTTCCAGCAACTATGGTGACTACCATAAATATTACACATGTCTGTAAGGTAAATTTAAACATGTATCCCCCCCCACAATGCTATTATTTATATTACTTAAAAGAACTCTCCTCCATCCAAGCTATTTGAGCCTTGTAACGATACATCTCCCAGATCCAGAGTTGCCAATATCATCTCTATCGATATTGCCTGTGTAATCAATGCATCAATGGCATCCTGTACAATCTTATTCCCCTCTGTATTTCCTGTAGCAATCATCTGGTCGTATGCTTCTTTCTGCTCTGCACGCTGTACTATAGAACTCACGGCGTTAACAGATGCATTCAATCTTGTCATCATTCTATCATTCAAATCATGGTCTACCTGCATAACCAAATCAGATATTGATGCACCCTTTATTGTACTACCATCAGGTCTTTTATATTGACCTATGTACACATTACGAATACCTATAGCATTATAATAATGAGCATTGTGGGTGTTATCCGAGAAACAGTCGTGTTCTTCTTCTGGATCACCAAGTAGTAAACCCAGCTTCATTCGCTCTCCTGCAAGCTCCCCTTGAGATAAGGATCCCATGCCTGTTAGTATTGTAATAAGCCCTGCTTTTGTTCCTCTGCCTTCCACAAAGTTACGGGCTGCCCCATTTGCCCCCCAACTGAGTACCATTTCTTCCAGATCATTTACTAGCAATGAAGTAACAGAGCGTAAATATTGTCTGCGGCGCTCACAAAATCCGTTGCTACAGTTATCTATACTAAAATCAGTATACGGACGATTTCCTGCCCCTGCTTCAGTTCCATTTAGATCCTGCCCCCATAACATGAACTCGATAGCATGATATCCTGTTGCAACATTGGCCTCCACGCCTTCAGCCTCATGTAGGATATTACTAATAAATTCAGCAGTAATCTCAGAGGCGTCAACCCTCCTACCATCTATAATAACAGAGGTGTTCGCTATTATATTGGCAGTATAAAGATTGCTCTCCGATCCTATACTAGAGTAAGTAGTATCGACATAATCAATCATTCCCTCATCTAATGGCCAAGAGTTTACTTTACCTTCCCAATCGTCAACAACTGCATTCCCAAAACGATATACTTCTGTCTGTTGATATGATTGACGTGCTATAATCCACTTATTCCTTGCATCTTCCAGTCTGGCGTGACTGGGACTATCAAGCAATGCTCTTATTGTATCAGATAGCGACCTTGCTGTAATTAGAGAGTCGGTATATACGGCCTCTGCAATATCTATATAATTCCTTATTACATTATCTTCTAACGTGTTGGCTATGGCTGTAGAATGCGTCATACCCATAACACAAGTGTAACATATAAAAGATTTTATGATATTTCTATACATACACCCCCCCTCCTCTAATATACAATACCTACAAAGTAGGGTATATTAAACTTATATGTATATATAATGTCAACCTAAAACACTACTTTATTAGTTATGTTTTTGTATCATAAATATCATGTTATTGTTTGGTGTTTATGCCCAAAAGGAAAAATGATGAAACTTACTCGGTATACTAACTATGCAATAAGAATGTTGATGTATTGTGACTCAAAAAATGGGTTATCAACCATAAGTGAGATAGCAAATTTTTATAACCTATCAGAAAAATTTCTTGGCAAAATATTAATAAGTCTTACAAAGCATGGTTATATAGAAACGGTACGAGGTAGGAACGGTGGTATTACTTTATCTAAACCAGCTACACAGATCTTTATAGGTGACCTTGTTCGTACTATGGAGGAGAAATTTGAACTTGCAGAATGTTTCCAAGACGAAACATCATGCCCTTTAATACAGTCATGTACTCTTAATAAAGCATTATCCAAAGCTCTTAATAGCTTCTTTAGTGTACTTAATGAATATACACTTGCAGATCTAACAATGAAGAACAATGCCATATACTATCTATTGCATGATATTGAAAATCATTCAATGTGATTGACTCCTGTATACAGGTACATGCAGAAAACAGAAGAGCGCGAATATTCGCGCTCTTCTGTTAACAATCAATTTTTATTATACTACTTATTTGATGGATCAAAATCAAAATTATAAGCTCTCATTCCAACCTCAGATAAATCTCCACCCTTAAGTTCTTGATCAAGGTTCAAACGAATACCTATAGTACTCTTAAGTACCATCCATACTATAGCACTAGCGATAAATGTAAATACTCCTATCGATACTATACCTGCTATCTGAGCTCCGAAAGTAGCATCAGGATTAGATAAGCACACGGCAAGAGTACCCCATACACCAGCAGCCAAATGTACAGGAATAGCACCTACAACATCGTCTATTTTCACCTTCTCTAATAGAACACTGACTACCATCATGATAATTCCACCAATTCCACCAATAATAATAGCCTGCCCAATGGTAGGTGTTAATGGCTCAGCTGTAATACTAACTAAACCAGCTAACGCAGCATTTAATATCATTACAAGATCAATACGTTTGTAGAAAAGCTGAGAAGCAATCATTACAGTCAGAACACCTCCAAGTGCAGCAGCATTAGTGTTTACAAAGATATTAGAAACAGCTATTGCATCACTGGCAGAACCAAGAGCAAGCTGAGAACCACCATTGAAACCAAACCATCCTAACCATAAAATGAAAGTACCTAATGTAACGCTTGTCAAGGATGAACCAGGAATCGAATTAGAAGTACCGTCCTCATTAAAACGTCCGCTACGTGGACCTAAGAAAATTGCTCCAGCTAAAGCAGCCCATCCACCAACAGAGTGAACAAGTGTAGAACCAGCGAAATCCATAAAGCCCATACCGTCTAACCAACCAGCTCCCCATTTCCAGCTACCAGTAATTGGATATAGAACTGCAGTTAAAATAAATATAAATAGCGCAAATGGCCAGATTTTAATACGCTCAGCAAGCGCCCCAGACACAATAGAGGCAGTAGTCGCCACAAAAACCATCTGGAAGAACCAGTCTGATGCAGCAGCATATCCAGCTGAGTAGTCTCCTGCATACGCAGAAGTATCATCTGCTGACCAAAACAAACTAAAAGTACCCATAAAGCCACCATCAACCCCTGCGTACATTAGATTATAACCTACCAGGTAAAAAGACAGACCTGCCACAGCATACAATAGTATGTTCTTTGTAAGAATCACAGCCACATTCTTTGTTCTTACCATACCAGATTCTAACATGGAAAATCCTGCAGCCATGAACATAACCAATACGCCACAGAATAAGAATAAGAATGTATTTAATATATATATTGTTTCTGCTGATACTGCACCACCACCATCAGCCTTTGCTACTCCCATAGATAAGAACAACATCGTTATACACATTAACCAACATCTTCGTTGCATTAACACCTCCTTAGTATTACAAGAACCAAACTTATAGCCTTTCTGAAGGCTGTCATAAGCCATAATAAATTACAACATAAATACTTAAGAGACATAATCATTAAACACCTTTAAAGAAAATAATTCATTAGAAAGTGAGTATTCATCACTAAAAGAGCAGTCTATATGGTGAAGAATATTCCTGTATGTATAGAACTCAATTAAATAATAAGACACCACTTATATATCTGCAAATACTGCCACCCATATTAATAGTATATACTCCCTACTCACAAACTCTCTCTTAATTGATTGTCTGAATATTGTTCTATATGCAATATTTCTACATAACAAGCATCATACTCACAATGGGACTTGAGGAAAATCCTATACAGCCATAACATGACTCTTATACGAAGGCATAAGTATATGATCCTAAGGTTTAGTATATACTCTTAATCTGCTTATAATATTCTTTAATTTATTAGGAATATCTGGATGATTCGTACCACACACATCATATGACATTGTACTTATACGATGTAAACATCTGCCATATAAAGTATTCCTGTCTATACTTCCGAATGCAATTGCACCTAATATTTTATTTCTAAATCCAATAATATCATCATCCAGATCAATAACACATTCATTATGCTTTAAATGGTAGGCGAAGCAATAAGCTAAACGTATCCCATGTTTTACCCCAAGAAATTTATTGGCATTCTCAAAAACACTGCAATTAAAATTATGTCTGTCACGCGTCACTTTACACTCAAAATATATTGAGTAAGTAGAATGTTGGCCACGGGATAAAACTTCACGTATCACGTATATAGGGAAATGTTTTATATTCTGAATACTCCTCACACGCATATCTATGATTCACACCCCATGACTTGCTCACGCTATATGGGAATTCACGATTTATCACCTCATCCGCTTCATCACCTTTGAAAGGAAGGCTCATACATATCAAATTAGGTGCATCAAGATAATAAAGGAACTTGTAGTATATTTCTAAAGGTTCCATCACATCACATGGGCAGTAATGTAATTGTATTATATCAGGCGCTGCATATTCTGTTATCTGATAATCTATACCATAACAGATAGATGAAATCACCTGTGTTCTCCACTGCCATGCATCGCATATGCCTGCCGAGAAAATCTTACCGTGGCTGGTAATCAGCCCGTCTTTTATCTCATCAATAATAGAATAGAAATGTTTACCCCCAAGAATAAACAACTTTTTGAATGGTTCAAATTCATATGCCTGATGCTCATATTCTGTAGATCTTATAAAGGGAAATCTGAATTCTATAGTATAAAATGTAGTGCCTCCTTTATATTGCTCTCCTGATTATACATGTGGATATCCATATGTATAATCAGGAGAGATCAAATTAGATGAAGTACTTATACCTACTCCTGTAACAATTGTACTTGACATAATATTCTAAGATCTTACCCAAAGTCTAATATTCTGAGGTTCTATTCAAGAATATCATCATTTATAAGGTGAATCTATTCATGATACTGTCTTCAATTTTGCTTCCATCTTCAGAAACTTGCTCTGTAGAGTTAACATATGTCTTAAACTCTATTGTTTCCTGGAATAACCAGTCATGATAATTACCTTGTTTTTGTCTTAAATTAGTTATGCCTGCCATATTACTTCTAATTCTACTACCAATATTTGCACCTCATAATGAACTGATATCTACCTCTACAGTTACGTTAAGAGTATGATGCCTAGTTGTGGTGGTGCCCAACCGTATTCAGGAGAGGCTCTAATCTGCAGGAATGCTAGGCAGCCAACTGGATTGGCTTGATAATACCTCCTGCCAACGCTCAGAATCTGTAGAGTCGTCGTCGTCGTCGTAGTAGTAGTCAATAAGATCGAAAGTAACTTCTTCTAGAGGCACTTCATCTGGGTATACAGACATATCAATCTTAGCCAGTTCTCTAGCTCGCAATGACTTGAGCTCTTTAGTATCTATATTCCATCCAGATGCTCTTGATCTATAATCAAGCATAGTGAAAATATGATGGAGTATGACTTTAGGTAATCCATCTCTAGTCATAGACTTCAATTTCATAAAAGGCATTTCCTGAATAAAGTCCTTTGCCTTAATATTGAATGATCCTGAGATCTCTAAGCTATATTCCTTACAGTAGTCTATAGATGAACTATGAACTTTCTTATTAAGAAAAAAAGACTCTGTAAGATGTGCCATATCGACTGTGTAATAGCGTGTATTCTCTGTTCCCTCTGAATCTATAACTGTCGCCCCTCTCATAGGGAACTGATTAATAAATTCATTTTTCAGCTTATGATCTCCATATTTCAAGTCACAGCTACAATTAAATTCATAATTATCATCGCCAGGTGTATATTTCTTTGCATCTATAGATACCCATACCTTCATAGGATCGAAATATTCACAGGAAACCCTGACGTAATGTCGATCCATCCTTATATCATTACATTCCCCCAATTTATTATTCTGCTCAGCTGTCCATACATCCAATAGTTTAGTTGAAATACCAAAAGCAAGATGATCAGGCTCTACGATACTAAGTACCTTGCTTGCTATATCACGACATAAGTCATCACCTATACTATATTCACATGCGTCTATAATATCTGTGTCACTTTTTTCTTTCTGATTCCATTGAAGATGGAAGTTATGTGCTATAGCGAATTGAGTTTCCCCTGTTTCCACATGAAACCTTTCTTCTAAACGCAATCTATGTTTATACTGTGTGTTATTAGGGTATGGAATAAAATAATAACATGACTTGACTATCCAATCTTCTAATACCACATCTCCTGTCTCCTGATCTACCTTTTCGACCCCTTGATCGTTTGAGAAGATAGACCTTAATGCATAATTGTCATCACTAATAGGCTTAGACCTGTACGATACGTCGGAAATCAACTTTCCTTTATCATTATTATATGCCTTTGAGACAGAGATATCAAAATCTAACGTTTCGGGGAATAACATATTACGACTAACCCCACCTTGTCTTTCTTTTGTGATACCATTCATATTAAACTCATCATTTTATAAAATAGAAGAAATAAACTCTTTTAACACCATCAATAACACATACATTACACATGGACTTACAGTATTAATAGAGCATGAACAACGATAGTATATAGTATCTATATAAATGACAAACTATAAATTTAATTATCCCACACATGAGTGTAGGACACATGCAAAAGAAGTTTATTCTATTGATGATGATGATTGTGTGACAGTATGCAGATCTGAACCTATAGTTGTCTTCCTCTTTGTGTCAACATCTAAGTCCGAGATAAAGCGTATCGCATCCACAGCATCAGATACTGACATCTCAGACATAGCGATTCTTGACTGAAGCACGGCTACATCACGATCCCATTCCCCACGAGGCTCTGCCTTTCTAACAAGGTTGTCTACAGCCAGATTTGCAAATACATCCAATAACTTTGTATCAGAAAATGAGCGCCCACTTTCTGCACAAGCATTCTCAAGTTTTATAATAGTATCAGACAATACTGCAAACGTAGCTTCCTTTGAACTTTCCATAACCTTAACCATTTCTTCTCCTGCCTCTATTACATCTGAAGATTTTAAAGGATGTTCTCTCGTTAAGTCAGCTGCATCAGGCATCGGTATCGCTTTAGATTTCCCTGTAAGCTGTTCAGTCGTGTTACTGGAAGTAGGTGAAGGAATAAACGGAGATGTCTCTTCAGTATGCACTTGTTCATCTTCTGGTTCATCACTAAGTGTTCTAACAGATTGACTAGATGCATCAACTGTAATACCTGCAATCCGGTCTCGATCTTGTATAGAGTTACAGACAGAATCTGTAAAGTCATTCATATGAAGCATAAATGTACGGGTCGAAACAGGAGTATTTGTTACTTGAGACATATAATCTGCAATACGCATGAAACCCGTCCCTAAATAAAAAACTGATGGGGCATAACTTCCAGTAAATACCTGAGCACTTCCAACTGACCACTGGACTTTCTGACCATCATATGTTGTGCCCATGAACCCTTTAGAGTTTACCAACGCCTGCATAACATCAACTGTTGGTACTAAAGACATAGATCCACCTATGAGCGTTGATCCTGCTGCAACTGCAGAGCTACGTATACTCCTGCTCTCCGTTGTACGACCTACGGCAGAGAGAACTGCATTATCTCGCATGGCTTTAGCCCGTATTACTAACGAGATTCCATCTCCGCGATCTTCTGTTGTATGTTTAGCAGTTCTGTATTCCTCTACTTTTCTCATAGCAGAACTCTGCGCTAATATGTCTTTATGTTCTTGTCGTGTAGTAGATTTCTCAATTTCCACCACGACTTCTCCGTCACTACTGTCTGAAGCTCTATCTTCTACAGAATTGTAATGAGGACCACGCACTTTGAAATCCACACGATGTAGATCATCCTTCAGCGGATTATGCAAATACCCTTCCAATTCTATAACAAGAATCCTGATAGCCTGCAAAGCCACATATATATGTGCTACGGCTTGTTCATTGGACATAATACCTTTAAAATAATCTTCTCCTTTCTCACGGGCATCCATAATACCTTCCTCTTGGGCGCGAAGTGCGTTAGCAAACCCAAGCAATTCTCTGCGTAAACTCTTTTTATCTTCCAACTGACGATTCATACTTACAATAGAAGTCCCCATCAAGGTTGGTATTCCCATAGTCCAAATCATGTTTTCAAGCGGTAGACGTACCACTGGAGCATAAGTACCAGCACTAGGAGGGAAAAGCGTTAGCATGATTGTTGGTAGAAAATTACAAGCTGCGTCAGCAGTATCAAACACCGCTGCAGTAGCATGTTTTCTCATATCCCCATCAAGCAACGACGATCGTTTGCGTCCAACAACATCAGCAGATCCCTTACCAAATCCTACCATGATATCAACCGTATTCTTGCGCACGCCTACCTTATTATTGTACATGGATGTTGGAGACATTGAGATAGTTGCATGTGGTAGTTTCTTAAATTCTTTCATGGCACTCTTAATCTCTTCTTCAGTATTCATGGTGTCATGCCCATTAGCCCTATTTAGCCAGTCTACTAACATTTTTGCAAGATCACGCTGCATTTCAAGGGTGACAGTATTATCGGGTAAGGGATTCATCGTATCGTGCATTGGGATCGTTTCGGCATTTGAATCTGTAACCTGTTGTTCTACATCGTCACCTACTTCTGCTTTTGCAGCAGAGACACTGCCATATTTTTTATAATTAACAATCTTTGATATCTGAGATGCAATCGATGGTACACCTATCAAAACCATCGCTGCCAATTCTTGCATATCACTGTCTGAAGGTTTATCAGGAGATTCGGCTTTGTCAATCATATGAGCAATCAAGTCATGTACAAAACCCTCACTATTGCCATCCGCTTGCTGCATTTTGCTAAACGCAATACTGGCAAGTTTTCCTTCCAGCCTAGTAGAATAATCCTCAGAGTGGTCACCTTGCATCCACTCTCGCATTTGGTGATCTATAGCAGATATAGTATCCCGCCTTTCCATACCACTCTGCCGCTCTTTGAAACTTATCCATGCCTGCATCCCCTGGACAAATCCAAATACCCACGACAGTACAGTCTGGAAAGAATCAACAGTTCTGTACCCAGCATCCATATCTTCAAGTGTGGTAAGTTCATGTTGTCCCCATCCAGCAGTGGTATTCATCATGTGTGCTGCTGAACCGCTGAAATCTCCATAAGCCATATCCCCAGAGAAATCACTTTCAGGATATCCTGCAACCACAGGCATCATGCTATCAAGCATCCTAGCTGCTGTTACTGTTACTGCCATTGCATATGTTGCACGAGACAACATACTTCTGCTTGGAATCCATTCTGATAGCCCTTCAGTGAGATTCCTTACATGACGTGACCAAGGTGAAGAAGAACCTTCTGCAGAAGCAGGTTCTGTAAAAACTGCCGAAGATGCACAAGCCGTACCTCGTGATTCCGCTGGAGATACAGATACGTCCTCATCTTTTTGCGAATAATCTTGAAAACACTCTTCAGTTTCACCTGAGCTATTGCTGCCAGAGTGAGACGTCTTATCTGTACGATCGGAAGGCAAAGAATATCTAAACATACTAACCATAGTGAACCTCATGTATTTAATATATTAATGAAGGAATTGCGTGAATAATGAAATAGCACGACACATATCACGCAATCAGAACAAATATGCAGACAAGCAATACAATAGATTAAAAGGTATTCCTCATCATTACTTAATATGACTCCAGGGAGCAAGGATTTATAACCCCAAGGGAATAAGAAATTATAATACCAATTAGACGTGGGATGCGCTCATCGTATTAACATATATTATCTACGTCAAGTGATTGTTGATATAGATGATATAAAATAATCAACATACTATCAATTGATACAATCCATTAGCAAAATCAGGAAGTCGTCTCTATCAACTAGAGATAATAACTCATATTCTATATGGTCTGGGATAGTTCTTCTACGGTACCAATCATGTAAATAACATATACTTGCGATATAAAAACTGTTAGTAAGGTCACCTTATGCAATCAGAATACCTCTGTAACACGTGCAGCGGTATTTCGCCAGATCATCTATAAACCACTACTACTCCACCCCCCACCTAAGGCCAGATAAAGGTTAATCGCTGCATTCAGCCTTTTAAGTCTGGCTTGAGAGAAAGTATCTTCTGCCGATAGTTGCGTATTTTGTGTATCAAGCAATGTCTGAAAATCAATCGCACCAGCATCATAACGCTTCTTTGAAAGTAAATATGCTTTTTTTGCATTTTTCATGGCACGTCCCAGAGAGTCTTCTCGTTCTCTTTCCATATCTACAGCAATTAAAGCATCCTCGACCTCACTAACTGCCGTTATAATGGATTGCTTATAATTTGCAATTAACTCTTTTTGTATTGAACTGGTCTGCTCAAGATTATCCTGTAATGCTCCTCCTCTGAAAATTGGTATGGTAATGGAGGATGCAAGAGATAGCACTGTAGAAGCAGAGTCTCCTGGTGATCTCGTCATAGCGCTTATGCTGCTGTTCAATGAGATTGAAGGGTAGAGAGCCGCTCGTGCTGCACCAATATCAGCGTTGGCAGCAATTAAGGCTTCCTCTGCCGCTCTTATATCAGGCCTTCGTTCTAATAATGACGATGGCTGATCATGTGAAATGTCAGGTATCTTTACGCTTCGCAATGATGGTGTGCTTACTTCAAATTCTTGTGGCATTATACCCACAAGAATTGCTAATGCGTTTTCTGCATTCTTATATTGTTGCACAAGTTGCAAACGTACTGCTTCACTGCTTGAAACAGCTGATAATTGTTGAGCCAATTGCAACTCGGACTCACTACCACGGTTCACACGGTTGGTGATAATGGTAAGCACCTTTTTTGCATTCTTCAGGTTGTTATCGGCAATTGACAAACGCTCCTGTAAGGTAAGAAGGGAGAAATAAGTTCTTACAACCTCCCCTATAATAGTAAGCTTCAGAGCCTCCTGTGTAAATTGGCTGGCTCTTACATTAGCCTTTGATCCTACAATATCAGCTCGATTAGCACCAAATATATCAAGAGTATAGGAGATCGCCAAATCTCCTGTATAGTTCCTGCTATTACTAGATGCGCCAGTAGTTGGATTATTCTTGCTATAACTTCCACTTCCTGATACGTCTAGGGTTGGCAAAAGCGATGCGCCAGCACTTCTTAAAGCAATTCGTGCTCGTTTTATTTTATGCACACCAGCTTCTAACTCGTAATTTTGTGCTAATGCAGTTTCAATTAACACATCCAGTTCTTTTATATCAAATGACTTCCACCAATCTTTTGCAAGCACAATAGAATTACTTTCCTGAACACTAGGAGCATATCTCCAGTTCTCTGCCATATTGAGCGCAGGACGTTGGTATTCAGGAACAAAAGAGCAACAACTTAACGTTATGAGAAGTATACAGGAGGTTATAAGTCCTTTTTTCATTATTCAGATCCTAATGCAATGACAGGGTCAAGGCGTGATGCCTTGCGTGCAGGCAAATAACCAAATAGAATACCCGTTACAATGGCAGAACTAAATGCAAGCACTGGAGGGGCTCCTGTAAATAGTATATTAACCCCGAAAAGACTTAGAATGCTACTCACCAGCAGACCAAGCAGGATACCAATAGAGCCACCAATAGTACAAACAACAGCAGCCTCAATAATAAACTGCATCATAATGTCTTGCATACGTGCCCCAGTTGCCATACGAACACCAATTTCTCTGGTACGCTCGACAACACTAACCAGCATAATATTCATCACACCAATACCGCCTACTAATAATGAGATCGCAGCAACAGCTCCCAACAGCAATGTTAGTGTATTCTGGGTTTCTGTAGCCATCTGTAGAAAAGCAGCCGTATTACGCACGGAGAAATCTTCAGTACTATGACGAGCTTTAAGCACTGTTATAATTGCAAGCTCCGTTTGTTCAATTTGTTGTACGTCGTTAACTTTTACTGTAATACTGTTTAGATAGTTTGACCCAAATAACCTTACCATAGCTGTTGTATAAGGGATTAAAATCATATCATCCTGATCGCGTCCCCATGGCGCAGCACCTTTTGAATCCATCACCCCAATAACTTCAAATGGAATATTCCCTACCAAGAAGTATTTGCCTATTGGATCCTGCTCTTTAAAGAAGATATCAGCAACTGTCGAGCCAAGTACGGCAACAGCTGCATAATTATTAACATCCTCTTTAATAAAGAAAGTACCTTGCTTAATCCCCCAATCACGCGCTACATGGAAATCTGCGCCGACGCCCTGAATCAGGCTTGCATAATCTGTATTACCATAGCGTAAGGTCTTACTTCCGCTGCGCTCTGGAACAACCGCTATAATATTATCCACCTCATTCAAAACAGCCTTAGCATCATCTGGCATTAACGTTGCTAGATTGCCACTACTACGAATTCCAGGAGCACCAGGACGTACTTGCAGAATATTTGTTCCCATAGATCTGATTTCATCCAGAACTCTCTGTTTACTTCCATTACCCACTGCCAACATGGTAATCATTGCGGCCACACCGATAATAATACCCATCAAAGTAAGCGTGGTACGAAATAGATTTACACGTAGATTGCGTATAGCAGTTTTAAACGCTTCTGTAACGCTGGAGTAAAGTGTACCATTATTATGAATATGGTCATAACTAACATTCATCTCTGTATTATTTGATAACGCCTGAAAACCATTGTCTGCTACAATCTTACCATCAAGAATAATGATCTTACGCTCAGCATGTTTTGCCACATCTTCATCATGCGTTATCAAGATAACCGTTCTACCTTCCGCATGTAATTCTTTCAACAATACCATCACTTCATCACTGGTTTTGCTGTCCAACGCACCAGTTGGCTCATCCGCCAGAATAATGGGAGCGTTATTCATCAAAGCACGAGCAATAGCAGCACGTTGTTGTTGCCCACCTGACAGTTGGGATGGACGATGCCCCTCCCTTCCTTCCAATCCTAATCTAGCCAGCAACTGACGTGCTCTACTGCGGCGCGTTTCAGGGGGCATGCCTGCATAAATTGCTGGTACCTCAACATTTTCTTCTGCACTATCAGTAGAAAGTAAATTATAGCGCTGAAAAATAAACCCAAAATGTTCACGCCTTAAAGAAGCTATACGATCATTATCCAGAACGGAAATATCTTCTCCGTAAATATGGTATGTTCCCGATGTAGGACGGTCAAGACAACCTAATACATTCATAAGTGTTGATTTTCCTGAACCAGATTGCCCCATAATAGCAATCAGTTCACCTGGACATATGGTTAGGTCGATATTGTTTAGAGCCTTAACAGTGGTATCCCCACTTTTGAAATAACGACATATATTCTTAAGTTCCAAGATTGGTTCTATCATAAACGTCTCATTCCTGTTTTATCAGTCGGAACGTAGCCCCCGTTACCCAGAGACAGCAACACCTTCTCGCCTGCTTTAACACCTGCACTAATAGCTGCCTTCGTACGATCTTTCAGCGCAACAATTACTGTTCTGGATTGCGACTGGCCGTTATTGTCTACGACAATCTCGTACGCCTGACCTTGGTCAGTATCAGATTGTGGCTGTCTTTCACCTAGAGCAGATAATGGAATAAGAGGCATATTTTCCACCTTACTGACTATAAAAAACATTTGTGTCGTCATACCGTTCATCAGGCGATGGTCGTGATTATCAACATCGACAAGTACATTATATAACACCACATCATTCACTGTTTTCGGTGTAGGCAATATTTGACGTACATCCCCCTCCCAACGTCGATCATGAGAACCTAGAATGGTAAAATACATCGGCATACCTGCATCAAGCTTAGTAATATCAGCTTCTGCTACATCTGCTTTAGCTGTCATAATGTCCAGATTGGCAATTTGTACAATAGTAGGTGCAGATTGTACTGCATTAATGGTTTGTCCTTCCTGTACATCACAAGAAACAACTGTACCACTCATCGGAGCATAAATCTTAGTATAACCCAGATTTGTTATACCACCTTCCAGTGTAGATTCTGCTTCATCAATCTGTGCATCCAGTGCCAAAAGTTGTGCCTCTGCCACTTCATAGGTAATCTGTGCGTCTTCCAGAGTTTCTTTGCTTACAGCCTTATCTAGATATAAAAGCTCATTACGCTCCAGCTTCTGTCTTGCCTGTTTAACATATGCCTTCTGTTCAGTTTTTTGAGCCTGTAATGTTTTGAGGCGAGCTTGATCAGCCTGTACCTGCGATTCATAAACGTCAGGATCAATCTCTGCTATTAACTCTCCCTGTTTTATACTATCACCAATATCGAAATGCAGCTTTTCAATCAGCCCAGAAACCTGCGCTCCAACATCAACATACTCTTTTGGTTCCAAGGTACCTTGTGCGGTCACAACCAATTCAATGTTACCTAATGTTACCTCAACAGTCTTAGGTTCATGCTCTGGAGAGATAATATTACCTCTGTAAAAAGCAACAAATATAATTGATGCCAATACTATCAATATCAATATCAATTTATACTTCATAGAATTCCTTTTTTTCTGCTCTTATTATCTGTGCAAATAAGAAACTTGAACTATCCGCTATTGTCATGATTGTATGCAAAATATATCGATCGGCTATTTGGAAAATATACAGCAAATGCAGTTGTGCGAGCACAGAAACTCTTTAATCCTTTAAAATAAGTGTCATTAATTCAAAAGCTTCTCTATTCTCACCCTTTGTAATAGACATAGCACTCTTTGACAGATCAATATTAGTAATTCCATGGGTTTGCAGTATTTGCTTTATTTCCTCTTGTGACTTACCTGAAATAGGGGAAACACTTTCTAGTGGGGCATTAAGCAGCTTATCTATCAACATACGTGGGCTTGGTTTTCCTCTATCACCAAAGCTATAAAAAGATGCCGCTAAAATAGCAACTCCTGCCAATACCGTTAAAAATCTCAGTGGTTTCTGCAAGTGTTTCATGAAGGCTGCTGAATTAGCCAGAACGTGCATCAAAGCACCAAAAACAAAAATCAATCCCATCCATTCATGTGCAATTTTATTTAATCCGACATTTAAATGAAAAAACATCAGCACTCCAGTAATGGACATAACAATAAATGCTCCGATAGTGATCGGGGTAGCCCATTGACGGATATTAACAAGATTCATAATGTCTCCTTACAGTGTTTCTTTAATCAAATTACATCTATTAGAACTTTAAAATGCCGATGAAGTTTAGGGGTGTAGTGACGTCATAATCCGATTGCATAGCAAAAATACGTGCTTTCTCTCGTTATATAGTGATCTATTGTCACTTTAATATATATCCTTTGCACAGTGGAAGTAGCATATTTGTCTGCATAAGATTATCTTTTTGTACCTTCATATTCTCTTGGCATACAGTCCTTATATTGCTTTCTCTCCATTCTGGAATGAGACATCATTATAGAACGTGGTTTATTTTTCTTCATATGTTCAACGAAAGAAATACGCTCCTCCCAGGTCAACTGAGGTAATAGTTCCAATAAGCTTTCACCAATGCCCCAGAAAGTTTTTGCTTGTAGAGAATCCAGCTCTTCCATTTGCAATCTGAAAGCTTCTGGATCAAAAATTTCTGCCGTCATAATATCTTCAATCTTCTGGTGTGCTGCCTCAATAGCAGGGAATTCATCTTTGCGTTTTCTAAAATTATGTTTTATAGATTCTTCAAACATTTCTACTTTATCACCTGGTAAAATAGCACTTAAATCCTTATGCATGTCATGCCGTGTTTTAAACTTATAGTGCCGTTCTGTAAACCCACGGTAATCATGTTTAAACCCATGCAATACACGCCCTCCAATTGCTCCTACAAGCAATAAATTTACTGCCAGAGAGAGAAAGAATATTATTCTTATACTTTTGCTCATAATACACCTCTTGTTTCATAAATAGTTGTTGAAATATCAGGTATAATATAACTGTCTTCCTGTGCTTCATCAGAAGCAGCAAATCCTAAAATAACACCAAGTAACATAATGGATGCGAACGTCACAACGGGACCAGGTAGATATAATTCTTCCATTATTTCCACTAGATACCGCTTTAGTCCTGACATTACATTGGAATTTCCTATTTTCTGCTCCTGTGTAAATGCCATATGGGTAATAAGACTAACAAAATCAGGAGATGGAGCCATATCAAAACATTGCCTGAGATTTTGGTTAAATGCCAACTCTGCATCCAGTATGACGTATAATTCAGGTTTGTCATGTAAAAGCTGATCAAATTCATTTAGAGTTACTGCTGGCCAACTACGTGTATCACTCCCATAAATCGCAATCCATTTCTGTAATATATCTTTACTCATAAATGCCTCTGCTACTTTCTTTGTATCCTTATGATTTACTATACAGTGAATAGCACAGGAATTTTTCTGACTCTCGTAAGAGGTGATTGCCCAATCTTGAAAGCACCTCCTGATATATCTACACTTCTTTTTCTCTAGTCATTCTTGTCTACTTTCCTAGTGATAAGATTGCTTTACCATATCAAGCTACACATTACTTTATACAACTCATACTGTAAAAGTCTTCGAAGCAGAAGAAATATAAAAATAGTCATTTGTGTATTTATATACAAAACAGGATAAACCAAGACTAGAATATATATGATGTTTTCTGACGCCCAGTATCAAATGTAGACCTCTCTTGCCATATGCAAGGAAAGTCCTTTTAGAGATCCCATCCTAGATCATCATAATAAACAGATAGACTACATGCGAAATGGAATAAGATGTATATGATTAAATTACACTTATTGTTTCTGTGTTTCCGCTTCAATAAGTATATTTACTTCATCTGAAACACCAGGAATGGCGTAATTCATACCCCATTCAGAACGTTTTATGGTTGTTGTGGCAGTAAATCCTGCTGTTTGGATTTTATTCATTGGGTTTGCGGCAATCTTGTTGAGTATGACATACAATGTTACCTGCTTACTCACATTCAGTAATGTTAATATACCCAATACTTCTGCTGTATTATTGTGGGTAATTATCACTTTGGTGCTTTCAAACTTTGCGGTTGGGAACTTTTCAATATTGAAGAAATCAATGCTTTTTAGATGATTATCAAACTTTTCAATACCCGTTACAATACTGGCCAGCTTGATAGTAGCCACCACCTTGCTATTTTCAGGCCTCTCCTGATCCAGTACAACGCTTCCTTGTACATCCATAAATTTACCAGATGGATTGGAAAAACCAAAATGATTTGCGGTCCATGTAATGCTTGTATGATTATCTTCAAATATATATGTTTCTGGAGCTGCCAATGCTGATGAAGACATCACAATAGCGGTAGATGCTATCATGAAAAATTTTCTAAACATAAACAACTCCTTTCCCCCTACCATCCCAAGCTAATTTTTATAAATCTTTATGGTAATATTAGCAACTCGCTCTCCCAGAAGCTCTGCTGTTTTTAGATCTCCAGACGGTGGAGTAACCTCAGGGGTATCATTTTCAGATTGTGCCATTGCTCCCAAAAAAGAGCCAATTCTGTTAATCGCATCAGCCTTACCAGGTTCCCCATCAGGAGACTGATTCAGCTCAGCCTGACCAACCCAGATCATGCCATGTTGAGAAGCAAATACTGCCATTTGCATTAATGAATTCAATTTATCTCCGCTTAAAGAATGTGAATTTGTGAATCCTGCGGCAACCTTATCTTTCCATCTTTGCTTGAACCAAATAGAAGAGCTTACCTCCATAAATTCCTTAAATTTTGCAGAAACGGAACCCATATATGTTGGAGAGCCAAAAATAATAGCATCTGCATTTTCAAGCTGCTCTAGATTATTAATAGCATCTTCCGCTTTTATAAACAGAGTTTCCACCCCTTTAACAGATGCAGCGCCTTTTCTTACGTGTTCTGCCTGCACTTCTGTATGTCCATACCCGCTATGATAAACTATTGCAATGACTACCATATTTCCTCCTTTGCCTGACCTATCCTTATGTATAGATAGTACGTGTTATGGTATAATACAACAAAAAGCTACTATACCAAATACAAGATACCAAATTTATAAATAGCTAACGAACAAACCATAATTCCTAAAAGAAACTAATAAATACGGTTTATTATGCTCTGCACTAGGTATACTAAGAGCATGGATAATGGGACTTGTCAGTCAGCACCTGTTGCCAACAAATGTCTATTGTTGGCGTTGGGGAAAGTTCAAGTCATCATAATATTCTGACGCCGATGAGTTGCTAGAAGATCTATAAGGAATATCAAGCAACGGATTACGAGACCTGATAGCATTTCGAATTACATTCCACAAAGATACGTTTGAAGATGAAGAGGTAGCGCTACTACTACTGTTCCTCAAACCACCAGAACTGCCTTTCCCTAGATCTACCATCTCGACTAACCCCATTTGCCTCTAATACCACCTAGTCCAAAACCACCACTAGCCATTACTATTCTTTCTACAATTCAACTAAAATAATACCTTAAAACTCATACCTCATCTGTATTAAGGATAAGGTCAGTCTTTGGAACTATCTAGTATTAGTACTAGCAATACATGCCACCAAACGTATTTTTATAAATTACAAAATTACAAAAATCAATACGATACACATAAGAAAACATACGTAATATTGATCATAGCATTGATTATCTATTATAATCTGTTGATATTATTTCCACTGTCATCATAGCTCTACGCTTGTTACAGGTTTCATATCATTTGGTATCTTGTATATTGCGTCTTGACGCGCTCGTCAATTTCACTGGGTATCTTGTGGTATCTTGTATATTGCGTCTTGACGCGCTCGTCAATTTCACTGGGTATCTTGTGGTATCTTGTATATTGCGCGCTCGTCTCTGACACTCTTCTTCTATTACCTGCGTCTTACGCGCTCGTCTCTGACACTCTTCTGCTATTAACTTTGCATTAATTTCCATGCGTTGATTCATATTATCTGTCTCAATCTTTAATCTTTCTATAGCCTGTATCTCTTCATAACTCCCTGCTTTTACAGGATGCACCATTATATCATTGCATAAAGTTGGATGTTCATCGTGCGAATACAGATAATATGCAGGAGCCAAAATTCCTATATAATAACGTAGCGGAGGTTCTGATGGATAATAGGAAGAAGAATACCTTACATCTTCTGAGACATTATCATATAAATCATTTGAATAGCCATATACATTAGCCTTTTCTTTCCTTCCTGAACTCTCAGTCCCTTGAGATTCTATTTGTTTGGCTACTTGTATTTCTTCAAACTGAGGTTGGTGTTTATTGGAAGAAGAATACCTTACATCTTCTGAGCCCATATAATTCTCAGGTTTCCCACCTGAGAAACAATTATATATGTTCCACTGTATGCTATTACTCATGCTACCCTCTTATCTAATATACTAAATATATTCATAACTAATACTAACGCAATATACTAACACAATATAATTATATGGAGAATACCTTTTTATCTAATATACTAAATATTTTCATAACTAATACTCGTACTAATACTAATACAATATAATTATATGGAGAATACCTTAGATCTGATCGTGCCAGTTATTCTGGTGGCTATGAAACATTGTGTCTTCTCCTGCTCATATTTCCCTTAAAGCAGAATGTGCGTCTAACAATTAGACTTCATAGACGCTAAATCCCTCTCAGCAATGTATAAAATTTCATTGAAAGGTTCACAAAATAGCATTACCCTCTTCAGAGATTATCAAAAAAAATATATCTGGTACAACATGAAGAAGAAATACCTTTATCCAATTATTGTTATTTTCTTAGCAACTGCATCTGCATCTGCATACTTATATTTCAACCTCAACAGTATAATTGAGCGTACAGCAGAAAGAGCTTGGAAAAATGCTCTAGGTGTAAATGTTGATATTATAGATCTAGATATATCACTATTAGAGAAAAGAGTAACTGTGGGTAAGATAACAATCGACAACCCAGAAGGTTATATAGATCGTTATATTATGGAGATTAATCATATTGATATTGTGCTGAATAAAGCAAATCGACAGTTAATAGATCTCAATAGTGTGGAGATAGGAGAAGCTATAGTTAATATTGAAATAAATAAAAGCGGTATGAATGTTCTCAAATTTGAAGACAATCTTCACTCTTCAGGTGGTTCCTCTTCATATTCACCTAGCGCAGAAGATGCGACTAATGTAATTATACAAAAAGCAATTATTCCGAAGAGCTTTATAAATTTGCATGTTTATTCTATAGACCACAAAATACCATCTATTACAATACCATCCATTAGCCTAAATAATCTTGGAAAAGATGGTAATGAATACATTGTCAAAAATGCTATAGTCCAGATCCTATCTGAATATATAAGGCATATTAAACATAACATCTTTAGACATCCAGCTATCAAAGGTATTGACGCATCTAACATGGGAGACATTAAGTATATAACAGATAAGACAGCAGAAGATATTCAGCATAAAGTCAAGAGTTCAATAGATGATAAGATAGAGGGCTTTAAGAAAGATATTGAGGGGTCTGTTAAAGACTTTCTAAATAAGTGAGAGCTACAACTGGATATATTCTTATTAGGTCAAATCATTTGAAGATAACATATTATATTACTTATCTAATGAACCTTTTTTATCACAAGGGAACTCTCTGTCAAACATGAATGCATCGTAAGTAAGATGGGCTACTTTCCCTACATCTAAATCTCTAATAAAGAGACCTTTCATTCAAAATATACCTTTAGTAATGCTATATAGAGCAATATAAATACTTCTACCTAAATAACATCACTGGTACTTCCGATTCACGGATTAGCGCTGTAGTCGTACTGCCTAATATCAAACAACGAATCCTTGAGTGACCATAAGCTCCTATTGCCAACAAATCTATGTTATTTACCTTGATATATTCAGATACTATTCCCTCTACTGGCTTTCCTGACTTGAATATGACACGAACATTCATACCTGCAGACTTCAACTTATCTTCTGCATATTGCATTATCTCATGAGCTTCAGGCGTAGCTTCTCCTACCTTCAGAAGGTGACATTCCAAACCTTTAAGCAGTGAATTATTTGCGGCAAATTCTATTGCTCTATTTGCAGACACACTTCCATCATAGGCGATTAGGAAACGTGTTATGAGCCTCTTTTCGGAGGTGGCAACCAGTATCGGTTTATGAATAGAACGCGCTACACGCTCTAGGTTAGAACCAAGGTGGCTGGAAACTGTATGATGATGCTCCCCACGCTTCCCTATTATAATCAGATCGGCCTGATCTTCCAGTTCAGTAACAATATCTACCAATGAACCACGGCGATGCAATACCTCTGGATTCATAATCCCATATGATGCCAACTCTTCCTTTGCATGCTGAAGTATCAACTGACCCTTCTTAAGCTCTATCCTTCCATGCTCTTCATCAAGTTTTGTAAGCTCTTGCAGTAAGCTGCTCTTAGCACCAAGCCCAATCTGACCAGTTATATCTGTTTTTGCTTCCATATCTGAATGTGGCATAATCACATGAAGCAAAGAAATAGCAAGACCTGTACGTTCATATACCCATGCACCTAAACTACTAACACCATCAGCATATGCTGACCCGTCAATACATGTAATAATCTTGCCCATAGAAACTTTTTACCTTCTGTATTAGTGATTCAGCGTCAACTCTGTAGTATCTGGCTTATCATGCACTCCTAATTTCTCAACAATAGTTGCACTGGCTTCGTTCATGCCAAGAATTTCTACCTCTGTTCCTTCTCTGCGAAATTTTAATACTACTTTATCAATTGCACCAACGCCAGTTAAATCCCAGAAATGCGCCTGTGTCATATCAATTGTAATCTTTTCAATCACTTCTCTAAAGTCAAATTGTGCTACAAAATCATCAGCTGAAGCAAAGAAGATTTGTCCGTAGACGTGATATGTACGATGCTTTCCTTCTTCTATAAGGTTCGACTGTACCATCATAAGACGAGATACTTTCCTAGCAAAGAATAAGGCACTCATAAGTACACCAACGAATACTCCAAGAGCAAGGTTGTGCGTGTAAACAACCACAATTACAGTTACTATAGTTACAAGGCTAGAAGATTTTGGATAAGTTCTAAGATTCTTTATGGAAGCCCAGTTAAATGTACCAATAGATACCATTATCATTACCGCTACAAGTGCTGCCATGGGGATTTGTTTTACCCACCCCTCCAATACCAAAATAAGTATCAACAGAAATGTACCAGCACAAAATGTTGATAGTCTTCCACGCCCTCCAGACTTTACGTTAATGACCGATTGCCCAATCATAGCACAACCTGCCATACCACCAAAGAATCCAGCAATAATGTTAGCAACCCCCTGACCTGCACATTCACGGTTCTTCTGACTTGGGGTGTCAGTCAGATCATCAACAATAACAGCTGTCATCAACGATTCAAGTAGTCCAACCGCTGCCATTGTGATCGAATAAGGAAGTATTATCATCAATGTCTCAAAATTCAATGGAATATCAGGAATCATAAACATTGGCAGACTATCGGGTAATTGCCCCATATCACCTACCGTACGTAAATCCAGCCCCATAAGTGTACTAAACACAGTTAATACCACAATTGCTACCAACGGTGACGGCACAATCTTTGTAACATATGGTAGACCATAAATAATACCAAGACCAGCAGCTACCATCACATACATCTGCCAACCTGCATTATTGAACTCTGGCAACTGCGCCATGAAAATAAGAATTGCCAACGCATTAACAAAGCCTGTTACTACAGAACAGGAAACAAAACGTAAAAGCGTACCTAACCGCAACATACCAGCCACAATCTGGATAATACCAGTCAGTACTGTGGCAGCCAGTAAATATTCCAGCCCATTATTTTTTACAAGTGTCACCATTACCATAGCCATCGCACCAGTTGCGGCGGAGATCATTCCAGGACGCCCACCTACTATTGCTATCACCACAGCAATACAACAAGAAGCATAAAGCCCTACCTTCGGATCAACGCCTGCAATAATGGAAAAAGCAATAGCTTCAGGTATGAGAGCAAGCGCCACCACCATACCAGCCAATAAATCACCACGGACATTAGAAAACCACTCGCCCCTAGTACGGGTAAGATACATACTACACCTTATTTATGTTTCATAAAGCCCTGGATTTACATCATATTGTGAACACAAGGCGCATACTTAATATTGAATTGATATATCGCCTTATAAATAAAAAATAATTAAAGTCAATAGCCAGAAGTTTTCTTATACAACATGAAATATATTTATACCTTTTTAAGAGCTATCATTTGCTGGGTATTTCATACTTTATTAAGTTTGTTAGAAGAATATACATCTAATATTTAATGTGGATTACAGAATGGCTGTATAAACACAATTCATATGTTCCTAAACAGAAATAGCTATAGATTATAACAGAAAGAATATGATATTTTAAATAGCACAGTAAATTCCAGTTAAATAAATAACCTCACCTTATTAGTATGATAGGTTGGTATATTCTTTTGGTATGATATGGGAGATTATATAAATGGACATTAATTATAACACGCATTTATCATATGCTAAAAATTTTAGACAGAGATTCTTAATACTTCATTATACAGCAGGAAATTATCAGAACTCTGTTGCAGCGCTAACCTCTAAAGGTGGGTCAGTCAGCGCACATTATCTTGTTCCAACTCTAAAAGAGATTGATCCTACTTATCCAGAAAATAATATTATACCTTTTTCTCTTGTACCTGAAGAGTTAAGAGCCTGGCATGCTGGAGTAAGTGCATGGAAAAACCGCACAAATTTAAATGACTGCAGCATAGGTATAGAAAATGTCAATATGGCAACGGATGAGAAATTTGAACCTTATCCTGACAAACAAGTCGAGGTAATTATTTGGCTGTGCAATAATATCCTGTCTCGCTACCCAGATATATCCCCTACCAATGTATTAGGGCATAGCGATATCGCAGTCGGCAGAAAAATAGACCCAGGTCCTCTTTTCCCTTGGGAAAGGCTGTATAAGGAAGGTATTGGAGCTTGGTATAACCAAACGGATGTTGATAGATATAAACAGCAATTCTTAAAAGAAATACCCACTGTTGCTAATGTAGTTTCTAAATTGCATGATTATGGATATCGTTATGATGGTGATGCTAGGCATATATTATCAGCATTCCAAATGCACTTTAGACCAACAGATTATTCTGGAAAACTTGATGTAGAGACAGCAGCTATCGCTTATGCGCTTGTTGATAAATACATTTAATATAATTCATTCAATAATATAATTCATTAAAGTATTTAAGCGTAGTGATGCTAAGCTTAAATACTTTTAGGTGAATGTACTCCCCCTGTCTGCTTCTGGGATGGTGATTGGCGTCATCATATAGGACACAACTCCCCTTCTATCTTACTATTTACTCAAGATATAAAGTTATTGCTGTACTATATTTCTGCTAATATAGTTATTCTGGAGTATATATAAAACAGACGTATTCATAAAAAGATAGAGAGGTCGTCAAAATCTTTTCAGAAAAAGAGGTTACTGCATACTACTTTAACTATATAACAGCAAGAATGACACTAAAAATTAACACCCACAATAATCAAGAGATCTTGGAGAAAATAATAAAAAAGAGTATTATGTCTGCATCTCTTCAAAGTGCGATATAAACGATTACCTGCCACCACGACACAAAGCATCGTGGTATATTCTACAGAAGATCACTTCATACTAACAGAATATAGCATGATGACCACTAACATACATCGCTCAAAATGCTATATAGTAACAAGAAATCAAGAACTCCTAGACCATGCAGCGAATAAAGTAAATACTACACGCCACACGAGTCATATTACAGAGCCTATGCCGCCTTATTCTTTGAAGATATACGCTTCTTATTACCCTTACGCTTGTGGTAAGGAACTACATCCCCTTTATTACTATTACTATTACTACGCTTATTCTTGTAATATTTCTTCTTATTAGGTGGACTGCTATCATCAGAATGATTATCATCAGGATTTATAAAACGATTAATCGCATTCCACTTACTTCTATCCTCAGGTGTAACAAGATTCAATGCGGCTCCCTCGGCTCCAGCCCTTGCTGTTCTACCAATACGATGCACATAATCCTCGGCACATTGAGGTAGATCATAATTAATCACATGTTCAATGTGTGGAATATCCAACCCTCTTGCAGCAACATCAGTCGCCACAAGGATACGATACTTTTTACCCCGGAATGCTGCAATAACACGATCACGCTGTCTTTGACGCAAATCGCCATGTATGGCATCCACACTATGGCCATCTTTTAAAAGCATCTTTGCCATTTTCTCAGTGCCATACTTCGTCTTCACAAATATGATGATAGATCCCTTACGCTCGTTAAGTTGAGTAAGAAGATTTGGATATTTATCTGATTCTCTAACCCTTAGAATATCCTGCTTTATGTTAGCTGCAGGAGCAGAAACAGCACTCATAGCAACTCTGGCAGGATTATGAAGATATGTTTCTGCAATACGAACGATATTCTTTGGTAATGTAGCCGAAAACAATAAAGTTTGAGGTTTAGAAATCATATATCTCATGACATTCTCAATCTGGACTGTAAAGCCCATATCCAGCATCCGGTCTGTTTCATCCAGCACCAAAAACTCGGCGTCATGCAACATAAGACTCCCACGCTTTAAATGATCATTAATCCTACCAGGAGTTCCAACAATCACACGAGGACGATTCTTCAACTGTATAAACTGAGCTGATATCGACTCTCCTCCTATCAACAGGGCTGTTTTTATCTTTGTTTTCTTTCCAAGCATCGCCTGTAACTGCGTCATAACCTGTGAAGCAAGCTCTCTGGTTGGCGTCATTACAAGAGCCGAACCACGAGAGCTTGACATGATTTTTGCCACAAGCGGTATTCCGAAAGCACCAGTCTTCCCAGTCCCTGTCTGTGCTGAGCCCAGTATATCATGACCCTGCAGAGCTAGAGGTATGGCCTCAGCTTGAATCGGCGTAGGCTCATTAAATTGTATGTGCTGCAAAGTATGCATAAGGGCTTCAGGAAGCCCCATTTCTTTAAAAGTAGTCATTATTATTATTCCTTGTGCAGTAACACACACATGTCAACTAGCATATGTCTGCGAATCTGTCATAAACGATTGTAAAAAAACCAAAGCATTAAAAATGCATCTTACAGCAATCTTACAGCAGCTGAATATTTACTGCTGATATCTTATCTCTGTGCTTAACTAGCTCGTAAGAAACCCTCTGCCCTTCAAGCAACTGATGTATTCCTGCTTTTTCCAACGCACTGATATGAACAAAAACATCTTTTGAGCCATCATCAGGAGCGATAAACCCAAATCCCCTATTAGTATTGAAGAATTTCACCGTACCTTGTGCCATACCTTGTGCCATAATATTTTCCTTCGTATTTATGTTATCCAAAGAGAATTCGCTCAGTACAAGCCACACCATGCAGCTCACTGATTCACTCTCATTCAAACGCTTTGGATCGACATTCCAGGAAGATCTTCAACAAAACCCTTTATCAGGGGACGTTCATTACCAACGACATCATTTTAGCAAGAGTGACAAAAACTCACGCGCCTTTGTACCCTATTCTCTACAGAAATGCAATATTTTACTTTTAACTTTTATATTTCTTGTTCATTTTTTTCATTTAATTTTTATTCTCTCTTTTATGTATCCTAGAAAAGCAGGAAAAAATGCTTCTGTGATTTCTAAGTAATATACCCATATAAGGTATATTACGTGCCAAGAGATGTACTTATATTTCCATCAATCATAGGAGAAACATAAATATCATCATCTATAAGCAATTTCATATATCACATTTTCCCTAGTCTGGTATCACACCTGCATCTACTTATCCAAGGTGGGTATATCATTGGTCAGGAGTAAAATTTTACATGTTTTAGCACAGCGTCCTTATCCTATTTATCCTGCTTATGCTCTATGCTGGCGGGATATTTGTCGCTTTACCTAGCTTACATCACTACCTCTGTTATGGTATGAGCTGATATTATATGTCTGTATATCAACTCATACCTAACCATATTCTACTCAGATAGTGAAGGCTGTACGTATATCAGTCTGCAGGTAACATTTCTTGGATTGGCTGGGAAGATAGTTTCTCCCCAGAACATTTTATAATCCCTTGCTGGATATACTACTCTTGCCCAAGGATCACAGAAAATAGCATCATCACTCCAATCGGATGAGCTAGGAAGCCCAATATTCTGACGGTATGTATATGTGTTATTACAATAATTACTCGCAACACAATTGCCATCTACTTTAAGAGAAGTCCAATTATTCTTAGTTCTGTTGACGACCACAACATGATGACAAATAACACGCTCTGTGTCTTCAGATTCTTCTGTGTCTTCTGAGATTTCAACTATCTCCACTCGTTCTAATCCCTGTTTTTTTAACTCACGTGACAAAGCAATAGTAAGATCCCCACAATTCCCAACGCCTGCAATAGGTGATAGCTCAGACAGAATAAGAAAAACAGCACTTAGATTGTTTCTACCTACAGTATCTGCATATCGTCTAATGCCTCTTAATTTATCTACATCTTCAGATCCTCCATCATGAACATAGCGTTTTTCTACTGTCCCATCTGCATGTTCATATTTATAGTAAGGCAACCCCACCAATAAATGATTGTTAGTCGACCTAGGTATGGCAACCCTTATCTCTCCAGTGACTTGCACACATATACCCATGATCCTTTTTTGCATATCTTCTATTATTTCAGTCCTTTTATCTGGAACTGCTGCATCTTCTGAGAGAATGTCTTCATTGTGAATAAATGCTTGACTCCCTGCCTTTATTCCTCTTTCATCATATGCTTCTAAAGGATTAATAAATAATCTACATCTTCTGCTGCTAATTTTCCCCTCTGAATTAGCTTGCAAACTCCCAGCTCTCTCTTCTGATACTGGGAGTCCCTTCTTATCTTCTGTACCTGCGTAATTACAGTAAGATATCTGAGCTGAATTCGCTCTTATAGAATTTGTAAACACCTCCTATATATCCTTTCCTTCCTTAACATAATTATCTTGCATACTAACATACGTACCATACATATGTTAGTACATAATACCAAATCCTTGCTGTTTGACCCTGAATATAATATCATTGAAAGAATGCTCGATATAGTTATGGTTAACATGCCTAGTTATGAAATACTTGATTGCATTGCAGACAGTTATATACCGATACTACTGACCATCTGCATTATTTACCTAGGTGAATTAATTATTAACAGACGCTGGATAACTTTAAAATATCACACCTCCACTCTAGCTCTTTATATATTTTCAGCGTATGCTATTATGGTCATAGATATAAAAATGGCGTTATGGCATCTAGTTGGGCTTGACTACAGTACGCACACCGCCGTGAGCCTTTCACTTGTCATCTGGTTAAGCTACAAATCTACCAGTTTGCTAATTATATGGTGGACGAGTTTGTTAGCATACTTCATCTTGATGCTGTATCAACAATACCACTCTGTTGCAGATATTATTAGCACATCCTTACCATTAGGACTCCTATTATGGATATGTACAAGTCTTTGGCACAATAAATCAATGAGACTGGAATAGATGGAGGTGGATCTGTATGAACTCCATTAACTCCTAACAATACGTTAGCATACATTAGTAATAATCAACTTATTCCAATGTTATGAAGTGGATACACGGAGAAATACATCTGGATAATTTGTCTGCACCATATGCCAACAAGAGAAGAAGTAAACTTACAGTAGTAAGGAGCCACTTACTCTATCTTTGTCAAATCTGTCCAGTATATGACATGGAATACTATATACTTCCGTGGGTTATGCAATAAAAATAATATGACTTAATTCCTTCAATATTTCCATTAGCTACAGGATTGCAAGAATTTAAAAATATGTATATTCCCCTAATGCATAACTATGTTTCCCCCTTTACTATTTCATTACTTTAAGAGGTTAGACAGATATCCCAAATGCCATAGGCCGAAGTTCAATCGAATCAAAATTTATAAGATTGGAACATAGATCAAAATAACTCACCTTACAAATATAGCCGAAGATAAGCATATATCCACATAGTAACAGCAGCACACATACGATAGTATTGTCAGGATGATATGCTTCTCTCTTTCCATACTAAGCAATCACATTCCCAACTTCAACAAGCTAAGATTTGTCACATATTAAACTCTCATATGCGATAGTTTAATAACTGTGCTATTCTACAAAGGCAAAGTCATATCATACTATAAATCAGATAAGTTCTTTGCAGTTCCACACTGGCGATAGCCTGATAAATTACAAGCCTTAAAACAATCATATAACCCACTGATCCCAATGAATGCTCCACACATTACACAATCTCAACAGAAAAAGATAATAACAAGAATTGTACAATCTTTGTATATGTAAATATATAAATCTGGAATACGTCAAATACTGCACACATATTAATCATTCTCAGCTGTCAGGAGTTACTTAGAACTTCAGTATTATTAGGATTGCTGGATAACTGGGTGTTGCGTTATCAATTTGAACTCCATCTATAGAAATATAGAGGTACTTTATACACTACCTGTATGATACACTACCTGTATGTACGAGAACAATGCCCTAACCCCAGAATATTTATTATTGGAAAAATTATATTTGCCAACACACAATAACGTAATGTACATATCGCCAGGCTAGAAAATAATGCCACCCCAGTGATAACCGTTCCGAGAAAATAATTTGAAAATAATTTTTAAGAAAGCAGTCTAATAAGGTATGGCGGAGCGAGAGGGATTCGAACCCTCGAGACGCTTTTGACATCTACTCCCTTAGCAGGGGAGCGCCTTCAACCACTCGGCCATCACTCCGATAACGGATATAATGTAAGAATCACTTCAACACAAGATATTTCTTATTTTCTTTTTTTAAGAATCTGTTAATCTTGACCGTAGAGAGCTTCCTCCTTAATGCATTACAGTAAAATAAGTGAGATTTTGATGAACGCAAAGCTTGCCCCCAGAGGCGACAAGATTGTTATGCATGGAGGGAATCCTCTATCAGGTAAAATTAAAATTAGTGGCTCAAAAAATGCCAGTCTGGCTATTATGCCAGCCGCACTGCTCACAAGCGAATGCGTTAAACTGACTAATGTTCCTGATCTTGTAGATATTAGAACTATGCTATCTTTATTAACATCTCTTGGGGTAGAGGTTAGTAAGGATAAAGATACAATTTCACTATCATCTCACCATAGTAATGCAAACAAAACGCTTGCTCATTACGACATTGTTAGAAAGATGCGGGCTGGAATTCTGGTACTGGGAGCCCTTCTTGCCAGATTTGGTGAAGCCCAGGTATCTCTTCCTGGTGGCTGTGCAATTGGCGCAAGACCTGTTGACATACATATAGAAGGCCTTGCAAATATGGGAGTAGACTTTGACTTTAAGAATGGCTACATACACGCTAAGGTCAGGAATAAATTGCGTGGTGGTCGTTTTCGCCTTCCCAAAGTATCAGTAGGAGCCACTGCCAATATAATAATGGCAGCAACCATTGCAAAAGGCGAAACTTTACTTGAGAATGCAGCGCGTGAGCCTGAAATTGTTGATATGGTACAATGTCTTAGGAAGATGGGTGCCCATATAGAAGGAGAAGGTACATCTTCTGTAATGATTCAAGGAACAGATTCTCTTGGTACAGTTGAACATAACATACTTGCCGACCGTATTGAGCTTGGATCATATATGATCGCTCCCGCGGTGATAGGTGGGGATATTGAATTAACAGGTGGGAAGAAATGGTTGCTTGAAGATCTTGTGGAGAAAATGGAGGAAGCTAATGTTTCAATACATGAAACTCCCGATGGTCTGCGTGTCTCTAGGATTGATAAGGATATTTATCCTCTACATATAACAACAGCTCCATACCCTGGATTTCCAACTGATCTACAAGCTCAGATGACTGTTATGATGGCACTTGCCAAAGGAACTTCCTCTATAGAAGAGAAAATTTTTGAGAATCGTTTTATGCATGTTTCTGAACTGCAAAGATTAGGAGCAAATATAAGAATAGAGAATAGATGTGCTTTTGTTACGGGAATAGAACGTTTTCACGGAGCCTCTGTTATGGCAACTGATTTACGTGCATCGATCAGCCTTATATTGGCTGGTTTGCAGGCAGAAGGAGAAACCGTAATTAGCGACGTTTATCACCTAGACCGCGGATATGAAAGCCCAGAGAGCAAACTATCTGCTTGTGGAGCTCATATATACAGGGTGCACGGAAACCAGTAAGCCTCCACTACGTAACTGCTTTTTCCTCTTATATAACTTTAAGTATATAGATCATATAATCTATAAAGAACGAATACTATTCCATATATATCTGCACTATAATAGATGCACAATATTCTTAAAATAAGAATTTTATAAACACACATACAATGGTATTGACTCCAACATAAACTAAGTATACTCTGCAAACATGCATATATGAAATCCTTTGAAAGAAGTCAAATGAAATCACCTAATACATTCATGTTATTTTTCTAATAGTAATATCTTGCGTGCATTATATATATATATATAACATAAATATCATGTAGTATATAATGCAAGAGTTTTATTCAGTAGCACTGAAACAATATTACAATATTTACGAATACTAAAAATTTATTTACGAATCACTTGACCTGCCGCATTGCTTGCCTTACAATTACTTGGTATGTACGAATGCATTGATTGCTATATGTATGCATGATGTGCACATACTATCCGTGAATTAAAGGAGTGGTAACCATGCCTGCTGATATGAAACATCATAGAAATTCTCAAGGAACTCATAATTCCTATCTTTCAAGATCACCTGCTCGTAGGAATACAACTGGTGCCACTAAAGGTCATTCTATAAACAATAGCACCAAAGAATTCAGTTTATCTCTACGTTCTGTCACCCAGGATGTTAAAGAACCTGGCTCTAGGTCTCCTGTTGTTTCATCTCGTCGGCCATCTGGAGGTTCTTCATCTTCCTCTGGCTTAAAAACTATACTTGCAATGACAGCAATGGGTAGTCTTATCGCCGCACATGGTTCTGCTAATGCCGCTCCTATTAACTCGGAATCTCAAGGTGAGGTTGGTGTTCCACGAGGTGATAGCAATCTCTCTAACAATGCTGCCTTCTCTCCAGTATTCGCGGATACAGTTGATGGTATTTCTTCTGACGATTCAAAGATGCCAGGATTATCTGGCAAAGGCACCAGTGCAGGAAAAAGTAGAAAGGCCATTCGTAAAGAAGAAAGAAGAATGAACAGAGAAGCTCGCATGAAAGACAGAGAGCAGCGCTCTGCTTCATCTTCAGCTGATTCCTCTTCTTCTAAACCAGCTGAAAAACGCGTGGCAAGGGAGGAAACAATAAAAATAAACGACTATAATGACATTATGAATATTGGTAGTAATGAAAGTTTCCCTTCAGAAGCCACCTACTCACTAACGCAGGATATTAGAGCAAATAACAGAACTAATACAGAGCCATTCCATGGTGAACTCAGAGGCAATGGTTATACAATTTCTGGAGTACAGAATCCTATTTTCAATAGTATTGAAGGTGGGGCAGTGCATAACACTGCATTTAACGAGACTAACGGGCGTATATTCGGAAGCGTTAACGGAAGCACATTCTCAAGTATTTCTGTTCTGGACTCTGATGCAAGCGTTTCTAACGCTGCAACTCTTGGAGTTCTGGCAGATACCGTACATGATAGTAGTATTAGTAATGTTGTCGTAAATAATGTAACAGGTGCAACATTATTTAATGATGTCACCAGATCCATAATCTCGGATGTTAGAATCTCGGACTCCTCTGTAGTTTATACTGAGCATGTTAATTCTGGAATGCTGATGGGGAACCTAGTGAATAGTACTGTTAGCGATATTAATGTGGATAATGTATCCGTATCTGTATCAAAAGTACTGCCACCATCTTCCGATGATATCACAGGTGAGGCCTCATCGGCTATTGTCTTTGGTGCTTCCTCTAATAGCAACGTGACAAATATAAATGTTGATAATTCCAATGGTGTATTTAAAGCAGGATTTTATAGTAGTAGCGATAGTAAGGAGAATTTTGCTCTTGTTGGTGGATCAATGGACAAGAGTTCCACTGTCTCCGATGTGACTATCAATAGATCATCTGCTGAAGTCTCAAGCGACCGTAGTTTCTATTCCATTCCTAGTGAATTTAATATGGGAACTACTATTGGTAGTATGACAGAGTGCTCAGGTAATCGCTTGCAATCTGTTTCTGTTGAGAACTCTACGGTAGATGTACTAAGAGATGTACTAAGCTCAATTACACTTGCAGATCATAACGTGGGTGCAGTGGTTGGAGAGACAGGGAATCCTCGTATCATCCCCTCAACATGTGAAGATCCAGACCATGTAATTGATGTGCAAATAAATAATGTGGATATAAACGCACAGGGAGATGTTAGTTTTGCTAATATTGGTGGTATCTTAGGATCTTCAGCAAACACTGAAATTGAGAATGTTTCTGTGGACAATCTTAATATGAGAGTTGCAGGGAATAGTGGTCGTGTGGGCAGTGTGGTAGGAGATATTCTTCAAACAAATGTAGATGGGGTATCTGTAAATAATGCGAATATAGAATCTACGGGAGCGCATCATATTGGAAATGTAGCGGCTAGATCTACGTCCTCGCACTTTCAAAATGTCAATATCACGGATAGCTCTATTCTTCAGGATTCAACAAGTGTACCTTTAGGTTCATTAGAAAATACAGGCGTGGGTACTTTTACAGGTGTTACTAATATGAATAGTCTCTCTGATACAGCGTCTCCTGTATTGCGTAACGGAAACATCTCACGAAATAGAATAAAAGTCGTCCCTAATAGCGAAGCCGAAGGCAAGGCATCTACAGCTGTATTATCTGGAACATTCTTTAATACAGACCAATCACAGAATTCAACATATAAGATGTATGATAACGTATACATCTGTAATTCTGTAGTAGAAGGTGGAAATGCGACAGGATTATATGTTGGTCGCACGAACGATCTTACTGCAGATAACCTGGAAAATAATCATGTAACATTTGGGAGTTATACATCTGTAGTACGTGATGGAACCAATATTCCTCACAATAATTTATATCTTCTTTCCCCACAAATAAGAGCAAGTGCTCGTAATCACATAAGAAATAACAATGAACAGTGTGTTCCAGCTCCAACTACTACAACTCAGGCGCCAACAACTGAGTCAACAACAACTACAACGACCAAGAAACCAACAACTCAGGCGCCAACTACTACAACGACCAAAAAACCAACA
>ENA-OREC01000020-OREC01000020.1-marine-metagenome-genome-assembly--contig:-NODE-20-length-38441-cov-12.531618_pt1 | contig 38441 bp, 18 predicted proteins | sample MGYA00248626_ERZ508543 | MGnify/ENA primary metagenome ERZ508543 (study PRJEB26211, sample SAMN05518279) | marine metagenome | isolation source: Puget Sound, Washington, USA | host: Bankia setacea...
TTGTTGATGAGGACCTTATGGTAGATTAGCGTTGTAAATATGCTAAATAAGCTTCCTCTATAAATAAAGTCTAATAATAATAAAAAATAAAGATATGCCACACTTTCAATTTGGACTATATCCTTTTGCACAAATTCATTAAATGTTAAAGGATAGACATACTTTACCATTTTCCCGAAATCACACAAACGCGTTTTGTTCGATTTGGTGACAAAGGAAGAATACATACGTACTTTAACTCTTCTAGTTGTTACCGAACGTCTTTCATTCTAGGGTTACTGAACGTCTTTCATTCCAGGGTTACTGAACGTCTTTCATTCTAGGGTTACTTTACGTCTTCAATTAATTCGATCGACGTCTTTCAATTAAAAATCTAATTAATGCATGTCTACAACAATGAGGTATTGGCACCGTTACAAAGTACCGACGAACCCCGTGTGTTTTGTCTATTACATTGTTAAAGTTGACACCTGTCGGAGGTCCTTCGACACGGGTTTTATTGCTGACAGGCCCGTACACAAAGCCTTCACTGTTGTTCGTCAAAAGAATCAACCCATTAACTCTCGTGCATCGATTCTGCATTCACATCTTACATACAATTAACATTATAAGACTCCCAGTAATGAATCTTCAACTCATCACAGATACAAAGGGTTCAAACCGCCCGACCCCTTGTGTTTCACTGTCTAGCTTTTCATTATTGTTTCTACACAGACCAACTATGGCAATAATGTAATCGGTATGCCGTGTATTTTACATAACAAATCGTTTATATTGCCTGCCATCTGCGGGGGGAAAGTTCTCGTGTAATGTACCTCATAAATATTCATAAATTATTGGCTGAACACGTGTAAAACGGCATTCATTTTGTTGAAAACTAGATGTATATTTATGAAACACATTTATATACATTGAAGCGTTTGTGATATAGAGGTAACCACGTCATAGCGTGAGACAGTATTAATTCATTGTTGGTGACATGTATAATGTAACATTTTGATTATTGTATGTGTAATAATTCGTTTCACAACCGTATTTAAATACCAAGGTTACAATGACCATGTGTATACTGTTACTAACGTATGGAATGTGGAACAAAAATGACGCTAACTGTTCTCAAAGCTGAAAGGCATTTTGTTGTTTAAGAGGGGCTATTAGTATAGTATAAGTGTTGTATACCAATTTATTTACCTTTGTGTTTTTCACCGTACATTATAGTGACTATATACAGCTGATTAATAGAATATACTCATGTGTAAGTTGTACCAACAAATGAACAATCCACAATCACTAGAAGGTGACGAAACTATCGCTGAAACCAATGATGTGACTTTTTCCAGGGTCAATCTTTTTCTAACTATTTATTATTTCCTAAAGGTTGCCACAACGAATTGAATTTAAAAGAGAAGGTAAGTATGTTTCCAGACTGTCCTCCCTCCCTTCCGTCCGTCCTTCCGTCCGTTCGTCTTTGCTCTTGTTTATGGTAACTTATTGTGTGTGTGTGTGTATATATATATATATATATATTGTTCAAACCACTCCAGTTAGAATATCGTTTCATATATTTGGTTCAACTCGTTGTCAAGAGTATCCTTCCTAATTCCGCCCGTCTTAGATTCTGTTTATGAATCCTTAATGTATAAATGGCTTCAGAAATCTCTAAAATGTTATCAGGGAAAATGATATCCTGGACACAGCACACTACTGGTCTAAACAAACAACTACATAAGGTTACAAATACAAGATATTATTCGGTTTATGTCAAAGAAAAAAAAGAAAAAGAAGAAGGGAAACAAGTTAAAGAAGAAGAATGAGAGAGAAGAACACCCCTCGTGCTGTCATACTTGATAAAGGTCATGAAAGCAGTGAATAACTTCCTCGTTTGTTGAATTTGCTTCTGAAAAACAAAGGGCGCCATGTCCTCCACAACTTGCAACCGTACTGTTATTCAAATACTGTTACTCATTCAGTGTGTATATACCAGTTCTGTAATTGATACTAGCTACACTGTAGTATTTCCTGCGTCCTGTCGAGTATCTCTTGTACTACAGTTGTATTACTTGCATTCAATCTACATGACAACTTCACCATCACTGACAGCCAAGAATGCTCCGATCTAACGCGGATCTATGAAGTCATGTATATAATGAATCGATGCCACTTTGTATTCAGCAAGTACCACCTTCTTAAAATGTAAAGTGCTCGACCATTCATTTTAACTGACAAATGAAATGCAAAGTGAAATAGAGGAATGTCAAAGTGTTGTTTCTCTACATTGGCTAGATGGCATTATCAATCCACCGACATTTTTTCAGTAAATGTCAAACATGTAATTAGCATAATAGGCGACAGGTCTAGTACATGTTGTTGTCGCCTCATGAATGTATCCAAGCAGTCAGTGGTGGCCTCCAGTTCTCTTCTCTGCTTACCAAGGAATCCGTGTCGCTTCGAAAGGTCTTCAACGTCCATGGCGTACATACTGAAATCTAGCAACATACAAAACATGTACAGCTAGCAAATGTCCAAACACTCGTATACATGTATAAATAATACTAATTTCTCTGATGATACAACCTTGTAATGTGTATACATACAGGCGAACATCTTGCTTTTTCCAGTTACAACGTTACATACGATCAAAGTAATGAAATTCATATTTGACAAACATGTACGACACTTTACTGGCACAACACCTTGCATACATTGTCTTACATCTTTATGTCACACATATTCAGGAATGATTCACTTTTAGTATTCTACTGTACTAAAGTTGCATTATTAGTTCAAACCTTGCTTACTTTGGTGCAAATAAACACACAACAAAACACACAATATTATAAGTAACACAAGCGGACCTTTCTACATGTGTAAGAAGAACTTCTATATCAAGAACGACAGAAGATATTTCGTAACTTTCGAAAAACGTAAGCTTTTAACTATTTATTCGTAAATCATTATTATATTTTTTCTGTAAGACTAACTACTTTTAGAATACACCAGACAATATAAAGAACTCTGAAAAGCTTCACATATAGGCTCTTTTTTTTTTTTTACAATGTATAGTTGCACTTTTGCCAGTTCAGTTTACTACATTTGCTTGTTTCTGTTCAAATATGTTTAATTGACTACTGATTCCTCCAAGCGGACTGAACGTGTTGTTTTAAGTATTCAATCTATCAAAATAGAATTAAACGTACTTTTAAAATAATCATTCACAAAGAATTTCAAACCACTCAAGAGATTGTGCTTGCAAATGTTAGTTTAATGTTGCAAATCAATAAACTTTTGTGTTGTTTAACATTCGGCTGCAACTTGGAAACAGAGGATACTTCAATCCAAACACTTCATGGGTGTTCTTAAAGCAGCCTTTACTTTTACATCATATTTTGTTGCTTCAAGTACGTATTACACACGAAAGCAATACATAGTTTACACCTTAAGTGCAACTTTGACGCGTTCGGGGTACTTGGATTTTACTGCGCTCATTACAAGAGCAGTTGTTGTTCGATTGTTGAAGTATTTGGATTTCTTGTGAATTATACCTAGGAGCGATCCAACAAGAAGTTATGTCGAAATACTTCTGTAACTTTCCAATAATGAAACGAAAGTTAATTTTAATATGTTTTCGAAGCAACCTAAGTGATAACGGATGTTAAATTGTGTGAAGCCACATAAAATATCAATTGCCGGTAACACATTTGAACAACGTGGTAAACTGCATTTCAATGGTTGTACATGGTTTTCTTTTGCAGCAGTAAGTCGGCGTTGTAGAAAATGCAAAGTAGTTACATGCGCAAATATGCATAAAGCAATGATAAATATCTCCCAATGTCGACGCTAAGAACGACATCGGTGATGATGATGATGGTAGGACCAGTACAGGAGAAGAGGTCTTAACACGTATCTTTTATTTATTGCCGCCAGTACAAGGGTTTAGTATGACTTAAATGGAATTAAATTTGATGATTGTGAAAGTGTGTGATTTTAGCATAAACTCTTACAGTATTTTATGTAATTTTTGACGAACTTATAAGATATTTTCTGACGTGTTATCAAGAATAGTAAAGGGGACTCTTCTTCTATCAGTGACGTACTGAATCGTTCAATCTTGTTTATACAAACTGCCCCATTTAGTCCCCACTATAACTGTACCAGTAGGTGTTGGTTACGTTCCGTGCACTCTATATCTCCCCCAAATACAGATCACCCTAATACGAGAGAAGAAAAAAACTTGAAACGTTAACTGACAGGGGTAAGAGTGTTCTTATGACACGCTCAACGTAACTTGTCTCGCTTTCTTATAGATGTATCATATATCTACAAAACGAAACTCTGCTTCTTTTCACTTTGAAACTTGGCATCTGTGGTTGATATTAAACAAACCATTTACACCGAGTAAAAATCTGCTTGACAACATATCCGCCTTATCGCTGGGGGATCTTTGTCAGCGGCAGCATTTTTCTGCAATATAAATATCAACTCATCCACAATTACCCATTATATTATTGACGTGTAGTATAGAGCCACCCACCATTTCTCCAAAGTGTCGATTTTTATCAATGAATGTCAAAATTTTATACACGTGTTTTTCATTTTTCTTCGTTTTTTGTCGGTTTCCGGATAAATTGTGCTATATTTCAGGGAGAAAGTGAAAGAAAGTGAATGAAAAAAGACAGAGGTGAAATAAAAAGTGTACTTTATCCGTATCCGCGCTTGGCAGTCTTTATGTAATATATATGAGAACATGTGATCTAAAGATATGTTCGTTAAAGATACATACTGCCTCACAAGCGATGAAAACTTATTGTAGGTAGAAATCATATTACAAAGATAGTTTTCAAATAAATGATGAACACTTTGAGCATCTAGAAACAAAACATGACTCCATTTGTATGGGGATTAAAGAGCATGGTGTTGTTTATTTTATTTTTTTGTTTATTATTAAAAATGTAGCACCTTTTATTATTTCAGCTACATTTTGTTCTGCAGTTTTTTTAAACTCCACACAATACATTATAACTATCACTGATAACTAAGCGAGTACCCTTTCAGATTGACCGGTCGAGAACGACGATATTGTACTAACAACGTGGGACAACGTAACACAGGGGCCAATCAATTCACAGATTCACAGACGCATGCATGTACTAACTCAGATTTAATAATTGCATTGCTACTTTACTATCATGTTATAATATGGTCGTATTGCTCAACTAACCTACAATTTACACAACCGCAATAATGGTTCATCTTTGTATTTAGATCTATATTTTGGTCTCGCAAGTCTTATAAGAAGAACGTAAGTAAGAGAACGAATATTGTTAACAAATACTTGATAACACTTTACCAATCAGCCAACTTCCGACGACCACCGTGCTTTGTGCAAAGTCAAACTGTATTAGAACTTTTTAAAGTGCAAACCCATTCAAATTTGAGATTCAGAATTTGGACTTTTTGCTTACTAAACTTTTCTACCGCAGAGAAACAACCCTAAATAGATTTTTTTCTCTCTTAGCAATAAACAAAACTTAACAGCTTACTTGTCAAAAATCGCACACCAGTAACCTGAGACTTATTCCAGACCTGAAAACTTGAAATTGAAACAGGCTTCTAAATTACAGCATGGTTAAAATATACAGACCTACATGTATGTTTCAACGGAAGTTTAACAGACTTTAGAGTGTGACGTATATGTACTGTTATGTAAAATATCATGCCCCAGTGCGTAAATTACTGTAACACTTTTCATTAAGGATTAACACAAAACTCCCTAGAAGATAATCCAACACGGCAGGTCTAGGAGAGGCTTGTGTCTCTGGGTAGAATCTACTGGTAGTTAAAATGACACACACTGTTATTAGAACTCGATACCAAGCGTTCCAATACTTCCCGGAAATGACGTCACTTGATCTGGATGACGTCAGAAAAAACACATGCATATTCTATAGTCACTTATGGTTACTATTACAATTTCTTTGACACATATTACCACCCCTATGACTGGAAGTAGATCCCGTGTGTGTTTTGTGTACATATGTATGGTTCTACACTTTATATATACATGCGTTTGTTTGACTCATTTTATCCGTGTTTAATTGTAAAATTGTAGCCAAGAGCATCTTTCTGATTGTTTTTTAACAAGGAATAAAAGAGATTACAATCAGAGACAAAACATCAATTTAACAACCGATTAATTCCACCAGAGCACGTGTCAATTACTCTGATTAGAACCAATACTCATTAATGACACGTGCTTTTCAATTATGACGTGTCCCTTGGTATGTTACATCATCATAAAAGACCAATCTTACCCCACGAAAGTGATACAAGAACGAGAAGAAAATGAGAAAAGAATAGCACAACAACAGAAATATCAATTACGTCAACGGGCGATAACAGGTGAATAATAGACTCTTGGTAATTGGTATCAATGGAGTTAAATGTTCTGATAAATGTTGTACCATGTATTGCAGAGAAATTTTAATGTGTTTTATATTGAGACAAAGGTAAAATGTTCTCCCGGTGGAAAGGAACACGTAGCCAAACAAGGAAAAATGAGTCAAACGTTAAAACAATTATTAACAAGGCAAACGTGTACGAGTATCTTTGTTTAATTATCAATAAACTCATTAAATATGTCAGCGAAATGACGAAAAAAGTTTGATGACTGATATTTCGTTAGATCTTTTGTAAATTTGCGTATCTACGACATACAGGGATATATTAGATTCTTGCATAATATTATAGAACCTGGCGAGATCAAACGTTTAGCCGGCATTTTTGTTGAAGCTTTAGGTGTTTTAAATATGTCAAATTTGTCACAAGTCCTAACAGAAGATGCGTAACGCTTGAAACGCTCGGAAAATGTGTCAACCATCGAACTGACTGAGCGATCAAACAATGTACATGTTAATTAACAAATCATCTGGAAATATGAGGAGTTTTAATGTTTTCTTAGGCTACTTTGAGAGGGGCTACTTTTGCGTGTGGTGTTGACAATAAACTTCAAATCTTTGGGTGAATACGAATGGTTCTATCTAATACTGTATTCAATAGCACTTAGAGGCATTTCGTTTTCATCGCTTGAATTTGAAGAATCTATAGAAGAGAATAGTGTTTTATATGAAACAAGTTGTTTTGTTTGAACGACTTCTTTGTGATGAATGGCTGCTATATTGTTTCAAACGTAGTATTGCTTTTACATAACACCCTCGAATGATAAGATCACTTTATTTTACAATTGATAATTCATGCTTTTTCAATGTCATTAAAACTGAATATATTCATTTAACTGTTACTGTGTAGGTCAGATCGTAAGTCATTTGTATGATTTTTAGTAAATTCTGCATTAGAGACATAATTCTGGTAGATTAACTGTTTATATATGATGTTTCCTCTGATTAAAACAGTTGTTCTCCTGTTAACTGCGTGTACATAGAAGTGTGTGTGTGTCTATACTCTGCTGTTTTTTCTGTTACGTTGATCGGGTATGTATGTACTATTTCAGACAGGATGGGTCAATCTTTAACTCTTGTGTCCGTGAAACTTCTCACGTACTTACAACATGTTGTGTTTTGCTATCTGATGTTGATTTCCGTTTTGGACGCACAGTTAAATACAATGTTGTACAACTTTAAACTAATCTGCGGATAATGTATGTTCGATATATAATCACTGTGCTGATTCAGAACCTCTATATGTATACCTCTTCCTTTCTCATAAACTATATAGGCCGTTTCAACAAATTACATTGTTCACATTTCTAGTAATTGAAGACAAAGAAAATATACCTTTTATAAACAATTGGTGTTATATATTGGATTGATTTAGAATATTTAAATGAACACTGTAATGTACCAGCTATGAGAGTTATTTGTAGTCATAACGAAAAGTTCCAATATACTAAAATACAAACTCACGACCTAGAAACAGTACTTTGGGTTGGTTCCAGGGACGAATAGTTGGCATTGTTGTGCCTCATGTTGAAAAAGGTCACCGTCTTTATTAAAACTGTAACGTCGGTATACGTAATTGCCAATCTTCTACTAGTACTAGGAGTTAATAGGATTTCACTTAGGATGAATTAATCACAGTAAATAGTTGACTTGATTATAATTTATATTAATATGAGTTTTTTTATAAACAGACGAGCAAACACAAGAGTGTACCCTTAAACACGTGAACAGGTTACATACATTTATTGTTGTTGTTTTTTCTTAAGAGGTATGCGAGTGTGTGTAATTGCATTTACCAAAAAAAGTTGTCACGTGTAAAATTGCAATGTATTATATAAGGCGATATACCATATATGCACAATATATACTGAACAAATTTGAAACTTGAAACTATAATTTACTGACCATTGTTATTTCAAATATGGTTGCTTGTATCTCTAGTTGAAGCTGTTTCACTCTTATATAGGCGGGTTGAACACTTTTATGTAATCAAGTTGCTGGTACCATGTCTCGTTTACTTTAAGGTTTTACTTCTAAAAGTGTTGATCATAGTTTGTTTTTATATAGATTTTAAGCGCTATCCAAGTTAATACTGTGTAAAGCAAGGTAGATGTTTCATTTGTAGCAACTTTTAATATTTGAAAAAAACATTGACCTCACAATTAGAATCACAACCTTTAAACTAGTTATGGTATCGGTATCTGATCGGCTTAGTACACCTTATATATAGTGATTGTATATACAACTATAGCTGAGTGTGTGTGTAGGTCGTTTTTCACTTTTATTTGATGGTAAATAGTAGATTTGTTGATTGTTGTTGCATTTATAAACTGTGTGACTTTCGGCGACCTCTCATTACTAAAAGCGTCCACATATTCTAGTGTTTAACTCGTTACTGCAACATAGGGATTACATTCATGCACACTAACTTACTTCCTGGCATAAATTACACACACACATGTATTTGTACAAACTTAGCGTAAAGCGTTGATTGTGTTCAAATAATCAATAATTATTCCGCAAGGCATTGATTATATTAGTTAAGCTTTATTCATAACTATAGATTCTAAGAAAAGTCTTATTATAATGTGTGCGCTAATTGTTGTTTGTTTTTACAAAAAAAAATGCAAATGATTTATTTTAAATATTTGTGCATGAACATATACATGTACATGTGCATACATTATTGCACCATTCAGAAAAATAATGTCTTAGTTCAAACGCATGTGCAGGGATATAATTACATCTCTAAATTTCTAAAAATCGTTCATCTCGTTTTAAATTTACATATATCGTTTACATACATAATCGGTTTTGTTTAAACAATTACGTATCTATGTCAAGTTTTCAACATGAATCTATTTTTCAAGTATTTGATTAATTTTAATAATACCTTCAGGCATGAGAAGTATTCAAGTCAAAGTCTAGTCTAGGCTCATCAGTATTTATGTATTTCCTACGAAGAGTAGCTTACGTCAAACATCAACAATAAACAATCGACACACATATAAATACAGTCAAAAGTAAAACTTTGCAATCCAAATTAGCCCTTAATAAGCCGCGAATTATGTAAGTTAAATGGCAACTATTCAATAAACCGTTCAAGTTATGCATTCATAAATATCGCAACGTGACATCAAACTAAACAAAAACAAACATGGAGTGAAAGTGGATCATCGTGAAAAATATGGAAACTTAAATCCTCAAATATCTTTATCGTAATCCGCCATCCCGTGGAAAATTTATCGAATGATGAAAAGAAAAAGAAAAATGCGATCCTTGTATTTAAATTCTGTAAAAATGACTTGTGTAAATAACGGTATAACGTTCAAAGCCTGATTCTAATTCCTCTATTGAATTTTAATGTAATTCTAATTTTCAATTACTTCAGATTAGTTTTTCCTAGTAATGTGAACAGCTTTCCCTTTCCCCAAGCAACCCTTTGAATAATTCTTGCCCCGTGTTAAACAAAGATCTCGAATTCAGGCCCTATAGTTTTCCATGCTTAATTGAAATCTCTCTCCTTGCTCCGCCCACTGAACAGTATACGCCTTGATCGTACTCATTGGCTGTCGTAACCTGAGTCGATCCGCCCCCAACCCAGCACGGCCAATGATCGCTCGACTTGACGTGTGGCGAAGCTCCTAGCCGTGAAATAATCAGATAGTTACATTATAGATACAAAAAGATTTTGTACAATACGGTGTAGATGTTAGCGTATTAAGTTTCCAAAGTGTTTAACAACTAGAAAACAAGATAGCGAATGTCATTCACGGACGAAGCTCGGGTTCAACTTTAACTCCAGTTGTTTGCAAAGGTTTTAATTAACAACGTTAACGGAAGAACAATATACAAGCAACTTGATATTTTGGGAAATAAGGAAAATAGAAACAATAATTCTGGTGTGCAAAAATAATAAACGTGTTTGTAGGTTGTGCATATTATGAAATATTCTCGACTTATAGAAGTGAACAGAAGTACCAAAGTGCCACACGGACAGTGACATTCTTACTAGATACGGACATACAGTGCAAGATTTATTCCAAGTGTGACATTCTTTGGATTCTTAAAAAGTAAGTATAGTGGAACAGATGTATTTAACTTATACAACGTAATCTACACACTTAACATTTAACGTTTATAATGCATGTACAATTTACTAATCGGATTTTACCCAGTACATGTCTTGGACGTATTGAGTAGATTCTACAAACAAATACAGGATACTGCACACATTCTAGAAAGTCACGTTTTGTTTCAGATGTTTGCATTTTACTTATATAACGCTTTACGTGTATATTTGTCGGGATTTCGGGAATTAAAATTTAACAACAAAATGTACTTCAGCAAGCGTGCATCATCGTTACACAAACTGGCATTATTTTCGGACAGTCTCAATTGTCGGACTCCAGGTTCCGTTTAACATTACGTATATACTCAGGTATGAATATTACGACATATAACGACATTTTAATTGCATACGACATAAGTGACCTCTCGACAATGCAACAGAGATCCAGTAACTAATATCTAGTAACCTGTCCATACAAGAAACGACAGCTATTTCAAAAGGAAGCCCATAAAAACAAGTCCGGCATTCATTCGTTCGCGTATTAATTGAATGTTAATTGACGACGCCATAAATCATCTAAACATGGTCGTAAAAACGCTCATTTAACTTGCAGGAATGAAATCACACAAAGTAGTGCGCGGTAGAAATTTTGACATCATTTTTGATGAACGCTATGTGTGGTATTCCTCCGCCGCCAGTGTTCGGTCAGGCAGTCAGTGAGTTTTCAAACACACTTTGTAGACTTTCATCAGATCATAAAAAGAATATGTTTTTTCTATCTGAGCACGAGGCCGATCAATCAAGATTCACAATTCCACATTGCTGCATAAATATCACTAGTAAGAACCGCGGATCTTCAAAAGAAAACTATTAAATTATGTATCGGACAACACATGCAGTCAATGCCTTTTTCAAAGTGTGGACCTTTTCTGCCAACTGTGCTTAATTTCGCCTTAACTTGCTTCAAAGTATTTTATTCTTGCCTGATTGTCACTTTTTTAAGAGAAACCTGTTTTCCATACATTATTTGTTTCCTGTATATTATAGGACCAGATTACAAGTCGTTAGTCACCCTAATTCGCGGTTAAATCTCTAGAAGTGTTGGCAAGCTTTGCGTGACTACTTGCAGTTAAATTGTCTTTGAGCTGAGCTATATAACGTTTGGACGGTCGAAGTACCGGTAATATGCCATAGTTTCTATCTTTTTTCTTGGCTTTTTGCTACTAGATGTAATGTTTTATTAGCTCAATTACCACACACATCACGAATGAGCTTGAGTACGAATGTGTTTTTTAACTTGATTATCAGGCCAAATAATCTTGTACTGTTTGTAATTTGTATTTCTCTCACCAGATGTTCAATTTCATTTAATAGGTACTTTAACCGTATGTTCCCAGCACAGCATGCCCGTGTTTATCGAGCCCATCGTGCTACAAAATAGCGTAACCTTCACAATTAAAACAACATAAAAGAGAGTATGAGAGCAATTCAGGGCCACAAAACTACAGCTATGATTATAAATGTGGGCCCTTAATGACGTATCAGTTCCGGAACTAGTTAGCAAATGTATCATAATTTATAAAACACACGTTTACGTGGTAAATGTGATTTCAAAGTAAAATACAATACCTTAGATCCGCAAACTCAAAGTCGCGGTTGGTCTGCTTTTTATTCGACTCATCATCAAACTAGCAATATATTTTTTACCGTACGATACCTTTGTTTTTTGCTGCTATTTCGGATAACTCCTTCTCGGCGGTCTCTAAATTGTGTTTGTTTTAATTTCTCCTTGTCTTATTGCAATAGTTTGAAGTATATACACACTAACAATGACATTTCTCACCACTAAACAACTCGCTCAAACATCAGTTCTTCTAAATTCATGCTTTGACTTTACAATTCTAATGTTGCGATGTTTGAAGTCAGAGACAGGTACTTTTTCGTTCCTATACATTCTCAAAATTACGGCTGTCATTCAATTGTTTTACAAAACATCCTGAAGTATTCATGTTCGAGGTTTTTTCTGTACTGCTATAACTATACTATTGAGACTCATTGTTTTTCAAGTGGGCTAGGGTTTTAAAGGCACACTTTTTGCTTGTTTCAGAGAACCCTAATTGTATTTGTATTGTCTCCTTTAAGTTCCCGTATACCTGTTCAAGCAATAAAGATATGATTTTGCCATAGCGACATCGGGCGAAAAAAAACAAAAATTCAACAATTTAAACATTTCGGCATTGTCAAACGTAGTTATATTGTTATTGCTCTATTTGTTTTGCTAAATACCCTGTTTTGAGTACATGCACTTGACTGTGTACTTGAATTGGGGGTTCGAAACTTCTAAAGGTACATGAGTAGTAATATTTTTGACCTTTTTTCTGTCCCAAAATGAAGAAAAGCTCTTACCAGAAACTAACTCATTATGTCCCGCATCTTGTAGTGTTGATATGTAACTTGTATCGTATATGTATTTATATAATTATTTCCTATACGAAGTTTTTTTTAGATTCCTGTCATGTTATCTATTTGCGTGATATATTTTGGAGTATTACTTTTTGTTGTTGTAAAACGTTTTTGAGTTTCGATAAAAAGGGAGACTAAATGCCAATTACTAATGTCTGAAATACAGGTTCACATTTATATCAAAATAATCCGAATTCCAAACATTACTTAAAGAGAAAGAATTAAACATTATATTTCCAGCAAAACTAAACTTAAACAAATTGCATAAACACCCGGAAACACGGATAAAACATTAACTCGTCGTTTGATATTTTCATTTCTTAATGGTGCACTTATGCAATAATAAACACACGGCAACTTACCTGGTTAATATCCTTTGGACCTACTTCTGTTCAACCACAGGTCCTCTTGTACGTCTGAGACAAATTTGTAACTTCAAAGTGCAACTAATGAGCAGCATTTCTTTGGAACCGATTGGAAATGTGAAAATCGAGCGGGAAACACACAAAAAACAAATAAGAAATACCCAGTTTGTTCTTTGGTTTTACTCTGAGACATTGAAAATTATTTTGTTAAGAATAGTACTACTAATTTGTTTTACTCCTGAAAAATCATCAGGATACGGTAAACGGTTCTCTTAAAACATGGACAATACTTGTTACTCCATTAAACACCATATAATAGTAGAAGAAAAAATAATTCTAATACAATATTTTATGACTTTATTATATTATTTGTGGTGTGAAATTGTATTGAATATTTATGTAACGAAGAAAAACTATTGGTGTCAGTGAATTATGTTAAAGAACGTACCCTACAAATCAATGTGATGATGATGATTAAAAGTATGATAACAGTTATATAAGAACAACAACAACAACAACAACAACAACAACAACAACAACAACAACAACAACAACAGCAACAACAACACCATAAGTATAATATTTATAATTAAACATAGTTGTTCCTTTAATAAAGCTATTTCTTATTACATTGTAATACTACACAAGGGTTTCTCTAATAAATAAAATATTCAATAGAAATACAATGTAGTAAACGTCTCGGTCAATAAATACGCTCAGTGACCACTATACCCAGATTATCTATACACATATCAGAGTAAGCACCCCGTAGCGTATTATCAAACATCTACATGTATAACATCTTCCATTATGTTTTGACGGGGTTGTACTTGTTTGTTTTGTGTTTTGTTTGTTTGTTTTGTCTGATGATTTCCATATGATACTGGTCTCCCCAGCATAGACTACAAAGGACTTGGATGTTAAGAGATTGTTTTCATTACTAACAGGTGTACATGGTAACGCAGGGAGCTATTATTGTCAGTATTTATTATTTGTTTGTCTAGAAATAAAGCCCATTTCTATCCGCATTTCCACTCCCATGTCCCGACTCATACGTATGTAATTCAGATTATCAAGTTAACGTTCTGGTTCCCATTTAATGTTGTGTATACTATTTTTCAGAAGCAATTAGTCTGAGACTCAAACTATAATGGTGTCAACTTATTCTAAAAACTTAAGAATGAACGAATTTATTAAAACAAATAATTAATATACAGCTATGTATGGGATGCAGTGAGGGATATGTAGCCAACTATGTCGTCAATAATTAAATCGAAATCTTCACCTCCAAGTATGAAGATGTTTCAATGGAATCACATTATGAAATCTTGACACGCTGTTTCTTCAATACCTCTATTTGCACAAATGTATAATTCATGATTTGTTGCAGAACAGATGCCATGGTTTGACATAACTGGAATGTACATGTAACTGACTATATGACCTTCTTTCCGTGTTCATTTTATGCCTTTCACCTATGTGCATGCATTCGGCCAACTGCTCGGTATCTCCGCCACATCACCAATAGTAGAGTTAGTTATATTATTACAACAATGAAAAAAACCAAGTCTAAACTCAAGCTTTTTGAACGCGTGCTGTAAGGAACGTAGTCACACAAACTGACACAACAAAACAATGAATAGTATTACAAGCCGTTATGTTAAGTATATTTCTTTCCCTGGCATACTCTCATGTGGCTAATTTATACATAATTCAAATTTCTCTCAATCACACAGACTTGAGTAATCCTTAAATCATAAAAACTACACGATGTTGAATTTAATTATTGATAAACCAAATTCTGATGAACATTGCTCGGATAATCAGCCCAATTACCGAGGCTTCATCAATTAGCGTATCACTTCTCGTTCAACTGAATTGTTAATCAAGTTATGTACATGTATATCATTTTTGCATGTACCTGTTTGACAGTCCGGTATACATGTCTCACCTTTTTGGTCATACTGGCGGTATAATCCCTGGCCCGTATACATGTAACCTTAACAGACAGGTAACAGCTAAACAGGTGAATAATGCATGTCAATTAACACAATACGTTTCATTAACTCAACCCCTCTCTCGCTAATTGCATCGTATATTTGAAACAGATTTTTATGCAATGCGTATGATAAATATATAAATTTTAATTTTAAATCGCTAGGATATTTACAAAATTTTGGTGAGCGTACTTTTATCAAGGTATGCCGGACGTGTAGACTAGTGTACGTTTGTTGTGGCTGAATATTTGGTGAAGTACAAGCGTTACCAATTTGTTAAAGTTTTTTTGTTTTTATTTCATATATGTGCCTGAGTAATTGGAAAAGTACAAAATTGGTTTATTTATTGAACACTATTAATATAGTTTAGTATATATGGCTGAACAAGTGTGGCAAGAGGAATATTTTAATTTCTTCAACATATTTTTTCTATGAGGTAAGAAACTAGACGAGAACATTTTGGAACATTTATTGAAAGAAAACAAAACAACACAACTTTGGATATTTTTGTTTTGTGTGACTCAAATAGTTAGCACATATATTTACTGGACTACTATCTAGACACACTCAGAGGTGTGTCTTTAGGTTGACGAGTGTTTGGACGAAGTTTTATTCTAACGGATTACCCTGGTAAATGTATAAATCTTCCATTGACTAATACTTGTGGTTCATAGTAGAAAACTCACATGTATATAATTGATTAAATCTGGCGATATCTAAATCGTTAACTCTTATTTTAACTTTATTTGTGTTAAACATTTTTTTCTTAAATATTTATTTCTCTGTTACATTCGAATCGCTAAATATAAACGTGGCTGCTCGAAACAATATCTTATTCATTTCAACTCATAACATAATCATCGTTGATTCTACACTAATACTTAAAACATAAATTAACAAGTTTATAGACTTCATGTGTTAGTATCAATGTACATACTTTTTTTAGTTAATGAAACTATGTGGATACCTTCTACATTGTACGTTTAAATCTATAGGTTTGCACCATCCTGCGTGATATGTAATATTTCATACTGATATCCATGGTAACTGATTATATACAATTGATGATGGAGTTCATATTTTATGATAAAAACTGACAAAACAGAGTAATCCCTCAAATTTTCGCTATGTCTTTGAAGTTTGACTGTACTCGGTCGTTGGTTTCACATGGGGCGATGATACCTGATATATTTCATATTGTCGGGCAATACTTTTCATACTTGTATATAATTCATTTTTTACTCAAGTTAAGGAACGAAGAATGGCAGTATCTAACATTCTGGCCTTTGACCATTTATCTGGCTGGAGTTCTTTTTGTACTAACAAAGAAAAAAAGAGGTCGAATTTAAAAGTATCAGTTATTGGTGAAAGAGAGAAAAACTTCCATGCTATCGATATAAACATTATTCCATTGTAACCACTTTGTTAGTTACACTACGATCTATTTACATTCAGTTGGGAGATTTTCTTGCGTAAGTAGAGTTAATTGTTTGCTAATTATGGATGGTTATATTATATTCATAATCATTCAATTTTAAGTTAATTTCAATCAGGTTTTGTCAGGAGAGTTGTACTTGGAATCAACGTGTGCTACGACATCATCAATGCGAACCAATCAGCGATACCCTTCCGTTTTGAAATACTTGATTTTATTTGGTTAGATTAATGTTGTTGAATTGCTTGGAACGATAAATACGAGCCACCTGTAGTCTTTATATCTTGATATTGTACACCCACATATTTTACTAATTATTTCTAGTTTCCATAACTACATAAACAACATATCTTTACGGCAACATAACAACATGCCTCACCGTAGACAAACATCTTGACAAAACTAAGACACCCTACAAAGCTAATAAGCCAGCACGCTCCGGAGGCTTCGAATTTCATTGCATAAAAAGTGGACGGAGCGCAACAAGTGTCCAGCATTGCGTGCCTATCAACGTGTTGAAACACACCAGGACTCGAGCCCGCGCCATGCTCCTGATAAGCCCAGATATCTCGAGTACGATGTACTTCATTTTGTCATCTCACTAATTAAAATGATATAATCCGTAGGCCGCCCAAAATGATCATTACAATTATAATTGTCAGTTGATGATTAGGACCTGATTATTGCTCGTTTATACCCAGATTATTGTAGGCACTGTAGGACGCCTGCCGGAATCTGTTTAACACTGGTACTCAATTAAACCCGGCACGGGCGAGGCACGCTATCGGATGACCAGCAAACTCGCGTCTCGCTACATTAATCCAGGCGACAGGGCGTGTAGGCTGAATACTGGCAACACTTAGTTATATAACAGGACTTGATAAACTGGCTATGTTGTAGATTTGAAGCGATGTCTCTCCAAAATTCATAATTAAAACGGACCATAACCATACTAATAATATCTATAATAATGATAATGATGGCGTATGTTATAATGAAAGTCAACTGTTCTTAACAATAACATTATTCATTGCAAAGCCAAACAATGACAGAGATTTGTGCTACCATTCAAACCCATGTATATCCGGTAGATGGGCGATATTGAGCTAGGCTAAGTTACAGAAACACAATCTACATCGCCATCTAATCGTTACACCTTATATACAGACCTAGACGACATTTAATACTCAACACAACTATCACAAAAAAACTCGCGTTGACAATTTTGTATTCAACAAACGAGCGAAAACGATCATTCATTAAATAAAACACACATCCGTAGCAATGTTGTGGTTGTTAAAATAAATTTATGAAGCTATGTGTAAGTAAAACACTACTCTGGAAAATGCCGACAAATTGATGCCTCATATAGTTATTAAAAGGCAATGAAACTTTATGTGTTACAGCAATGGGTTTATTCGTCAGACTGGTTTTTCTTATGTCACCCTCAAACGATGTAATACACATTTAAATGTTGTCTTAAATATAAAAAAAGAGATGAATTTTGAACAAATTTAAAGCTCTGATTCGTTTCTTTGTATACAAGTATGAACATTTTCGAATTGGCACTACATGACCTGCGGATTTATTTGTTGTAACTCGGTTTGATATGGACTACTTTTTTATGCAACCCGGAAACAGACGAACCAGTCAATCTTTGAGATTTATAAACCAGTCAAAAGAATGATAAGGTTAATACTTCTTAATATGTTTCTGATGACTTATAAACAGTTGCACATATTTGTCGTGAAAAGCAGAAATGATTGCATGTAATGAATGACTTGTAGGGCGATGCTTCACCTAAAACGCACGTAATTTAGGTGAAATATATGTTTTACTTGTACTTAAAAAATGTATTATGATCAATGAACCTGTGCACCATGTTAGATCTTCTTGTATTTGGTCATAAAGTAAGTTTAACGCAATATATTTATTAACGAAAAGGAGGTCATAGAACTGCGGCACTAACTCTGATCATCACAGCAACAAAGGAACAGCTATATGTTCAACATTGCTTCACACACTCGCTTGATACCAATACGCCGCCATTTTGTTTTTTATTGTTTCTAGCAGTCACACATTACTATGGACATTGCGGCCTTATCCAGCATAATCTTCATTACATATCTTATACTTTGTACTCGAACTAGTTCCTAACCAATGCTACATGTCCCTTATCACGGTCTTGCATACAGACTGTACATCCCTAATGTTTGTATCGCTCATTTACAATTAATTAGACTGAGTTAATATGACAAGCACACGAAACCTACAGATTATCACGTGTGTGAAAGGGTGAGTGGAGATTAGCCGGGTAGATGAAGTGTTGCTGTAGGCAGGTGGAATGGCCGAGCATTGAACGGAACACAATCACATGTAACAATCTGAGGGGTTGCCAGGGCATATATAGATACTAGATAACTTGTACAAGTGTTACTGTCATACACGTAGTACTGTCTCGGCTTGGTCAGTTGATTACACAGGTGATTAAGGTGTATATTATTTATAGTTAGGTAGACGCATATTCCCATTTTGGCGAGGCAAACATTTGATATTTTATACACCCAACAACAATCACATGCTTATACACCCAACAACAATCACATGCTTATACACCCAGCAACAATCACATGCTTATACACCCAGCAACAATCACATTCTTATTTTCTTCTGTTTACAGATGTCATCGAGCGGCTCCGTGACGTCATCACGGGCATGCTGCGAGAATGGGCGTCCAATAATGACGGACCCACATACAGGTCAGACTATCTGTTCCTGTCAGTACGGTACAGCCCTCCTCAACTACTCCCGGGTACAAGGGCTTCCCGAGGGTGTGTACGGATCCTCAGCGGCGGCATACGCAGCACAAGCCGCACAGGCAGCACAGGGTTACGTCCCCTTGGGCACTGAAGGATCGGCGTTCTATGCACCTCTTGTAAGTCAAACTTGATATTCGTGACTTCAATTTAAAATTCGCATGTGGTTAAGTAACATGAGTCATTGACTAAGGGTGTGGTACCGGGTGTATATTTATTTCACATGCCCATTAGGTTGTGAAGTACATAAACATTAATATTGATTTGTAATCAAACTGATAACAGATATATTCTATTAATGGTTTGTAAACAGGCACAACGGTTTTTGTCTTAATCTGAAATGCATCATGCAATTATTCTCTTTATTTACCCAAATCGGGCGATTAACTGATAACTATCTACAGCATTCCGGTACATCTAAATCGGTGTTTGTGACTGTGAAATCAAAGAATCTAATTTGACTGGTTATCCGGTATAGTAAACCTAAACGCTTGTTATCACGGGATAATCAAATGCACATTATGTTACGATTAACTGGATAAGACAGAACGAAGGCTATGGCCTATGTACCCACAACACCTGTCCTTCCACAACTAGTTTGTCGATATTAACATGAACAAAAACAATGGTACGAAACAATGACGGACCGTTACAGCGCTGTAGTACGAAGTGTTATCTGTACGAACATCATGAGTCCGTATGTAATTATCTAAAACGTATCTGACCGTAGATATCAGACCGTATTTGAGGAAATTTCATATGGAAACAAAGGAACCTTGTAGTAGATTGTTCACAGACATGTCAACATGTGTGATACATGTATTAATTGTAGATATCTAATCGATAAACATGTTTCAAGCCGTATATTCTTGTATGGCACTAAAGAGTTAATAAAATTAGTCCAATAAGCCATATTAGATGGTCTTATGTAGTAAGGATATTGCAAAATAACCCCCCCCCCCCAAAAAAAAAATAAAAAATAATAATAATAATGATATACTATCGGAACACTAGTTCAAGTTATTAGAACTAAAATAATGACAAGATGATAATTTAAAAAGAATTCCTTCTGCACTAAATTTGAAAATCTGTTAAAACGTAGTTAAGTTTACGATTATGTGAGTAACGTAATATTGACTCAGTTATCTCAGTGACTCACGAATCAAGCTTTTGTTTCTAATCTTGGTAATCAATTAGTTTAAAGACAATCATTTACACATTTATAGGAAATCTAATCCGGTAGATAGATTACCGAAATGTCCATTTGAAGTGACTAATTTTGGAAGGAATTCGGAAAATTGTTCATTCGACCCAATTGTGCATTCGACCTTTTTAATCTGTCAATGTAAACACTAATCAGTATTGCAGTTGTTATACAATACGTCTTTAGGAATATCTAATTTTTATTGAAACGTCACCATGCTAAAATAACTACCTGTATCATTATGCTATAAGATTGACTTACGTTCTTATTTTTCTTGGACTATCGCATAGTCAGTATAACTAACTAATACTTGTCTTGTGTGACATTTGCACATAAAGAAAACCCTCGCCGTGTAATCACTTTCCCTTTTTAGACAACTATCTGGTATAAGTTGATATATTTTCGGATGCTATGATAATTCTATACTAATTCGGACAATTTGATACACATTTCATATATGGTACACTTTATTGCGTGTTGTACGATCACCATTTGGTATATGGTTTCAGAAAGAAAAAGGACTTAGTTGATTATGTATTACTGCATGTATTCAGATGATAAATGTTAACAGATGTCCTCAAACTAGACAAACCATGATTTCTGTGTTTCGGCCGTTTCTTTAGTTATTATATTCGTAGTTACGTTAGCTTGACAACCGTCCCCCATATATGCCTATTGTAAGAACTAAGTAAATTACAAATACAAACAATAAAACAGAACTACATGTATGGAAACGACTTATACAATATTTGAAGTTATTAGATGAATATTAGTTTATTTGAGCGGCGTGTATAATAGCAATTTCTGTTTCATTCATTATAATTTTATTATAAAACGCGGTTGTCAAACATTTCGCTAGTAAGACTAAATTTACTGCTTAAACACTGGTCATTTCAACATCCCATCTGGTTTTGCTATCCAACTATCGGCCTGTGTTTTCTCCACAAACCTGCCGTGTTTATTTAATAAACTAATTTAACATGGCGTTTGTCTGGCCAAATCAACAATTCATTATCCAGTGGACGAAGCACTCCCGGCTAAATAATTACCCCTCTAAAATGCGCGCAAATATTGTGATGCACCATTGTCGTTACTAGAGGGCGCTTTGAAGTGAGATTATGTGACAACGGGGCTGTCCGCTGTGTCAAAGGTCGAGCCAGCGTTCTTTGGCCGGTGACCCAATGTTCGACCCAGACTTGGTTTCGGACACAGTTTCAGTTAATCATATTGAGTTTATTAATTCAATAAAAGTCTAGGAACGTGGTCCACCATATTTTCTGTTAGAAATGAGTTATTTCATCTCTGTTCTGTGTCGTCCATCGGTCAGTATATTAAGAAGGAATTTGCATATTACTAAAATGTGTCTTTCAAGGCTCAAATATTTCAGTCTAACGTTGATTTAATGTTTGTGCTGCAGCATGGTAAAACTGTGTGTCTGATCTTGTAAAATAAACCTGTAATCGAAGGCTTCCAGTCCCTTATTTGTTTTCACATATTAAACATAGTTTAGTATCATTATGTTGAACGTTAACAGTTTTAAAATGTCTTAATTGTGTTTAGGATGAAGGAAACATTCTATCACACATCTGGTGATTTTTGTCTTTTCGAAATAAGTTGTTTAAATTAGATTAATTATTGTGTCCTTTTAAAATGCCAGAGGAATATAAACAGACAATTTGCCAGCGCTACAGTTCACCTCAAATAAATGTTCGCTCCAATTTGATTCATTTAAAATTGTTGAAATAAATTAGACAAACTCGCAAAAGTTCCATAAAAAACCCTAATAGAAACCAATTAAAGGCGTTAATTGTTTGAAGAGAAAGCATTGCTTATGTCCCGCGGGGTGTTTTAGACCTGTTTCTCACCTATATATTACATACTACGTCCATAAAACTGCACAGAGAACAGTTGTCAATCCTACTAACGTTGATTCAAGTTGACAAGTACAACTGTAGAACGGGTAAACAGGCTGGTTGTTGGTTGTTAAGGAGTACGGAGATGGAGTGTCAGAAACCAACCCGAGCTTCCATACTTCAGATACTCATGTGGCTTTTTTCTCGCGCCCATAAACCAATGTTACATGTTACCAGCCACCTGCTTAACTAAGTCATCTGCTACATTTATATTAGATATGAAAGGTGACAGAAGGAATTCCCCCAGCATCTAAACATGAGGGCTTATCAGTTGCCTCCCAGCGGCTCATGTCCAGATTATATCGCTGAATTATTACCGACGTTTCTTTGCATGACAATCGGCCACTTAAAAGTGAACTCGTGAAAAAGGAGATCTCAGGACGATGGTTTATATGTATTAGAAATGAAAAGAATATGTTGATGGAGTGAAATGAAACGAAACTAAATGTCCCTTGAGAATAACAAACAAAACAACTACACCATTCGACAAATAAGCCACACTAGTAAGGAACCTAATCATTCAGTAGGAACCGTTTGTTTGCCAATCCATTTTAACTGATTAATAATTTTACAGTTTATATCCATCGATTTACATTTATTATTTCTAACATTAATTAGTTGATAATAATAATTATAATAATAATCATTATCAAAATTAACCTCAACAACAACACAAGAAAAAAATATAAAAAAGAAGAAAAAACAACAAAAAACGTTAGTGTTTTAGTTTAGAATTACGTATTGTCAACAGTCTTATATTACAATAGTTTTTATTTTATTTTTTGTTTAAACGAAACATAGAACCGTTTAGAAATGTTCTTTCAAAACTCGTGGGCGATCGTGACCCCCGGTACACCATGTACTTCTCTCCGGTACCCTTTTCTACACACATCTGTTCTCCCTAGTTGGCCCCTAAGTGCTTACCATATATCTTTGACAAATTTTGATTGGACACCTATCCATTTTGTGTAAAAGTCTAGATTTCTCAACAGCGGGGGCCAGGCAAGTTTTATGATGGAGGTGTTGCTGCGTTCACAATATCTACCCTAGCGTCCGTCACATTCATGCTGAGTCCTGTTTTCTTTTCAAAATTGGATCCGACTCGTGCGCATTCAGACACCGAGAATATTATATCTGAGTGTTTGATAATGCACCCCGGTTTTTAACAGTTTTCATATTTCAGTCATAAATCAAAAACGCCAAAAAACCCGTTCGCTTTCAGTACCAAACGTTTCATATTTCACGTTTTCAACAGCACCGAGTTATCATAGCCTCGTTCTCGCACTTAAGGCCCGCCATCTTGGGTTATCAATCACCTCGTTATAACACTCCTCCCCTCTTTTCACCCAAATATCTTTACCTCAGTAATAGTTATACGTGTTTTAGGCACATACTTGTAAACTTGCTACGATTTATCAAAAATACTCCGTCGACATGAACGATGCACCAGTTTCTTCTTACAGATCTTTCAGAATTATTTTAAACTCGTTTAAACTTTTCTGTCATATTTCGACTTCCTTGTCAGCGCATTGGACACAGTGAGTTAATCGGGGCTGTCCAACGTACTTAGTCTCGCACTCAAATATTCAAAGATTAATCGCTTAAGATAAGTTGGGGTTTCGTGCACGTGCTAAAGATTCTTGAAATATTAATATTTACCATAAAATAAACCGTCAGTTGAAGCTTTCCATGCGCACATCAATGAAAAAACACCACCAACAAATCCACTCATATCGCTAACAAACACAAAACTTACCAACAAAGAAAAGCTTAAACAATCCGGATCATTTATTTCACTTCAGTTCGTATTAAAATGCACAAATAAATACAACTTACTATTAAAATAATATTTCTTATCAGAGGACATTTGAATGTGTTCGTTTTTGGACTAATATGCTGGCTATGTGAATTTGAATATTTTATTCTCCAATACCTTATTTAGTGTTGATGTAACTTTATTGTTCTGTATTACTTTAATAATTTGATGTATTTTTTCTTCTTCTCCATTTTAGGCTAACCCTGCAGCGTTTGACATCAAGGAGGGATCAGAGGCATGGAGAGCCCTAGCTGCACAAGGGGGCTGCTTCCCTTACGATCCCAGTATAGCACTCTACCCATATGGAACCGGGTATGTGAAGATAACTGTGTTGTTGTAGTGTTTGTGTGTGTGCTGTTGTTGTTATTTTACTCTGAAAACGGCCCTTTTTGTGGGATTAAATGCATTCTTGACTTGTTAGTAACACTACCAAATTGAATTTCATCTAAACAGTATTACCCTTTTCTCTCAAAGAGCGTTTACATCAATATATTCGATATAAGAAGTGTATTATATGATAAAAAAATAATACGTTTTTCTTTAATAATACGTCTGAAAATATTTTTTTTATTGAACAGTGATTTATAATTCATTGCTTTAATTGTCGTCTTCGTTTCAAGTTCGTTTGTGTTTAATTCAATCATCTGGTTTTTATACATTTGTTATACGCATAAAACATAGATAGTAGTTGTGATCTGAATTATTTTCTAAAAGCCTGATAGTTTCTCTATGACACTATAACTCCTCCTCGCTATTTTATTGGTTGCGTATAAATCAATAACGGTTCACCCAGCCCATGCTGTATCATAACACGTTTAGTTCTATAGCTGTGTGTGTATGGTATATACTACCAGAGCCTGTTTCGTGAATATTCGCGCTTTTACAATATTGTGCGATGCTTCGTTACATTTTATGCATTTTTAAACAAATTATGCCTTTCAGTAAATTTACTCCAGTAACACGCCCTTGTCATCCGAGATCGTAAAAAACTCGTCACATTGCATAAAATTTCATTCAACGTTCCCTTAACAAAACGCACTGGTTCAATTAGTTATCTACACAATTAAACTGTGATCTGTTTTGGAAAGACCTCGTGACTCGCACGTGCTCCTTTAGAAATCCAAAACGAGGCTGATCGATAAACAAAACCTCTGCCCAACCGTCCGTCATTGCGCATACATAAAGTAACTTTTAAGGCCAATTAGCAACAAAAAAGATGCGTATATCTCCCTCTCCAACGGTATTGCCTTTCGCAGGACTTAAGTTATTATAGAACGCCACAGTATCGGTATTAATCGGGAGATTTTTTATCGCGGTTCTTTGTCCAGAGCTAAGTGTGTATAAAACAGTTAACGTTCCATAAACAGCCATGATTTGTAGCCCCGCCTCACTGACAGCTGCTCACGCTGAAGCTGACGAAGCTATGAGTACAGAGCTAGTGAATCTGTCACCAGTGTAAGGGGTAGACTTGCAAAACAATGTAGATGTAAATGCTAGTACCTCAACTTGGCCGGACATTACACTAGTCCGCTTGTCTAACGTCGGGTATATCCCCCGTCTCTATTACACCGTATACTCGCCTGTACCAGTGTTGGTTGCAGCTATGTCATTTATCTGGGTATGCTTAAAGACAGCTTTATTATTTACTTGTCACTGAGCCTGACGTAACACATGTGAAACAAAATGCGCATATTAGGCAAGTGACAGCTCTACATTTATCGCCTGCCCTCGACTGTCGGTACAACCTGAATTATGTGTGAGAAGATTAAAGTTCGAGAAATAAATAACACCTTACATGGTTTTTAGATGATACGTCGCCGTATGGCCACTGAAGTTTATTACATAAGTAACAGTGATTAATATGTAAATAGCCGCGGAAAGCAATTTTGTAAATAATAGCACGCAACTTTGCCAGCTTGTCGCCTTGTGTTCACAGATTGTGCTGAAACAGAAAACACAACACTAGATTAATGGTTTAAAGAAACTAGTCCTGCTCAACATACCTGGCCTAAATCTTCCTGTCAAACTATTAGGTCGTAACCCAAACTATGGTTACTCCCGTGTCTGTTACACTTTGTAATCATCTAACGAAAGGACTGTAATAATTGTCCGCATTCAGTGTACTCTTCTCTACGTCTAACTGAATCCCTTTTAAGAAACACCTGCTTATGTTAAACTTACACCATTTGTCGAGTTAACAAAAACGCCAAGATAAACACCAAGAAAATATTGGCAATCAAGGAAAGTATCTATAAGTTTATATCTTTTTTATTGTTTCAGATACGGGGGCCTAGATTTGAACGCAAGGCGGAAAAATGCCACCCGCGAAACGACAAACACACTGAAAGCCTGGTTATATGAGCACAGGAAGAACCCCTACCCCACAAAAGGCGAGAAAATCATGCTGGCCATCATCACAAAAATGACTCTGACACAAGTTTCCACGTGGTTTGCGAACGCTAGAAGACGGTTAAAGAAAGAGAACAAAATGACGTGGTCGCCACGTAATCGATCTGAAGATGACGTCAGTGGTGACGAAGACATGGATGTTAAAATAAGCGAATCAGGCAGTTCCCCCACAAACATTTCTGGAGACGACAACCATGGTAAGTTTTGTCCTTTTTGGTGTTTACCAACTCCTAACATGTAGCAGTATCTTCAAAACAATGACAAACAAAAGAATGAGTACATGTTTATTCAGATCAATCATAGTCAATCTACAGATACCATAATTCAAGCCAGACTTTTCTAGAATGTTAATAATTTGTTCAAGTAATGGCATACTTATTTAATAAATTAAAAAGAAACACTTTTAAATATTAGTTATGGCCAAATCTTCAACAAATGTTGGCAAGTCATAGTTCAAACTCTTTATGATATCCAAAGTGCCAACAAATGCCCATTGTCTGACACAGAAGGAGTATTTACTATGTTCATGAAACGTACGTTATCGTCACAGTTGTTACAAAATGAAGGAAACATGGTGTACCCAAGCTCATAAATCCCTCTATATTGAATATGATTAGCATTTTAGTGGTTATTTCAAATGTGCCGGCAACGTGTTACATCCTCGTTTTGAGAAAGAAATGCATTTGTTTTGTGACAAGCAGTAGGGAAATCAACAACCCGAGAACAACAACAAAGATGCTAACGTGATTTATTTAGCATAAACGACCAAATAAAACAATTAATTTATTTCCGCATTGCAGTATATTCTCTTTACTGCCAACATATTTAGCTGCATTTAAAATAATGTGCACTCATGAGTGTCTCACGCAAGAAATCTTACAAATATACCAAATAACATTGACAAAAATCTTTTTTTTAGACAAGAAGTTCTTTCTTTCTAAAGTGATACGGTTTAATTCTTGAAACTTTATTAAGGTACGACTAAGGTTGATTGCAACATAAGTTCTGGTAATTGCATAATCAGTGAAAACTACAGTCACGCGATTGTTGAAAACTACCGATGATTTCTTTCTTTTACCAACATTGACACAACAAAATAAAACTGATTAAGATCTGACCCAAAGATATTTAAATGAATGCAGACTTTGAATTTACATCGAGATGAACCAAGAAACAATTATAAGTCTAAAATAAATTCCTTCGATGTCAGAATGATTATAAGAGAAAGTACTTGGGCGTTTTATTGCCTTTACACAGGGTAGCAGAAATAGAATACATACGAAACAAGTGTCAACAACTCCGATGATAGGCTCACAATAGGCGAAAGTTTGGCAGCTATATTATGAAATAACTTAAACAAGTCGATGATTGATATTAATGATCCATTTTACAATCTCAACAAGAGAACTCACTCCATGAATCACCGAAAGAAATGTAAAAGTTTTGTTTATTTATCTAGTTTTTGAAAAGATAGTTTTTATTGATTGGGTTACACTCTATCTAGAGAATGTATCGCCAGAGGAAATACTTGAAATATTCATAAGTAAATTGTCTAAGGCGAGATAAGTCTTGCAGCTGATAGGAGAGTAAAAGGCGTGATCGGGTAGAGACGTCTTGTGAGGTAGTTGGAAAGCTCTAACATGACACGGTCTCTAAATGTCTACAGGAAACTCACTGAACAGGAAGAAAACTCCGCTTCAACAAGTTATCAGAAGCAGGATGTTGAATGTCACTATTTCATTCACAAATCATATTTAAATTCATCAGTTTAATTTTACAAGTGAAGGGCAGGTTTGGAGATTGTTATCAATTCTTTCCGCATAAAGCTGCGATTCTTTGCACGCGTTTTAAACAAGTCGCTCTCGGTGATATTTGTGGCTCTAATGTGTCAGGACTTGTTACTTTAAACAAAGCTTTAAATGTATCCGTTACTGAATGAGTTGCAGCTACCCGATTACGATGTCCTGAGATAACACGCGAAACATGTGCTAGTGGGTAACACGGATGGTTCGCCCGGACAAGCCCTTTAGTTGGTTATCTTCTCATCTAGAATTGAAACTTCCTGTCGGTAAACAATGTAAAAGTAACATGATTTTACCAAAGGTTGCTTAAAAAACATCAGGTGCAACGGTTTAGGAAAAGAAAGGGATCAATGCTGCAGCAACAAAACTACACGTGCTAGCAACATCACTTACCGATAATTAAACGAAATAAATCGGCCAGAGTCGGCATACAAGTTTTAAATGTCAATACATAACGTGTTATCACAATTGTATTCAACGCCTACAACTATATCTGTTTACGTGTCAACATCTTTGCCATTGTATTAACCATAGTTTTCTATACAATGACTACTATCGCTGTCGCTCACCTTCTGTAATCACCATACCCCTTGTATCAGCTGGAAGGAAAGACAAACCAAACCACGTTGTTACTTATCTCGATCTATTTCCTCATGGTTTCGTATATTTGATGATTTCTGCAGTGTTACTCTATCATGTTTAGAGAATGGCTTGCCAAGAAATGCACACAAAAAGCGGACAAGGTGTCGTGCCTGGCATAGACAAATTTATTTGTAATTGCCAAGGCCTGAACAATTGCTCCGTGTGCAATATCATGACATGTCTATGCGAGATATGAAGGTTGCACCTCTTCAACTTTGTCTCGAGTCTGTCTCATTCTCTATGACATCCCACCAAGTCATCATCAACATATACACTACTGAAAGCAGCACACACACACTCTGAAGACGTCTCGATCGCGCTTAGAATATGAATTAAGCGACAACAATCTTTAACATTTACGCTCACAAGACATTCTGAGATGAAAGTTTTCCAAATCACGATTTTAGAAGTCATTGTAAAATTCGAACATATCTTTTTTTCTGGAACACTTGGTACTGAAAGCAAAATCAAAAAAGTAAAATACAATCATTAACATTTTTTTACCCAGTGATGTATCTATTCCAGTGTTTAAGTATTCTACTTCCTGCTTTGAATTTCTCAGACTTTTGTTTAAACCAAGCAACATTTGACTGATTTTTGTTAAAACATACATTTAAAAAAAAAAATTTAGTTAATGATTGTAAACCGATTTGTTAATTAGTCAAGTTTCGTGGGAAAATCAATCACATTCCCATTGCTGATCATTGTTAACACATAATTTATCACCGTACAATTAAACTCATGATCAGTTTTTAAATAAAACGAAATATGATCAGATATATATCTATATAACATTTAGGTTGAATTGTGAATAGTTTACACTAAATGGATAAATAAATTAGTCTCAAACGTAATCAGTATATTTAGGTCGTCGAAGTATAAAAATGGGACAGAAGTAATAAAAATGGGACACAAGTAATAAAAATGACGACGGTTTCCTACCAGTCATAACTAAAATAATGCGCTGTTTCTCGGTCATCTATTGTGTTATGTTGAAAACAATCCTTCTTAATTGATTTCAATCGCCGATATTATTAGAAATTTATTGTAAACCCGACTGTATCCATAAGTTCGGAAATCAGTGTGGTTTTAGTTCAGAAAATCAGTTTAGTTTCCTTTGAGATCTATTTGAAAAACATTGGCACCGAATTTACCTCTTACAATCACTATGTTAAATGACTATATATCTACTGTGTCAAACTGTGTGATACTCCTTGTGTGTATAAATACATTCATCCTAAACATGCCACTGAAAGACTGAGATATTATATTATAGGGATACTCGGTACATTTTCATTACGCGTGTCCTATCCATAACGTTTATACAATTATGACAGCATTCAACATTCCGTAACCAAATATATTTCCTATTATTGTATCCGTATTGCCCGTGTGTGTCAACAAACAACCCTCACTGGTTACGTTTCTAATTGATTAAGTGTTAATTGCCGCTCAAGTCATACCGTTTTTATTCCTCGTAACTTAAACAATGTAATATGGAATAAATTGAGGTATTTGTATTTGAAAAAACCATTCATAGCGTTTGTAGTTAAATCGCATTGAGTGAGATAGAAACATTTGAATAAGAATTCGATTAATTAATAAAACAATCCGCTTCTACAATGTAAGTCATTTAATTCACTCAAACATCTCAATCGCATTTATAATTAATATATACAAATATTTAAGAGCTTCATCCATTTACCCTTGTTTGGTATTCATTTATGCAAATACATTAGCTAGCAATGCTCCTGGCATGAGAACATAATCCAATACCAACCACGATGTGGAAAAGTGAGTAGTTAAGACAACAGACAGATAAAATATTACAGTTTTATGTCCTTTAATTTACTTTTCCCCCTACCGCAAGATTCTATCCAACAAACATAGGCCTACAATCCGGTAATCGGCGAAAAGGGAGGGAGAGAATATAAAAATGCCACTTAGTGTCCGGGAACGTGATACGTGTGGAAGATTATCAGTGACTTTACAGTTGATTTAATTCTATTTAGAGTTATCATTAAGTCAACATAATCAATTCATCGTTACTGCCAACCTACTGTGAATGTTTAACACTTCAATAAAGCTTTTTATCAATGTTTCCCCATCTAAGATATGAGTTGTGGATGATATGTCGACTCGCTTCTGGCTCTACAGTTTTTTCAGCAGTTTATCACCAACTGGATGTCAGATCCGAGCTGGAGAAATGCCCACGAAAAAATACTGACAGAAAAAACGTATAGTGATATGTTTGAAAGGAATGGAGTAACACCCGCAAACCAACAGAAATATTTACCGCGACATTTTTTAAAAGAGGAAAATTATTAAACAGATTTGCATGTCAAAATGTCAGCAATTAATAAAAAGCCTGATCGTGTTGTTTTATCATGTGTCTTTATATTTACATACTACTAAACGTTTTAAGTTTCTTATTTATCAATAATTCGATAAATGTTATACGGTTAATCACGGTGTATATATCAAAATGTAACCAGTCATATTTGTTTATAAAATCAAAGTATATAACCATAGAACCCGTACCGTCAGCACAATTTAAACACAATACAAGAAACATCAAGAAAATTAAAACTGAAAGACACAAACATTACAATTACTATTAGAAAACTTTAATTGTTTCAAGAATTACATTTCAATGTCAATAAATATATACCGCGGGGGTTAATGTTCACTCACGGCTGTCAGTACGGAGGCTACAGTTAAGTTACTTCCAACCAGGCGTAAACAGTATTAGCTTGGCCCACACTTCACCAGCACCAGCACCTTGTTCCCATTGGACACATAGCAGCCTTTCCCACACTGTTTGATGCTATGTCAGGTTTCAGTAGCGCTTGATAAAACGATAACAGAAATAAAATAAAGCAGAACGGATGTATTTTCAACATCTTTGAAACATCATAATATGTAAAAGATATACAATTTAGTGTGCGAGTAGCGTTTTGCTCGTGTCAAAGATTTGTTATTTCAAGATTAAGTTATCCTAGGTTTTAAATGTTTTAGTATTCTTGAGATATAACATTTTGGTACAGGTGTAAAGGGTGTTTAAATCTCTCAGTCTTGACGTGTGTAGGGACATGAATAGCGATGTAGGTGGCACTAAACATCTCCGGGAATAAATACTTGTGGCATGGTTCTAATTGCTGCATGGTTTTAAACTACGACATGGTGAGGAAAGTCAGACACAGTTAACAAAACACATGCTCACAAAATACTGGACATACTGATTCTTGTAAGATTTTAATCATCTGCCATTCTAAATCACGATGCAAAGAAACAGATTCTCGGGAAAATATATAGGAAGAATGGTTTATGCCATCCGTTATAGCACTAAACTATAGTGTATGTGAATTTGATAAAACTTTTTCATTCATTTTAACTTTTGAACTTCACGCTGCTGAAATGGTGGGGGTGAAATGGCCACTGGACATTAAATAAACAAGAAACTAAATAAAGTTGTAGAATATGTTTGCAGTGTGATGATCGCGCTTTGGATTCATTGCGCAACCTCTGGTCATTGCATTGACCGTTTGTTTTGACAAAAAGCACGCCAGTCGTCTGCAAACTCACCTCTTAAACTCTAGTTCACCTCAAGTGGAAAAACTAATTTGCAACTTTAAGCAACAATCTCGTCGAAGTCTTCCTGTAATCATGTTTTGATAGGACATCTTTGTCCTTTCATAATCAAACATGAACGTAATTTAGACAAGAATGGTAGTCAGGTCGGTGTATCATAGGAGGTTTGTTTATTCATAAATTGTCTAACTGCAGGAGGCTCTTTATGTGTCAGCGAGATGAAGGGACTTCTTCATATAGAATTCGTGTCCCAACGGACACCTTACATTGCTGTGTGAATTACTTCAGCACAGCGAGAAAATACTGCAAGATCAGATCGGCGAGCGCGGAATTAATTAAGCATAAAGAGAATTCAATCTTACAATGTATGTTTCAATCATGAAATCGGAGGGTAGTATAAGAAAATCATTAACACGAGTTTAATGAATCCAAACGACTTCGCAATAGAATGACAATAACAATTCTGTTAAACAGACGTGTGGCGCGTGATTATGTTTATTGAAGATTTTTGTGTAAAAGCGCGAGGCGAATACAAATAATTAATTCAACTTCCACGTGCTCCTTTCAAAACGCTAAATTGGATTTCTTTTCAGACATTTAATAATGTATGGACAATGTAAACAAGGGAAATCGAAATATACAATACAGAATTTCACACTATCATGCCTAGAGGAAACTAGAAGACCTTCCTTTTGATCAGTCATTCGATCTCAAGAGTATATTCAGACATTAAAGAAATTGTGTAAAGATATTCAACATGCTTAGTTATTAAACCCAAGTAAGTCATTGGCATGTAATTCACACGTATCTTTTGTATATTTTTAGAGCGGAGAACATCTGACAGGGAGGCATTTGACCGCATCATAAGTGTCGTAGATGATGACGATTCGGACCATAGCGATATTGGTGAACTCAATGATTCAGATAACACAACCAACGATACATCTGACCCTAAAGACAGAGCAAGGACTCCCATCAAAGACAGACTTCAAGACGAGAAAGCAGACAGCGATACTGATAAACCAGACAATGAAGACAAAGATTTTAAACATGACACAAAAACAACAACAAACAACAACAGCATAAAAACTGGAAGTGACAATAGTTCAAATCAACAAACACCACCGAAACCTAAAATATGGTCAGTGATGGATGTTTTGGGCAACAAAGAAAACTCAAGTTCCACGAAGACATCTACACACACCTCGTTGCCAGTGAATATCAGTTCAAGGCATCCTAATGGACCTGCATTTCTTAACGCCCATCCGTCCACACCTAACTTCAGACCAGGACAATACCCATTGGGGTTCAATGGCTACCCGTTCTCGTTTAGTCATGCGACATTGTCCTATCCTTATTCACTGAGTGCTGCTACTGCGGCCAAGTCTGAGTTAAGTATGTCTCACGTGGCAGCCATCAGGGCGTCAGAACAAGCATTTAAAGATGGCCTAGTGGAAAAAGCCGCTAGAATGCAGAGCGGACTGTTCTCTCCGGCCAGAGAATTGGATGGCATGCGCGTAAGAAGTAAAATAGTGCTATGAGGTTTTGAGTTAGAACACAGTTGATGTGGCAAGCCGCGTTGACGAAAGGTTATCTAACATAACAATGTGCTATACAGGGTCGGCTTCAGGGGAAATTCTGAAGTTCCCTTTGCCGTTCTTACTAACTAAACGTAACGGCTCTAGTCAAGCAGGGTTGTTCGTGTCGATACGATGGGCGTGAAATGGCAATGAAATGAAGACAAAGATGCAGGTTGGGTGTTGATGAACAATGAAGAACGATTTCAATATTGGTAGAACTGTGAATATTGATCGATTGGAAAAGAATTGTGTTGACAGTAAAAGAACGATGCAGTTTGTGTAATGATATAGTGAATTGAACAAGATTTTACCATCTTGACACACTCTTTTAGATGTATGTAGAGCATACTTTATATGTGTATATGTACTTAGCATTGTTTTATATGACTTGAAAAATACACAAACATACGTTATAATGAATGACACAAATTAATGTCTTAAATGCAATAAACGAATAAATATACTTGTCATATATATGTTATTTCCCAAAGCAATATCAATGTTTCCAGATTTGGGGTTAAAGTCACACACCTTGTATAGAAGTAACATGACCGAGTAGTTGAATATTAGAGGATATCCTATCAACTTCCGGTCATACTATCAACTTCCGGTCCTACTTCGACATAACTTTAGTTCTAGATGTTTGTTGAATAGTTTTTTTAAGATTACATTTGAAACTAAATATTAGCAAAAACACGAATCTGTTACGACAAAGTGTCCGTTACTTTACTGTTATTTTATTTCTATGGCAGAACGATGGCCTATGTAACGTTACAGGTGTTGGAAACCCGTTGAGCATTGTGTCTAATTCAGTATATTCGAGTAAGAGATACACGAAACTTGGTGTCACCTCAGACTGGTATAATATTGAAGTTCTAGTACATGAATGAGTACTGATTTAATTGTCTGGTCTGTATACATTTGAAAAATAACAATCCACCAAACAGCAATATTTTCACATGGAATTATTAATCGTGCGTGATGAAATAAGACGCTGTCTGTTTAATTTAAATTGATTTTGTCGTACGAGAAATATGAAATGAAGATATATGCAAACGTATGTAGAGTATGTGATTTATAAATTACTAATTAAGTAGCTCCAACCACCTGCGCAATGTGACATGTCATTATCATACAATATGGTCGCGTTAATGCAAATTTCTTTAAACATAATTATCAAGATTGTCATAGTTAAGAATGAAGATTGTAATTTTAAGGGCGCATTAGATTTGTTGAATTCTTTCATATACTATTTTGTGAGCGCAGATTCTTGTAGAGTGTTGTTTATATTATGTGCTAATTCATGGCAGACTTGCAATATAACAGTAGGTCCCTTTAATGCCAGCATTTACATGTTCCTTATGTCATTATTTCGACTACATTTTTTTGAGAAATATTGATTATTCAAATAACAGGTACATGTTGTTCGGAAGCATAATATTTAAATTTATATAAACTGTTTGCTTTACTAAGTTTAATAAAATCGCCAAACTATCATTACGTGTTACGTTGTATTGTGATTCTTTGTGTATTTGTGTTGTTTGTTTATATTATATATTTAAAACAAGTTTTAGTATGACTCGTGCGGCATGGTCATAGTTTTTCAATACAAGGTTAGTTAGTGGAAACAATAGTGTAGTTTCTATTCACAAACATGTTAACAAATATTACAGACTCATACATCACTACAATATAAGGACTGTGCTAGAAGGCTGCTGTCCTATTGACATATCTTATTTGCAATCCAAGTCAAACATTTAAGTTTGTGTTAGTCACTTTAACGGAGAGCACCACACTACCCTATACACCATTCAGTGCTCGTCTGTAGTTACTATAGAAACAAGTACACTTTTAAACGAGGGACAATCAGAACATCAGAACAATAGATTGCTATAAATGTATTTATTTGCAATATAAAATGTAGAACAAAACGAAGTCATTAGTATTCAAGTATCTCTTTTCCGTTTCCGTATGAAGGATATTTTTATACAGAAATGATTTTTCGAACAAATCGTTCAAATTAATCAATGCCACATTTTTACAACAGGAACATATGCAAAATTCTGATATATCTAGTAATTTAACAGTTACAGCATGTCCCAAACAAGTTCATTACACTCACAACACGACTCTCCAAACATCTGCCTTGACTGATAAAAGACAAACATCTGCCTTGACTGATAAAAGACAAAAATAAAGGGAGTGAACATCTTTTGTTAGCCACACATACACTGTAGATCATACACAATTTTATCAAACCAACTTCTTTTGAAAATTTGCTCAGATATGAATGATGACATTAAAATAGTAAATAAGGATGGACAAAGTCATGAATTTAATAAACAGGTACAGATTCTTATCGCATCTCTTGCATGTTAACACATTACTCGGAATGTTCAACTATTTTGTCATTGCCCGGTGACAGTTCAAACGTTTTTTTCAGAAATAATTATAAAATTGAAAAGAACACATTTTAGTTCAACAACCGAGATGAAAGAAAATGACATTTTTGAAGAATTCTTTGTTTCTGTTTACTTAATCTCTGTATTCGTACAACAGCGTAACAGTGTAACACCTGTACCGAATTACATGATGCATATGTGGACCAGTGTAAAATACAAATATATTGTATAACCAAAAACAAAGTATAACTGAACATAGTATTTATTACACCTTTCATATTGGTGCATTCCGTAAAGACGAGAGCACTACGATTCTGCTTCACACGCCATGAAACTGTGCAATGGATGCACTTTTCACGTTTACGAAAAGAAACACAAACCCGTTTGTCAATATAATGGTTGGTTTCCTGTACAGCATAATCATTGTTAAAATATAATTGTATGACATACATTGTTTCTATTAATTATAAAAAACAATAATGTGGCGGACGTTCTTTGAAATACAGCCTCTGGAAAACTCAGTATGTTCAGAAAGAGTATATCAATAGCTGTTTTGTATTTTCAATATATTCAAGAATAAGGTTCACGTCTTAGAAAAGGTATAACTGTTCATGTAAAACGCAACAGGAAATATAACATGAAACCACAGTCTTGTTCAATATTCAATTGAAACGATTAAAACGATGTTGTATAAATACATCTTTAATACATGAGTTGATGTGGAAAAGATGAGGAAAGGACTGATTTGTTTCTATTCGCTGAACTTGAGCAGCAGTCAGTGCATTTCCTACCATGATGTTCTGAGAGTGTATCAAGAACAAGACCATACCTTATATGGAACGATTAAATACACGTTGCATCACCATTATAGCAGCAATGAACACACTAAATGTGAACACGTGTCAACACCAATTCAAGCTGGTATTTATATATTCAAATAAAACAATAAGACACGAAATGAACATATATTCGTTGTTTTAGACAGTTTTTACAACAACTAACAACCTTACATTCATGAAATTAACAACCAATGGCAACAAGTATACAACTAAATCATTATGAAAACCGAAACTTATGACATATTATATTTATCAAAACATAAATAAAATAACAACTATAGGCAGACTAATATATAAACAGAGAGACTTAAGGTTATACAAGTATACATACAAACATAAATTAAAATAACAGCTAACATCTGTATGGTTGGTCATTCGGGAAAATGTATGAAGCTTGTGACACCAAGTGAAATAATAAATTACAGAGGACGACATATTTAAAACCAAACATACATGAACATAAGAAAAAAACTCACTTACAAAACACTCGTTCATAAACATAGGAAATATCCACACAATCAAAACAAACATATATGAAAATGAGATAATGGCACACAAACATTCATGAACATGAGAAAAAGCTACAGAAACATTGATTAACATAACAATAACACACACAAATAGTTATGAAAATGAAAGA
>ENA-OREC01000021-OREC01000021.1-marine-metagenome-genome-assembly--contig:-NODE-21-length-37050-cov-13.484948_pt1 | contig 37050 bp, 22 predicted proteins | sample MGYA00248626_ERZ508543 | MGnify/ENA primary metagenome ERZ508543 (study PRJEB26211, sample SAMN05518279) | marine metagenome | isolation source: Puget Sound, Washington, USA | host: Bankia setacea...
TGGAAGGCGAGAGATGGAAGGCGAGAGATGGAAGGCGAGAGATGGAAGGCGAGAGATGGAAGGCGAGAGATGGAAGGTGAGAGATGGAAGGTGAAAGATGGAAGGTGAGAGATGTGTAAACAAACCAGCTAGTCACAGCCAAACAGGTCTTGCATGCAGTGTTCCGTTTGACTCTTTAAAACTTACTTAGTGAAAGAACAAATCATGTTATTAAGAGATCTGAACTGATCTTACCATCAGGGTGGTCTAGAAAGAACAAGTTATTGACATGTATCACTAGTATTCATCATTGTAAGGTGAAGTCAAGGTCATGTACAACACTTATAAGCAAATTACTGAACCTAATCAGAAAGCAGAGGTAAAAACTGCAGCCTTCATGTTGGTCTATAAGAAACATGTGCGGTAAGAAGCGTGCTTAATTAAACATCAAACGGAATTAAACCAAGCATCACACACAGGTGTTGCAGACTCTAGTCTAAGTAAATCAGCTAGAAACAAGGCCTTAAGTTTGCATCATGTCCATAGAGTTCTTAGAATAGGAAAGCTTTCTTATCACGCAAGAAAACCATAAAAAAAATCATTACAACAAATCAATTGTAGAAAAAAAGCGCTGAAAACTGAACCAATGCCAACACACTAGAAATCAGCACTTATTATGGTGACATACATGACAAATGCAAAGAAAATCTCCCTGGAACTATGGCCACTGATTACGATCATCCATCATTGATGTGTGACATGTCAAGGGCATCAAAGAGTCCCTGCCACTGTCCACAACCGTTACCATGGTTACTTGTTTATAATGACCTAAAGTTGTTTCCTTTGGTAAAGGGTGAACAAAGTCAACCAAGAACAAACAAAACACATTTTGTTGCAAACTGACTTCAAACTCCCTGCAACAATTTGTTATGCAACCGACAAAGTTGAACTAAGTTTTGTGTTTTGTCTTCTTGTTATCTTAAAATAGCTTAAATACTTTGATCATGTCTGAAATAATTTGGGACTCATCAAAATTTGTTTGGCCAAAAGGGGATTGTAAACCTGCAGGGATGTTTAAGGTTGCTACCCACACTCAGTTTATTATGATCAATGACTTAGAAATGTTACTAGTTTGTACTTGATCACACTACGAACCCGTACTATTACACAACACATGCAGTATCAAGTTCTTTATACATGAAAGATAACATACTTTGTACCTTACCTGCCAAATGTCTTTGCACCTACCACCTTTGATGTCCACCCTGATTTAAAACAATGGACCTGTCAATACTTTGATCCGTATCATTCCTACGATCAACGATTACTAAGGTGTCACACTGATCTATTCTCCTTTTGTTCTTTAACATTTATTGATGGTTTGATGCTAAACTAACTTAACCACATTCTTCAGTTCAATCATAGATACATTAGTTTGACTACACAGCTTTTGGAATGAACTAAATAAGACATTGACTTAACAAAGCGTTGTGACCTATGGGTCTAAGTCAAAGAGATTCTTCAATAACTGCATAGCAATGGTTTTGAAGCCAAAAGGTTTATTGCTTCTGTGAGGTTTACTCTTATGATTTAATTGATTTACACACATTTATCTTACAACTCAGTGCAAAGGTGACTTAGCTGGTATCTATTGCCATTCATAGTTACACCACTTCTGCAGTAATCTCTCTTATTCATGGTCTAATCTACGACTTAATTGATATTTTCCACCCTTGATCAAGATGAGGCAGTTGACACAGTACATCAAATACACTAATAACAAAGTAGCATTGTTTCTAAAGTAATTCAAAACATTTATGTGTGTTGTGTATTGGGCCAATTGTAGGTGTTACTTTGTAAGATATGGCAATGTAAATACCATCAAGTTTATCTAAAAGTGTTTTATCAATTAAGTTCAATCAGTGTACTGTATAGTTAGATGTATGGTAATGTATGTTTTTTGACAGGGTGATACTGAACTGTGTGTTATACCATGGTCGGTCAGTGCCAACTCAAAAAAATAGAGTAAACAATGACAAAGAATGTACCCCAATACACAGTGTGAATACACTAATGTACTATATAGGCACAAAGTTTGAGCCAAAACTTACAATGGCTAAAATACAATAATAGAATAGACTATAACAATGGTAATATTGAGTGAACAATGTCAAGAGCAAATCAAAGCCTTTGTTATATATCCTGAAAGCTTTTCTTCTTGATTCAATTTAGGTAACACATTGGAAAAAAGTAGTGTTGTATCTGAGTAAAAGTCACTCTGATATTACATGTTACACTCTCTTGTGAAGGGTTTTAGCCATAATTAGCCACACAAATGTCACACAAAGAAACTTCTATAATCTGAACACAATAGGTGTGATTTGTAGTGAAATATGTGTGTAGTATATATGACTATATCCTATTTGATAGTATATTGCATAGGGAAGAAATTATCTTACTTTAAGATAAAAACTATATGAATGTATCATGCTTTGAGACCTTGTCCGTTCCTCCTGAGTCTCTTAAATGATGCTTGACCATTCAAAACATGCGAGTCTCTTAATTGATGCTTGACCATTCAAAACATGCGAGTCTTAAATGATGCTTGACCAGTAAGTCTCTTAATTCTGCTTCACCATTCAAAACATATATGGCTATCATTTTTTAATAAATATTTACATATAAATTATATCAACCAGAGTAGACAGAATTGAACACTTTTGTTTATAAGTTGTAACACATTCCAGTACGATCATGGTCATCAGCAGAATGAAGGCCTACTAAAGTGCGTTTTATTCATCAGCTGATGCTTTGCTCATTTTAGCTTTTAATTGCTATCATTGATCACGGCCTATGTTTAGCAATGCTATCAACTCAGTAACACTTGAAATGCATCGGGTAAACAACAGCATGTGGAGTGCTAGAGAGTTCTAAGTGTGAGTGAACATAGGAAGAGATAGAAATATTTCAGTCATACCATACAAATGTACTTAGCGTGGTTTTGTCAAATGGAAAAAAATCAACTAAACCAGTGGACTGAAAAACATGCCAATTCATTGATATTATCATCTAATATAGTCGGAAAATAGTGTTTCACTTAGTTTGCCATGGCTCATTGCATTGGGTCGCCAACATTTCATTTTCTTGTTAAGCTAATACGGAAATAAATCCCATTTCCTTTCATTCTGACTGCGACATTAGCGCGATAGGAGGCTTGTATACGTCCCTGGTAAACTAATAAGACCCCAGAAACCCCCTCTAGATACTCTTCACTGTGGAGGATAGATAGTTGTGTATTGATTCCCTGGTAACCAATGTCCTTTATCTTGTCAACAACATTGTTACCGTGGTAATGAAATTCTCTCACTGTATTAGAACAGCCAATCAGCATCGATGAAGGGGTCAACATGTAGAACACGCAAGTACTCGTGTATAAATGCTGCACTAGTTAGTAAGATTGTATATCATCCAGACCCCACAGGCAGATTTATTTGAACCTCTCATTATTTATTCAAACTTGTTTACTAAATTAACAAAGTACAAATATATATATTTATGATTCTTTTTTATACATTCAATTTGTACATGTCTAATGCAACACTTATTTCCTATTATTTACCTGAAATGTTTCCTGCTCATTCACTACACGGTAATCAGAAGTACAGTAGTTTCACAAATCTTAAAGCAACACATGGTTTCACATTCTCTACAATACTTTTAGAATTTACCATTTTCGATTTTTAGAAAGTACACTTATAGCTGTCAATTGTACTTTTCACTAGTACAAAAAGCTGTTCAAATGTTGGAGAATAACAAATCATAATTAGTGAATAGTCTGAAGACGTGAGAACTTAAAAGGGTTAGTCATTCATTTAGTTTTCTATATTAATATTTAAAAATGAGAAAAAAGCTGAGATAAACTATGTCTTTTGTCTTCATTACCATCAGTTTCTGGGGAGCTCCTGACCAAATCAATCTCAAAGTGCCGACAAGAAAACAGCAGGGGAGTAATGGAGAACTGACGCTTAATGAAAATGATTTTTTCTCCCAAACCAAGAATCCCTTTCCGCGACCAACCAGCATTTTGTGTCTGCCTTAACTCCATAGATACCAACAGCTGTTTCATCAAGACACTTGAGAAAGCACTAGTTTACTCTTTTCATAAAATTACTGAGCAAAATATCTCTTACCACATGCAATGTCGCCTATTCAAAGTAAGACAACTTAGCTTTCTATTCATTAAAGATTAGTCATGCATATAGCTGGTTGTTTTATATACATATATATGCACCATAGCCCCCTCGTTAAATATTGTCCCCCAAATTATTATTTTTTTAAATTATGAAAAATGTCATAGATTTCCTTACACAGTACAACACTACATACAGAAAACACTTAGCAGCCTATTTCCTCAGTGGTCCTTATTAAAGTTGAACAGTTGAACAGCCAGGGGTGAATGTGAAAGGGTACCGTCTGCTTCTGTATCCAATAACACTTAGAACCCTTTCACTCCTCAAATTGTAAATACTTCTATAACTTGTGGAGCTTTAATGTGTCTTATAACCAATGTATTACTGTAAGGGTGGTCCTTTATTTGAGGTGGCCATTTAAGAAGTTGATGTGTATTCACACTTACCCACTACCAAACCTTATTATCTGTCACAGTAGTTATATACTAAACCACCGTCCAGAGTTGTAATATCAGTCATCACATTCATGTAGACTATTCTATGGTACCTAAACTTTTTAATTTTGTCTGAAAAGCACATTAGATTTAAATAATTGCTTCATCCCTATTAGGTAGATCTATTTGCATTTCAACAATAACTAAATGAGACTTTTTTACAAAATGTTTGCAATGAGTCTGTCATCGAGGTAGGAAATTCGTGAGAAGGCGATATATTATTATGTCACATTGATGCTGTACTTAGTGCAAATGGGGATTGTATATTCAAATCTATACAAAAATAATTTATAGCTGCAGTTCAACAATGACGGGGGTCCGTGACAAACTTAGCTTACAAGGGCTCTGTCAAGACAAATCTGTTGTTGTGCGCCCCTGTCAGCTGATTTAAATCTACCTATAGAAAGAAATCTGATATGTATTGCTATAAAATGTCAGAATGGTGAAGAGTTCAGCCAAATGGAACTGGTACTGCACCCTGTATTGTTTGTCTGTCAAACAATCTGCCATAATCCAACATGTAATGATAACACACAATGATTGCATGCACACATAGATCTGGGAGTGATAGTTGTATGTACGGGATCAGGCAAACGGGATCAGGCAAACGCTAGATTGGGTTTATAAAGGAAAACTCGTTAAAAAGCTGTGTGGTCTATTAATGTGAAAATTATCCACTAATGACAACGTAATATTTATTTTAATATTGTTCTCATCAACAAACTATGGCTGCTCTTCTTGACTTCTTTTTTAGAGAAAAGTCTCATACGTTCTCTCGACGTTCATATCCATTATTGGTCAGTTTTAGGTAATATTTTCACGCTTAAAATGTATTGGCCTATTCCATATTTTGCCTGCACTTAGATTTGAACTATCAATAGATCAGTTTTCAAAACACTTACAGTTGAATTCCTGAGGTAAAACATTCATGATATTTTGACCCATTCAACATTGACAGACTCATCACTTTATACACAGTTTCAACTTTTCAAACATTCAAACCACTTAAAGATGGACTTTCGCTCAAAATCAAAAATTTATATATTTATCAGTACTCCATAGCCACACAGTACTTATGAAATTATGCCTTTGTGGAAGATATAGACAATTGAACTCAGTCCTATATCCTAATTATCATATACTGAAATCTTCCAAAATAATATTAAACGGGTTAATCTTAAAATAGTTTTAGTACTTGCCGGTAATTTGAAAGTAGGTAAACTAAGGTTGTGTTGTTTTTTCTTCCAAACTCAACACAGATTCCTTCATTAGAAGCATTAATCATAATATGCTTATTCCTTAAAATAGTTTTTTTTTTTTAGGAAATTTATTAATTGGGAAGGAAAGGGCATCTTTAAGAACTAGTTTGATCAAACCATCCATGTTGAGTGCAAACCAATAACCAGAGGACAAACCAAAAACCAGGTATCAGTCTGACTTGTCCTGTATGTCCAATGCATTTAAGACTTATACTTTCATCAAGCTAAAATTGTCCTTACTCTATGTTTTTGAACGAAGATCTAAATAATTCACATTCTCTCACTGTAGAAAAACATGCAAAACGTATATAAAACTGGATTTTGTCTTTCTGGTAGCTGTTCCTTGATCAGCTATACAAATGGAATATTTAATGATGAATCAAGTTGGAAGGCAGGTACAATTAAACTCTAGGGACACATTAGGACTCTTGGAAGCTCGGGCTGTGAAATCAAATAAACGTCACAAATACTACCAGAGGACAAATTTGAGCTCTGTATCAATGTCCATCATAGCCACAAAGAAAGTATCTTTAATAATGAAATCATTACTGATAACGTGATAAAACCCAGTATCAATGTGAATCCTGCTTTTCTACTTTTGAGGTATTTGGTCTCCATGGACTGAGGATATTCTCTAAATTGTCCGACATTGCTACACTATAAATCCAAGGACAAACCGGTAATTGTCAGGGACTCTTCATTTGGCTCCCAGCTAAAAACATAAAAGTTTAAGAGAGGAGGGAGAGAGAGAGAGAGAGCTGTATTTTTTAAGCTTATGTGTTTTGATTCCAAAAATGAACCAACCGACATGACTGTAAGCGATTAAGCAATGATACACACTGCTAACAGATTTGTTTTATTGTATACCTGTATTCAGATAACTCATAGTTTATGACAAAAGTACAAATACATTTCCATGCCAAATTACATTCAATAGAACCCAACCAATCATCAACATACATGCTACTTATCAATATTTTTTACTTCTAACGAAAAAGAACTTAAGATGTTGCAAAGCCTGTTAATTCTCCCTCAAAAAAGAGTATTACAGCTCAACGGGGCTAACTTAGAAACCTTCTCTTTACCTTACATAGATACAACAGTCCTGTAATTAGACGTTACATCATTATCTCTAAGTAAGTACGGTCTAACTGCTTTAATAAGCCAAGACTGTCTAACTTTCTATAATCAATAACACGCTGCTGTTGGTTCTTCTAACTCTGGGTCACGTTGTCTTTTGCAGGAAGGAGTAAAATACAACAAAAACAAAAAACTTGTCTCTCCTACGCACCTCGTCACACGTAAACTCCCTTTAGGCAGCGCTCAGTGACAGGTTTATTTCTTAGTGTTTGGAGAATAAACGTTAATCTACAGCTCCAGGGGAAATCAAGGCCCAGTCGTTAAAACCTTATTTCATCATTGTTGGAATGTTGAGGGATATTCTGAGGGACCGTGTTTCCAGTATGGCGGCAAGGGAAAGTCCCAAGGTGGCTCATCTGCTAGTGTAAGGTTTCTCAGGAATGTGTCAACAATTTTACTCAGCTTTCTTGGCTTACAAAAACTGGCAGGGGAGGGATTCAGGGAAAGAGAAAAAGTTCTATATGCAGAAACTCAAAGTCATTGTTAAATACTTCTAATTTTTATTGACACCTAACTGCAGTGAAACTTCATTGACCATGCTTGTTTGGTTTTATTTTGATCATGTTTGTAATGTTTGCCAGGTAACCCTCATGTCCTTACAGAGAAAGTTAATGGTTTGTAATGTTTGCCCGGTAACCCTCATGTCCTAACAGAGAAAGTTAATGGTTTGAAATATTACTTAGAACCATATAACAAATGTGGCTTCTCCTTAAAATACAGACTTAATGAAAATAGACGTTCATAGAGCTGACTTACACTATATTTCAGGAGATTATGCCACCTATAAGACAAACATAATGGAAAACTCTCTAAGTACTTACAAATACCAGCTTAGTAACATGAAGAAAAAAGTTCCATTATAAAAAGTCTAGACTAGAGAAGCTAAGTTGAATAAAAAAGTCAGGGTTAATTATTTTCACGCCAAAGACTATTCATTTCTCGTAGCCGCCTCTAATTATTTTCACAGTCCCCGCTTCTAATGATCCATTCTTCAATATGCAGTTTTTCTCCATTAGACGACGTGTGATAAGTAATACACTAGCAGTAATATCTCACGATAGCCAGCGTCTGTCAGCACAAATATGGATGCCCGTTGACCCATGAGCTAATTATAGGGGGACAGTGCAGTCAGGAGTCCAGTTGACAGTGAGGGATTCTGTCAGGATGTGAAGAATCACCCCATCCCCTCTGCAGGCTGTAAACTACTCGATGGGCTCAAGAATTTAAACTATCTTATGCAAAAGAGACTGTCCATTACAAGTTCTTTAGCGAAAATGCTTTTGGCTTAACTTGTCTTCTGCTGCAACTGACCTTGTACATGTGTGTTATATGGATTCCTTTCTGAACATGTCCCTTTCTAAAAACAACTGCTGTATGCTCAAGTGACCGTCTGCTGTAGAAGAATTTAATCCGAATATTGCTGAGATTAAATGATACCAGAGGTGAGGGTGAGATTAATATTTCACTAGAATACGTCTGCCCTTACTAATGCACTTCCTCATTCCTCACAGTCAACTAAATGTTTCACTGTGACCTTTTTTCCCCAATGGACAATATTTTAATTTTCTATGTGTAGCAGTCTAACACTTGCAGTTTGAAATGCTTGAACATTGCAAGTGTTAATGCAAAATCACTATTTTTACAACGTTGTCAGTATGCACGTGGACATGGATGCTTATGTTTGAAACACATCACTTGTATCAAAGTTGATAGCTTGACTTATAGAGAATTGTCACATTGAACATTGTCGTGAATGTTGTAGACCTATTGAGAAGAATACGTTTTTCGCATCCCCATGGCAACCCGTGAACATCGACAACCATCAACTCTGGTCACACTCTGGTATGGTGACAACCAAATTATCAAAGCTGTAATGAGTCGGGAGACCAAACTTTCCTCATTTCCAAGAAAAGCTCATCAAATCCTCGTGCTTTTTCCCCATCTTACAAAGACATTTTATCCCTGGTCCCCTAATTTAATGAGTCCCTGTATAATAGAGATTTCTAACATGTAGCTTTTTCAAATGGAATTCTTCCTTGTTAAAGCTATCCATGAATTTCACAAGGTTAAGAGTGGGAGGGTTATCACGCAAGCAAACACAATTTGATTACTTGGTTTGAGGAACTCTTTGACTGGAAATATAATATTTCATGGATAAGGACTCAGTTTATTCTTCATTTTCTCAAGGACAGATTCTTCAAGGTTACTTGTTTTGCAACTTGAATCCTACCCTCAAATATTCAGCCCAAAACAATTTGAATGATATAATTTACAACCACTTCTTAATGGTCTGCTATTTTAAAGTTTGGTTGTAATAACAGTCTTAAGTTTTGTTTTCAAATTGTTTTTCTATCTTTATATTTTGGCAGACTCTCCCTTTGCTTTTAGACACGAAACATCTAAAAGTGTTAGTGGTTGTTGTGGGCCGGAGACGCTTCTAACCAAAAACAGAGTTGGTAAAAGCCATTAATAATTCATGCTGAAAATACGGCAGGCTAGAAAATTGTACCTTTTGCAGTCATTATTTGAGAGAAAGCTCGTAATTGATGGAAGCTATTTTCCCGTTGTCCAATCAATACACAATTACGGGGAGCAAGACATGTCCGCGGCGGGAGAAATTTGGAAGCTTTGCCTTGTCAACTGCTATATAGACCTACTTCATCACCAAGCAATGTCTGCCCAGTAATAAAAATAGAAACAACAACAGTGTAGACGTTCAGTTATCAAACTGTCAAATTGCTTTTATCTTGGCCTAACAAAAACAGCTGTTACCTTTAGATAATGGCTGTTTTTAAGGAAGAAATTCCATTTGTGCAGTTTATTGTCTCATTCCTTGCTCCCATGATGCATTATGATTGAAAGCCTCCAGTCTCAGGACTGCTGTTTTATACTTTACAAGTTCCCTATATGGAAATAGAAACCCTTCTGACACTGGAGGCTTGTATTTCACAGAGAAACAAGTTTTGGGAGGAACTCTACTTTGATACTGACATGTTAAATAGATTACATTATATTTACAAGATTCTACAAATATAACATACATATCAACAACATATCATAACTATAGACATTAACCATTCATGTTGTACCTAGACCCATATATCTGAACACAGATACAGTGTAATTTGTTTGTAATGACATTCAAGTGTAACAACCTTCTCCAACTCTAACATTGAAGGCATGTTTTAGTCCTTCTTAGTTGACAGCTTCTTTATCTAATAACCACTTGTTATATCAATTATTATTTAAACTGTGAACACAAATAAATATTAGAATGGACAAGTTTCATTGTAGAAGTCTTGTTTTTATAATTCTCCTTTTGAATAGATTTCATAACCACTATATGAACTGTCCTTAATTGATAATATATTATGTACCATACTGTTACTAACAAAATCAAACAAAATCAAACTAAACATGTAACTAGCATTACTATAAATTGTATTCAGACAATAACAGTTACAGACACATCTCACGGAATCTGATAGTTTGAGGTCCGTCCACTTACAGGAATGAACAATGCTCGGTCATTAAGATTTTATAGAAACAAATTCCTCCTTAATGGCATCAGCACCTCTTAAAGCCATTATGAGCGTTGGATGTTAAATGAAGTGTGCAAATTTGAGAGAAGAGTTGCTAATTTTTGAACCAATAAGCTTCAGCACTTGAATATTCCACACTCTGCGCAATTCTGATGCAATTTTTATGTCATCACTACTAATTGAATCCATTGTCACAGCCTCCCAGGGTATTGTGCCGCTATCTCAGATTCTCAAAGACTGAACAATTGAATTGTACTAACTAGCCCCTGTTTTATGGACACTTAGGTTAGTTATGCATGCATGTCCATATTTGTCACTGCTCTAGACTTGATTCGTGGAAAATGCTATAATTTTAGATTGTTAAGTGACTCAAAGCAACACTGATTTACACACAGTCACAGTTTACTCATAGTTAGATTAGTTCTGCTCCAGCATTTAGAGTTGTCTCCCTTGTGAATCACAGTTTTAAATTATGAGGAAACTTGATGCAGAGCTACTGTAACTATCTTCATCATCTTATATATAGTTACACCAGTGACTCAATCAACCAAGGAGTGGTTTTAAAATTTGTCTCCACCGGGAACACACATGCATTCTTAAAGGGTGAAAAACAACTGATCTGCAACAGGCATGGTAAACTGTCAACACGTTTCCCCAAGTGATTTTAGAAACAAAAGTTTGACAAATATGATGGGTTGGTGTGTGTGTTAGGTGGGTTGATGTGTGTTGTAGGGGGAAGGGGGAGCACAAGCTTTATTGGTGATGCTGAGTAACTATGCTTCTTCTTTTTCTTTAATCAAACACATTTCTTGAGACATCCTACACACACCCAGGGGTGCTTTTCTCACACAAACCTTAGCAGGACAAGCACATATTTGACACTCCCACATGACTGGCCGGTGCAAGGCATTTCTCAGTCTCTCTTAAATCTCTGCCCTTTCTGCCTCCCAGACATAAACAACCCCTACTGTCTGTGATTATCTGGGAGACGGCAGGGAGAATTAACATTTGCTCTTTGACCATAATGAGCTTACGTTGTCCGGACAAATCTGACAACACCCGAACTGCCAGCTTCTGAATCGAGTAATGAAGTGTGCAAGAATTATATACTGTAACATAAACTCGGTCAGTGTGCTTTATATAAACGTTATAGCCTGAACAATTGTACTAGATTTCTAGAAAAGTGCAATAAATTAGGAATTTAGGCCACCTTCCCTCTAACAACACCAACAATAAGAACAAGGAAAGTGCAGTTAGTTTTCAATGCTTTGGTGTAAGATTGAAGGCTTTTTTAAAGTTTTCTATATCAATGGGTCAAGGTCAAATTCATCTGAAGGTCAAGTCAAAATCAACAAGCGTTCTTCTGAAATAATTAAAACCCATCATACCCTGAAAACTTCCCAGCACAAACTATATAGGTTTCCAGTAGTCCTGGTAATAGAGAAATCACTTACTGCCCTTGCCCTGTCTGATATTACTAAGAGTATGAGTGACCGACTGCAATGGAAATAGCCATCATGTCAGGTCAAACTGGACAGGGCTATTTAGCATCTATTCCACCACAAATAACACCATTAGGCTATTAGTCGCTGGCTGATATTGCCATATTACTGGATATTACATGGTCTTTTGTATAATATTACATGATTCCAGGAATTACTCCTTGCCAATGTCTAGAGATATGACATGGTCTTTTGTATATTTAATGGTCCCAATCTAGTCCTAACTAATATCGCTGGATACCTTGGCTTTTTGTTACATGGATCTATGAACTCAAATGGTAGAATAACATTTTAATTCAATCTATTCCCTGACTAAATTCAAAGGGTAAATAGTTCTAGCAATAACAGTATAGCAATAGAATGTGTATTTAAACTTTGCTTTGAATTCACACTTGAACGCAAGAATTGTAAAAGAACCCCGAGTATGTAAATAATGGTTATCAACTACATGAAATAGGATATCTCTGTTGATGAAATAGCTTCAGATGAAGTTATAATTCCTTTGCTAGCAAAATATTTTTACTATGACTGTAACATAGTCTCAAGAAGTATGGTTATAACATCGGCAGAAGTATGGTTATAACATCGGCAGAAGTATGGTTATAACATCGGCAGAAGTATGGTTATAACATCGGCCATGCAACAACATTGGGACTGTCAGATTACTCCTAGTCTGTCATCAGAACTCACCTCATTGTGGAGTTAAATATCACAGCTGATGATGAGTGTATTCCATGGGGACAAACATAACAACAAATTGCCTGCTTGTAATAGTAAATAAGTATTTTCCTATGGTTCCTATGACATCATTCTAGGCTCATCTTGACACACATTGTTTCCATGGTTACACAGTAAAATGATGGAAGAATGATGATTTTTGTCAAGGTCTTGTAACATACACCATAGAAAAGTTTGATGGCAATTAAGAAGACTGACCGAGTTTTAAAGCAATCAATAGAAGTTCAGAATTACAGTGAGATGGTTGATTAAAATAATTGATAAAACTTGATGGCTCTTTGGTTGCTGCTTGGGTTGTCATACATGTATCATTTTAGTTCTGCCACTATTATCACAAGCTAACACTACTCTTGACAACCCACTGGGGCAATTCTCAGAGCTGTTGTGAATGTGGTTTAATCAACTTATTGTGCTTCAATTCAGGTTGGTTGGCCCAGTAATAACATGTACAGGAATGCTCAATAGGCATATTATGGAAATCTGATACAATTCCACTCGATTCACTGTGATCCCAATTTCAGATATTGAGTTCTATTCTCCAATGCAGCTATACGACTGTGAATCAATTTTTGCCCGTTTTCCAATAATACCAGCATCTTTATTAAATAACATTTTCAAATTCCCTAAAGGCCTCATTTACAGCAATTCCTTGATGATGCACTGAGCTCTCAAGCAGATAGTAGGGGCAATATATAAAAAGGTTAACAATATATCACACTTAAGTTTACAAGCTTATTGTATATGGGTTTGTTATATCAAAGGTGAAAGTATGTTACAGGCTAGAGAACATAGTGTATACCCTTAATACCATAGCAACTAAATGTTTCTTAGGAATCTTCCTCGTCTTCGCAAGATTTTCAATGATTTTGAAAATGGCAGCCAGGTTTAGCTTTAATCTACAAAGTCTGGGTTTCCAAATGAGAGTAAATCTTCCTTTTTTGCAAAATCATAAAAGTTTAATACGTTCAAACAGATGTATAGAATGTACAGAATATGTATGGAAGTAGTATAACACACTTGAGCACTTACAAACAGCTCCTTTCAAACTACTCAAATTTTTAAACCAAAAGCACATAATTTTCTTATCAATACTCTTTTTTAATGGATTTTAAACAATAAAGCCTACAACTTTTATTGTATCATTTAACTAGTTTTAACATATTTCTTTCAAAGTCATATGGAGGCTATAAACTGTTGTATTTTCTAGAGCACAAATCTGTCGGCCATTTAATTCATTTTAGTCTTTTGTTCAAGATTCTGCCTTAAGCTCAAACTGTCATCAAATTCCACTTTCCTGTTTTTATGTGTAATCTTCGAGTGATCTTGAATCCCCTCTGAGTCCACTGATTTCAAGATCTGCATTTCATTTTCGCACTGCACTTTCTACAATTGGCACAACCAGTTGCCAACGGCAACAGAACAGAGAGCAACAAACAAAGAGAACCTAATTATTAATCACAGGGAGAAACCAGTTGTTGCCCTCATACACGAACCTTGCATTCATTAAATTTTGACAATCTTGAGCTCGTAGCTATTATAGAAGAGTAATAAAAAAATAGAGACTTTCCATATAGTGGTACAGTTCCTATGTAAATAGGGGCTTATTTCCTAAGACATTCCTTCAGTCAGACAATATTTTATGACCCGTCAATATTTTATAAGAGAGAATGTAAAACACATTCATTTGCATACGCTGCCATCTGCCAGCTAGTTTCTACGGTGACCAGGACAGCGCTCACTCTCTCATAAACCCTTATATTTCTCAGCCACAATTCTTTAAGTACAATGTCTTCATTTGTGAGACAACACAATATTTGAATATCTGATTAGTAGAATTCTCATTTTCAAAGCTTGGTATTGCTCATTTTGAATTCTACAAATCTTCCACACTGCCCTGTTTTTTTCATTTGGGTTAACAATTAAGCACACAAAGTACATTACCACCGATGCCCTACCCCATTATGGTAACAAATTCTGCATAAATAACATAAACACTTGTCCACTGCCATGTATTGCTGTATCTGCTGGAATTTTTCCCATCTAAGCAATTATCTGTGTCTTGACAACTCACTTGATGGATGTAGTTTTTTTGGACTATCTTTAGGGTAATCCTAGATTTTTAAAAAAATTGGAATACAGTGTGTTGCTCATTTGCATTTTCCATTGAAAATTAGATTAGCAAATCACTACAAATCTAAATACTTTTGTATTGGAGAATGCTTGATGTTGAAAGTTTCTTAAAATGATAATTGATTATTCTTGATATATAGTGTTTATTAGAACCAAACAGTGAAATAAGAAAATACTAGCAAAAAACGACAACTACACTGTATCTACTACGCCTTAAATTCAAAAGATTATAAAAAAACTTGTTCTGTGCATGCTGCAATGTAAGCTTTGATTGTATGCAAAGTAAGTATGTCTGCGGAAGTTTTGTAACAGAAAACAAAGGCAATAATAAACTTTAAGCACTACTTTTATAGCTCATTCTTTCATCTTTAAGACACTTCAATCCCCTTCAGCAGTTGCTTTGAAATATTTATAGAGATGTCCTTGTTACACCACAATAATGTAGAGTTATTAGCAATTTTCCAATGATGTTTGCTTAAAATGCGGGTAGACAGCCATCTTGTTTGTAAAGGAATGCCTGATTCACCGAAGGAATGCTTGATTTTCCAATTTTCAGAGCCCAAAGAACAATGTTCCAGCCATAAATCTAGTCTCAATGTGACAGACAGAGTGCATGGAGTTGCAGAATTTTATGAATATTTGATGTGCCACAGATGAGTCCACATTACTGAACCCACTGGTAGTCATTAAACGATCAGTAAATCGCGTGAAAAATGCAAGAACAATACAGAGTTTACACGGTAACTAAAGGCACTTAAAGCACAAAGCTACCAGTTCTTTTATTTGTAGAGGGAGCGTGTCTTCTGCATAATTAATATCATCAAACAAGCACATGTGCAAAGCTAAAGAAACCCAAAGAACAGACTAGATACACACCTTTGTAACTAAACTTCAAACATCAACACTGCATATGATGTAATATTAATGGAACATTGAGTACCTTTAAAGCTCAGATTACTCTGTATCCAAATGATATTCAAACACACTGGATAGCTTCTGTCAATATTTATTCATTGAACAGATACACTGATACTGCGCTAATTATCTCACCTAATTACCAATCAAACTAGCGTGGGTCTTAATTGGAAATACATTATAACAGAACAATTACTAGGACTGACTTTTACCAACTATTTCATTGATTCCAGATCTTGGTTTGTTTTTAATCTGTGTATGTTTCTTTTTTTCTTCAATAGTTATGTACCCATTAATCAGGCGTCAGGCGCTGATTATTTGATATATATTGGATAAATCAATTGATTGGTGCGAGTACATGGAGATTTGATCATTGGATGCGAAATATTTTCCAATCTGCTAAATCCAATATGGCTGCACTGACTGTCACATCTAATTCTTCACATCTAATTATAGACTGTTTCACTATTTTTCACTATCAGTATCAATGCTATATTTAGTTCACAAGTTTTTTCTAATTTGTATAATCTGGTGAAAGAATGTACACAACTACAACTACCATCACTACCATCACTTCCAGCTCACAATTATAATTTCTATGTTTTGTTTAGCATGTCCAATAATTTATGGGTACATGTATTTCTGATTTGGTCTTTAAAGCAACATGATGTATTCCGGTATTGAGTGCATTTGTAACACGTACAAACATTTCCCATTCCTATGATACATTTAGATTTTATTTCACCTAATTGATTTAAGCTCCAACGCCTTTTATGTATTTCAACAAGTAAAATATAGCACTGTTGATTTCAGCATTTTACAACGACAATTCAATCTCATCCTAATGAAATCAGTACCAAATTTGTTTATAAACTGATTATTGTACTTTACTATCTACCATTCCAATTTGTATTGTCTACTGCTAATTGGATTTTTATTTCGTTTGTAGAGATAATCAATCTAAATGTCCGAAAGTTTAAGAGACAGGTCTACATGTGGCAAACACAGTTTAGATGTCAACCGATTGCAGTAAATCTTAATTTAGTCGACAACTTTCTTACCAATAATTGTGTTTGCGGAAACAGGAGATACTTCAACTTGATAGAATCTTCAATCTTAATTTAGCATGTTTCAATTTGTAGCCAGCATTGGACTTTCTAGGACAAATATTGCCACAGATTTTTTTTCAATTATAGATGGTCGATATTGCAGAATATTTTGTCTTTCGATTACAAGGTTTAAATAGTTCAACAGTATAAAATGTCTCTAAAGTCATTCTCCTTGATAGTAAGTCCATGCATTTCTGGACATCCTAGTATGTCAAGCTAAGAGAATGTGATTGTAAACATATCACCTGCTTATGATGCTTATAACATGTAATATTTATATATTTTAGGCGCCATTAAATAAGCCATAAATCTGTATTACCTAAACAGAAAACATTAGAGTGTATATTTTGTATTCCATGTCGTCTGAAGATAAATCCTCATTAGCTACTGACAATCGACAACACATAGCCGTTACATTAGACCCAACCAGTGAATATCTGTAGTTCTACACTTCCCCCCTCTGTGGATTGTCAAAGACATATCAGAGTCATAAGAGACCCATTAGCCGAACTTTGTCATAACTTTTGTTTTCTTACTTGGGACATTATGGAGTCAAACTTGACATAAGCTAGCATATCAGTTAAGATGTATGTCTGTGAGATAACTGTTTAAGGTGAGTCTAGGATTGCATGTGTAGTAAACATAACAGCTAAGAATGGTAAATATAAGACTCAAATTACTCTCTCCAAAATCAATCTCCTTCCAAAAATTGCTTAGTTACGTTACTGCTAATCATAACTTTTATGTCTTCTGCATATAATATGAGTTGTTTTCTTCCTGGGTTATATGTAAGAACCAATTATAAGGTTTCTCAGTTAATGCTGGCATATTGCATGATACTATTCTCTCAGAGGATGATCTACATAATATAGGTCTTGTTTGGTAAATGTATTTGTGAACAAGTATGAAAACCATAAACCATAAAGGGCAGGGCCTATATTTGAAACTTTTATTTTGGTGATTACAAGGTTCGAATTCAATTCCCAAAAATATTGTTTTGTATCCATGAAAAGTTCTAGGGTTTGGTTAACTGTAGGACTAGCAACCCAAAAATATAAACACCTCCTGACAAGCTGATTCTTTTATAAAGCAACACTTGTTAGCATTTTTCTGTAATCAGTTTCTCAATCCTTTTTTTCATCCACAAGTTTTCTATTTATTCAGCCAAAGCATGGCAAATCTTATCTTCTCAAATTATAGTTATACCAGGATTCCTTTTTTTCTTTTTTGTTAGTTCAAGAACACCACCCAAAAAGCCTGAGTCCTATCAGTAAACAGTTTACTTTTCTAATTTCTCAGAGATTTAAACCAAAAATTAAATGAAACTTGAAAAGCTATGCATGCCAAGAGGGAAACAAAAAATTACTTTTATCGTATACATTTCAAAGTGGTGCTTGCAATATTGTGTTAAGTGATTCTCATTTCAAGTTATTGTTACAACAGTAATGTAGTCAAACCATACATTAGATGTGTTTTGGTACATTTTGTAGAACGGCTACAGGCAAAATAGTGAAATACTTGTCCATGCTTTATCCAGTCAGAACATATCAGACCTGTGAAATCCTTATACTTGTTTTGTGGCCAGTTAAAACTTACTCACCATTCACCCTTAATCCTGTGTCAATCTTTTGCATGGTCAAAAGGTAAAACAGTCCTAACTTTAGATAACAAGGACACTTGGGATGAATCAAACTTCACAGTGTCTTTCAACAGGGAACAATAAATATACCATAGACCCATAACATTCAATTTCACCCTTTAATATTTATTGATCATTCAAAGCAGTCCAATGAAGTAAACTCCTTATCTGTACTCCCCCCCCCCCCCCCCCCCCCCTGGATAGTGACCACTTTGTTTATACGATCACCTGTCCATAATGTGTATCCACTATATGTTTTACTATAAGAACAATCCATGAATAAGACCCCTTCTCCTCCATCCAAAGGTGGTCTTATTTAGAGAGTTTCAGTAAATATACCTCCTTCTAAAAATTTGTTACAGCAGGGTTTTGTTTCTGTTCACCTTCAAACTTTAAAAATATGTATGAAGTATGTCTTGGTTGCTACATGCAATGTCTAAGTGTCTTTGAATACATAAAAACATAAACTTAACTATCTGACGTGTTGACTGCAATATAGGCCACTTTAGTGTATGGAAATTAGGCTGTTTTTGGTTTCCTATTGACTTTTATTGGCTGCAATGATTATTTTTGCAGACAGGGTACAATCTTCACAATACATAAACATGATAAAGCAAAATACTGTGACAATTTGCAATTCTATATTACCTGTTATGTCCCACAAGAGACTGGCATTGTCGTTACCCGTTTATCTTACTATATCTGTTCAAGAGACCAATAAACCTGCAATTATGGCATTTTCCTGTGTGGTAACAATATTTTAATGACTTTACAAATGCAGACATTGATTGTGGATTTCCTTTTCTCACAGTGTTTCTCCTTTTACAGCACTTGTAACAAAAAAGTAATTTGTTGTTTTGATTATGCCAGCTTTGAAGGGGGTGAAATTATTAGACTGACTTTGTATTTAAAGCTAGACAGCAAATATCGATGTCCAAAAGTTTTATTGTAATTGAATACTAGTGTTATATGAATTAAACTGTTATGAACAAATCACAAACAAATATTGGATTTGTGTATGGATAAGAATATCGGCTTCTTCATAAAGGTTGTTTCATTAATAGCTATGCGGCTAATATATTGTATAGTATAGTGGAACTTTAATTATGAATAGTGTCAATGTATACTGCCATCGGTCACATGATAGAATATAACTTCACTAGAGCTAATAAGTTCAACTATCATATCATGTTTCTTTTTCACCGAATCAATGTATTTTAAATGGATCTTTTTGGAAACGATAAATATTTATATGGAGTGATCACAAAAATTTAAGTTTATCCCATGATGCACTTTGTTTGGTCATTTGTGGCATTTGGTTTTGCATCATCACTAGACAAAAACCATTTAATGTTTCTTGCGTGGGTATTCACTGTGTCAGATCCCCATGCTGACATTTGACAGATTGTCATCATTGAACTAATTGACTTATGCATTATCCTACACAACTTTGTTCATAATTGTCCCCTACGTAGGTATATAACTCAACATGCTTGAACTCACGTGCACAGTGCCTGAATCAGTGCCAGTAATTGTCTGAATTTGCATAACAGCACGTAAATCACTGAACTATTCACTATACCATAATTTAGAACTTTATCTATAATTGAGGACGTTATCTATTCTATGAAGCTTATATCACAGGGTTAGGGTATTCAGTTATGTAAGTTGAATGTTTATACTATTGCATCTTTAGCGCTCTATGGCCACAGGAGAGGTAATCAAGCATGCAGAAACTTATCCATAATGATTCAAAACTATCAGCAAGACTTCAGGTATTTAGTGAGCCAAAAATGTGCAACGTCACTCTTTCAAGTTCAATGTACCTTTATTTTATTTTGCCATTTTGTGCAATTTCATCCTACATCATACACTCAAACTGTTTGTTCTGATTGTACAGCTAAACTATTTAACTCTGTAACATATCATTAACTTACTCTGTATGATTAAACAACAAGAAAAGATATACCAGCAGTTTCAGTGTTTTAGATACTGTTTAAGTTGTGCATGAGAATATTCCTAGCAAACATTGAGAGACGTTGGAGTGCCGTGACATCTTGTTTTACTAGTAGCCATACATCCAAAGAACCAAAAAGAGAGCTTTCACTGTTATTAATAGTTGCATTTAAACTTGTACCTGGTACATATTTTCCTAAAATAATCATAATAAAAAAATCCTCTCCCACAATATCAACACCCATTTATCTATTTCATTTTTCCATTATTTAGTAGGAGAACCACAATTTACCACAGTATATATATTACTAAATATCATCAAATACCACTGGACTATGTTTTTCCTTTCATAGAAAAAATTGATGAGTTATAACGCTATCAAAGCCAACAAAAGTTTGAGATCTGATAAGTAAAGTGATGACTTTCAGACACAGAGCCCGTACTACATTTGGTATATGAGACGAAACCACGTTGAATAGATAAATAGATAAATGCGACACCATGTTGGGTATATAAATGGTGAACAGTATATTAATATGATAATGCACCGCTAGAGCCATTAAACCACCGTTACAGGGATTTCAATGGCAACAAGGGGAGGAGGTATCGTATTACATACCTAACTGTTCTCCTCAAATCTCATACAAAACTTTGTAATGTCATGATGACGCTAAACCTGTTAGAAGACATGTAGGATTTAAAGGTACAGTCTGACATCTGGGAAGTTTTAAGTGCATGGTTACAACATGCTGTATACCACAACATATATTATCAAAATCTAGAGTTGTTTACTTTTTTATAGGTGAGTCTTTTTTGACAGAGAAAAAAAACACAAATATGTAAAGATGCATATTTGTTAAAAAAAACAACGAGTCCCTCCAAACAACAATGCTCAACATTCTAAAGTTTATGTGTGAAAATTATGGATTAACTGATGGTTTCAATATCTATCAATGTGCAGAGTACTTTAAAACTGTATGACTTGTAACATCATTAACTTGTATAATTTCTATATCCTTAACAATGTCATATGACTTCAATTTGTTTTTTTATTGAATACATTTTAGTAATGTATGTCTTATAGAAACGAAAATAGGAAAGAAGTTAATGATATGCATGGATTAAACTCTCTGTATAGAAGTTTTGAAAGTACTGTTACCTTGCCTACAAATTTGAATTAGTTAATTATGTAAAGTTGACCTAAAACGTGAATTTCAGCTATATAAGTGAACATCTTAGTAAAGTAGATAAAGGATGAATACAGACTGTGGGTTTCAAATTTATAATCCATGCATGCTTTGAAATCTGAAGATGTGTACTCTTTCTCCAGATCAGGTAAAACCTTTGAAACAAAATACTGGTATAAAGTATATGTACTAAGGAAAGAATGAACATTGACACCTGCCACAGAGATCAAGTTTTCTCACCAAGTTTTATACAAATTACTGAGACTAACATTAAATTTATGCAGACAGAAAAACTGGAATCATCATAACTTAGGGTTTTAAGAGAGAAGATTTGATACCTAAGACTTTGAATAGCAGAATGTGGTGCACTGGGTTGCACATCTGACTTGTAATGTGCAAAGGCCCCCTTTGATGGGGTTCGCACCCACAATCTGCACCCGTTGTTTCCTTGAGCAAGAAACTTTACCCTTATTGCTTAGTACTGGTTGGTTCCAAGAACGGATTCGAGCTTGATTTCACAATCAAACTAAAATAAATTGAGGGCCTTATGGAAGATTGACTTAAATGTCAAATAAGCCCCTTCTTTAAATATTGTCAAAATAAAAACCAAGTCCATAGCTGCAGTCTGAGTTAGTGATATTGTAGACGTGTATGGTACATTCTGTTTACATCATTTTGTAGAAGAAACTGTTATTTTATAGAAATAAGAACTCACTGTATGACATTTTGAAGACAGATAGTGAGAAATGTTAGACTGCTCGTGTTTGCCATCATGGACCAGTTACTGCTACGGTTACAAGGGTCAGTCTTGTTACAGGTCTGTAAGAACCAAAAACTAGCCACAGAGTCCTTGAGTAAATATACTGTAATCACTACAAACATAATGGCTTTTCATGATACTGATAAAATAGCAATTTCTGGCAGTAGCACTAATTGGAAAGCACCTGTGATCAATTAACAAACAGCCTGGGAAAAGGTGTGCATTTCTGTAACAACATTTTGAGAGTTAGACACAGCAAATCAGTCTCAACCTTTGCACATGAAGACAACCAGAGACTGTAGGATAGGGACTCCATGGGAGAACTTGCATTTCTGGTTTATTTATGAATAAATCAGTAAATGTAATTTTGCAATTAAGAGCAAACCTGTCTTAAGGCAAACCATGGGTTGGGGGAAAATGATAGTGTGCATAATCTAAGAGTACAAAATTCGTTAAAAGAATTGACAGCCAAAAACATTTAACAACGTACCATGGCAACATGTAAATAACAAACTGAAAACACTCTGAAAATTATAGCCATTAAAAGATTTGGGCAGCACTTGAAGTAGTATCAGTTGTTGAACCCAAATTCAGTTTTTGTAATAGGATAAACAAATTCTGGTTAAAGTGTACTACTGTGAGCCAAGTAGGATTGTCTGTATATTTTTATGTCAATTTTGAAATTGCACAAAAAATTGTAACATTTACTTTTCTAGATTACATAATGATATAATTGGTGACAATGATATGTAACCTGAACAATTCATCTTTTCAATGTGAAGTGTATTTAAGGTAGGCTAATCTCGTGTCTAGTTTAGTAGTCCATCTGTCACACCATACATTGTTTCTTATATAGGTTTTAATTTTCCAATACTTATTTTTTCCTAAAACTGCTCTCAAATTTACTTTAATTGTGTTCAATGTAGACTTGGCAGACATGTCGAGAAACTGACTTTTAATTTGGAAAATGTACTTTGAGAAAGAAGAAAAATTGGTGCACCAGGGAGCTAGCTCACCCTAATTACACTTATCTATGTCTGCAGGCCCACCAGTCCCCAGCAAAAAGCAGGTAGATGTGGAATAATTTGCAGTAATTGCTTGATTCAGAGGATAGCAGTTAATGGTGTATCAATGTAACTGAGCATTTCTCTATCGATCTCAAACACACAGGCATCGGGAATCAATTCCTAGTTCGGGCATAAAACTGACTGAAGAGCTTAAATGAACTTGTAAGTAACATTGGGCACGGGGTTTTATGAGGTCTTGTCTTGGGTAGAGGTTTTTACAATGTTTTGTGCTTCCTGTTTTTTGCTATGTCAGCTAAAAGCTTTCTCTAAGCATTTAAAGCACCCACATCTCTATTAGGTTGTATTTATGTCTTCTGCTGAAAAACGTTCGAAACTGTTTACCATAGTTAACGTCAAAACAGCCACAAGGGTAAAGACTAGAAACAAAGCCTTCTGGAATTGATCCCATTTACTTTTAATATACCTAATGGTGAAGCTTTTAAGATCAAGACCGAAGCATAGAACAACTTCTTTTTTAACCTTTAGTGGATATTTGTTGAAACTTTTATAGCTCTTAAAACATCATACAGTCAAAGCCTCCTGAAGTCACATATGAGGAAATGCTTTTTAATCTTTTTTCCGAGTTATTGAAGTTTGTACAAAAATGCTATACAAATACACAGTGACAGTTAAAGGACTGGTGTTTCTTTGAAGAATGAGTTTTCAAAATAAAATGCTCTAATAATTTCAGTTCTTTCATCTTCCTAAAAAGTTAAGTGTTTGTTTATACTATTTGTTTATCTTTCAAAGCAACTCTGCTAAATTTATACAATTCTTTCTAATTCAATCCATTATTCAACCAGTCCTGAGCAATAGCGTTAATTCATGCTCAAGGAAACAACTGGAAGTTTGATCAATATAGGGCTTGAATTCACACCGGATAGGAAATTAATATCTTAAAGGTAATTTTTTTAACAGGCTGCATTATAAACCACTGAGCCATTGTCTATGCTGCTCATTAAATAACTGTTCAACTATTCCGACTCATTGGGGGAAAATAAAATAATAAATTTCCATGACTTTTATTATTGCTACATTTCTGTTCATTATATAACAACCTTACAAAGTGTGTCAAGTAATCATTTTTTCTAAGACAATTTCTTCCAAAGTTAACAATTCTGTCTCAAGAAAATTGCCATTGTTATAGTGTATATTAGGCACGCTAAGCTTCTCTGACATAGAAACGGATACAGAGTAAATTGAGTGGCACACTAAAAGATCTATGGTAAATTAAGTATGAAAGTGACTTACCTAACCTAGCCTATTTTAGAGCTCTCTCATTAAGGACAAATTTGGTTTTATTTTCCAGTTTTGGGGTAAATTTCTTGATATGGGTGAATTTTGTTTTCTGTTTTAGGTCAAAATGTCCACTAACAAAGGACAATCAGTGTTTCCCCAATTTGTCAACCCGGATTTTCCAATTTTCTTCCGCCAATTTTGTTTGCAGATTATGCCAATATAGTAGGGCAAAACAAAATGCGACCACAATAGTGACATTGTTTTCAGGAACAAGGAAGAACAGAAAGTTTGCTATTATAAGCTACACATTATGTACTACGACCGATCGAGTATACCTACTGAGAAAACCACACTAATTTATTATGAAGTGAAACATTGTTATAAGGAAATCTGTGGTACATGCTATGTGCTGTTTTAGTCAATTTTCAGGCTGACTTAAAGAAAGTAAGGAATAGATTTATATGTCATAGTACGCCAGGCTAAAAGGTTGTATGAATTGAAAACCTGCAGCATGCCTAGTTTGAAACAAGCGCCAACATGGAAAACAAGTCATGCTTTGTAATCCATCTGTTTTCATGCTGCTATGTTATATTATTCAATCTAATAATTATGTCTATTTTTGCTTTTCTGTCCTGTGTCTCCATTTTGCTTTATGTTCTATTTAAATAGATCATTTCAAGCCTACCTTTCAAGGTCAGACGCATGTGGTGCCAGATTCCAAAACAAAATATTGATGCACATACATTATATTAAAAGTATATCATTTTCACCACAGACAGTAAAATCTAGGAAGCATCAGTCCAACCATAGACAGCAGTAAAATATAGGAAGCATCAGTCCTACCATAGACAGCAGTAAAACTAGGAAGCATCAGTCCTACCATAGACAGAAGTAAAATCTAGGAAGCATCAGTCCTACCATAGACATAAGTAAAATATAGGAAGCATCAGTCCAACCATAGACAGCAGTAAAATCTAGGAAGCATCAGTCCTACCATAGACAGCAGTAAAACTAGGAAGCATCAGTCCTACCATAGACAGAAGTAAAATATAGGAAGCATCAGTCCTACCATAGACAGAAGTAAAATCTAGGAAGCATCAGTCCTACCATAGACAGAAGTAAAATCTAGGAAGCATCAGTCCTACCATAGACAGAAGTAAAATATAGGAAGCATCAGTCCTACCATAGACAGAAGTAAAATCTAGGAAGCATCAGTCCTACCATAGACAGAAGTAAAATCTAGGAAGCATCAGTCATACCACAGACAGCAGTAAAATCTAGGAAGCATCAGTCCTACCATAGACAGCAGTAAAATATAGGAAGCATCAGTCCTACCATAGACAGAAGTAAAATATAGGAAGCATCAGTCCTACCATAGACAGAAGTAAAATATAGGAAGCATCAGTCCTACCACAGACAGCAGTAACGCATATTTGAAGTGGGTTTACAATTTCTGTTTTGATTTTATTGGTATAATTATTGTTTCTGCTGAGATTTCGATTGCTTGCTTATTACAAGAATTATGGACACTTTAAACCCTTCAAAATCAAATAATTCAACTCATAAATTGTTCTATGTTGTTTTGCGAACCATTCAGACACAAACAGGACAAAAATCAATCAATCTGATCATTGAAATAATTGAGAAAACTCTTCCATTCATTTAATTTTCCCAGGAGAATAATTCCTTACCTACAAAATGGCCTTCAAAACTAAAAACACATTCGATTACTCTCCTGGAAAATTTGTCTAACTTAATTTGCATACAAGAAGCCATAAAACTCCAATATCTATTTAATATCTGACTTATTGTACCACTTAGAATTTGATCTATTTTCATCTGCATAATTTTATCTTTATGGATATCAAGTAAATGTAATTTGCATATTGGTTGCATACCATCATGTACCCCAACTGCAGTCAGGGGTATCGATCTGACAATAATAAAACACATTACTGACTGCATGCAGATTTCTACGGCAGTTACACTTCACAAACACTTTGAATCAGAAACTTTAGGTTTAGATCTGGTGCATATTGCAAGAAAGCCATAACAAATTGCAAGTTTTATTGTACGCAAAGATCTAAGACAAAATGTAGATGATGCCACAGAAATTTGCTCAGAAGGGTCTACTTGTTAGTGTTTTTTGAGACTTCTGCACTCTCAATGATTTGTAGTGAAAAGGGACAAACAATTTTATTTGTATGTTTCTTTTTCTCAATCAAAATCATGGCCATTCCCATGCGCTTTCTCAGTAACATGAGCACTATCTTTCACATAATATAGCTGTAACTGCAGTATCTCAAAATCACTAGAACTATAAAATATCTTAGCATATTAGAATGTTACAACAATTATGTTAAATGTCAAAATAGTATCTCACTAAATTTAGGTTGCTGAACTTTTGAAAGCCTGAACAGGCTAGCCTAAGGCAGTATTTATAGCAATAATAGTCAATTTACTGAGAGCACTTATCCCCATAACTGCTAATTACAGGATTATAGTTAATCTTACATAATGATTGATCCCTCCCTCTCTGTGGCCCAATATACAAGCATGGGAAATACAGTGAACTGAAGTCAAAAAGGTGGTGAATAGTTTCGAAAAGATGATTATAGGAGAAGAACAGTATTTTGTTGAGATTATTGTAACCTGTTATGTTTTGTACAAAGCCAATTACTGCAAGGTTTTTGGTGGTGACCGTTACACAATAACACACCTTGGGGCAATAGTATACTTCATAGAATTGAATGATCTGGTCAATAGACAACGGCCCTACACAACTTTTTCTCTTTGCACCATTCTGCACTTGAACCAAATCTTGAGACCAATAAAGTACTCCCTATAAACCAAGACAAACCTTTCAAGAGATAGAGACATGTGACCTTAATTAACATATGTATCCAAATCTATATTTAAAACAAGCTTTGCATGATGATTATAAACTTATAACCGAAGTGAGAACCTCTATAAAACTATAAAACCCATGCAATTTTGGGCAGGGAAAGAATGACACTCTGATTGTGATGGTTGTTGACCAATCAATAAAGACAGCATTATCAATACTGGACACGTCTCTCCAAAAATGATTACTCTTCATGGAAACAAGTCACGTCAAGCGCAAGGAAAAAAAGAAAAATAGTGCCGGAGACATGTTCCTAAGACGCCATTTGTATTGCCAGACACAATGTGACCGGAGGAAAATGGAAAATTGTTTTAAGAGAGATTTGGGGAATAGAATGAGAGTATAGAGGAGAAATGAGAAGAGAGATGGAGGTTTCATGTTTGAGACTAGATGATTACTTCCTTGCCTATCTTCCACAAGTTTGCACTAATGAAAGGAAACAATACTCTCCACTCCGTTCCTTCTCCATAAAGACAAGAGAATCTCTTCACCTGAACGTGATAATCTGAATGTTAAGAAACCTAACTTATGCACTGACACATTTTCTTGCTGACATATAATATAAAAGCTTTGGAAAGGTTTCACAAATCAACTTGTTCACAAGCATCATTTCTCTTATTCTGTGACATTTACTATTCATAAAGAAACTATTCTAGCAAATGTCCTATTGTTAGACAATCACATGAGGACAGCTATAATGTTCTGTGTAGAAGGTGAAGGTTGATCATCACAGGTACCCAGTCCTTTCATTTACTATCTAGTCAGCTTATTATTCGTGTTCTATTTTAGTATTGTATTTGGTAAAAAAAGCACTAATACTGCAAAAGAAAAAGATACCCTGTTATCAAACGGTCTGACAAAGGTATCATATTTGAATCATCAAAACTCAGACTATAAAATGTTGATATCTTAAATAGGCTTTCTCTCTTTATTTCTACCCGGGTTAACTCTCAATCTTTTGAAAAGACACTCAATATTAGAATAGGAAAACAACATACTGCAAATGCTATCAAAGGCACTGACAATATCTGACTCCACTGTGTCTTCCACTCCCCCCTCACTGAATACGGCATAAAACCTATTAAAATCTGATCTACATCATCATGCACTATAGCGGGGGATGACAATAGTTTGGACAGCGTTACCGTTGACTATCAGCTTTCAGTATAGTCAGTACAATTTCCAGCCGACACTTTATGTATAGATGAACAAATGCTAGAATGATCCATCTCTCATTGTTGTTCATATCAGTTAGTACACTGTAGATTTTAGAGCTGTACATGGAAAGTCAATGCCACTGTTCTTTCTCATGTGACTTATCTGTTTCATACGTTTTTGGCAAGATCTGCGCTTTGAAGCAGACGACAATTAAGTAGGACACATTACTGGACAGTAAAGTAAATCATGATCTCTTAGGAGGTTGGTACTTAAAGGTAATTTTGTGTTGAAATATTTGAGGAGATTACAGAAAATATCAATTGGCATACTTGAAATCAGTATTTACAAAATAAGACATACCTTTTACCAGTCAAGAAGGAAGGAACTTTCAATATGTGTGAAATTTTGATGTAGTTTTTGTTCAAAATGATGTATACAGATATCAATCACATTGCGTTTGATGGACAATCACAGCAAAACTTTCTTAGATAGATGACGTAACAAATACTCTCTAAATTGGCTTGACCTTACTTTTATCCATTGTTTGACAGGACAATCCTTATTTATCCCAACTCCATCCCACAATTCCACTTTTTCCCTGTTTTCCGTGAACATAACACGCAAACACAGGATATGAGAGAACCTTACTACACATTACCAGCTTACTATTCTAGTCATTTGGTTCCTTGGTAGAGATTGTATCAGGTTAACAACTGAACCCAAACTGGAATAAACAACAATAAAGTCTCTAGTTTATAGCCCTTAGTTCTACCAGTAAGCAGATTTAATTTGCCTATCATTCCTAAGCATTTCATACAAAATTGGGACACTTACTTAATTTATTGTAATTTTCTGCTGTATAGGCACTATCACAATAAGTCTCTCAGACTCATTTGGCTTGATTCCATTTATTCTGTGGCCAGTAATAGATGTGATCATATATTTACGTGGTTACACAGATATAATCACCTTATATACATATACTGAGCTAAGTGAGAAACAGAGAGACTGAGAGTCTGAAATGCTACAGGTTTTATCCATAAACAGGGTGCAGTCTAAATGGTGCATTTTCTGCAATTAGTTTGGAACTCTAGGTATGCACATTCCATAGTTAGCCTCAGATTATACTACACACATTAATGTTCTACTGCCAGACAGCCACTGATAGCTGACACTTCTATCCTTGGACAGTCACTCACAGCATTTGTTTACACTCTAATCTGTGGCATCCACTCACAGCATTTGTTCACACTCAGTCTCAGAAAGCAACTCATTGTTATAGACAAGATGGTTTAAACCTTGACAAACTCTTAGTAACTGTATAACCCAAGGTTTTCATACACTACAGCATAACCAACTTAGTTTCAGACAACAAAAAAGTGTATTTATTCACAATAGTCTCCGAATACAAATGTTGGCCAATTTAACATGGTGCTGGCGGGATTAGATGGTCACTCACAGGTTGCAAAAGCTTTAATTTCAACAGCCATGAACTGTACTTTATATGTGTATATCATGACAGCATTAAATTGATTGAAAAGTTGCCCCTTAAGACAGTAATAATGTAATAAATAAGAATGGAAAGTACATGTACATAAACTAGTAGCATGTCACCTTGTTATTGCACCCACAGGCTAGCTATCCAATTCAGAGCAACATTGTGTTTTCTCGTTCAGGTCTATTTCAATAAAAGTACAGGAAAACCTGGAAACCAAAGACTCCGCTCCGCACTTTATTACTGATAATCGTTGTCACAGTAGGGCAGTGTATTGTACAGATTAAACAGACAAGGACTATGGATTAATACCATGTATATCTAATTACAGGGCTATTTGGTACATTGGATGAAAAACACCTGTTGTGACTTTGTTTCACCAAATATCATGGACAAAAATAAACAGAGTAGTAAACAAATACAAAAGGCACAGCTGTATCAATGATATCAAATTTGGAGATATAAAATTCTTCACCTGCATTTAGTCTGTGCATCTGTTATTTGATCACACCGAAACACAAACATTATCACCCTGAATTAATTGCCCATAGATACAAAACATATCAAAAGACAAAGTTTGTAAACAGTATAACAATCTTGAAATGTTATATTGTTGAAACACCTATACATATACCATACAGAATATGCAAAATAACGCTTCAAAACTGATACTCCTCTTTGCATCTTTTATACAAAGTGCAGCGCCGACATTGTAATTTTAATTAATTAGCTAAGAGATCTTTGTTTTTCTTTCTGACATTGGAACAATCAAATTCCAGCCTTTACTGTCCTCAGGCAGTTACTAAGTCTGAGAACTGAGCTTTTTTCCAAGAAGTTGTTTCTGATGTTAGCGATAATTCAAATAGCAAACAGTTGGGTTATTGTTTCATAATAAGCCACACTAGCAGATGAAACAAGCATCAAAAGACACAATTGAAATAAATCTATAAGAGCTCTCTTTATTATATTCCTCGAGGGGAAACTGATTTGAAAGATTGTGTAGCACAAAACAGAGCCATTCAATTACAATCTTCAAGTATACCATGGAAGTGATGGATTTGCAATTTTACTCTTCTTCATTTTCAGTATTGAACAAACTTGCAATTTCATAAATAAAATAGGTTTCTATGTCAGTGTGGGGTTTCAGAGAATTATGAGGACAGACACTGAATAGAAAGGATGTCAGAAATGTTCAGCTGGGTTTATATTTTTCATAGTTTAAATGAAGAAGGAAGACCATTATACTTATTGCACTCACTCAAAGAAAAGTTAACCAAACAAATCAAAGGTACTCACCATCCACTGTATGTAGAATCCATAGAATAAACAACAAACACTCTCCAAACTTTGGAACTCTCATTTTCGGTTTAGAATATCTTTTTTGCTGTTCTCCAAAAACTAGTTGCTCTTCAAGTGGTCCTCAAATCCATTTCACACTATAAATCTTGCCCCTCTAACTGTCTGCTCTATCATAAACCTGCAAAAATAAACAGCACCATTTATGTATACAGAGATATTCGCTAATTGATATTTATGCAGATTTGATTAGCTAATTATCATATCTGGACTAGGCTTAGATACCCCTCCTGTGAATTCATACTCCCGGGGTTACATAATTTTGGTACAGGGTCAATAATCACTTTGTCAGTCTGCTTTAGGGAGGTACTCTAACCTAGTGAAAATGTTTGTGTAAGGTAATTAACCAGTTTAGAAAAGGAATGTCATTCATGATTGCAAACGGTATATCTAATCAAAAAGTCAGTGAAAGTGTGTTGATACAAAACTACCCTATGTACATTCTCACTTCCTATACAGATACTACAGTATTGCACCCGAACACAAAGTAAACACCAGCAGGCTGTTTTTAGGTCTCATCCGTTGTTTTGATTTACGGGATTCAGCTCCAACCTCCGACAAAACCCTGACACAAGGTTAAGGGCGTTACTCATGATTCCAGCTTTCACACCTCTAGTTTTGTTAATATGACAAAGCAATTCTCACCATCATTCAAATGGAGAAAAAATAAATCAAGAAATGTCAGAAATAAACACAGTAAAATCAAATTTAATCAAGTTGATTTCTATGAGCTTTACACCCTGACTTGTAGTTTTTTTATCAAGATACTTGTTTCCGTCATACAATTGAATAAATCCACCCATATCTCATTAGAGAGTGATTTATGAATGAACATAAATATGAAATACAAAATACAGATAGACATTTAGAATGTAAATGCTGTTTTTAGGTGTCAGGTTGAATGAAAGGCGATTACAAACTGTCATCAAAATAGGACAGAAAAAATGCACTATAGAATTATACGATATGCTATCATGTATAATGATTGTACGAAGTTGGTTGCGGCAAAAAATAGAAGACATTTATTCACTAGGTATGCTGTATATTTAAGTATACAGTTGCAAGTTTTTTATTCTCTCTAACGTGTTTTTTCCCCTCCACCCAAGAATTTGTTCATTTTCCTTGATTTATTAAATCCTATTTTAACTGTTCAAGAGTCACGTCAGGCTATTTTCTTTAACTTTAAAGTCGTTGATATGATGGGAAAATTCTACATTTACATAAATAAGTTGTTTGCTGCATCTGATAAAACTGAAAACAGCAGGAAAAACAGCGAACAACGGCACAAAAACAGACAACGATGACAAAAAATGGGGACCTTCGGGATTACTCACATCCTGTCTGCAATTTTATGCAAATCTGCCTCCTTTATATGCACTCATGTCAAACTCTTGCTGGTCTGATGTGGAAATAGTTGTAAAGTATTATGAAATTAACTTTACTCTCACAAACATTGATTCTTCTGTACTGCTCTTGAACTGGTGTTACATCTTCAGTTCTCTATGATCTATTCTCATAACTTCTGTTTGTAAATCTGGTACCTAAATACCAGCAAGGCTATACATGGGATGACCATATCTCTAGAGGTGAGGGCCATCTGGTTCTTTATCCAATAGCAATGTCAACCCTTTGGAAGGTCACATAATGCATACTTCTCAAGCCAAAAATGGCCATTTATACCAAAAGGGCCAGTTAGGAAAGGGGACCTAACTCTTGGGAGGTGCACTATATGTTGGTCAAGCAATGGTATATTTAAACCATGCTTTTAAGGCTTTTCATTTATCTATCTATTCAGTACAAAATAAATGTTATTACGGTTAGATCTATGTTACATTGACCAAGGCTTGAGGTTTCTCCTCGTCTTTCTATTCTTTTCTCCAGGTCAACATTATTGCCGAAGTTTGAGTTTCTTCCAAAGAAGGCCATAAACATTGTCTACAACCTCTAGCAATCTTTAGAAGTTTCAACTCTTCACAATTAATTGAAAATTTACTAGCCTGCAGATTGTACTTTAAAATCTGCCAAGTCAGCACGAAATGAAAAGGGGAAAAGGGCACAATTTAACATGTGCACTTTAATTCACACATGATTTCACACAAAAAAAACAAAAGCACAAAGATTGTGTTCATAATACTCATAGATCTTTCCTGAAGATCAGTAAGGAGAATTTGGTTTCAACTTATGGCTGTTTTTAATGATCTTTCCGTGAGTTGCAGATTTAAAAGACCTTACATTTTTTGTGTGGAAAAGACAGTAATTCTAGTAAACAGTGTCTTAGAGTAGGTAAATGAGAAAACAATGTTTTATACTGTGGTTGTAGTTTTTATTATTTTAGAGACTTGATGTTTATAGGTTTTAATTTCAATACGGGGAAACTGATGAAATATTACAAAAAGAAAAACGAATAAAAAGTTGTCTTGAAAGAACAGTCTCATTTTACTTGGTTGTAATCCCAGAATGTCTCAGAATTCTGTTCGATGTGACTTTGGCATATCCAACTTACTTTGCCGATATTCAGAAGTGCCGATATTAACTCCAGAAGTGCAATTGTAAGAAAGCTGTATTGAAACGTTGTAGCCTTATTAGACAATATTGATGGAGAAACAAGCCTGTACCCCTGAAGTTGTATTCTAGACATGGAGACATTCACAAACTGCAATCTATATATAGTACTGAGCCCAGACAGACAAAACGACATCATTGCAAAGAAGGCACATACATTTTCATTAAATTCTGTCTCATAGAATCAAATTTAATCACAAGCACTGGTTTCTCTTCGAAAACGTGACGGAATTTACATTTCCAATCTAGGAAATTTGGTTTTGAGCTGCCATCATCAAAAGCGGCAAGCAGATTGTATGAGTTTATTTATTGGAAAAACCACTTAGTTCTTTCATTAGAAGCTGCATTCACATTTAAATCCACATCCTGTTAGTGAACACGAGCCTGCTAGGAGAGCTGACAGTTAGACAAGGGAGGACAGGAAGCTGGTCAAGGCACGAGATTTCCGGGCTGCGACACACTATCTCCCACCCTCTCTCACTCGCACTTCAATATGAACAATGTCAAAGTTGTGGATGAGTTCTATAGGGCTCTTGAATGGTGAATACTGAGGACACACTGTTGACAAGTACATTGTATGCTTGGTAATTATGTGCTCTTCATATTGATGAAATACTTGTACTTAAAACATTGATGAAACAATTAAGGAAGAAGTGTCACATTATTGCTATGCTCTTCAATATCTATGCAATATTCCTGGTTAGATGTATTTTCCTAATATGAATTTTTCTCCTCTTCTGAGTAATTGAAAGAAAGCAAAAACGCCCCAAAGGTATTGTACATAGCTAAATTAGGAAGTTTTTATTGTAGTATTTCTCTAAAATTACAAATTAAAAGCTATTTTTCAAGTTATTGTACGCTAGCTCATGTCATCTTATTATTTTACCAGTGTATAAATGAAAGTGTTTGTAATTTCTGATATATCGTTGCAAGGAACATTATATAAAGTTTTACTTTCTACAGTTTTACCATTAAATAAATCATTCAGGCATATCAGAGTTCCAGTTAACTCAGTTCATGAGTACAGATCCTATTGTGATGTAAACTAAGGAGAGTAAAAGCTAATAAATGATATTATCTTTGTGTCATCATCCACATCATTTACTGAACCAAAGAAAACACTACCATTGATACCCCGTGCTAAATACTATCAATATTTAAGCAGCTGAGTTATAGACATGTTTCTTTCATATCTGCATCTTTTGTTTTGGTTCTAATGTAGGCTAACACCTGCTAATTTTGAGTACACAAACTGTCAAGTCAACAAAATGTTTCAGCCCTTTGGAAAGTTTAAATGTATTTGTTAAACATATTCACGAGTCCTATGTCACACACAACCGCAATTTTCTAGGTCTGATAGCAATCTTAATAACATGTGTATTGCATGTGTAAAAAAATCAAGCACTGAATTGTTGAGTGGTAACTGTTTGCACATGGGAGAACTGCATGGTTTAGGGTCATAAAACAGCACTTAGGGTACACTGTCACATGGGTGTGGAGTCTGAGAGAGTTCCAAGTACAAGGCACCAGTCACAAGGAGCCCTGCACAACAGTGAGCCCAAAAACTAGTTTACTCTGACAACAGTCTCTTAGAACAAGTTTATCAACACACGTTTATTTTCAGATTCTCGGAAAGTAAGCCCTCAAGAAATATGAAATAGCCAACAGCACTTTAAAATATCATTTCAGTAATAACAAAATCCTAATGTGAACCACTGAAAAGATTTATATAATACAAGAACAAGACGAGGTATAAACAAGGTATAAACGAGGTATAAACAAGGTATAAACGAGGTATAAACGAGGTATAAACGAGATATAAACGAGGTATAAACGAGGTATAAACGAGAAAGGATTTTACTCGATAGGTCTTAGTAACCCGGCACTTTCACTTCTGGAAATGTGTGCTTTATTTGGCTGTTATTAAACTTAGCTCGACTTGTTTTACTTTGTTAGCTTAGCTTATGGCCAATCCCATAATATGCCTTTTTCACATCATATTTGTACCATGCAGCTTTACCTGAATATTCTGACCTAATGAAACCTTGTTACTCCCAGATGATTATAAAAAAAATAATCGTGTCATAATAAAAATATGTAACCAAGAAAGTTCCTGACATAACCTAATTAGCTGCCTAACAATATAACAGAATGCACGATCTGTTGTGTAACTATAGTAACATTAAACATTAAAGACACGCTATAAAAATCCTGTTTTTATGAGACTGGTTCCATATCTCCGGTAGTTACATTTCCATACGTAATATTTGCTAAGTATACATATTAGAATCTGAAGTGCTAGTGAAGAAGTTATGTATAATAAATTCACTTTGAGAAGTCGGGAATCAACAAGAGGTTTTATGTGGAAATCTTGATGTAATTAATGGTTACATGTACTCTTTTAATGATTTTATGAATGACTTGAACAATCCAGCTTATATTTCCACCGAGTTAATGGCTTTTCCTGGTTTCTGTTTGGGATGAGGGAATTATATTTAACATCTAGAGGGAGTCTGCAATGTAGGGGGTAAAGTCAAAAGCAACCACTGCTTTTCCTTCTCTTTTTTTCATGATATCAAATCATTATGTGCTTAACTATAAGTATATGTTTGTATCAGAGAAAGGAAAAGGTTAATGAAATGAAAACAAAGCCTTATTTTGATTTGATTTTAAAGCCAATGTAGTCTTATTATTTGTAGTTTTACTTGAATCCCCACCCCCCCCCCCC
>ENA-OREC01000022-OREC01000022.1-marine-metagenome-genome-assembly--contig:-NODE-22-length-36257-cov-6.547374_pt1 | contig 36257 bp, 34 predicted proteins | sample MGYA00248626_ERZ508543 | MGnify/ENA primary metagenome ERZ508543 (study PRJEB26211, sample SAMN05518279) | marine metagenome | isolation source: Puget Sound, Washington, USA | host: Bankia setacea | place...
TGTCTTTATGTCTACCTTAAGCCACTGCATTGTTCTCTACAATAGGAGTCTCAATATCTATATCCAATAGAGTTCTCATAACTCTTATGTTCTGGGTTGCTTTACTTGTCACCACACTATGCATGAGTTGCACCTTCTTAGGGTAAAGATGCAAATTATCCTGTGTGATCGGAGATCTATCATCATCATACGACTTCCCAAATGCTCTCGCATAATCACTGTCTTCCACATGTATACTGCCAATTAGTGCATCTGGTTTTATATTTCTAGATGCACTGGCAGTCTCGCTTCCAGTTGTATTTTTTCCCAGTAACTCCCTAGATGCAGGATGATTAATATTTTTTCCAGCCTGGTATAAAGTTTCTGCACATTGAATATTTTTAAAATGCTCATCTCCCACGAAAAAGTCATGCACATGCACGGCTGTAAGATTTGAGAAACAATCATAAGGCGCATTTGTATTGTAAAACTGTACCGAGTTAGATGAATTATTCATATTAATATCCTGCTATGTACTTATGAGATATATAAATAAACACATTGTACACATAATTTTATTAAAAGGCAAGCATAGTCAAATTAAATATCTGGGAAGAAGAAAGAATAGTATAGTGGTTGTCTGGTTCTGGAAGGTTTTTCTACTATGCTTTTAGTGAGTGGGTTGACTTCAATATTACTGATTGTTAGGTTGTTACTTGTCTTCCTCTTTATATATATCATTGCATCCAATCGAGGGATTAATCTGATAACATTTATTCCCATCTACCGAATAGCCTGGTTTGGAAGATAAATAGTTGAATTTGTATATTCCTGCACAAATTATCAACAATAAGGTTATGATGGATCCAACAATTATATAACGTACGAATTTCAAGTATAGACCCCTGATTCTGATAGATATGAGCTTTGGAGGTAAGTAAGACATATATATTAACAGTACGCTGATAATATATATTTATGATAAATAAATACCGTAGTCAATATATGATATTTATACGATTCTCACCTCAGCTTATAATTAGGATTCTATTAAATCTTATTATATATATCATCCAACTCATCATGTGATCTATTCTTTGATATTGCACATGCACAGTGTTAGCTTTCCATAAGTTATAAGTACTTCTATAAATACCCCAGACTTATATATCATATGGGGTTATGTCAGGGACAATGAAGAAAGCATATTTATAACAGTATTGTTTAACTTATTACCTCTGGGAAATTATTGAATTTTTATTCAAGATACTACTTATTGCAACGTCTACGGCATACATAAATGTCTGAAAAATATAATAATCCTTCTTGATGAGAAGGCCTAATGAATATTGTTATAGTACTAGTATTATTTTATGGGTATATATTATATCAAGCAAATATGCTTGATATAATATATTGGTAAGTAAATACTCACGGCTTGTGAATATTTACTTTATTTATAAGTGAGGTGATAGTGTCTTCTGTATGTAGTAATATTTGTTGTAATCCTGTTTCCCTTGGGGAGCGTGTTGAAGGAATTATGCAGGATGATCACTCAGGTTGGCTTAAATCATGCCGTGTGGTTTGTGCAACTTCATCGTGTATTAACTCTGATGCAGCTAGGAGTAATTCTTTGGCTAATATATACTCTCCTGCTGGAGATAATGACGCTAATGATGCCGATGGTATGTATTTGGCACATTTGGGTGATATGGCCACAAATCGCAAGCAGGATCTTAGCCATTACCAGATACGAACTCTACTGGAGCATAATTTGGATCCAGAAACAAGAGGGTTTGCGTTAGCTAGCAAGGTGACTGTTGATGCTGCCTATAAGGATATAGATCCTTATTGTATTGACAGGTGTTCGCCCATTTGTACAACAATCCCTGCGTCTATAGGTAGTACTATCATAGCCGCAAGTTATAACACAGGTGTTGGCTGTGCAATGTGGCTAAGTGTAGAGTGTGCTGTGTTTACAAAAATGCTTTTTTCTAAGTATGTAGTTGCACGTAAGGTATCAGCTATTAGAAATACTGCTAGAGAAAACATACAATGCATGGAAAGAAAAGGTATTTCTGATAATGCTAATGATAAGCTAAAACGCGGAGAAAGTAGGGAGATGGTATCTAATGTTGCCAGTATATCAGAGCTATGTGACCAGGCAGATAGAGTGGTGACTTCTCAGCCTAGGGCTACTAGTTCATCATTAGAAGTCCATAATAATGTTTATAATATTGATGATGAAATTCTATAACCCAGTTTGACTTTTACTTGATTGCTTAGTATATATTACTTTTTTATCTATGAGGAATTGTAAATGATAAGGATTGACAGAGTTATATGCTGTTATAGTAGGGAGCAAGAAAGCTGTGATCAGCCGGTAGAAACCCCTTATATTTCAGCGCTTGAATTTTTGAGGTTGGAAACAGGTAATGATCATGTAAGCCAGCAAGAGCTCAGAAACACATCATTAGGCGCAGAGGGTGGTGGAGAACCTGGTAGTAATTGTGATCTAACGGTAAGTATTAACGATATATATGATGAGGTTTCTGGGTTAGAAAGTAGCCTTCAGAGCATCAAAGATGAAGTTCAGAACATCAAAGGTGAAGTTCAGGTAGGTCGAGATACTAATAATACTATTAGAGACAAACGCCAGAAACAGCAAAGACTCCAGATGTTAGATGATCTGGCATCTCAACTTCAGTACAACTTGGAGAGATGTACATCCAGAAGCGAAGGAATCCTATCTCATGCAAAGTCATTAGGCGCAGAGGGTGGGAGAGAACCTAGTAGTAATTTTGATCTAACGGATTCAGCAGTAAATACACAAGATATACATGGAAAGTATATCTGTGTGAGAAATGAATTGCAAGATATCCAATATAATATACGGACAAATAACTATGATATTAATGATACCTTGATAAATCTCATGAGGTTACGCAATGCAACAATTGGAAGTATAGAAAGCCTATCATCTCATGCAAAGTCATTAGGCTCTTTGCTGGACAATTCTGATACACCGCAAGATGACAATAATTCCCTTGTTTCCAATAATGCAATGTTAGTACGTTCTAATTCATACCAGAATCCTGATGATGTGAAAGATATTCAGGATAGGTTGGGCTTATCATCGCCTAAAGCCAATTCGCTAACTGTAGAATTATTTGATATAAGGCGTGCAGATATTAATGAGTGGGGTATTTATAAGGTGGAATATACAGCTGACGATGTGGTTAGAGAGTGTGAGGTGTATTCCACCTTATAACTCGTAAGTTGTGGAATAACACTGAGATCTGGTGGTATCATTTTCTAATATAAAGAGTATACTGCCAGGTCTTTTTTTATGAGTGGATATTTCCAATTTTATTATCTCATCCTTCTTTAGCGTGGCACATAATATGATATATATAGAACTTTTATCTTTTCTACTTGCTATATGCAGTTTTCCCTAACCCTAAATAGATATCCTTTTACATTAATATCTTAAGCTTATATATCCGCAGGTATATCAGAGAAAATATAGCAAAATTATATTTTTTGTTCATGATGTGCATTGAGGATAATTATGATAGAGTAACATTTTCTATGTGACAGCAAGGAGTGATGATGAGTGAGAAAGAAGAGGTATGCAGGGAAGATGCTAAAACAGCGGTGCGTACACTATTACGTTGGATTGGTGAGAACCCTGAAAGAGAAGGGTTGATGGACACTCCTGACAGAGTGGTGAGAGCTTATGAAGAATGGTTTTCTGGTTATAAAAGTGATCCTGTGAGTTATCTTGAGAGGACTTTTGAAGACGCTGCAGGATATGATGAGATGGTTGTATTGCGCGATGTACGAGTTGAGAGTTATTGTGAGCATCATATGGCTCCTATTATTGGTAGAGCGTGGATAGGTTATATTCCTGATGAAAGAGTTGTTGGAATTTCAAAGCTTATTCGAGTTGTTGATGCCTATGCGAAGCGTTTGCAGATACAGGAGAAATTAACAGCTCAGATAGCACAATGTATATCCTCTGTTCTAAAGCCTAAAGGTACGGCTGTTATTATAGAAGGTGGTCATCAATGTATGTCTACACGTGGCGTGCATAAATATGGGGCTGCTATGGTCACAAGTCAGATGCTAGGTCTGTTTCGTACAGATCCTAAGACACGTAAAGAATTCCTGGATATTATATCTGTTTCCCGAGGTACGCAAAATTAGTAATATATTTACATTATTACTATGCTCTTCTTTAAAACATTGCTGTTAGTATTCTAGAATATGATCATGAGATTGTATCTTTCTTATTGATATAAGAAATGATTATTTTTCTAACGTAGGAGAGCAAATGACATATTCTATGCAGTCATATCCTAACAACCCTTTTAGGAAGGCACTGAGAGATCAACCAGACTTTATAGGTCCGCTTGAGCAAGCTGAAAATATCTCTGACGCGCAAATGAGTGAAACAAGAGGTTTTAAGAGCGATCTTAGTAACAGAGGTTCTGTTCTTGCGTCGGCTTATAGCGATATGATAAAGGAAGCCAGATTAAATTGGGGTGGTTTTGTAAAACATACTTCTGGAGACGCCCTTCTGAGTAAATTTAGTTGAGGGAAATATGAGTTTCAGATTTGAAAATTCGTTTACTATGTTAAGAGAGAATGTGAAGAATCCTGTTGATACTTTACCTAATCTAGATAGTGAGCGAGCGAGGAATTTAAAGAATGTTACAAATGATTGGTTTAATAACAATGTTTTGCCTCTGATGAAAGAGGGAGAGTCGTATGTTCTTCAGTATAGTACACGGCTAGATAGGAATCATAGTGGCATTAGACAAACGTATAATATTCTGGGCGATAATATGACAGGTCTATCAGCTGGATATAGTTGAATATAAGATCTCTGTTTAATAATCTAACAGAGATTCATAGACACGACAGTGCATACAAGGGGTTCTATATATGATTACTGGCCCAGTATAATTCTTCTACCATGTTTTTATACTGGTAGTTTGACCGTTATACTAACTTTATTATTGCTGTTAGCAACACTCATCTTGCCACCTCGTTTATTTACCAGAGTACGACAGATAAAGTAACCTATATCACGTGGCTGCATAGAGAGAATATCGTCAGGTGAGTGTTGCTTGTTAGTTAGAATATTCATTCCTGGAGCGTACGTTATCATTTTCTCTGATGTAAAAATGATTTTTAGTGTCACTGATGAAGACTTCATCTGAATATCTCCTTTGATATCACCACCGCGCACTAGGCATTCAAATCCACTCATCACGAGGTTAAGGAATATTTTTATATAGTCCCGTTCTATTATATCGATGTTGGTTGTACCTTCAAATTTTGGAGCATGATCTCCCATTGCATTTTCTAGTCTTGTTATTAGAGAGAAAGCGGATTCTGCCGAGCATGTATTATCTATACGAGAGTTTCCAAATGCAACTCGATATAATTGAATACGTGCAGAAGCAATTTCTGAGCTATTCATAATTAGTTTCAGGGAATTCTTGCACAGCTGATTTTCCATAATATTCTGTTGCTGTGTTTTCTCAACATTAAATAACAACTCAATCCCATTTCCAATAGCGCTTATTGAATTTATAAGATCATGGCAAATCTTAGATCCTACTAGCCCAGATATAAATACTTCTTCATTAATAATGTCTGTCATGTTTACTTCCTAAATTAAAGTCATTATGTAAATCGAATGATTTCCCTCTGAAGATGAAAGAGTTTACCATTGATGATAGCCAAAGGGAAGACATGTAGATTTTTGATAAACATGTTATGAAAATTGAATGTAAATTCTTACATTCAATACTTAATGATGGGTTAAATGTATATATGCTTATTGTAATAATTAGGAGGAGGTTTTGAATATGGTGATGAAAGATCCCGTTGAATTTATTGATGCTGTACCAGAGGGAGCTTTGATGGGCATTGACAATGGCAAAAAATTTATTGGAATATCAATATCAGATACCACAAGAATAATAGCTACACCTAAGCATGTTATTAAACGTGGTAAATTTTCAAGTGTGTGCAGTGAGATAGATTTATTGATCCAAGAGTATGGTATATGCGGGATAGTTATGGGATTACCTTTGGGGCTTGATGGGAATATAGGTTCTTCTGCTCAAAGTGCGATGACGTTCGCAAGAAATCTATCTGCAAAAATTAATATCCATATTCTACTATGGGATGAAAGATTTTCTTCTTCTGCTGCGAATCGTATGTTAGAAGAGCATGATATTAAAACTAAGAAACAACGTGGAATGGTAGACAGGATTGCATCAGCGTATATTCTTCAAGGTTTTCTGGATAGGATAACTTTTCGTCTTTGACTTTATTGTAGTATAATTTTTATTGTTGTGTAATGATAGAATAGATGTGGTGTATTACTCACTAACTTATTGGATGTACCTACAATTACTATATACATACATTTGTATATAGCATGTATTTTTTTCAATATATTTTTATTTTTAAAGGAAAAAATAATAGTTTATTTCATAGCTTAATGTTGTCTCATATTTTATATGAGTTAGAATGCCTACGGTTTTGCTGTATTGTATGGTGTTAGGGAGTGTCTGATAGTGATGTCTTTTGCTAAGTGGGTAATATGTTTTACAACAAGACAGTATCGTATGCTGTTGCCAGAGCGTCAGATATACATAAGAAGCGCAGGTGGGGTACGTTTTTTTATATTACATCCTGCTTTACAGTTATTCATGGCTTTTATATTGCTTGTATTTACGGGTTGGTTAATTGCAGCCTTAATCACTTTCTATTCCTACTCTATGCAAATTGCATCAAGAGATCTGGAGCTCTTGGAGATAGAAAAAATATATTCACAGAGAATCGAAGAGTATGAGACATATTACAAGATTCTGGAGAACGAGAGAGATGTATCAGAATCTAAATTTGTTAAAGCGATGGAAGAGCTGGACAAACAGTATGGCAATGATACAGGGTCGCGTGCGGATGAGATAGCTATACAGAGTAGGTTGAAAGCTGTTGTCCTTAGAATGACTGAGATTTCTTCTCAAAGAGATGATGCGATGAAGAAGTTAGCTACCCTGCAAGATGATTATTGGGTAATCAAAGATCAGCTACAGGAAACTAGCAATGATAAAATACAATTACGTTCTATGGTTGAGAACCTTAATCAGGTAGTATCTGATATGAGCTCTGAAAGAGATAAACTTTCTAATAGTGAAAAGCAACTACGGAAGCATAATATTGAAATTGCATATGAATTGGAAGAATTAAGAAAGCATCAGAGCGCCATCATGGTTCAGATAGAAGAGGCGGTTGTCGATAGCCTTACGGAAGTTAGCGGCATAATGAAACGCACCGGTGTTAATGTTGATGTGCTTCTGAAAGCGATTCAAAGTAAATATGAAGGAATTGGAGGCCCTTTTATTCCTGCAGGGGAGCGACAAGGCTCTTTGCCTATGTCGTTAGTAGATACTCCTATGAGTGCAAATCGTTTGCTTGATATATATTCTAAACTTGATAGAATCGACCATATGAGGTTAGCTATAAGCTCTCTTCCCTTGGGGTCGCCTTTTGGGCATGGTGTATATGCTAGACGTACTAGTTCCTTTGGTTACAGACGTGATCCATTTAATGGAAAGAAAACGTTTCATCGGGGAGTAGACTATGCTGCCGCACATGGCACTCAACTATTTGCTGCCTCAAGTGGTAAGGTTGTTTTTTCTGGTAGGAACGGTAGTTTTGGTAATGTAATAAAAGTAAAGCATGATCTTGGTTTTGGCACGTTATATGCACATCTTAATGATATCCATGTGTCAAAAGGAGATACAATAGAGCGTGGTCAACTTCTGGGAACGGTTGGTTCAACTGGTCGTAGTACTGGAAGTCATCTGCATTACGAAGTACATTTTCGTGGGAAAGCTCTTGACCCACAAGGCTTTATAACAGCGGGGAATTATGTTGTTTTCTAAGAATAATAAAACTACTGATGTCACAGAAAATAAAGGTGGGGCTATGACACCATATTCATCCCAGGGAAAATCTGGTAAGAACGCAGGATCAGCCAGGGCTGTTCCCTCCATTATATCTACAGATCTTGATATAGTAGGTAATCTATCTACTACAGGAGATATTCAGATTGAAGGGACTGTTGAGGGAGATGTACAGGCTGATTCTATTACAATAGGTCAAACCGCGACTGTACGTGGTGAATTAATAGCAAATGAAACAATTATACATGGTCGTGTAATTGGGCGTATCAGGAGTCATAAAGTTAGACTAAGCTCCACCTCAAGGGTAGAAGGTAATATCATTCACTATACGATTGCGATTGAGGTGGGAGCTGAATTTCATGGATTAGTAGAGAGATCTGATAATCCTGTTGGGGACATTCTATTCGATGAGATGTCCTCGCAAAACAGAGATGTTCCACAGGTAGCCACATTAATTCAGGTTAGCAAGAGCTAATAGATAACCCCCTAGTTGTAATAGGTTGTTCAGCTTATTACAAGTATACCCAGAATTACAAGGAAATATGTGTAAACCTTTCTTACTCATTGCATATTAAATAATAAAGAAATATGATTAATTGCTAGTCTGTTTAACATATATTCCACAGTAATAGTGGATAGAAATCCTGTGTGCAGGAGTTAATTTTTTTAAATATGGAGTACTTATGTATCTTGAGAAACAGAAGCTGCAGGATGCTTTTTTGCATCATCTTCTTCATAATAATATCTCAGTTGTAATTTTCTTGATGAATGGGGTTAAATTACAAGGTAGTATAGCCGCTTTTGATACATTATCACTCCTGCTAAAGCGCGATGGGCAATGTCAGATGGTATATAAACATGCAATCTCAACAGTGTCCCCATGCCAAGCAATCAACTTGGGTGACGATGCGTCAGAAGAAAGTGGAGAAGAGCAGATTATCTTTGTTTGAGTAACATACTACACTTATAATTCCAATACCACACTGTATAATATACACATTTGAGTGTCTGGATATGATTGCATTTAAAAAAATTCTAATGTGTTTATGTCTAGCCATAGTTATTGTTTCCTGTGGTAGAACAGTATCATTTGATACTAGGGTAGGTAGGGCTGTTGATATTTTAGATGTACATGGATACGAGATATTCCATAGGTCAGGTCAGCACTTCACTATATTTGGAGCTTTGCATTATACTGATGATGACAGTGATGTTGTTGTGTATATTGAGGGAGATGGAGAGGCGTGGGTATCCAAATATGTCCCATCTATAAATCCTACTCCTCCGGATCCTTTAGTTATACAACTTGCAACGGGCGACAGGTCACCTAATGTTTTATACCTTGCTCGTCCTTGTCAGTATGTTGATATAGATAGGCGTGTGTGTGACAGCGTTTATTGGCGTGGTTCACGTTATGCACCAGAGGTAGTGCGTGAGCTTAGCAATACAATTGATATGATTCCTGAGCTGGAAGGGAAAAAGTTACATGTTGTAGGTTATTCAGGGGGGGGGGCTGTTGCTGTCCTTCTGGCTGCACAGCGTGACGATGTGGCTTCAATAAGGACAATTGCGGGCAATTTATACCATAAGATGCTGATGCAGTATCATAATGTTAGCCCCTTACATGATTCCTTGGATGCTTTTGACTTTATTAGTAAAGTGAAAGATATCCCACAGGTGCATTATTATGCTGAGAATGATACAGTTGTAACACCAGAAGTTAGCTTATTGTATATGGAAGAGTTCTTAAAACAACATAATAGTGCTGTTAGTAATTGTATTATGCTTGTACCTATAAAATACTCAGACCATATAAACGGTATAGAGAGTGGCTGGAAAGAAATGCGTCCATCTGAATGGACAGTGCAGAAATGGTATGAGAATTGTTAAGTTAAGCGGTTTGAGGGAATTTATGAATGAAGATGAATTAAAATCAATTATTGAAGATGTATGGAATAACAAAGAATCGTTGATGAGCAATAACGATGAGATCCATGGGGCGGTCATGGATGTACTAAGTCGTTTAGACTCGGGATCTTTAAGAGTTTGTGAAAAGAATCCATCAGGTGTATGGGAGGTAAATTCATGGGTAAAGAAAGCTGTGCTGTTATTTATGTATATGAGTCAACCTATGGAAATAGCTGGTGCTGCTGGTGGGGGAGTTTGGTGGGATCGTGTAGATCCAAAGTTTCATGGTTGGAGTAAAGAACAGTTCATCTCTGCAGGTATTCGTTGTGTTCCAGGAAGTGTTGTAAGATATTCAGCGTATCTTGCTCCTAATGTGGTATTAATGCCATCATTTATTAATATTGGTGCACACGTTGATGTTGGCACAATGATTGATACCTGGGCTACTGTTGGATCATGTGCCCAAATTGGGAAGAATGTGCATATTTCAGGTGGAGTTGGTATCGGTGGGGTGCTTGAGCCTATACAGGCAGCTCCAGTTATTATTGAGGATAATTGCTTTATCGGCGCACGTTCTGAAGTAGCCGAGGGCGTTATAGTAAGAGAGGGAAGTGTTCTTAGTATGGGTGTGTATATAGGAGCTTCCACAAAAATTGTAAATCGGGAGAGCGGAGAAATATTTACAGGTGAAGTTCCTCCTTATTCAGTAGTTGTTCCTGGGACCTTACCTCCAACGAAGGCTTGTTCAAATGCTGCTAATGTATCGCCTTCTTTGTATTGTGCTGTGATTGTCAAGCAAGTAGATGAAAGGACACGTTCTAAAACATCTGTAAACGAATTACTGCGTACATCGGTATAGGTACTATTTGAACGTAGAACATCTTGTATTGCGATGCTGCTTTATTTATGTATCGCAATACAAGAAAATTGTTGAGGCGGTACGCAAATATTTATGTTGTGTATTATTATGATGTACCTAGGGAGGTATGTTTATCAAAAGCTTCCTTAATCCTTAACTGGCAATCAAAGGCAGCTCTTATAATATCAGGAGATTGGGTTATTTCTCTGCCAATAACAAGATGATTGGCGCCTTTTTCTATTGCATTCTCAATGGTGGAAACTCTTTTCTGATCGTTATTAATATTTGGGTTTATTCTAATTCCTGGGGTGACGATACGAAAATTCTTATCTGGTATACGTTGACGTATTGCTTGCACATCATTCCCAGAGCATACCACACCATCACAGCCAATGGCATGTGCTCTTGTAGCTCTGGAAAGTATAATACTGTTTATATCATACTGTAATCCAAGGTCATCTATGTCCTGCTGGTCAAAAGCTGTTAACACACTTACAGCAAGTAGCATAGTATCAGTATTCTTTGTTTTTGTAGCAGCTTCTACTATTGCATCGTTCCCATGTATAGAAGCATAAGTAATCTTATATTGTTGTAGTTGTTCTACAGCCCTGGATACCGTATTAGGAATATCAAACATTTTTAAGTCAAGAAATACCTTCTTATCTTTCTCCTCAGTGAGATACCTGATAAACTGAAAAGAATTCTTGGCAAGAAATAATTCAAGTCCTATCTTATAGAACGTAACCAGACTGGATAATCTGTTTACTATGCTGTAGGCAGCCTCAACAGTGTTTACATCTAATGCAAGTATAAGAGCATCCAGAGTATTCAGAGAATCTGCTATTGATAGCATTTCTTCAGTTGTAATATCATCCATTATAGTTATCTCCTTAAAAGATATGCTGCGTGAATATGCTATAAGATTATCAGTTTTGCCTATGGATTTAAATATATAACTTATGATGCTTTATACATTCCTAGATGCTATATGGCACAGACACAAATATCTCTCAATATTTGTGTTGCTCATAATTCAGGCTTAAATATATACTGTTGAATCTATTACATGGGCTGTGGATTGAAGTCATATTTAGGGGATATAGCTGTATGAATAATACGAAGGTACCAAAACTGGAAGAAGCTCGCCAGGTTGATAATTCTTTGTTAGTTGATGGAGAAACTGGCAAATGGGAAGTGATTATAGGGCTGGAGATACACGCTCAGGTAGTTTCCAAGTCTAAATTATTTTCGTCAGCACAGGTATGTGATAACGCAGATGAAAATACAAATGTAAGTTTTGTTGATGCTGCATTACCTGGCACGCTACCTGTATTAAATCGCGTGTGTGTGGAACAGGCCGTACTTGCAGGATTAGCTCTTAACAGTACCATTAATCATCATTCTGTATTTTCTCGTAAGAATTATTTTTATCCTGATTTACCTCAGGGATATCAGATTAGCCAAGGTGATAAACCCATTGTGTCAGGTGGATATGTCAAGCTTGATTTGTATGAAGATCATGATGTTAATATAAGAATAGAGCGGATACATCTGGAACAGGATGCAGGGAAATCAATACATGACGTGATGCCTGGGAAAACATTTATAGACCTTAACAGGGCAGGCGTTGCATTACTTGAGATTGTTACACGCCCTGATATCCGTTCTCCAGCTGAGGCTGCGGCATGTGTGCGGAAAATTAGAACCATATTAAAATATATAGGTGTGTGTGATGGGGATATGGAGAAAGGGAACTTACGTGCTGATGTAAATGTTTCAGTTCGCAAACCAGGAGATGCACTAGGTATACGTTGTGAATTAAAGAATATTAATTCTATGAGGTTTATTACACATGCATCTACATATGAAGCTAGACGTCATATTAAAATTCTTGAAGATGGTGGATTAGTGCAGCAGGAAACACGTTTATATGATCCTGATAATGACTGCACCAGACCTATGAGAAGTAAGGAAGAAGCGCATGACTACCGTTATTTTCCATGTCCTGATCTGCCTAGTGTAAAGCTGGATGATGCTTTTATTAACCGTGTGAGAGAAAGATTGCCTGAATTGCCAGACGATAAGAAACAGCGGATAATAAAAGAGTATGGTATTAGTACATATGATGCTGATGTATTAACTGCGGAAAAAGAGAATGTAGAATTTTTCGAGGAGGCTTTATCAGCTGCGAAGTCCTGCTCCCAGAATAACAAGGAAAATTCTATAGATAATAAAATTGGTAAAATGGTTGCAAACTGGCTGCTTAATGAGCTGTTTGGATACTTAAACCGTGATGGACATGATATATCTATTTCTCCTGTTTCTGCTTCTCAACTTGGAGAGCTGGTAGCTCTTGTACACGGCAGTACAATATCAGGGAAGTCTGCCAAAAAGGTGCTGGAAATTATGTGGGATAAAGGAGGAAAGCCTTCTGATATTGTGAAGCAGGAGAATATGATTCAAATGACTGATCGCAAGGAGATGGAACTTATTTGTCAGGAAGTGATTGATAATAACCCAGATAAGGTGAAAGAACTTGAGCTGAAGCATAATTTACTTGGATGGTTCGTTGGGCAGGCTATGAAAGCCTCTAACGGTACAGCAGACCCAAAGGTAATTCAGGTAATAATGAATGATAAGCTGAAACATCAGAATAAATAGTCTATTTTCTATGGAATTTAGTTGTTAATATATTCCTTTGCTATTCAGGAACTTGGGAGTATATATGTCGCTTTCTGAGATATACGGTAAAGGACACGTTCCAGTTCTTGTAGACAGAGTTATTAATGCATTGCGTCCTGAAAAGGGAGGTGTGTATATAGATGCTACGTTTGGAGCAGGTGGACATAGTAAAGCTCTTCTGGCTGGCGGTGCTGATTTTGTGTACGGTTTTGATCGCGACCCTGAAGCTGTGCAACGTGTCTCTAAAGGAATGTATGAAAACAGATTAACGGTGTTGTGCGAGAATTTTTCATCAATGCGGGAAGCTATCTTAGCACATGTATATGACGAGTCTTTGTCTCTGCCTCACCTTATGGATAAGCAAGGAGATGATATCAAAGTCAACGGTATTATGTTTGACTTAGGTGTATCTTCGATGCATCTTGATGTAGCTGAAAGAGGTTTTTCGTTTAGGCTCACTGGACCTTTAGATATGCGTATGGGGAATAGTGACGTAACAGCTGAGGATGTGGTCAACTCTTTATCTCAGAAAGATCTGGAGAATATATTCAGAATATATGGTGAGGAGCGTTTTGCTGGTAGAGTAGCCAGAGCGATCGTATATCACAGAGGAAAGAATAGAATTGTTACCTCAATGCAACTAGCTGATATTATTGTAAGCGCTATTCCCAATAACATAGGTAGTAGAAAAAGGGATAAACGTATTATGTTACATCCCGCGACACGTTGCTTTCAGGCTTTACGTATTGTTGTTAACAATGAACTGTATCATATTGCCAAAGGGCTTATGGCAGCTGAGTACTTATTGAAGCCTGGAGGAGTTATTGCAGTAATAAGCTTTCATTCTTTAGAAGATCGTATTGTTAAACATTTTATGCGTTCACGTTCAGGCAAGGATATTTCTATTTCCAGGTATATGCCGGTAGCAAAGCAACCTGCTATACCTTCTATGTGTAATGTTAGTAAGCCAGTGTTCCCGTCGGACGAAGAGGTAATAGATAACTCTAGAGCACGCTCTGCCGTTCTAAGGCTTGCAGAACGCACAGAAGCAAGTAACATGGTTGATATCAGTTTTTTCCCTGATATTCTAGATTCATCTTCTTATCTTTTAAAATGTAAGGTGAACAGATAGTGAGAATGAAAATTATTATTTGTATATCTGCAATGATATTCTTTTTTGTGGTATTTGGTGTTTATCAGATTAAATCACTTACTCAGGATGCTAGGTTAAGGGTAGCGGAGTTGAAACGTAATATTCAGGATACACATGAATCCATTGATATATTGGAGGCAGAGTGGAAGTATTTAAATGATCTGGGAAGATTACAGTTATTAGCTGATAAATATTACGATGTTCTGCGTCTTGCTCCTATACGTCCTACGCAAATGCTTAGATTGGATAACGCAATTGATGAAGACCATGAAATAGAGGAGCAAATTATACAGTTAGATATTATGAATAAAGGGTATTTTGCATCTTCTCTATTTACATCAGTGGTATCTGACAATAACCTTCTGATTGAATCAAACAATGATAAACCATTGATATACAATAGATCTTTAAGTGCGAATTATGAGCAATCATATTAAGTATATGGTTTAGTTAGTAGTTGTCATAGCATGAATGTGGTGGCTGTTTTTGGAATATTATAGGAAAAAATGAACGCTAATAACAAGAATGATTTCCAGTACTCTGTTATACGTTTAGGCATACTTGCTATGATATTTATTGTGCCGTTCATGTTGCTTATTACAAAAAGTTTTCTTATAGCGTACAGAGGGTACTATGAAAAGCAATTACCTGAGAAGGTTATTGCTCCTGGCGATATGGAAGATGGTACATGGATGCGTGCAAATCTAACTGATCGTAATAATGTGTTTATGACAGATGAGATAAAGACCTACGCCTTATACATTGATCCTGCAAATGTATTAGATAAAGATTTTCTTATAAATGAGGTTATAAAGATATTCCCTGATCTTAATATAGATATGCTTACAAGGCGGGTGTATGGAAGTAGTCATGTTGCTTTAAAACGTCCAATTTCCCCACAACAGGCACAGTTAGCTCATGATCTTGGTTTACCTGGGTTATATTATCGCAGCAGATATGACAGGGTATATCTTACGGGATTTTCGGCCTCTCATTTATTAGGTGATGTCTCAATAGATGGGAAAGGAATTGCGGGGATTGAAGCATTCTTGGATCATAGACTTAATGTATTTGTACGTGATGGAGAGAAAGAGCATACTGTACGTCTTTCAGTAGATATGACTCTTCAGCATGCCATTTATACAGAGCTTGAGAAGTCTGTAAAGAGGTATAATGCCATTGGAGGAACTGCAATACTTATGAAAGTGAAAACTGGGGAAGTGCTATCTATGGTATCTTATCCAAGTTTTGATCCTAATCATCGACCTATATATCCTTATAGCGTACCTTTGGAGGAGCGTGCGACTATGAACAGAGCGGTTCAGGGAAGGTATGAATTGGGATCTGTGATGAAGACATTTACCTGGGCATGTGCTCTTGAGTATAAAAAAACTCACAAGGATGAGGTGTTTTCAATGTCACCTCCATATATTGATATTGGGAAAAAAAGAATTCGCGAGTTACATGATCCTGGTAAAGATATTACATTACAAGATGCTTTTAGAATTTCTTCCAATGTTGTTGCGGCTCGACTCGCTCTAAGGCTTTCTGAAGAAGAGTACAAGGAATGTCTTGGTAAGTTTGGTCTGTTAGAGCGCGTACCAATAGAACTTGTGGAGGCAGCAGGGGTAGTGCAGGCATCACGATGGGGAAAGTTAACACGAGCTAACATAGGATTTGGATATGGCTTAGCTATTACTCCCATGCATCTTGCAGCTGCCTATGCAACAGTAGCTAATAATGGCATTAAAGTAGTACCTACATTGTTATATGTCGACGAAAGCGATACTGACACGAACAAAGGTGAACAGATAGTTAGTAAGAATACTTCTTTTATAATGATGAATATGTTGCGGAGGGTCGTAAGTCGAGGTACAGGCAGAAAGGCAAGAATTATAGGATATGATATTGGTGGAAAGACTGGTACAGCAGAAAAGCCCAATGTAAAACACGGTGGATATGATCGACATCGCGTAATAGCCACTTTTGCCTCTGTGTTTCCTGTTTCAAACCCAGAATATGTAATGGTAGTTGTAATAGATGAAGGAGAGGATAAATCGTCAGGATATACATTAAGAACCTCTTCATCAACGGCTGTGCCAGCATCCAGAAAGATATTGGAGCGTATTTTACCATTACTTGGTCTAGCACCCGAGTAAGAAAATATTGTGTTGGTTTTATAGTATTTCATGTGTACGATTGCCCTATTTGTATATTTGGAATGGATAATAGTGTAATGCGTATTACAGACTGTGTGTCATATGGATGTATGCTATGCTCAGCTAGCGATAATTTTCCCAGTACTCCTGTAAGAGGAGTTACTGCTGACAGTCGATTGGTAGAAGATGGATTTCTATTTGTGGCTGTAAGAGGTACTAAAATTAGTGGTATCAATTTTATTAAGGAGGCAATCAACAACGGTGCTATAGCCTGTATCGGAGATAGCGTAAGTTTTGTACATATATCATCATTATATAATGCATCTTTACCCATACCGTATCTTTTATGTGATAATCCTAGGGAAATGCTGGGAAGAATTGGCATTGAATTGCGAAAAGGTAACTTTCCAAAGAATTTGGTGGCGGTTACAGGAACCAATGGAAAGACCTCTGTATCACACTTTGTGAGGCAGATATGGGAACACAATGGCATATCCGCTGCCAGTATTGGTACAAATGGAATTCATAGCAATGATAGAATTATTCCTTTGCAGAATACTACCCCTGACCCGTGTGTATTACATGAACATTTAGAGAGATTATATATTGAGGGCGTTACCCATGTTGCTCTTGAAGCATCTTCACATGGTTTAGAGCAAAGAAGAATGGATGGATTACAACTTAAAGCAGGTGCACTCACAAATATTACACGAGAGCATATGGATTACCACGGTACTTTCACCAATTATGTATCATCAAAATTACGTCTCTTCACGCATGTATTACAACAAGATAGCAATGTTGTATTAGCGCCTGGTCATGATGTATATTCCTGCTTCTCCCAGATTGCAAATGCCCGTGGTTTAAGGATGTGGAGGTATGGAAAGAATATTGGGCATAACAAAGGTGATAACATGGATAGAGCATTGGTGCTTGTTTCATCTGCTCCTGATGGTGATGGCACTGTGTTTACTATAGAGTGGCATGGGTATGAATACAACTTCAGGATATCTTTAGCTGGATATTTTCAGATAGAAAATATTTTATGTGCTATGTCTTTATGTATGGCATGTGGTATGGATTTTATTTCAGTATGTGATGCTATTCCTTTTTTAAAGTGCGTGCATGGAAGAATGGAGAAAGTTGCTTCAGGATATAAGGGAGGTACTATCTATGTTGATTATGCTCATACCCCTGATGGGATGGAAAAAGCATTAAGAGTACTGCGTGATTATACAACAGGTAGGTTATTTGTTATATTTGGGGCTGGCGGTGATAGAGATAAAGGGAAGAGAGAGGAGATGGGAAAAGTAGCATGCTCTTTGGCTGATGTTAGAATAATTACAGACGATAATCCACGCTCTGAATCTCCAGCGAGTATTCGTCAGGATATAATGAAGGGATGCCATGATAGCATTGAAATAGGTGATAGATATGAAGCAATTGGTTATGGGATTAATAATATAGAGAAGGGTGATACTCTGCTGATAGCTGGAAAGGGTCACGAGAGTGGACAAATCATAGGAAGTACACAAATAGATTTTCATGATCCATCTGTTGTGATGGAAATTCTTGATAAAAAATCATTCTAATAAGGATATATATACCTGATTGTGCATATTACATGGAGGAACAGGGTTTGTTGTGGGAAGTTGTTGAAATAGCAGACTGTATAGAATGTACAAAGCCTCTATACGATGAATTATTTATTAGAGGAATAGAATTTAACAGTAAGAATGTAAAAGACGGTGATCTTTTCATTGCAATGCAGGGAGAGTACACAGATGGTCATAAATATGTGAATGATGCTTTCTCTAGAGGTGCAGCTGCCGCTCTTGTTAGTCGGATTCCAGACTGTCTATCCAAAGAAGAGAGGGAAAAGCTTTTTTTGGTGAAAGACACAAAGCAGGCAATGATATCTCTTGCTAAATTTAGACGTAGCCAGTTACAAGGTAAGGTTATAGGGGTTACTGGGTCTGTTGGGAAAAGCTCAACTAAGAATATGTTGTTGCACTACCAGAAACAACATAGAAATGTTAGTGCAGCGGTACGTTCTTTTAATAATGAGAATGGAGTTTGTATCTCTATGATGCGTACCCCTAGGGATGTTGATTGTGCAATTTATGAAATGGGGATGGATAAGGCTGGAGAAATTGCAAATTTATCATCGATAATACAGCCAGATATTGCGGTAATAACAACTGTTGGTAAGGCTCATCTTGGTGCTTTTGATAAAGTTAAGGATATCGCAGACGCTAAAGCTGAAATCTTTAGCCATTGTGCCAGTAATGCGATAGCGATACTTAATCATGATAATGAATATTTTAATTATCTGTGTGATTGTGCAATAAATTATAACGTAAACCATATTATTAGCTTTGGGAAACATCCAGAGTCTGATGTAAGATTGCTATCCATAGAACATAATGCAGGAGGATTGGATGTCATAGTATCGATATTTGGAGATATAATTAACATTCACACAGGCTGGATGCCAGATCATCAGGTAATGAATTTTCTTATTGTGTTAGCTGTAGAATCAATACTTCAGGAGGATTTCCATATACATATGAATGATATTATCTCCCTTCCATGGTGCAGTATGAAAGGAAGAGGGCAGTTATCTGAAATTGTTGTTAAACAGTGGGGGAATGACTCTGGTATCTTGGTTATGGATGAAAGTTATAATGCTAATCCTGTCTCTATGAAGGCTGCCATAAAGTCGTTTGGTTCCCTTAAATCACATCCATTCGTAAAGAATAGGAATACTGGATATTGTTATGCGGTACTTGGTGATATGTTGGGTCTTGGAAAGACGGAAGATTATGAACATGCAGCATTATCAGAAATTAAAGACCTAGAAAATTTTGACCGCATAATTACGGTAGGAAAGCAGATGAAGTCTATGATGTATAAACTACCAGAGCATCTTCGGGGACCATCTTTTATAGATGTACAATCTGCAATAGAATATGTTGTTAATATAGTTTCCAACGGTGATTTAGTCTTTATTAAGGGTTCTAATGCTATTGGTTTATCACATATGGTACAGGATCTTCAGCAGCTTGGGTCTATGAAATACATTAATTTATAATATATATTGAGGTATATGATATGCTACTTGGGAATATTGTAACAAATAATAGCCATGGAGAACCTGAGGTCGTGTTATTATTCTTGTTGCCGTTGCTTACTACTTTTCTGTTATGCAGTGCAATAGGGAGGGTAGTTATCAAATTACTACGTTCTAAGCAGGCAGATGGTCAGCCAATGCGTGATTTTGGCCCTACCTGGCATAATGACAACAAAAAAGGCACTCCAACCATGGGTGGTATAATGATTATTATATCGCTATGGATTGGTATGATCGTGTGGTCTGGGACGATAAGCATGGAAGTATTTACCATGTTATTAATAGCTACACTTTTTGCGGCGATTGGATTTATTGATGATTATGCAAAATTAGTAAAGAAGTCAGGCGATGGTATCTCGGGAATATTAAGACTTTCTCTTGAGTTTTTCATTGTAATAGCTGCGTTCTTTGCATTACTTATATTATCACCTGCATATGTAGTTCCATCTGTAAATATTCCATTTATGGATACTCCTTTATATCTTGGTTATTTATATCCAATATTTGCGGCTTTAGTAGTTGTTGGTACTGCAAATGCTGTTAATTTAACAGATGGTCTAGACGGGCTTGCAAGTGTACCAGTTCTTAATTGTGCTATATTCTTTGCTATTGTAATTGCCATATATGCAGGGAATGCAGGGCTGGACAATATGGATATATTATATGATATGAATATATTACTAGGTGCTTTGTCTGGAGGATGTCTTGGTTTTTTATGGTATAATGCAAAACCTGCATATGTATTTATGGGCGACACTGGGTCATTATTTCTTGGTGGGCTTATCGGTACAGTTGCTGTGTTTCTGCGTGTAGAGTATATGCTTGTCGTTGTCGGCTCTCTCTTTGTTGTTGAAGCAATAAGCGTAATTTTACAAGTAATGAGTTATAAAATGCGAGCAGGGAAAAGAATATTTCTTATGGCACCTATACATCATCATTTTGAAAAAATGGGCTGGTCAGAGACCCACGTAGTAATACGATTCTGGATTTTTTCATTGCTATCTTTAGTATTAGCACTGGTTATGATTGAATATAATCCGTTTAGCGTTACAGGTGGGATGTTTATTTCATTGGAATGAAATTTATGGTGTATTTATCAGTTGCCCACTTTCAGGGATGTAAAAAAAAGATTGCTGTATTTGGTTTGGCACGTTCAGGTCTTGCAGTGTCATTATTGCTTTACTCTGAAGGATATGAGGTTGTTGTGTGGGATGATAATCCTGATAACAGAACAAAATTATCATCTGACTATCCAGAGTTGAGATTTTCTAATTTGTACTATGATAATGCGTGGGACGATGTTGGGGTTCTACTTGTAAGTCCTGGCATAAGTCACCTGTATTCTGATCAGCATCCGATAATTCAATCCGCAATTAAAGCGGGGGTGGTGATAGATAATGATATAGGGCTTTTCTTTAATAGAAACAGGAATATATATAAATACAGAACCATAGCGGTAACTGGTTCTAATGGGAAATCAACAACCACATCATTAATATCTTTCTTGCTATCATCAATAGGTATAAATGCAAAAGCTGGGGGGAATATAGGAACTGCTATTTCATCGCTTGTACCTGATACTATCCCAGCAAAGGAGAATTCATGCGTTGTATTGGAGTTATCGTCATATCAGTTGGAACTTGCTTCAGATTTATCGCCTGAAATAGCTGTATTTACAAACCTGTCCTCTGATCATTTAGACCGACACAACGGTATTGGAGGATATTTTGCTGCAAAGCGACGCCTATTTGATTGTGCTGTATCATCTACATGTTTACGTACTGCTATTATTGGTGTAAATGAGGTAGAGGGAAAATTCCTTGCAAACAATATGTTATCAAAAGGGATAGATGTTATCTGTATCTCAGATAGCAAGCCATCTTCAGTGTCGAAATGGTGTATATATGCAGACAAAGAGGGAGTCATACACGAAGTGAAAGAAGGAATAGATATATATTCTTTTGATAGTAACAACATACCTACCCTTAAAGGATCCCATAACTTACAAAATGTATGTACAGCATATGCAGCGTGTCGGGCTTATGGGATAGAAGCTCTTTTAATATCAAAACATGTGGCAGATTTTCCAGGGATTGCACACAGATTAGAGTTGCTTGGTGTAAAGAATAGAATCCATGTAATTAATGACTCGAAAGCTACAAATATTGACTCCGTATCAAAGGCCTTACATTCCTGGAGCAGGATACATCTGATAATGGGAGGGCAGAATAAAGATGGTAGCCAGCCATCAAGCCTTAACTATTTGATGGATCGCGTAAAGGCCTTGTATTTTATTGGAGAATCCAGCGAGTATTTTTATGACTCAATAAATCATGATACAAAGATTATGTGCATAACAATGGAGAATGCCTGGAAGCAGATTATTGAAAGAGTAGACCAGGGAGATACAATAATGCTTTCTCCTGGATGCGCAAGTTTTGATCAGTACAAATCCTTTGAGGATAGGGGAGATTCATTCAGAAAGATAGCTATGGAATGGTTGAATGCAGACTGAGAGAAAATCTGGCTTGTCAAAGTTTCTTGTTTTATGGGAGGGTACAGACCGAGTTATTCTCTTGCTAACAGGTGCACTAATTACAATTGGAATTGTACTTATTTTTGCAACATCTGTAGGGATACATCCTGATAGTTCATCCAATGGTTTGTATTACGTATCACGTCATTTCATACACCTTTTTATAGCAGTTCTTATAATTGGAAGTATTCCTCACATAAGCATACTATGGATACGTCGCGGTGCTGTGCTGGCTTTTTTTCCTTTATTAATTTCTTTGATGATGCTTCCTGTATGGGGGACAGACTTTACGAAAGGCTCAATACGCTGGTATTATTTGTTCGATAGAATAAGCGTGCAACCTGTTGAATTCCTGAAAATAGCTCTTGTTATTGTCAATAGCTGGTTAATGAGTGCTCCTTGTCCCAGAAGTAGATACCACCTACATCTGGGTGTATTAGTATCGTTAATATTATCTGGTGTAATTGCAGGTATGCTTATATTACAACCTGACTATGGGCAGGCTGTGTTGATTATGTTTACATGGGGTATTTTGTTCGTTATATGGGGAGGGAATGCATTACTAGTAATGCTCTTCGTAATGGCCATGATATTTTTGTTACTGGTGGCTTATATACTGTCTCCTCATGTGGCAAACAGATTTAATCTTCTGATAGAGAATCTGCTAGATTCTGCAAAACAGAATAGTGCTCCTAACCAGATTGACTTCTCTGAGAACGCAATAATGAATGGTGGATTCTTTGGAGTTGGTCCAGGAGAAGGCACTGTAAAAAACTATCTTCCTGATGCACACACAGATTTTATTTTTGCTGTGGGAGCTGAAGAATATGGGTTTATATTTTCTTTCGTCATAATTTTTCTGTACACATGTATTGGTTTAAGAATACTATGGAAGTTGTGGTTCAACGATAAAATGTTTGTTCGTATTACTGGTATTGGGCTTATCTCTATGATATGTGTGCAGGGTTATGGAAATATAGCTGTCAATCTTGGTTTGCTGCCTCCAAAGGGCATTACGCTTCCTTTCATAAGTTATGGCGGTTCTTCGTTGATTTCAACTGCTATTGCTATGGGTGTAATAATTGCTTTACTTAGGCAGTGTAATACTAATGATTATAGAATTATATGACTTGAAGGATATATAATAGAGTATTCGAGGTAGCTGTGAAATCTTCCAAATATATTGTAATAGCCGCTGGTGGAACAGGAGGACATGTATTTCCTGCAATTGCTCTTGCTGAACAGCTAGAGAAGGAAGGCGTCTATATACGCTTTTTTACAGATAGTCGTGGTTATAAATATATTGCTGACACACACTATGATAACACGCTTCTGAAGGTAAAATCAGTCTCGTCAGGCAATCTAATTTCACGTATCAGTAGATGGTTGCGTATTATAACAGAATCATTTCGTGTTATCTGTATTATGTTATACAGAAGACCTGTATATGTTATTGGTTTTGGAGGGTATCCAAGTTTTCCAACGGTATTTGCCGCCTTATTTCTACAGATTCCTTGCATATTACATGAGCAGAATAGCGTCCTTGGTCGTGTGAACAGACTATTTGCCCCTTGGGTAAAGACTGTTGCTATGGGAATGGCGCACACAGATAAACTTCCTAAGACAGCAAAAACTATATTCACGGGGAATCCTATAAGATGTGTTTTTAGGCTTGGTATAAAAGACAATATTCAATATCACTTTGATAAGTATGGTCCGATTAATATTGTGGTGATAGGAGGTAGTCAGGCAGCATCCATATTTACAGAGATAGTGCCTCAGATAATTTTCAGACTACCATTATCGTATCGTTCCAGAGTAAAGATAATTCATCAGAGTCCATCGTACGACATTGACAGACTTGAAAAAGAGTATACTTTAATGAATGTAGAATGTATGGTTAGGCCTTTTTTTACTGATATGCATAATTGCTTTAAAAATACTCACTTGGTAATCTCACGTGCTGGAGCTGGAACTCTTGCAGAGATTAGTATGGCTGGACGTCCTTCTATATTGGTGCCTCTACATATTGCTACAGATAATCATCAGGAAAAGAATGCTCGTTTATTTGAAAGAGAAGGAGCTTCCTTGTTAAAAACAGAAGAAGATTTTAATGATATAGAGTCAATGACGCATATAATATCGCATCTATTTGAGAATAAAGAGCTTTTATATGAAATGGCTTCAAAATCCAGAGGCCTTGCATGTTGTGATGCACATAAAAGGCTTGCGGATGTGGTATTAGATTGAAACCCTAACATGAATCCTTGGAGAAGAACAGTATGCCTGATAAAGATATTAACTTTTCTGTGAGTGCAGACGATGTAATACATTTTTGTGGTATTGGTGGTGTTGGAATGTGTGCACTGGCTGAAGTATGTTACCGCAGAGGCTACAATGTTCAAGGTTCTGACACGCATCTTGGGAAAGCAACTGCAAGGCTGGCAGAGGTAGGGGTGCGTATACTTGATTGTCAGTCCGCAGATAATATAAGTGATGTTGATATAGTAGTCGTTTCTTCTGCCATTCCCCATGATAATGTTGAGTTATGCCGGGCTAAAGAGCTTAACAAGTTAGTGATACACAGATCACAATTGTTATCGTGGGTTACAAGAAATAGTAAATGTATAGCTGTGTCTGGTACTCATGGGAAAACAACAACAACCTCTCTTATCGCACATTTACTTGAACAGGCGGATAGAAACCCGACTACTATAAATGGCGGATTGGTACTGGGTTATGGGTCACATGTACGATGCGGTGATGATGAGTGGTGCGTTGTAGAAGCTGATGAGTCAGATCGGTCTTTTTTGTCTTTGAATCCAATGTTTCCTGTAGTAACTAATATAGATGAAGAGCACATGGAGAACTACGGTAATATTGAAAATCTTTACAATGCTTTTAGCAGTTTTATACAGAATAGGTCAGTTCCTGAGGGGAGATCGATATGTTGTATTGATAGCAAGCCAGTTGCAGAGCTGTTAAGTAATATATCAGAAGATTTGGTGATAACCTATGGTCTGAGTAATAATGCTAATGTATATGCAACAGATATTAGGTATTTGAAAGATCATACAATTTTTACAGTTATCTATAAGATCGGTGATCATTTAGGTTGTATACCTGGAGTTATTCTTCCATTGCTTGGAGCACATAATGTTCAGAATTGCTTGGCTGCCATATCAATAGCCATATGTACTGGAGTGGAAGAAAATATTATACACTCTGCCTTTACAGAATTTCAGGGTGTAGATCGTCGTTTTACCACTGTAGGAAAATGGAAAGAGTATTATATTATTGATGACTACAGCCATCATCCTGTGGAGGTTTCAGCTGCTTTATCATCAGCACGACTTAAAACAAATGGGAAAGTTATCCTTGTACACCAACCTCATCGTTATACCAGATTAAAAAGCTGCTTTAAAGGTTTTGTGCAATCACTTTATGATGCAGATGCAGTTATTATACTGGATGTATATCCAGCAGGTGAAAACCCTATACTAGGAATTAGCTCTAAAGAATTGTATAATGCTTTAGTAGACCGTGGGCATTCACATGCGTATTATGTGCAGGATCATATGACATTACCCGATTGCATTATGAATCTTACAACAGACGATGACCATGGTGTAATCATAATGATGGGTGCAGGAAATATTACGCATATTGCTAGGAATCTAGAGGGTATGCTAACAGAGCGGCAAAAAGCCTAGCATGTGATAATTATGACTAAGCTACCAAGATTGAATGGCATCAATGAGTATAAGCAAGATATGCGGATAATGCACGATGTAGATATGTCGCGTATGTCTTGGTCTGGGGCAGGGGGAATAGCTAAATTGATATGCATTCCTTCCAATATGGAAGCATTAAGCTACTTTATACAGAATATGGTTTCTGATTGTCGTGTAATTATTGTTGGAGCAGGGTCTAACATGATTTTCAGAGATTATGGCTGTGATATCCCAGTTATCAGATTAGGGCGTAACTTCAGAGATATAACTTATGATAACGATACTGGGCTTATTACCGCTGGTGGTGCTGACCAGAGTATTGCTGTTGCTCAGTTTGCTGCATCGCTGGGGCGTACAGGACTGGAATTCCTGAGTTGTATTCCAGGTACAATAGGAGGCGGAGTATGCATGAACGCAGGTTGCTTTGGTGTAGAATATAAGGATGTAGTCCACAGTATAGAAGTAATGGATTATCAAGGTAATTATAAGGTTCTTAATTCTGCTGATATTGAGTATATATACAGGGGTAGTTCCATACGTAATAGGTACTGTGTATTATCTGTAAGCTTTATAAGTAAATCAAGCACTGTCAAGTATGTAACAGGAAGTATGAATATACTTAAGAAGCGCAAATATGAAGGGCAACCTACAGAATGCAAAACATGTGGGTCAACTTTCAAGAATCCATATATTGCAACATCTGGATGTATGGGAAGAGCATGGGAATATATTGCTGCAGCGGGATGTCGAGGTGCCAGAGTAGGAGACGCCAAAATGTCAGAAAAGCATTGCAATTTTATGATTAATGTAGGAAAAGCTACAGCTGACGATTTTGAAACTCTTGGAGAGCATGTGCGTGATAGTGTTTACATGCACAGTGGTATAACTCTTGAGTGGGAAATAATTTTTGAAGGGAAACGTATATGCAAACAGTAGATAATATACGACATAATACGAAGGTTGCTGTATTGCTGGGTGGGGTATCTGAAGAACGTGATATATCATTAAAGAGCGGCAGCTTTTGTAGCAGTTGCCTTAAAAAAGCAGGATATCAGGTACGTGATTTTGATACAGCATCGGATAACTTCATTGCTGGGTTATTAGAGTGGAGACCTGATGTATGTTTTAATGCCTTACATGGATATAAAGGTGAAGATGGACATATTCAGGGGCTTTTAGAATATCTTCAAATTCCATACACTCATTCAGGTCTTTATTCATCATCTTTTGCAATGGATAAATATATAACTCGCCTGGTATATCAGGATCTTGGAATCCCTATTGCTCCTGCAATTGTGTTATCTTTAAATGATGTTGTGGCTGACAAAGGTATTTCACCTCCTTATGTCGTGAAACCGCGTTGTTCTGGATCTTCAATAGGGCTACATTTTGTGTTGGATAATGATGAAGTAGAAGAAGGGAGAACTTTATCTGAAAGATTCCCTGAGTTACATACAAAATTATTGTGTGGTCAACAGATATGTGAACAGTCTTTATTGATAGAAAAATATATTGCTGGTAGAGAGTTAAGTGTTGGCGTAGTAAATGGTAATGCTCTGACTGTTACAGAGATTATTTTTAATGGTCCTATATTTGATTTTGATGCAAAATACTGTGATGGAAATGTATATCATGTAGTAGATTGCGATATTCCAGATGACATTGCAGGAATGTGCAAGCATTTCGCAGAACTTGCACACAAGAGATTGGGGTGTGCAGATGTTAGCAGAACAGACTTTCGTTTGCAAAGAACTGAGTCTGGCAATTATAGTGTGTCAGATATATTTGCACTTGAAACTAATACACATCCAGGAATGACAAAGATGTCGCTTATTCCAGAGCAAATAGAATATTGCTATCCTTCGTCTGACATAGTAGATTTTATAGTATCAATGATTGAAGGAGCAAAATGTGGACGCTAGGATTATAGAGGGTAACAGTGTTTAGGATCACCTATAAATCTATTGTCTTATGGCGTATACGTCGCATGTTGCGCCACTATATATTCTCAAGAAAGTTTGTACCTGTATTACTGGTGTTGGGATGTTGCTTTTTTCTTGGTGGGTATATAAGACATCAAGGATTATATATTAATTTGGTTAACAGTAATTTAGTTAACAATCTTAGAAGCATTATACTTCCTTTTACTAGTAATTGGTTTGCTATTAAAGTCAAGGAGATGCAAATTACAGGGAGGTATTATACCACGCTAGAAGATATCTGTTCTGTTGCAGACATATGTTCTAATGATGATTTTGGAATTACCTTAGGAATGGGCATGCACAAAATCCGCAGCAATCTGGAAATGCTGCCATCAGTTCAAAGTGCAATTGTTAAAATGGATTCTCCTCATACCCTTGTTGTACAGCTTGTTGAAGAGACCCCAGTTGCAATCTGGTGGGAAAATAAACAACATGTCTGGGTTATTAATAGCAAAGGGGAGAAGATAGTTCCGTTCTCCAATGAAGATGAGAAACAGATATCTGACATATTTCTTATAGTTGGGCCTTATGCTAATGAGCATATTGCTGAAGCAAGAGTTTTACATGACTTATTGGATGATGTATTGCGTGGTATGCAAATAATTGCACTTGTCAGGGTTAATGATCGTAGGTGGGATATAGAAATTGACAGTGGTGCAAGAATATTATTGCCAGAGAGTCTAATTGAATCGATGCAGGAAATTAAAGAGTTTCTGACGCACAGCCAAATACAGAAGTATCTACGTAATGGTGATCGTATAGACATCAGAGATACAAAACGAGTATTTATACGTTATTCAGAAGGTCATTAATGCATACATTAACTTATCATGGAATACATGAGAATCTTAAGGCATCATTAAATCGTGGGCTTGTTTGCACAGTAAACATAGGCTCTTCGAAGATTTTAAGTATTGTTGCTAAAGTATGCAACAACTCATCAGAGTTTATCTATCATCATAATCATTACCATGGAAACATGATAAAAATCATTGGGTTTGGGCAGATAGGATCTTCAGGAATATCAGGAACACAAGGTATAGTTGATATTGACAAAGCTACCCAATCATTACGTGCAGCTTTAGATACTGCAGAACGACAAGCAAATAGGACAATAAATCATGTTATTATCACTGGGAGTACATTTGCCCTTGAAAGTATGATGGTCAATATTCGTTTATCTATGAGCGATCCTAAAATTGACAAGCTTTTACATTCTATAACAAATCGTAAACATTATACTACGGTAGATAAATATCCATTACATGCTTTCCCTGTGAATGTTATAGATATAAATGGCAAGTGTACAGCTTTTGACCCAAGTGTACATTTACAGGGCTCTGAAGAGAAAATACGGCTATATACGCACATACAGGCGATTTCCTCGATGCAGGTTGCGTCCTTATCTGATTATATGCAGCGTTCTGACTTGCAAGTTGCGGGTATTCTAGATAGTGCATATGCTTCTGGTCTTGCATGTCTTACCGATACAGAAAAGAAGAATGGCGCTATCTGTATTGATATGGGAGGAGATACAACTGGGATATCTCTTTTTTATCATGGGCATTGTATTGCATCTAAGAGTATTCCTCTTGGAGGAAAACATATTACTAAAGACATATCCCAGGCTTTCTCATTATCATTTAAGGTATCAGAGCGCCTGAAAACTATATATGGAGATATAGCAACTGTGGCATCAGATCATGATGAAATACTGGATACAGAATCTACAACAGATATTACACGATCAGCGTTGATAGGGGTAATTCGCCCACGTTTGGAAGAAACATTCGAATTTGTAAGAGAATACTTAGAATCTGTGCAATTCACTGATATAAGCAATCGTATAATAGTAATAACTGGGGGAGCATGTCAGTTACCAGGAGTTCCTGACATAGCACATCGCATTCTTGGGTATCCTGTGCAACTAAGAACTGCATCAAGTATACCTTCCATCAATAAGATTAATCTTAGTGACCCTTCTATAACATGTGCTATAGGTGGCATCATACATGCCTGTTCCAATAATACTGACCTCAGGTATTATGTATATAAAAACCGGGAAAAAAGTAGAGCCATTCATCAGATAAATCAACTTATGAAATGGTTGTATGATACTTGGTAAATATAAGTTAGATATTTCTATGGATTAACTGACATACAGGTATCAAACTCTTCCATCAGAAGAGAGGAAACTTCTGGGAAAGTAAACCATTCAGGAAGCTGCTTCTTTTCTGACAGCAGCTGTCTTTGTTGTGTTCCCGATATAGAAGCAGTAGTTATACCTTTCGGTACAGTATCAATGGGTAAATATTGCCCGGTTTCTGGGATGTATACAATTTCTTTTGAGAAAATAGGAATAATACCTATTTCTTTAGCATGCTTTTCTACAAGCTGTTGAGCATCGTATGGGTTAAAGAAACTATTGCCATCCAACTTTTTATAGGATGGACCAGCATGATCTCTTCCAACAATAAAATGAGTTGCTCCATAGTTCTTGCGGATTATAGCGTGCCATAATGCCTCTCTTGGGCCAGCCATGCGCATAGATAAGGGCAGTACAGAGAGAAATACTCTTCCTTCAGGATAATAACGCATCAGCTTCTCGTAACACCTGACGCGAAGTTGATAATATATATCTGTGGGTTGTGTGACTCCTACTACCGGATGTAGTAAAAGATGTGACGAGGATCCTGCTTCCTCCAGAGCCTGCAACGTAAGATAAAAATGAGACTTATGCATTGGATTACGAGTTTGGAACGCAACAACTTTATCCCACTTACGTGTTGATATAATATGTTTCATATCCTCAGGGGTATAACGGATACTACTGAAGTCTTTATGAAAGATATTCGATATCTTTGTAACCGATCCTCCAATACAGTAATTATCATTCTGCTGCATTAGTATTGAGATGTAAGGATGTACATCTTCATTTGTTCCAAATAGAGCAATTGTTAGATCTTCCATATTGGGTTTATATATATCCTCAATATTCATTTCAGCAATCTGATAACCATCCTGGTCAGTTAGAATGATACTATCATTCAATCCTATGGCAGCTTTTTCTTCCGCTGAAATTGTCAGAATAATTGGGATTGGCCAGAGCTTCCCATTCTCAAGACGCATATTCTGCGCTACAGATAAAAAGTCCTTTTCTGTATGGAAACCAGTAAGAGGAGAAAAGGAGCCATCCATAAGAAGCTCTAGGTCACATAGCTCTCTCCTAGTCAAACATTTGCTAAATTTGGTCATATCCGCTTACCTCTGATATGGATATATAATCTAAACTAGATACTTTAACACATAATAATATGCGTAACTATAAGATTTACAGACATATATTATTATAAACTATTTATTATGATTATCCGAATGCAATCCACATTCCTGAGCTCCATGCTCCCACCACCAGCGCCCTGCACGAGGGTGTTCACCAATATGTACAGCTCTGGTACATGGTTGGCATCCTATGGATATAAAGCCTGCATCGTGTAATTTATTATATGGTATATCATGTGCATATATGTAATCGGTAACCTGCGCAAGAGTCCAGTCAAGCATAGGATTAACTTTAACTGTGCCAAAATCTGCATCACCACACGATACCCATGTAAGAGAAGAACGATTGTCAGACTGTTCTGCCCTCAGACCCGTAATCCAAACATTCGCCCCACACAGAGCTCTTCTCAAAGGGGAAACCTTCCTGATATTACAACAAATTTTTCTATTTTGGACAGATTTTCTGAATCCATTAATCCCATTATCGCAGACAAATTGCTCAACCTCAGTAGCGTCTGGATAAAATACTTTTATCTGTTTCCCATAACGTTCCTCAACCTGCTGTAATAAATCATATGTCTCAGGGAATAACCTTCCTGTGTCAAGCGTGACTACCTGAATATCTAAATCCAATGAAAATATCAAGTGAGTGATAATCTGATCTTCACTGCCAAGACTAGTTGTAAAGACTATTTTCCCTGGCAATTTAGCCCTGACATGAAACATTCTGTCTCTCAAACTCATCTCATGTAGAGATGATGACAATTCATCATAGCTGATTTCTGAGCTCATAATTACGACCTTTTGAATTACTTTAAATTAATAGCAAATTTTGTGGCAAATTCTGTGCTGTTATACTTAGAACACTTCAACTGACACACCTCACTGCATTATAACGTAGTTCTATAATATTTTCATTATGTTATTTAAGATATATATGATTTATTCATTACCTAGTGAATAAATCAAGCAATGACGTAGGATATTTTAATGTTTGTAGTATTTGCAATATCTCAATCCCTGATTTATATTAATCTAAAATAGGTGCTTTGTTGCATTAAGAGGTCATGGGGATCGGGCTGAACAGAAGCATAGGGGTGAGCATAATGTATCATGGCTATGGAGCAGTTTTTGTACAAGGGCGATGGAAAGAGGGTGCAGGATGTGGGGAGCTGCTAGTATATAATCCAGGTGATGGAAGTACGATAGGTGCCTTTCGTAAAGCCTCATCCTCAGATGCTCTTGAGGTTCTGGAAAGTGCCTGTAAAGCCTTCCGTACATGGAGAAATACTTCTGAATATGTACGGGCTGAAATATTGAATGCTATTGCTGATAAGATAGAAAGCTGCATTGATGATGGCGCACGTATGATATCCCTAGAGAATGGGAAAATTCTTGCTCAGGCGCGTAATGAATGGCTTTCAGCAGCAAAACAGTTTAGGTGGTATGCAGGGGAGGCTCTAAGGTTATATGGCAGAGTAATTCCCACATCTGCATGTGATACAACAGTACAGTTGGTTTATGCTCCCATAGGTGTATGTCTTGCAATTACACCATGGAACTTTCCAGTTTCCCTGATAAGTCGGAAAATTGCTCCTGCGATTGCAGCAGGATGTACATCGATAGTTTGCCCTTCGCATGAGACTCCCGGATCAGCGATGTTATTATTTGATTGTATAAGAAAAGCGGGAGTTCCTTCTGGCATTGTCTCTTTATTGATTGGAGATATAAAGGATACTTATCGTACTCTGATTAATTCCACTGAAGTTAGAAAAGTATCGTTTACTGGGTCAATCGGAGTTGGAAAGCAAATACTTCAGGACTGTGCCCAGGATATAAAACGTGTAAGTATGGAACTTGGTGGAAATGCACCAGTAATTGTATTTGATGATACTGATATTGAAACTTCACTTGCTCTTGCTGTTGCGCGTAAGCATGTGAATGCAGGGCAAGTGTGTATAGCACCAGATCGTTTTTATATTCACAGTAAGATATATGAGGAGTTTGTTGATCGGTATGTAGAATGCGTAAACAGGCTTACAATAGGATATGGTTTGTGTAATAGCGCACCTGATATGGGACCAGTTATTACTAAGCAGCGTTTATCTGTGCTTGAGAATATTGCAAGACATTCTGTGAACAAAGACGGAGGGGAATTGCGTAGTGGGGGGAGCCCAATAGAAGTACCAGGATATTCAGAGGGTTATTATTTCTCACCTACAGTGATTACTGGTTTATCTGATAATGCTCTGGCAATTGCTTCAGAGAATTTTGGTCCTATTTCTGCTTTCTCATCTTTTGATGATGAAGAGGAGGTATTATATCGTGCAAATGCTGTTCCACATGGTTTGGCCGCATATATTTTTACGTCGAATTATACAAGAATACAAAACTCCTTACGTATGCTTGCAGCAGGAATGATTGGTATAAATACTTTTAATATATCAATGACCGCAGCTCCATTTGGAGGAGTGAAACATAGTGGGATGGGAAGAGAAGGCGGCGCTGAAGGCATTCATGAATATTGTGACACTAAGTATGCATGCTCTACAATCCTTTAAGAAAAGTAAAGACAGGGTTTTATATTATTTTAAAATCAGCAGATACAGATCTATAGAATTGCGAACATGGTGAACAAGTGGACTATCAAAGTCTTATTATAGGGAAAGACGGATTGAAGCGCTGCTGGTGGTGCGGTGCGGATCCGTTATATATGAATTATCACGATAATGAATGGGGAAGACCTATATATGATGATACGCTGTTATTTGAAAAACTTTCTTTAGAAATTTTTCAGTCAGGTCTAAGTTGGATAACAGTCCTACGCAAACGCGATAATTTCCGCAATGCCTTTAATAATTTTGATTTCATGAAGATTGCTACTGAGTATGATAATATAAAAATTGAGAAACTGTTGCAGCATAAGGAGATCATTCGCCATAAAGGAAAAATAGAGGCTATTGTGAATAACTCCCACAAAGCAATAGACCTGTGTAAAGAATATAAATCCTTACATTCCTACTTTTGGTCATTTAAGCCATCCTCTCATACACAGCCAGTTTCAAAAAAACATACTATTGCACAAACAGAAATATCAACTTTTATTGCTAACGACCTGAAAAGACGTGGTTGGAAATTTGTTGGAGCAACTAACATATATGCTTTTATGCAAGCTGTCGGAATAGTGAATGATCATATCCAAGGCTGTGGATATGATCATCATCAAATATTATAATAGCTATTATGTGCTCTTAATCCTATTGCATATATATCCGAAAATCTATTCGTCCTTATGGACTATAAGTGAATAGCTAGAAGGGCGTATATTATTGCTATATGTCATATAGTTTCTAAACCTATGGTAATCACTGGTAGAATTGCAACATAGTAAGACCTCAATCTCAGGATATTGCAAAGATGTTGCCCTTAATGCTTTAAGGGTAAAGAAAACATTTTCCTCAGTCCTACCATGCAAGGGTAGAATAGGGGCGATGGCCACTTTCTTATACCCTTTTTCATGAGCTATCTTCATGCTCTTAAATAAGCATTTAGATAGCATCTCATTTCTTGTCAGAGCAATTTCTTCAGGTAGTATTGTGTGTATAATACCTTGGATATTTTGGATATTGTAAGGTTTTGTATGCCAAGTATCACCTGTTTTACAACGATTATTAAGAAATCTTTTGGGAAAATGTTCTTTATTCTCTTTCTCAAGATTACTTCCAGCTGTAATATGTATTACTTTATTCATATAATCATTATTCGCACCAGTAAGTGTTCTGTGTGCAAAATTAACAATACAGTCAGGATGACAGTTAATCATGTCGATAAATACGTTAAACGTTAATGCTGATAGGCGCAATGTCAAAGTTTTATTACCTTGCTGATTAATCCAACTAACTGAGTGTATATCACGTATAGCTGCATTTTTCATGGTGAGAGAGTCGCAAGTTTTTACACTACGATATTCATATGCATAATCCGAAGGTCTATGTGTTTGTTGTGAATTACTGGGAATGGATGTACCAGACAGATCATTACTATACGTATTACGTGAAGCATCTGTAATACTGAATACAGATGCTTGATTTTCAAGGGCTGGTTTTGCGTGTGCATCAGAATTAGTAACTATTAATGGATCAATGTCAGCCGATTGTTGAGCTATCTCTAATAATTGGAATGAAACTGGATTAGCTCCTGTCTTTGTTCTTTGTTCTTTATCACGAAAACTACTTCCATTAGAAGGATTATCAGTTCTTTGTTCTTTATCACAAAAACTACTTCCATTAGAAGGATTATCATTTATATATGCATGATTTGTATAACTTCTATTATTACTTATAACACTTGACATAATGACGTTTCCTATAATTATAAATGTATTAAACGCCTTCACTATATATGATGTTATAACATAACACAATATATAGATATTATATTGTATTATGTTAATATTATTCTCTATATATAATATAGAATATATAATATATAATATAGAATATGTAGTGTATAAGGCGTGTATAGTATGTCGGATCTTGTTGCTAACGTAAGGGCGAGTGCCAAGGATGTTATGTTTGGGAGCGTATATCCTTGCGTCTTTACTTTTGATGTAGAAGTAAATGAAGATACAGAAAATCAGAAACAGAAAATAGATGTGGTATGTAAATCACAGCCTGTATGCGGAGAAGAGGTAAATGCATATAATCACGATATAGATGAGCATAATAAAACATTAGATGAGAATGTTACAAAACTAGATAAGATCAGTCTGGATTTCCATCGTTTAAGGCAAAGAACACGTGGTACAATAAAATTGAGCGTCCCACCAAAGAGTCTACAGGAAGCAGCTGCAAGGG
>ENA-OREC01000023-OREC01000023.1-marine-metagenome-genome-assembly--contig:-NODE-23-length-36030-cov-7.175535_pt1 | contig 36030 bp, 29 predicted proteins | sample MGYA00248626_ERZ508543 | MGnify/ENA primary metagenome ERZ508543 (study PRJEB26211, sample SAMN05518279) | marine metagenome | isolation source: Puget Sound, Washington, USA | host: Bankia setacea | place...
ACACAGTCCAACTTAACTGCCAGTCACCACCTTCGCCTACATTAGAATTAGTCCAGAAACTTAATGGAATAATGTTCCCAAGGTAGTTTCCTGTAGCCTGTAGGAATGTATTTAGAATATAGGCTGTTGGACCCCAGACAAGAAAGAACACCATAATCGCTATAGAAAGCCATAAATTCAGGTTTGAAAGTAGTTTAATTCCTTTATCTAAACCAGATACTACTGATATTGTTGCCGCAAGGGTTACTAAGGCAATCAAAGAAGATGTAGCAGCTGTGTTAGGTGAACCGTCCGCATTGAGAAACACATCAATTCCAAAGAACATATCAATACCTGCTGCTAACTGCTGGGCGCCTAGTCCAAGAGACGTAGCAACACCAAAAAGTGTTCCAAGAATTGATAGTACATCAACTGTATGCCCCAAAGGTCCATAAATTTTCTCTCCAAAAATAGGATAGACCGTTGACCTGATTGATAGTGGCAAATTCTTTCTATACGCAAAGTAAGATAGCGCCAGCGCTACAACAGCGTAGATTGCCCATGGGTGTAGTCCCCAATGAAAAAATGTAAGCAACATAGCCTCTTCAGCTGCTGCTGCTGACATAGGTTCTATACCAGTCTCTCCGCCAATCCATGGGTTAGACTGGAAATGATAGATAGGCTCAGCTATAGACCAAAATATCAATCCTATACCCATACCGCATCCAAAAAGCATTGCGAACCATGAGCTATATGAATAATCAGGTTTTCCATTCTGATCTCCTAGTCGAATATTGCCATAACGTGACAACATCATCCAGAAAGCATATATAAGCACAGATGCAACTATACCGATATACCACCATTTGAATACACCCAAGATCCATGAGTTTACAGCACTAAACAATAAAGTTGCCATGTCAGTAGCAACAATTGTAAAGATAACCAGAGTAATGACTACTATTTTTGAAGCCATATACACTGGAACACTGGTACCTGATAGAAGGCCAGAGCTGCTACGCATTTCCGCCATTTTTTTAGTGTGATATTCTTTATCGTACACCAACCCTTTGGGGCAACACAGCCCCTTAAGTCCTGTCATACATTTACCAAACATCATTCCCCTCAATTATAAACCTATCCATAGGACACAAACCTTAATGCCCATAAAACACACTACATAAACAAACAGAATACTGTAGAGTGTACTAAATTTAAATTCCACTACCTAAAAAAAGATAACACAAAAAACTGATTTTTTGTGTTCCCTATCATATAATTATTAAAAAATAGATTCATTACACATATAGAGAATGAAGATACATAAAAATCAAAACTCATACGAGCAGAAGAAATATACTAATACTAAGGGTTTTTTTCTGCCTTTATGTAATATAAATTAAAAATCAATGTAACCCAATTTATATAATAAATTTATATAATAAAACACCAATGATCGTAATTCTACACGATCATCCTGATAAAATAACCTGTATGTCCTGTATGAACAAGAGAAATCTATATTTTCTGCTATTTCTGCTATTTCTGCTATTTCTGCTATAGAGTACGATAACATTGTAATCAATATACAATATCATCCTTGAAACGCTTATGTTGCCATAGCCATTGCGTGGGATCCGTACGTATTTGTTTTTCCAGTTCTGTTGCATATTGTTGGGTAATATACCCATATGGCAGATCCTCATTAGCCGTTGTAAGCTTAATTGCTGATATTGATATACGACGATAGTCGTTAGAAAAATTCTGTTGTAAATAGTAGACAGATGCCCCCATTTTACGAGCTATCTGCTCTGCACCTAATGAAAATAGAACATCTTTTCCAAAAAACTTTACTGGTATACGCTTCTTAGTATCCTTAGCATAAACAGGGAACTGGTCGCTAAAGATTATACATCCTGTTACCATATTACTGCTTCTTATCAATGTTCTGAAAATTCTTTTCGGAGGGATAAATTTAATAATAGTCTTTCCATCGTGTGAATTATATAAGTTATCTTGTATAGCACGTGCAATAGTATAGATAGATAGCCTATCAGATCTTAGAAACATTTTTGAAACAACATACATGATCTCCATATCATGGTTGTGTCCAGTTAGCTTGGATATGGCATATGGGGAGAGCATATGCCACGAACTATAGTGTGCAGCCATGAAGATATTGGTTTTAGCCAAATGATAATCCCTAGTATCTATACAGGTTTCTATTTTACTAAATGGATTCTTGAAAATATGATGAAATGGGGGGAGAGCTTTCATATATAGTGCGAGTAATTGTCGTACTGACTTTACATAGTGCTTGAGAGACATATCAGCTATTTCATTCACCTCTGCATCGCTGAGTTCAGGCATAAGGAACTTTATGTTCTTTCTAGCAATCGCATCTCTTTTCTTCAGTAAATTAAACACGTATATCGCCCTGTTTCGTTGCAGCATCCCATACTTGCGTTATACACTTCTATAGTATGGATTTCAAATTTATTCTCTCCCTTTATGATATGTAGTGTTGTGCAGTTGTACTTTAATGTTATTATGGGAACACATATATAATATGTGGGTGGTTATGATGTCGTGTTCTACATGCATTGTGCTATATGACATGACGCATAGACGCATAATTGTATGATATTGCGTTAATGTTTCTCAGGTAAGAATTTGTATGCTGTTAATAGCTAGGATAGATGGTGAAAGACATTGATTTTAATCCTTTATCTGTCTCTACAGGGAATAGGATGTCAATATTCGATCTGAAGAAACGAAAAGGAGGTATACCTATTGTTTGTGTATCTCTTTACGATTTCTATATGGCACGCCTGTGTGACCCTTATGTTGATATGATATTAGTTGGTGATTCCCTGGGGATGGTAGTATGTGGGGATCAGGATACTCTTGATGTTACTGTTTCACAAATTATATCGCATGCACGTGGAGTTGTTAGAGCTGCAAATTCCGCTATTGTGGTGGTGGATATGCCTTTTGGAAGCTTTGAGAGCAGTCCTGAGACTGCATTTGCTTCAGCCTCCCGTATTATGAATGATACGCATTGTGACGCTGTGAAATTAGAGTGCACTTCCGATATGGTGCCTCAAGTGGAAATGCTTGTAAGCAGGGGAATTCCTGTAGTCGCACATATAGGGATGTTACCACAAAGTGCCGGCGGGGAAAGAGGATCTTTTACTCCTATAGTTGATATAGAATCATACGGAGTAATATACGATACAGCTATTGCGGTGCAGAATGCGGGTGCATGTGCGATTGTTGTGGAAGCAGTAGCAGAAGAATTTGCAATTAATATTGTTAATGCATGTAGCATTCCTATAATAGGGATTGGGGCTTCTCCTAAGTGTGATGGGCAAATTCTTGTTGCACATGATTTGTTGGGCCTAACAGAGGCTCCAATGCGTTTTGTAAAAAAATATGCGGATCTGGCAAATGATGTGAGGAATGCGATTCAGGAATATGCATCTGACGTTGTAACGGGACGTTTCCCTTCATCGGAGAATACTTACAAAGTTAAATACTGAGCAGATGGTTAGAGAGTTGTTATTATGATAGTGAATTGGCTCAAAGGAAAGAAAGTTAGCTCTGGGACTGTTAAGGTTAGCAAGCAGATAGATGATAAAAGTAAGGTTGATCACTTAATTCAGGAAGTAAGTGAGGATCTACGTTACGATATGGTACAGCTCTTTTTAAAATCCAGATGGAAAGAAATACTAGCTGTTTTATTATTAGCGATATTTCTTGCTTGCTCATATGGGGTTTGGCTATACGCTGTGGAAAATAAATCAAGGCGTGGCGGGGAAATGTATTCTTCTTTAAAGTTGCTCGGTGATGATGATTCTGTGATAGAAGAGTTTCTTGATCTTGGCGTTTTTGGGAAAGGGTACGGTCTGATAGGACGTTTATACGCTGCTGGTTTATTATTAAAAAAAGATAATATCAGCGATGCAGTGGAGGTGTATGATGAGGTTATATCTAGTGGTAATATAAAAACAATATATCGGCACCTTGCAATTCTTAATAGTGTTATGTCTAGAGTTGACACAACACATGAGCATAAGGATCTTGAGTCTTTATCCATGCAAATAAGCGAAATAATAAATGATGATGGTTCTTTGACCTCATTGGCTCTGGAAGTAAGAGCTGTTATAATGATAAAGATGGAACGTTTGGATGATGCTTTGCATGATATTGATTTTGCCTTATCTAATTATGCATCCATTGATAATCCTGTAGGTGTTGCCATGATGAGACTAGAGCTTCTCAGAAAATTTGTTGTATCAACGATTGCAAGAAAATCTTCAGATTTATAATATTATCTACCTGTATCTCAGATCATGAAATATAAAATATAGCATGACATAGGACTTGGTGGTATAGTCATTACAGAGCCTTTGTTTTACATTCTGTTAGAAGTTGCACCGTGGTGAAGTCATGAAAAACATTCAATTGGGAGTTATTGTTTCTCTCTCTATTTTGGTTATGTCGTGCGGTGGCAAAGATCTTCCCGTGATTGATGGAGTATCACTTCCTTTATTTATGGATAAATCATCTTTTTTAGATGAGCAGGGAGAGTATATAGATATTCCTTCTCCGAAGACTAATATCGATTGGCCTCAGTTCAGAGGCAATGAGAATCGTTCTGTACAGCATGTGACTATTAATAGAGGCTTTAATGTACAATGGAAGGAAGTTATAGGAAAGAAAACCAGAAATATGAAGTTTCCTTTAGGGGAGCCCGTTGTATCTGATGGAAAGATATTCTTCCATGATTCTCGGTCTATAGTTTATGCTCTATCAGATGAGGATGGCTCTGTTTTATGGACATATGATGCACAGAGTGATGATGAAAATAATATAGTATATGGTAGCGGGGGTATTGCTTATTCTAAAAGCATACTGATGGTAGCAAATGCCCACGGCAATTTGATGGCACTTAATGCAGATACTGGGACTTTGATGTGGGAGTATACATTTGGTGCTCCTGTACGGTCATCACCTCTGATTATTCAAGATAAATTAGTTGTTTTGTTATCGCGTGATAATAATGCATATGCTTTTGACATGGGAACAGGACGTTTGCTTTGGATATCAAGAAGCAGCGTAGGTAAGATTGGGGTGCTGGATAATATATCTCCAGCATATTACGAGGGTACAATCGTATTGCCCCTTGCGTCAGGGGAGTTGTCTGCTGTTGATTCTGTTAGCGGAAATCCTTTGTGGGTGGAGTATGCTGATCCATCAACTGGAATTATGGCAGTAACTTTTATGGCAGGAGAAATTATATCATCTCCGACAATCACAGATAGTAGGGTATTTGTAGGGACACTGCCAGGTACTCTGACAGCTATTGATCTCAGCTTAGGAAATATTATATGGCACCGTAAGCTGGAAACACGTAACTCTGTTTGGGTATCTGGTAGGATGATGTTCGTTACTACTGTTGAAGGAAAATTGTTGTGTATTGATTCTTATAGTGGTTTTACAGTGTGGAGCACGGATCTGAAGGTTCATGAGGATGATGATGCAGCAGTGTTTCATAGCCCTATTGTTGCTAACTACAGGGTTATTGTAACTTCTTCCACTGGTATGGTGTTGAATTATGATGTAAAAACAGGTGCTTTGCTGGATGTGGTGGATACTGGAGAGACATTTTCATTTTCTCCAGTAGTTGCAAATAATGCGATGTATTTCGTCATTGAGAATGGAAGTGGAATTATGAAAGTTAAGTAGTTTAACTTTGGTTCTAGATTCCCTTGGATAGTAGTTCTCGTCTGATTACTGTTAGATTTTTGTTATAAATATAGGATTTTATAATTATGGATTGTTTGTGTGATGACAGTGTATTACACATAACGATTGTTGGAAGACCGAATGTTGGGAAGTCGACTTTATTTAACCGTTTACTACACAAGAAAACAGCTCTTGTAAGCGATACTCCTGGCCTGACAAGAGATCTGAGAATGCTTCCAACATATATAGGAGATCACAATATAGTATTGGTTGATACTCCTGGTTTAGATATGTACAAGGAAGATGTTCTTCAGGGGCATATGACGCAAGCAACACTGCGTGCTATTCAAATGGCTGATATATGTATATTTGTGTTGGATGGTTGCTCTGAGATAACAGCGCATGATTTTGCAATAGCGGATATTCTACGTAAGAGTTCTATGCGAGTTATACTGGTCTCAAATAAACTTGAGAAAGAAAAGGCTCGTATTAATGCTTATAGTGCTTCTGAGTTAGGATTAGGTGTTCCAATTGCTATTTCTGCTGCACATGGGGTTGGAATTCATGAAATGTGTAGTTTTCTGCAACAATCCATATCAGATGTTCTATTATTAGGGAGCAGTAAGGATAAAGAGATAAGTTATGTTCAACAAACCTATGTAGGAGATGAAGAAGGAAAGAATTATATAAAGATTGCTATCATAGGAAAGCCTAATATTGGAAAGTCTACTCTTGCCAATGCAATTATTGGTGATAATGCAATGATTGTTAGTGATGAGAGTGGGGTAACCCGTGATACAATAGCTTTCCAGTTCTTGTGGAGAGGTACGCCTGTAAGAATTTTTGATACAGCAGGAATTCGCCGAAGATATGATAATAATAAAAAGCATGGTTTAGAGAAATTATTTGTTGATGATGCTATGAAAGCCTTGCAATTTGCAGATGTGATAGTTGTTCTTTCTGAATACAGAGATGATGCTGTTCCTGATGCACAGGATATAAGGCTTGTTGGAAAAGCAGCTGATGAAGGAAGGGCTGTTATTTTTGGGATAAGTAAGTGCGATACATGTGACAATATAGATAAGGCACGAGTAATGTATCAGGAAAAGATGAGTAAGCTTGTGTGCCAGATAAGAGATGTACCAGTTGTAATGCTTTCTGCTAAAACTGGATATGGGATAGACCGCCTTAGGAAATCTATCATTAAATCACATGATAAATGGAATCAACGAATTTCTACGGGTGTGCTTAATCGTTGGTTATCTGACATTGTATTAAAATTTCCTCATCCTATAGTTGGCGGAAAGCCTGTAAGGATAAAATATATTACACAGGTAAATACAAGACCACCCACTTTTGCCATATTCTGTTCACGTGTTATGCATATGAGTGAATCATATCGCCGTTTTCTTACAAATTCTTTAGGTAATGATTTTGGGTTCCGAGGTGTTCCTATACGTGTTATGACACGAAAATGATGTATATTGTATAGAATATAAATGTGGTTCTATAAATATTTGCTATTGTTGGCAACATGATTTTTGTGTGTTAGCATCTTGGAAGTGTTTTAGAGGATGGTCTGAGGTATAATTATGAGTAATAGTAATGGAGATGAGTCAGGAAAACGGCGTGGCGGAGGTGCGGCAAGGCGGGCTTCAAGAAGAACAACTTCTTTTGAAACTGCACGTTATATTGAGAGAAAGATATCTACCTACGATATTTTAGATGAAGAAGCCGTTCAACTGGTTAAACGTAATTCTGATTTTGTACTAAAAGAGATAGGTGTATCTTTTGCGGATTGTGATGAGGCTTTATCTCGCTGGAAAGAGGCTGGTGCAAGTGTCGATGGTTCCAGGGTAAGATTTCCAGAGGGTTTGCTAGATAAACTGTGTAGTACTGCTCCATCATCATTCAGGCAGAATGCTAGAAATCCAGAAAGGGAAGTGGAGATTGGCGGTAAAAATATGGTTCTTGCACCTGTGTACGGACCTCCTTTTGTGTCTGATATGGATAATGGCAGACGTTACGGTACGATAGAAGACTTTCAAAATTTAGTGAAGCTTGTATACATGTCAAAGTGGATACATCATTCAGGAGGTACAATCTGTGAACCTGTTGATCTTCCTGTTAATAAACGCCATTTGGATATGTTATATTCACACATAAAATATTCAGATAAACCCTTCATGGGCTCTGTAACAGCTCCTCAGCGTGCACAAGATAGCGTAGATATTGCTAAGATTGTATTTGGTGATAAATTCTATAATGGGTCACCAAGCTTAATTTCCCTTATTAATGTAAACTCTCCATTGACATTTGACCCCATTATGGTTGGGGCTCTAGAGGTATATGCTGCTAATAATCAGGCATCCATTATATCGCCATTTATTGTTGGTGGTGCCATGTCTCCAGTGTCACCCTTTGGAACATTAACGCAAATTCTATCTGAAGTTAGGGTCGGAATAGCATATAGCCAACTTATACGTGCCGGAGCTCCTATAGTTTTTGGTGCATTTGTATCATCTATAGCTATGAATTCAGGTTCTCCAACCTTTGGAACTCCTGAAGCTGCTCAGATTATGTATGGTGTTGGACAACTAGCTCGTAGTCTAGGACTCCCATTCCGTTCAGGAGGTTCCTTATGTGGCTCTAAAGTTCCAGATGCACAGGCAGCTTATGAATCTGCTAATACAATAATGCCAGCCTTCTTTGCAGGGGTAAATTTCTGTCTGCATTCAGCAGGATGGCTTGAAGGAGGTTTAGTCTCATCTTATGAGAAGCTGGTAATGGATGCTGACCAATTAGGTACTTTGCATAAACTAGCAAAAGGAATTGATATTACAGAGAATGGTCAGGCTCTTGATGCTATACAAGAGGTTGGACCAGGAGGTCATTATCTTGGATGCGCACATACGCAGGCAAATTACCAAGATGCCTTTTGGGCGACAGAATTGTTAGATTACAAGCCATATGAGCAGTGGAGTGAGGAGGGGTCACATGACTTGCTTTATAATGCAAATGCTTTATGGAAGAAAAAATTAAGAGAATATCAGGCTCCAGCTCTTGATCAGGCAATAGATGAAGAGTTGCAGGAATTCATCAGTAAACGTAAAGCATCAGAGCCAGATGCTAATTATTGACCCCAAATATATTCTTATAAATATATTTGAGTAGGTGCTTAGATCTAGAAAAGGACATCAGTTAAAAGGTGTCCTTTTCTGTTTGTACATAACTATTTACCATTAAGATTTTTTATCTTGATAACCAACTCTGATCATATTTCTCTTTCAAAGAATATATAGTATATTTTACATTGATATCTTGGGTATTTATACATAAAGTAAGATGACAAAGGTGTAATTTATAGCTGTAAGGTTGTAATGCAGTTATGCTATACATATGAACACAAATTACTAGGAGAGACCACTAATGCAGTAGTAGATCAGTATTCTACATTCTCTTCTGATTGTAATGTAGAACGTGTTTTATATGGAATATTAGCAGACGATGAAGATGATATTGAGTATAGCAAATTACTATATAGATGGCATAGTGATGCGCTAGGTATTGATGATAGCGACAGTCAATACTTGGTATCAATTCATGATGTAGATACAAGAGAAGCTTTAGAAGTTATACCTAATAGTAACAGTCTACTCTTTAATACAGGCGCTGATACTGGCAGTGGTCTACCTATTATAGGGAAAGAGTACAGTTCAACATTAAAAGGTTCTGCTTATCAGATATACAGTAGTAATGTAGATCTACATTCTTATATAGGTAATTACGATACTACTTATGCACATACAGAATTTCTATCCAATTTATATAGCGAATCATTGTTCTTGTATGAGATATTTCCAATAATTATTTTTCTTGTCATATTGAAAATAATGAGGAATTATATATACATAATGGTTAAATATTTTAACGTATTCATATCTGAGTGTATTGGGCGCGTTATGAAAATGTGTGTATGGTTATGCAAGCTTTTATCCTTTGAATGGCTTATAGGTTCTCAGTCGTATTCTAGGGAGTTAAGATTTGGAAATAAACGAAGTATTCCTATTGGGTATGTAGCTTATCTTTCTAAGAATGATAATGTATTCTTTTTTCATTCGAAAGGTAGAAATTCCCTAACAGGGAGGTCATATTTGGATCAGAGTAGTTATAGTGATGTAGTTGTTTTGAATGATATTGATGATAAAGCAGGTGCGACAGTATCAGATGCTACGGTATTAACACCAAATTCACTAAATGCTTTTATGTGGGATGAGACTGTGGAAGATGATGCAAGTGTCAGTCAGGGTGATATACTAGAGCATTGCACATATTCAACAGATACTTCAGACACAATAGAATCTAAAACATCGGATGTTTCTGATAAATCAGAAAGAATATATACGTCTAAAATGTCTGCGCCTGATAATTGTATTGATTACGACACAGATATTGCACATCATACAATAAGAAGTCATTATGATGAGGAAGTTATGGTAACAGATGATGCAATTATTGGATCTTTGCGTGTTAAAGTGTAGAATGAATAATATTATTCTGTTACTATGTCATTACGCACGGAGCATGGGCAGTTAGCTCAGTGGTAGAGCACCTCGTTTACACCGAGGGGGTCAGGAGTTCGAAACTCTTACTGCCCACCATGTTTCAAGATATCTGTATTTAAAGGTAGTTAATACTTTTGATATTCATACAATAATTATGTTAATTGTCTTCTCTGAAGTATAGTCTCCAGTTAGTATTATTTGTATTGCTTCTGTACAATTCTATATATTATGTAATAGATTGTATGCTTTATAGATTATCGTATCTGAATAGGTATCTATAAATGCTTTTCTATGAAAACTAAGGTGTGATAGGCATTATATGTCATATACTTAGATATAAGAAAATATCTATTCTACCTTGTGTAGAAAATAACATTGGGTTTATCCCAATGTTATTTATGCCCATCTTATGAAGATATTAGTATAGGTAAAAGTATCTATATCTATGGTAATCCATGAAGTCGACTTATTTTTATGTCTAGTGAATAAAAAGACAGTAGTATGTCTTAACATCACTGTATGCCTATTTAAGCAGATTACAGTTGATATAAATATGATATGGATCGCACAACGAAACATACATCAGTATCTTAGTTTATTATAACAGCAGCTGATATCTTTAGAAAAGTCTGAGCAATAGATGTAACTGTAAATTACAACATATCATGATTATTCTATATGTAGACATAAGAACAACGTAATAAATCAATTTATCAGTATGAAAGTATAATACAACCAGAGCTAATTAATCATATCTCAGAGAGTATTTTATAATATGGTACAGGCTTGCCAAGATATAAAAACTAACGTTTCGAGAACTGGAAGCTTTTACGCGCTTTTCTACGACCATATTTTTTACGTTCTACACATCTTGAGTCTCTTGTAATAAGTCCAGCAGATTTTAATACGGAACGATACGTTTCACGATCCCATACAGATAAAGCTTTTGCAATACCATGGCGTATCGCAGCAGCCTGACCAGACAACCCACCACCTTTTACAGTGCAAAAAACATCGAACATATCTTTACTTCTAGATACATCAAAGGAATGTGCTGCAATCATACGTAACACTGGCCTTGCAAAGTATGAAGATACATCCTTTCCATTTACTCGGAAAAAACCTTTGCCTGGCTTTATCCATACTCTAGCAATAGACTCTTTTCTTTTGCCAGTAGCATATGCAGAGGCTGGATTCACATCACCACCAACGACATTTGAAGAGACTGTACTTTGTACGTTTTCTCTCTCTCCGCTCAGTTCCTCAAATGATTTTATCACATCGTCTGTCACTTTTTATTTCTCCGAGAATTTTTTATATTCAATACCGCAAAATCAGTAAATTCAGATACCTGAGCAACATGAGGGTTATCAGGACCAGAATACACTTTTAATTTAGACATCATCTGATTACCCAACTTGTTCTTAGGCATCATTCTTTTAATCGCACGTTGCAGAAGACGCTCAGGATGATTCCCTTCAAGAGTCTCTTTAGCTGTAACGCTTTTTATTCCTCCAGGATAACCTGTATGCCAGTAAAAGACTTTTTTATCCCTTTTGTTATTGCCAGTCAAAGCAATTTTGTCAGCATTCACAACCACCACCCCACAGCCACAGTCAACATGAGGTGTGTAGAATGGGCGATCCTTCCCACGCAACTTTACAGCAATATAGGCCGCCAATCTACCCAAGACGAGACCATCAGCATCAATTAGCATCCATTTTTTCTCTATATCACTTTGCTTTGCAGAAAAAGTTTTCATAACTTTAGCTCCGGATACTTTATACAATACACATCAAACAATATGTATTCTTCATATTATGCGCTATTTTGTCAATCAAAATATCAATGTATCATTATTAATAATATAACACTCCAATTATATTTCTATTATATGGATAGACCTAATAAGCTATTCAATGCCATTTCACACTGTCTACATTCTTCTTCTAGCTTAGCAAGATTACCTCTGGTCTCTGCAAGAACTTCTTTAGGAGCTTTTGCCAAGAACCCAGGGTTGTTAAGCCTGTTACTAAGATTTTTGGCATTAGAAAGAATTTCTGTGTGCCTATTCTGTAGTCTTGTTCTTTCGGCGATAATATCAATCTGCGAACCTATGTGCATGTAGGTTATACCTCCTTGAATTGGGATGCTGATTGCCTGACAGTCTTGTTCTTCTATATCTCCAAAGTTGTTATTGTCTTTATATGTTACTTTTGATAATCTTTCAATTATGGAACGCATTGTTATTAAGTAAGTAATGTTATCTGGATTGTCCATAACAAATGAAACTTGTATATTAAGTGCTGCTGGAATATTTAGCATGACACGAGTAGATCTTATTGTCTCAATCAGGTTAATACATCTTGTTATTATAAGCACATCCTCCTTAAAGGAAGATGTGTCTTCAAAAGTTATATATGAGCACTGATGGAAAGAATCATATTTATTAGATAATATATCCATCAGTTCTTCTGTAATGAATGGCATAAAGGGATGGAGTAAGTGTAATATACGGTGCAGACACCACCACATTGTGAGACGCGTTTCCTCTTTTTCCTCGTCACTTCCATGTTGAAATACGGACTTTGTAAACTCAAGATACCAGTCACAAAACATATTCCAGACGTAGCTATACGCCCTATTTGCTGCGTCGTTGAACTTAAAGTTTTCTAGGGAATGATCGATATAGTCGGTAGCACAAACTGTTTCATTTATGATCCAGCGGTTTATGTGCAGGGTCGCGTTAATATGTTTATTTGTATTAGATTGTGGAATATGCTGTATAGAAAAACGTGCTACATTCCATATTTTAGTACAGAAATTACGATATCCATTTATACGTTTCTCTGACAGCCTTACATCACGTCCCATAGCAGCCATAGAAGCCAAAGTAAATCTTACTGCATCTGCCCCATATGTATCAATTAGCTGTAAAGGATCAATAACATTGCCAAGTGACTTTGACATCTTCATGCCTTTTTCATCTCTTACCAAAGCATGAATATATACTTTGTGGAAAGGAACCATACCATTCCCTTGAGAATCCTTCATGAAATACATGCTAAACATCACCATCCTAGCAACCCAGAAAAAGATAATATCAAATCCCGTGATCAGAGTACTATTTGGGAAGAAACGCTCAATTTCAGGTGACGATTCGTTAGGCCACCCCAAGGTGGCAAATGGCCATAAGGCAGATGAAAACCAGGTATCAAGAACATCGTCATCCTGATAGACTTTCGTGACCTCTCCATAATGCTTGGTTACTTGTATCATCAGATCATCTTCTGTTTCCTCACAAAAGATTTGACCATCGGGACCGTACCATAGAGGAATTCTATGACCCCACCATAACTGACGTGAAATACACCAAGGTTCAATATTTCTAAGCCATTGAAAATAGGTATTAGCCCAGTTGGCAGGGTAAAATTGAATCTTTCCATCATCTACTGCTTTTATTGCTGCATCAGCAAGTTTTGCAGCATCTAGAAACCATTGTTTTGTAAGAAAAGGTTCAATAATCGTTCCCGATCTGTCACCATAAGGCACATTATGCTCATGATCCTCTACTTTTTCCAGAAGACCTAATTCTTCAACCATATTTATGATACGTTCACGTGCATCAAATCTATCAAGCGAATCAAATGTATCAATAAGGTTTCTTCTATGCTCTGGATCTTCTGGTAATTTTTCTGAAAAATCACTATTTTCCTTCAAAGCAATACATGCTTTTGTATCGAATATATTAATACAATCCAATCCATGCTTTTGTCCGATTCTAAAATCGTTGTAATCATGAGCAGGTGTGATTTTAACAGCTCCACTCCCAAGTTCCATATCCACAGTATCATCTGCAACAATAGGGATCTTTCTTCCAACTATCGGGATGATAGCATTCTTTCCGATCATGTTTTTATATCGCTCATCATCAGGATGCACAGCAATACCAGTATCACCAAGCATTGTTTCAGGACGTGTGGTTGCAATAGTGATATGTTGAGTAGGGTTAACATTACCTTCAACTAGATATTTAAAGTACCATAACTTACCTTTACATGGTTTAGTTACAACTTCTAGATCTGATATTGCTGTTTCAAAATACGGATCCCAGTTAACTAGACGAAAGTCCTGGAAAATAAGACCATCTTTATAAAGCTTCACAAAAGCAAACCTAACTGCATGACAGTAGTCATCGTCCAGAGTAAATCTTGTGCGATCCCAGTCACATGATGCGCCTAAGCGTTTTAGCTGTTCAATAATAGTATCGCCTGATTTATGTTTCCATTGCCATGAATACTCAAGAAATTCTTCCCTTGTTATATCTTGTCGAGAAATAGAATGTTGAGTTTTTAACATGCGTTCAACTACCATTTGGGTGGCTATTCCAGCATGATCCAACCCTGGTTGCCATAAGGTATTTACACCTTTCATTCTTTTCCATCTTACAAGAATATCCTGAAGTGTGTCGTTAAGAGCATGACCCATATGTAAAGTACCAGTAACATTGGGAGGAGGAAGAGAGATAGAAAAGCATTCATCAGATTCTGAATTGTCACGCACAAAAGGAGACACATGATGATGATTACGTTTTTCATGAATCCTTTTTTCAATATCTTGATGAGAAAATTTATTTTGCATTTCCATATCCAGCTTCCCCTTTGCAAAATCTTAGCTAAGTCCAATGTTAGTAAATTATACATGCGACAGTACATATACTCTATATAGGAAAGATATATATGTATATGAATGTAATCCTGTCTTAAATATTCATATTACATATATGTTCTCATTATAGGGTATCTACAATGGACTATTACGCATACGGTCTAATTCTTCTTTGACTATATCTTTCACAACAGTCGATAAATTATCACGTATCCACTCGTCTACAGCAGAGCGAATATTGGTCTGTATAAGTGCGCTGAGAAATCCCTCAGGTAAAGCACTTAGCAGTACATTTAGAGGAGTCTTACTGTTAAACGTATTCTCATAGCTAGGATCCATACTGTGAGGATCGTGAGCAATAGGTTTTGTAGAGCCTTGCCCCAATAATTCATGATGATTGAATTTGGTATGTTCTGTCATTTCATGAGAAATGTCTGATTTACTAAGATTCCCAGATGGATCAATGTGAGATAGAAGAGCCGCCTGATCTTCATAGTTTCCATTACTATGAAGCGTATCCATATTAGAGGGAAATTGCAGCAGATGATTCTTCTCATAAGCAGAATCTGAGAATCCAGAAAGCTCATTTACATGCGGTATAGCGCCTTCCATAAAATCCAAGTCTAAAGCACGGTGACTTTCTGACATTATGGCAGACCTTACATATTGCATTATATCATTAAAGTCTTCTTCCTTAGGAGGGGGGGGGGTATGGTTCATGTCATCATAATCCATAATATCTTCCAAAGAACTATAACTCTCTCCGTATACGGAAGAAGACCTATCGTTCACAGTCGATATATTATTGGACACTCCAGTTATTGTTTTTAATTGTTCTCCGTTCTTTTCAACCATCGTGCGAATAGAAGAAAGGATATCTTCTATGGAAATATCCATAGAAAAGTCAGCGTCAAGTGCACCTTTTTTCTGTTTTTGGTTGCTCATGTTATTCCTCCTGAGCTTTGCAATACTCAAATGCATCCGCATACGAATCTTATTTAAGTAAACAGACTAGCAGCATGGTAACCCATATACGTGAGAGGTTATCACAAGGTTATGGTTAGTAAAAATACTTTTTATTGTATATTACGAGTATATCTAGCAAAATAATTCTGGAATTCTTAGATTTATATCTCAGAATGTAAATTGTTTCTCTAGATGGAACTCAGGTATTATATGTGCATCACAGTCAATAATGGTGCGTGATGATAGTCTGTCGTGTATTTTACGCATATCAAGACAAGAGCATATATTCCCATATTTTTTCAGAGTAATAATCTGACCAAGATGTCTTAATTGAGTAGAGAATATTTGAGGAAGCTCTTCTATAGCACCGTTAAAGAAAATAGAATCATATGGTGCATATGAATCATATCCATTCCTCATTGTGTCAGTATGAATAATGGAAATATTTTGAGATAGTCCAGCATCTGAAATATTCTGGGTAGCTTTTTGGACTATGTCTGGGCAACTGTCTATAACATATACATGTGAGAAGCAACCTGCCAGTAAGGATGGAACGTATCCTGTTGATGCCCCAACAACCAGCACTGAAGAATCAACTTGTTGCTTAGTTTCCAATATATTGAGCATATGAGATATGGCAAAGGGACGTAATTCATATCTTGGAGGAGATTCGCAAATTTTTATATCTAAATCTGTATAACATAAATCCTTCCATATTCCTTGAAAGAACATATACCTGGGTACTTCTTTAATTCTATCAATAACATTGTGATTGCGTAGTGTTTCTGGAAAGATTTGTGACTGCATCATATTTTTATGAAGAATGTGGTGTTGCATTGTATAAGAATCCTATTTAGAGTAATATGTATACCAATGATGTTTAGGATATCACGTTATATGGTATCCATTCAATGGCACTGGCGGCGTGGCGGAGGGGTTACGCAGCGGACTGCAAATCCGTGTACATCGGTTCAAATCCGGTCGCCGCCTCCATATATATTGATGTGATTCTTAGTTGCCACGTGCAAGTTGTTTTTTTGCGTAGAGTAGGCGATAAAGAAATACTTAGTTGGCTTTATATATATGTTGCATGCATTAAGAATGCTTGGCTAGAACATCTCCAGCTAGTACTAAAGAGCCACATATCAATATACGGAATGAACCATTCATATCAAGCTGTGCTATCTTCTCAGGTACTTCATAATAGTTATTGGCATTATATACTGATAAACCAGATATACGTGACGCAATATGTGTAATTTCTGTTGAAGACCATGGAGTAGGATCTCCAGCTATGTTTGTTGTGTTAGTTATAGGTATGGTAACAGGGTATACTATAGGATGTAATGTCACAAAAGCATTAAGAAAAGTTAATGGATCTTTGGTCTTCATCATTCCTAGAATAATTACTAATTGTTTCCCATTCTTTTTATGCATGGACAGCATCTCTTCAGCAAGAATATGTGCAGCAGCAGCATTATGCCCTCCATCAACAAATATCTCTGTATCATCATTAAATGATTCGCAAAGAGGACCTGATGTTATTTTCTGCAATCGTCCTTTCCACTCCGCCTGCTTTATGGCATTAGAATACACACTTTTAGGAACACCAAGCTCAGAAAGTACTTTTAAGGAAGTTCCAGCATTGCTGTACTGATGAGCTCCCGCAAGCGATGGGGAAGGTAAGATAGTTCTACAATCATTGTTAATATATACTAATTGCTGGTTTTCACAGTACGCATCAAAGTCATGACCTTGTAGAAATAAAGGGCTTTCTTTACTACTTGCTACATCTTTTATTACGCTTAGTGCATCAGAAGACTGATACGAAGATATGCAAGGTACATGTTGCTTTATAATACCACATTTTTCAAAAGATATATCAGCCAGTGTAGACCCAAGAAATTCGCTATGATCTATAGATATTGGTGTAATAACTGTGATAGCTGGATTATTTATGATATTTGTTGCATCGTAACGACCACCCATTCCAACCTCAAGAATAGTATAATCGGCATCACTTTCAGCAAACGCCAACATTGCAGCGCATGTTGTAAGTTCAAAGAAGGTGGCTGGGTATTGAATGGCTACTTTATACACTCTTTCCAATACACTTAGTAAGTGTTGCTCAGTTATTAAATTATTTGCAATACGTATTTTTTCATGAAAAGAGATCAAAGGGGGCGATATATAGGCATGAACACGGTACCCGGCAGCCTCAAGTCCTGCTCTTATAAAAGCACATACAGAACCTTTCCCGTTTGTACCTGCTACGTGAATTACAGGAGGAATATGATTCTCGGGATTCCCAAGGTGGTTAAGAAGTGTGGTAATACGCTCCAATCCAGGTGCTATTGCCTGGGGATATAAGGATTGAAAATCTTTTAGAATCAGTTGACTGTTCATAAATTCCTGATGTGAGTATTACGTATCGTGGAAACATGTGTAACAAACGTAAAATACAACAGTAGATATTTTCCATAAATACATAAAGCAATAAAACAAGAGCATCACGCAAATATATTGGTTGCTTCATAGTAGATACATATAGTGGCGCGGTTGACGGGACTCGAACCCGCGACCCCCGGCGTGACAGGCCGGTACTCTAACCAGCTGAGCTACAACCGCACAGGATCTGCCAATCAATTATATACAAACAGTCTATAAAAGGGCAACAGTGCGATTGTAGCGTCTTGATTATTATTCTTCAATAAAAATTATTCACATATACATATATCTGTTTATAAAGGTAGGATATGTAAGTTTAGATACAGTCAAATATCATCATTTGTATACCTTAGGAATAGAAGATGTGTCTTTCTGTGTTTCTTGGAGAATACTAACTCGAACGCAGAATGTGATATCAGTTCATCTTTCACACCATGTTCACAGATAATTAGAGCGTTATCACTAAGAAGTCGTTTCTGATGTATTGAATCCAGGGCTGAATTTATCAGACCACTGCTATAAGGTGGATCGATAAATACATAGTTTACTTTCTTGCTCTTGTTATATACGTCAAACTTAAGAGCATCCATGGAGCTTACAGTGGCATGATTATGTACCCCAAGCTTATTTATATTTCGTGTTATAAGGTTACATGATAAGGAAGAGATGTCTACAAAATGAACATGCTGCGCGCCTCGTGATATAGCCTCAAGACCAAGGGTACCAGCGCCTGCAAACATATCAAGCACATATTTCCCTGTCATAAAGTTATCAGATTTAAGATTCTCTGCATGCATTGAATGAAGAATATTAAAAATACATTCCCTTGTGTAATCTGATGTAGGTCGTATAAGTTTTATATTATTTGGGATAGGTGTCAAAGTGTACCTTTTGAAACGTCCAGATATGATTCTCATAACATATCTCACATTGACAACAATCCACGAATATAGCTCTTAACTTTATCGATATACTAAGGTCAAAGCATGTATTAATATACTAAACGAGAGTAACGAATATTAATAGTATATTTATTATAGGGGTAAGATATTGATACCTGGGCACATTCTGAAACAAAAATTAGTGGATAAAGCATATCAGGAAGGTTTCTCCAGTGTAGGCATTACGATTCCTAGTATATCTGATGAAGTAAAATTTCATCTCAGTCAATGGATATATAACGATTATCACGGCACAATGGAATGGATGGAGCGTCGTGTGAATGAGCGTAAAAACCCCAAAATGCTATGGCCAGAGGTACGAAGCGTTATTGTACTCTTAGATAATTATTCCCCTGAAGGTGATTCTTTATCTTTATTAAATATGAAAAAAGGGAAGGGGAAAATATCAGTATATGCTCGTGGTGATGATTACCATAAAGTAATGAAAAAACGTATGAAACGAGTAGGAATGTGGTTTGAGCACGAAACTGGAGAATCAATGCGTATGTTCGTAGATACTGCTCCAGTAATGGAAAAAGCTTTTGCTATGCAAGCAGGAATTGGATGGCAAGGAAAACATACAAATCTTGTATCAAGGAATATAGGGTCATGGGGGTTTATAGGAGTCTTATTTGCCTCATTAGATCTTCCAGTGGATAATAAAGAAAAGGATCATTGTGGATCATGTCGTAGATGTATAGATATTTGCCCTACATCGGCTTTCCCCGCTCCATATTCCCTTGATGCAAGACGTTGTATTTCATATTTGACAATTGAAATGCGTGGGCATATTCCTGTGAAATTACGACCTCTTATTGGAGATAAAATATATGGATGTGATGATTGTTTGGCTGTATGTCCATGGAATAAATTTGCTGTACAATCAGTAGAAGCACGTTACCATGCTAGGAAGCAGTTAGATGAACCAGATTTGTCATGGTTGGTAACAATGGATGATTCTGTCTTTAGAGAAGTATTTAGTGGGTCTCCTATAAAGAGGATAGGAAGAGATTGTTTTATTCGTAATGTGTTGATAGCAATTGGGAATTCAGGTTGTCAGAGCTATTTGCATCAGGTAGAAACCTTACTATGTGATAGCTCTCCCATAGTAAGAGCTGTTGCAGTATGGGCGTTATCGCGTATTGCTGATATTCATACTTATAGAAAACATATGCAAGAACAGATAGAGTCTGAATCAGATCCTTATGTATTATGTGAATGGAGAGCAGCCGCATTATAACGATACCTAATTTCACGATATTAATTAAGTATCGTACGTCTATGATGATATTACGTATTTTATAGATATAATGGTAATTATAACTATTGCTATAATAATCAGTATTTCAAACAACATACGTATTAATTTAGATGTTATCAGAAAGAAGCATATAGCACTAATAACTTGTGAGGATCTACCTATAATAGATTCTGGAGTTTCAGTAGGAATTATATACAATTCTAGTGTATGACTTTTATGAAATGTTTCAATATCAATAGGAATTCTAAAGCCTATATATGTAGCGAGAATTGTTAGGGTCATTGCTATAATACCCATTATTTCTGCTAATGGGGGCTGTGAGAACACATCTGAGAAAGTCTTATATTGCTTCTGAAATTCATTTTTAGGGTTCTTATTAATTAATACTAATATTGTCAAAAGTATGATAAAGACAATATATATTTTATGTAACGTATATAAGTTCATAGCTGTTATGTAATCTATCACGTTATAGTCTCCTTCATCAAAATACTTGATGTACTATTCTTTATTTTATCGTGCATATGGCATATTAGAGTATAATAATATTATATAGAAAGTGATAAGAATAAAATAACCAACAGATTATATACTGTATTTTACAGAAGGAAACATATGCGAGCATGTCTGTATGATGCTCTTTAGAGCGTCATCACCCTCATGCTTTTACCGATCACGATAGCAAGTACGTGAAGAATAATGATGTATAGATAATAATTATACGTCTTAATGAGATCAGTTAGAAAACATAAATATTCTTATCCTATCACAGGCTCTTCCCCAATATTCACTTTAGGTGATGGAACTTCAGCATCATGGTGAGAATCTATATCTAAAGATAGATTTCCAGAAGAATTGACATCTACTGTAATAGATCCACCGTGCTGTAATTTCCCGAAAAGAAGCTCATTAGCAAGAGGTTTCTTTAGTTGCTCAGAAATTACTCTATCAAGAGGCCTTGCCCCCATTACCAGGTCATATCCTTTTCTAGCCAACCATTCAGAAGCAGCCGTGGATAAACTGATCATAACATCTCTGGCATGTAGCTGAGCCTCAAGTTGTAAAATCATTTTCTCAACAACCCTAAGAACATTATCCCAACTTAGAGGATCAAAAGATACTATAGAATCTAGACGATTCCTGAATTCAGGGGTAAATATATTTTTTATTTCTTCAATATCGTCTCCGTCACGGTATGTGCGTCCAAAACCAATAGCTGGTTTTTCCTTCGCTGTTGCACCAGCGTTTGAGCTCATGATAAGTATCACGTTACTAAAATCTGTAGAACGACCATTACTATCTGTAAGACTTGCATTATCCATTACCTGTAGAAGCAGATTGGCAACATCCGAATGTGCTTTCTCAATTTCATCCAGTAGTAATACACAGTGAGGGCACTGACGCACTGCATCGGTAAGCAATCCTCCCTGTTCAAAACCAACATACCCAGGAGGAGATCCAACCAAACGACTGACAGAATATTTTTCCATATATTCAGACATATCAAATCGTTTAAGTGGAATGCCCATAGCAATAGCAAGATGTTTTGCAACCTCTGTTTTTCCAACTCCAGTTGGCCCACAGAACAGATAAGCTCCAACAGTCTTATTCACATCTCTTAATCCTGCACGAGATACGCGTATGGATGCGACCAGAGATTCAATGGCTTTATCCTGACCAAATACAACTCTTTTTAGTTTTTTATCAAGATCATATAACATAAGTGAATCATCGGCAGATACAGACTGTGATGGAACGCGAGTAATTTTTGCAATTATTCCCTCAACATCAGTAGTGGAGATGCTGGTTCCCCTTTTTTTATCAGGTGGTAAAAGGTTATAAGCTGCACCTGCCTCATCAATTACATCAATAGCCTTATCTGGAAGGTGTTTGTCATTTATATAGCGACTTGCAAGTTCAACGGCCGCCACTATAGTTTCTCTGGGAAATTGGATATGATGGTGTTTCTCAAATTTTTCACGTAGCCCTGTAATAATTTCAATAGCCTCTTCTTTTGATGGTTCAGCAATCTCAATTATCTGGAAACGCCTTAAAAGCGCCCGATCTTTCTCAAGGTGCTGACGGTACTCGCGGAATGTTGTGGCACCAATACAGCTTATTGTTCCCTCCTGAAGAGCTGGTTTTAATAAGTTTGCAGCATCCATGGATCCACCAGAAGTAGAACCTGCTCCTATCATTGCATGCATTTCGTCAATGAATAATATGCTGCGCTTATCTGAAGACATATCTTTTATAACCGCCTTGAGTCTTTCCTCAAAATCACCACGGTAACGTGTTCCAGCAACTAAAGATCCCATATCAAGAGCGTAAATAGTTGTTCCAAGGAGGCTCTCCGGAACATCTCCCGAGATAATACGCTGTGCCAGCCCTTCTACGACAGCTGTTTTTCCTACTCCTGGCTCTCCAATCAGTAGCACATTGTTTTTGGAGCGTCTGCAAAATATCTGCATACAACGCTGTATTTCATCGTCTCTGCCAATCAGAGGGTCAAGCTTCCCTTCTGAGGCTTTCTTACATAAATCCACACAATATTTATCAATTGTAGATGCAGGTGTTTCCTCAGTATTGCTCTTTTGCTTATCCGCTGGATGTTCGTTGGAAGCATCATGTGAATCACTCTGGGAATCTGCTTCTTTTTTTGCGGTGCCGTGCACTACAAAATTTATAGCGTCAAAGCGAACCATTTTCTGTCTGTGAAGAAAATGAACAGCATGACTATCTCTTTCAGAGAATATAGCTATCAGTACGTTGACACCGCTAACATGCGATCGTCCTGTGCTTTGAACATGTGTTACAGCTCTTAGCACCACTCTTTGAAAAGCAGTTGTTGGAACAGCGTCAGTCACAGAACTCCCATTAGTGATGGAAGTATATTCTTCATTTATAAAATGAACAAGGTCATCATGCAATTGCACAGTGTTTATATCGCAGGCATCCATCACTTCCCTGGCATCAGGTTCGTCTAGCAACGCAAGCAAAAGATGTTCGACGGTAGCAAACTCATGTTTATGCATGTTAGCAACATCAAGAGCCTTGTGAATTGCCTCCTCAAGAGTCTTTGTAAAAGATGCCATACTCTTTCCCTTAAGACACGAAAACTAAGAAACACGGTACACATACGATCTATAAGGATTAATATGTATACCTTACCCAATACATTAACTTAAGACGGTTTATGATATTTTCAACCCCCATAATCACATGATAGTTATGATCCAGAAGGTTCAATCTGCAAATATAATGATTGTTTGTTCTTTCTGGTATAGTCATTTACCTGTGCTAGCCGTACCTCTGCAATCTCTAGAGTACACACAACAACCGTCGCTACTCCGTAATTATATGCTTCCAGAGCTGTTCTAATCGCCAGAGGATGATCAAATTTAAAAAATACTTTTATTACATGTACAACAAAATCAAGGAAGCTATGTTCATCACAAAACATCCGTACCTTATACATCAAGGGAGCATCAGAGAGTTGCCCTGTAATGATATCATCATCTGATTCAGAATGTTCGTCATCATAAGGGCTCTCTGGATATTCTTTATTCGTATTGTTTTCATCCATGTGTTTCTCTTTGAGTACTAGAATAACATCAGTATAAAATTACTGTAAATCTGACACGCAAATACACATAATCTATAATAAACATAGCACATCTGGCTGTTAACAGCTAAACTGCTAAAATCCATCAAAACAAATAATTTAAGAGCAAATATCCATTCTGTGTCAAAGTATACAAATATCCTTAATCGTAACAGAAAGTTTAATATATGTCTATTATCTTATATTCTGACTCGTGGAACATGAGAGCTTTCCCGTGAATATGTATCCAATACAATGACTATAAGACAATATTCTTTCATTATGATACTAGTATGTTATAGAACATTTAGAATGTGTATTATATCTGTGCTAACGTAATTTTTAGATTGTTTACCCCTGTGGCTTAGGTAGTAGATATGTTATGTATGATTCTAATAATTAAATTTGGTAGCTGTGTTGTGAAGACTCATGTGTAATACTTAACAGTTCATGTGTGATTCTTTAATACTAAGATACATTAGGAGTCTTATTGTAATGGTAGCTATATCACTTTCTTTGATACGGCGATCTGTGGCTGTCATATTGTTGGGGTGTTGTGTTTGTGCTTATTTGCTGGGGGTGCTATGTGTTGACGCATCCGCAAACAGTAAGTACGCATCTGTAGTAATTGATGCTGACACAAAAATGATTCTTTCTCAGGATAGGGCTAAGAAGAGATTGTATCCCGCTTCACTTACAAAGATGATGACTTTGTATATGGTGTTTGAAAAGATGAAAAGCAATGAGCTATCTTTTGATACAAAGGTAAGAATATCTAGACATGCGGCTTCGATGCCTTCTTCAAAACTAGGACTTAGAGCAGGTTCCAGAGTTCTTTTGAGATATCTGGTGCATGCGGCTGCAGTTAGATCTGCTAACGACGCTGCCGTTGCACTTGCGGAAGCAATAGCAGGTACAGAGTGGCAGTTTGGGAGACTAATGACCGAAAAAGCTAAAGAAATAGGTATGAAAAATACTCGCTTCAGGAATGCCACAGGTCTTACTATGTCAGGTCATTATTCTACAGCGTATGATATGGCGATTCTATCTATGAGGCTTTGGGAGGATTTTCCTGAATACTATAGCATTTTCTCACGTAAAACACTGAGGTGGAATAAAAAGACATATAGAAACACAAATTCGCTACTACGCTCATATAGGGGGGCAGATGGAATTAAAACAGGTTATACCAGAGCTTCTGGATATAATCTTGCTGTATCGGCAGAACAGAACTCTTTTAGAATAATAGCTGTTGTATTTGGAGGAAGAACATCAAGAACCAGAGATATGCATATGAAGAAACTGTTGGATCGTGGTTTTAGAATTGCCAAAACAGGCAGTTCATTAGGGAAATATTTGGATATTTTTCGTGCTCCGGGGCGTTTTTATCGAGATATAAAGATGAAAAGTGATATATGGAAGAATCTCACAGTAGGTGGAATGGATAATGCAGACACGGTAGGAACTTCAGTCATAAGAAATATTGATTCCAGCGTAGAAGATGATACTGGGAAGATATCCACGGCAGAAAATACTAAAGATAGTTTACATGAAGCATTACGTAAAGAGCTGGATATTTCAGCATTAAATTTGTCTGATGATTGGATTGCAGGACTTTGGGGAATTCAGCTAGGGGCTTTTAATAGTAGAGAAAAAGCAATGACTCAGATAAGGAATGCAATACAATTGCCTCTATCTGGTATTCAAACGGCGTATCATATGCTTGATGAAGTGAAAGTAATGGATAATAAGGTGGCATATCGAGCCAGATTTACAGGGTTTAATGAGCTGGAGGCTAAAGATATTTGCCGTGATCTTACCAGCATCCATATGATGGAATGCGTTCTCATTCCCCCAAGTGGTTGGTAATAAAACCTAGGGGCTTATAAATTAAGGACATAGAGCAAGAGCTGGAGATGTGTTAAAGACAAGAAAGTTCCAGCACAGCAAAATGTTTATAGAGACAACGTCACCATCTTTCATTCTGAAACAAATCTTAACAAAATTTCTATTCTTATATGATCTCACATCATATTAAAATTGTTCTATTCGTTTTTTATGCAGTGTAACGCAAGCTGTTGTCTTGGGTGGTAATCTACCGTCGTAAATGATCGAGGTATGGATAACAATAAGTTTACAGCCAGGGTCTTATATGAATACAAGGTAGTTCATAGACAGCACGATATTTATGACCATGCATGGAGTAAGTTATTTAAGTTAATTTGCTAAGTGTCTCAAACCTGTACGCAATAAACACTCGTTACGCCAGAAATTCTGGATCTTTCCTGCGGAAATCCATATCAGCCTATGGATTAATATTTACTGAATGTCTGTAGCCAGATAATGCAATCTAGAATTTATATTGGTTATGAATTTTGTTTTTCACTGTATAAGTTAATACTTTTTTCATATTAGTTGAATATTAACATATTATATATTTTGTCAGTGTTATCTGGAATGAGAGTTTGCAATGACTGGAAGTGAAATTGACCAGTTAAGGTTGAGGCTGCGACATAAATATCAGGGGGTATTTAGTAACGAGAGTAATACATCGAGAGATATCGATGGTGAACCAGCTGATATATCAAATCAAAATAATGTGAATACTCTTGTATTGCAGACTTGTGATATTGTTAAGAAGAAATCTTGCTCCGTGAACAGATCTGTGAAATCTAAGATCTGGAATAAACTTAAATTTATTAGCAGTAGCAAAGATAAATCTAAGAATACTGATGGCGGTATATATTATGAATCTGTGTATAGAAAGGAAGAAGATGATTATACATCGCAGAATACACAGAACACACGTAGTATTGATTCTATAGACCCAGTAAAAGAATGGAGAATGGTTCACGGGACTCAGGTAAAGAACAACGGTCTGATTCATAGGATATTCTTTCCTTGGTTAGCTGGGTACTTTCCAGTATTTGTAAGACATAGAAAATCCTTTGTTTTTCTTACATCTATGACATTAGGTTCACTAGGTGGAATTTGCATTGGTGTTATAATAACCTTTCTGTTTCTCCTTCCTAAAAACTCTCAGGAAGATTTGTTATCTGGAAGACAAAGTTTCTCTGCTAGAAATAATATTGCAATGGAATCTGACAGGTATAAAGAAAAGATGTTTCAAGAAAGGGAGATAACAGAAATTATACCTGATAATAATTCTTCTTATGAAACTATTAAAACAGATGAAAAAACTGGCTCAGAATTACTGAAAACAGTTCAAATACAAGGTCTTGATAGTAAGATATACGGAGAGTATGAAACTAATATATCTACTATGCCTATTTCAGATGAACTTTCCCTTGAAGAATCATCTTTTCCTCTGAAAAATATGGAGAAACTAGCTCTTATAGCCATTAAATATTATCAAACGCAAAATGCTTATTTAGCTGGTAGTTTTAAAATGGTTAGATTGCAGGATATATTTAGGGAAATGAATCCTTTAACTGGGGAGGATATGATATTTCATACAGGTGAAGGATATGGATTTATAAAACAGCATGGCCAGAAGCAATGTTTTGCACAGAAGTTCTCATGGAAGGTTTCAGGTGGTTCAAGTGAAGACGAATATCATTTTACTTTGGATGAAACTGGGAAGATAAGAGAAATATCTTGTATATTCCTTAGAGAGCCATAAAATAAGCTGTTCTTGTCTTAATAGTTATGCATTAGACTTTATATTAGACTTTCTAATGCATATTAAGACATGAACTTGAATCAGATTTTTGGCATATACTTGCAGGTGTTTAATGGATATTAGAAATATTGCAGTGATAGCCCATGTTGACCATGGGAAAACAACTATGATTTGCGAATTGTTAAAACAGTGCAGTATCTTACGTGATACTCAGATTATGGATCAGTGCGCTATGGACTCTGGCGCATTGGAGAAAGAGCGAGGGATCACCATACTTGCCAAATGTACTGGTATATTGTGGAATGATGTATGTATAAATATAATCGATACGCCAGGTCATGCGGATTTTGGAGGTGAGGTTGAACGCGTTTTATCTATGGTGGACGGCGTTTTATTGCTTGTAGATGCTTCAGAAGGACCAATGCCTCAGACAAAATTTGTTACAGGTAAAGCACTGGGAGTTGGCTTAAAGCCTATAGTCGTGTTCAATAAAATAGATAAACCTGATGCAGAACCAGACCGTGTGCTAAATGATGTATTTGATATGTTTGCAGCTTTAGGTGCAAACGATGAACAATTGGATTTCCCATATCTTTATGCGTCAGGGCGCAGCGGTTGGGCAAGCAAAACAACAGAGAAGGAGGATGACAATGGTTTTGAGCCTCTTCTTGATTTGATAGTAGAGCATGTGAACCCTCCACAATCTATAAATCGAAGAAGTGATATGTTTTCAATGTTGGCAACAATTCTTGAATATGATCCATATCTTGGAAGGATTCTTACAGGATTAATTCATAGCGGGCGTGTAGCGGTTGGCGATAATCTTAAGATACTAGGAAGAAATGGGGAGGAGAAGGAAAAATTTCGTGTGTCAAAACTCCTTGCTTTTAGAGGCTTGCAAAGAACTCCTCAGGATAGTGCCGATTCTGGGGATATAGTGGCTATTGCAGGTATGGTGCATGGAACTGTCTCTGATACCTTATGTGCAGTTGATGTGGAAACCTCACTTCCTTCACAGGAAATAGCAATTCCTACGATATCTGTAGTATTGAGAGTGAATGATTCTCCTCTTGCAGGTAGAGAGGGTGATAAATTGCAGTCACGTATTATTCGTGACAGGCTAATGAAAGAAGTGCAGGGAAACATAACGATAAAGGTAGAGGATCTTGGGAACGGTGATGCATTTGAGGTTCTTGGAAGAGGTGAATTACAAATTGGTGTGCTTATCGAGACAATGAGAAGAGAGGGATTCGAATTGTCAGTATCACGTCCTCGTGTATTAACAAGAAAAGAGCAAGGTAAGCTCATGGAGCCAATAGAAGAGGTGACAATAGATCTTGATGAGCAATACTCTGGGATTGTGGTTGAAAAATTGACTATACGGAAGGGTGAGCTGCAAGATATGCAGGTTTCTGATAACGGCAAGGCAAGAATTATCTTTCATGTTCCATCAAGAGGTTTAATAGGATATCACGGAGAATTTCTCACAGATACCAGAGGGACAGGTGTATTAAACAGACTTTTCCATGGTTGGGGGCCTTATGCAGGTGCTTTGCTTGGCAGGCGTAATGGTGCTTTAATTTCTATGGACACAGGAGAAGCTGTTGGGTACGCTTTATTTAACTTAGAGGAAAGAGGTAAGCTGTTTGTTTCACCAGGAGATAAAGTATACGAAGGTATGATTATAGGAGAGCATAATCGAGACAATGATTTGGAGGTTAATCCTTTAAAAGAAAAGAAATTGACTAATATGCGAGCGGCTGGAAAGGATGCTGCCATCATTCTTACGCCACCTGTGTTAATGACGTTAGAAGGGGCTATTGCTTATATTGGGGATGATGAACTGGTGGAAGTAACTCCAAAGAGCATACGGTTACGTAAGCTGTATCTTGACCCTGTAGAAAGGAAACGTAAGAGAGGTAAATTTGCCTGATATATTACCTGATATCGATACTTGGTTGTTACAGGAACTTAAAAGTGTAACATTGCAGGCGGCAGATATTGCAGGTAAGGAAGCGATGAAATGGTTTAGGAATACTGATCTGGAAGTGAAAAACAAGTCATATGTAGATGCAAGTTTTGACCCTGTGACTATGGCAGATACTAGTGTTGAAAAAGCTATGATTGATATAATTCGCTCCGTTAGACCTCACGATACAATTCATGGTGAGGAAAGTGGTCTTGCTCATGTACATAGTCATTGTAAAACTGATATTACTTGGAATCTTGACCCTATAGATGGTACTCGATCTTTTGTAGCAGGTCTTCCTTTGTGGGGGAATCTTATATCTGTGAGTGCAGAAGGGAAGTCGTTCATTGGTTTAATAAATATCCCGTGTACAGGTGAGAGGGTTTATGCTTCTCTAACTTGTGGCAATACTGATGTTGTGGCGACTAATCTACAGCTGAGACAAAAGATGAGAATGCGTACTTCACAGGTTGAGGAATTGAAAAATGCAGTTATAATGACAACTCACCCTGAGCATTTCCCAAATGAGCACTCGTACAAGATGTTTTGTAAAGTAGCATCTTGTGCAAAAATCAGTAGATTTGGTGGAGATTGCTATCAGTATTTCCTACTTGCTGGAGGTTTTGTTGATATAGTGATGGAGGCTGGGTTGCAGAGTTATGATATTCAGCCCATGATTCCTATCATTAGAGCATCAGGAGGTATGATATCAGATTGGCATGGTAATGATGATTGCGAGAATGGAGGAAGTATAGTTGCATGTAGTAATAAAACTTTGCATGCAGAGGTGCTGTCATTACTTAGTGCATAGATTATGGTTTTCTTCCTATCTTTGGATTAGATGGTAAAAGATTAAAAAAAATGTATGAACATCATATTATTTATCGTAACACGATATGTTCTTACTTAATATATAATGGGGGCTTATGATATTACCAGCTATTATGATACAAGGTACTGGGTCTGATGTTGGTAAAACCTTCCTTGTTGCAGGTATTTGTAGAGCTTTGACAAATAGAGGATTTAGAGTACGACCTTTTAAGCCGCAGAATATGTCTAATAATGCCGCTGTTGCGGATGACGGGGGAGAAGTTGGTAGAGCCCAAGCTTTGCAGGCTATGGCTTGTCGCTGTAATTTATCATTTCATATGAATCCTATATTATTAAAACCTGAGAAAAATTCTCAATCTCAAGTAATACTCCAAGGGAAATATTTATGTACTGTAGGTGCTGGTACGTACGGTAGTACTGCAATATCTGATTGCCTTCCTGCTGTCATAGACAGCTTTAATCATCTGGAGACAGAAGCTGATATTATAGTAGTTGAAGGAGCTGGTAGCCCTGCAGAAGTAAATCTGCGCAAGAATGATATTGCAAATATGGGCTTTGCTTTGGCGCTTGATATTCCTGTTGTTCTTGCTGGAGACATTGATCGTGGTGGTGTTATTGCACAGATAGTCGGCACATGCGAAGTTCTAAGCTCTGAAGACCGTAATCAGTTGAAAGGGTTTATAATCAATAAATTCAGGGGAGATTTATCTATTTTTGATGATGGTAAAAATACAATTTGTGAGCGATCTAATCTGAAAAGCCTAGGAGTTTTACCATGGTTTCCGCAGGCTAGGTATTTTCCAGCTGAAGATACTATGAATATGGATAGCTCTATGGTTCCTAATTATCTGGATAAGAGTGAAAATAAGAAGTTGCAAATTGTTATGTTGCGATGTCCAAGCATTGCAAATTTTGATGATATTGATCCTTTAAGGTTAGATAGCAGAGTAGACTTACATATTTTGTCAGGTGGAGATCCTATACCAGAAGGTATAGATTTATTAATTCTTCCTGGTAGTAAATCCACCTTGGATGATCTGAGGTATATACGTGAGCAGGGGTGGGATATTGATATATTTGCTTTTGCTAGAAGATCAGGGTGTATTCTTGGTATTTGTGGTGGATATCAAATACTGGGTCGCAGAATATATAACTCAGATAGTTCCACAGATAGCTCTGATGTGCAGAGTGATGGGTTATTTTTGCTGGATGTAGAAACTTATATGTTGCCAGATAAAACAGTCAAGAAAGTAGAAGGTAAAGACGTAGTGAGCGGTACTCACATTTTTGGGTATGAAATTCACAAAGGTGTTACGACAGGGAAAGACTGTCAGCGTGTATGGTTGGAAACAAATAGTGATGATGATGCAGGATGCGCTCTTAATGAAACAGGGCGTATCATGGGATGTTATGTCCATGGTCTGTTTGCTTCTGACGATTTTAGAAATGCTTTTATTGACCGTATATACAGATTAGCGCGTGGTGATATAACTACACACACGCTTCTAAGTAATACTGGATATCTACCTACAATAGATAAAACACTAGATGAGCTAGGGAGATTTGTAGAGCAGCATCTTGATATTGATAATATTATTGCTATAGCAGAAGCGCGTGTCGTTAAATAATAGAGAAAATATCTTTAGCATAATATTCGTTTTGGGCAAGGAGAGAAATTGTTTATCACATAGCCTTTATCACCGTTTCTGAACTCGCATCTATGTACTGGTTGTTTATCACTGTCATAAGAACGTTTTTCAGATATAAGGCGACAGTTATGTTTTGGAACATATCTTAGAAAGTTTGTTTGTTTTTTATTTTGTATCCCTATTGCTTCTACATCTGTAGAATATACAGCTATATTTGCACTTATGATAGCGCATAGTAATAATCTTGGAATAAAAATTCTATAGTTCATAAGCCCCCCGTGTATAACATTATATAAAAATAAATATTCATAATATTTGCATAATATACATACAAATCTACTTTATAAGGATTAATTTATATAAAAGTGTGAAGGCTAATTTATGTTTTTGTTATTTCCTGTTAACATAAGGGCTATCTACTATTATTGATAATCTCATTGGCTTCTTCTTGAATGCTAAGTAGTTTCTTTGTGCTAGTGATTTCTTTGGAAAGTAAATCACGGGTTTTGATAGAGTATCGATCTCCAAAAGATGCCGCTATAAGAAACCATAAATAACTATTTACAGGTTCTTTCTTCATATATGTTTCTATTTCCATATTCAGGATTGCGTATTTCTTGGAAGACATAAGCGTTATATCTTCAGGTTTAAAGTATTGTAACTGCCAAGAGGATATTTCCTTGTAGGTTGTTGGATCTACACGCTCTATACTATGATCACGGGTGTTTTTTGCTTTAATATATCCATTATTTTTTGCTGCCCATGACCATTTGAGTGTTTCTTTCCAGTTTTGTGTTGTGCCAATCCCATTCTTATAAAGAAGAGACACGTTGTGTTGAGCTGGGGGATAATTATCTTCTGCAAGCTTTAGCCATATATCAAAAGCCTCACGGTATTGTTTTTGACTATATAGCAGTACTCCATCTTGGAATTGTTTTTCTATATTTTCCAAGTGAGTGGTAAGGTGAGAATCATCAGAAACATTATCACTTGTTGATGTAGCATATACTGATCTTGTACATATCATTACACATATAAGTATTAGCAATATTATAGAAAAGTGTTTTTGCATAAGATCCCCCCTGATTTTTATAGAAAAATTCTATCAGAATTTTTCATGATTGGTATGTGAATTGCAACTTGATAGGCAAGTTTATATTGGTACAGGATGAAGTAATGAGCAGGCTTAATGATGTTATAGGTAGTCATAGTATGTCACTGTCTCTTTTGGAGCATCGGTCAGAAATTTTAATGTCGAATATTGTGAATGCCTCTACTCCGCATTACAAGGCGCAGGATATAGATTTTGAGGGAACTCTTAAAGAATATCTGAATATAGGTGATTTAGATGTGACGTCAGAAGATCATTTTAAGGATATTTCAGTAAATACAGGTCATACGCAATATCGACAACCTTTTCAGGCCTCTTTTGATGGTAATACCGTGGAGCCAGCTGTAGAGCAAGTAGAGTTCTCGCAGAATATAGTACGTTTTAATGCATCATGGAAGTTTCTAGATTCAGCTTTTAAAGGTATTAGGAGGTCTTTGAAAGGAGAGTAATATGAATAGCTTAGATATAGGAGGCAAAGCTCTTGCGTCCTTTACTGTTAGAATGAACACAATTGCCAGCAATCTGGCTAATGCAACAACTGTATCGTCGTCAGAACAGGATGCTTTTAGAGGTCTAAAACCTGTATTCAGGGCAGTATATGCAGATTCTATGCAAAAGGATGGTGCTGCAACTGTTGTCGTAGATAGAATAGTTGAGAACCAGGCTCCTGTTGAACAGCGGTACGAACCAGGCCATGAGATGGCAGATAGTAATGGATACATATATCTTTCGAACGTAGAGGTAACAGATGAGTTGGTAGATTTGGTGGAATTACGCAATCAGTATCAGAGTGCCATCAAAGCTATGACAACTACAAAGTCATTAATGCTAAAAACACTTAATCTTGGAGGTTAGTAATGTCAGTAATATCTAATGGGAATACTTATGATACGTTAGGTTTACGTAGATTTGAAGATGTAGAGAACTCTACTAAAAAAGTGGAAAATAATGGGAAGGAGTCTTTAGAATCAGATGATTTTATTAAATTACTTGTTGCACAAATGGGTAATCAGGATCCTTTCAATCCAAATTCTAGTGACGAGATGTTTTCAAATCTTGCTCAGTTAAACTCAGCTGATAGCTTGGGAAAGCTTAATACAACGATGACTAGTGTCGGCAATGATATTAGCAGCATGATGACTCATCTAAGTGATATAAAGCAACACCTTAACGAAAATCGTGTTTCCACACTTGTAGATTATATGGGAGTGAAAGTACTTTCTCCAGGTGGATCTGCAAAGACTGACGATAATGGGGAAATTCATGGAGCAGTTGACCTAGCACAAAGTACAAAGCTGTTAACTCTTGAGGTAAGTGATGATAGCGGGAACATAGTAGATACAATCGAGATGAAGAATCTGGAGTCTGGTTTGAATGGATTCACGTGGAAGCCACAGGAGAAGAATATAGATTATGATAGTGATAAATTGTACAGTTTCAAGGCAATAACGCAAGATACATCAGATGATGTATCAACAATGTTATATAAAAATGTCGTTGGTGCTTACATGGATGGTCAGCAGGGAATATTACAGTTTACTGACAAAACAGAGACTAAAATAGCAGATGCTGATGACATCAGGATTTAGTTTAACATCTTTAGAATAGTAGTACTACTCACGTAATATATTGAATTGTACGTGTTTATTTAACTGTGAAAAATAGCATGAGGTTATATGTCTTTTTATACATCTCTTACTGGTGTGGCTGCCGCACAAAATGAGATTTCAGTGGTCTCCAACAATATCTCAAATGTTGGTACGGATGCTTTCAAAAAATCGAGAGTAGAATTTAGCGATCTTGTAACAGTATCCCCGTATCGTGGGATTGTTGGGTCTATTGGATCTGGTACAGTGTTACAGTCAGTAATAAAGCAGTTCTCACAGGGGAATATAATAGGAACCTCTAATAATCTTGATATGGCGTTGTCAGGTAGAGGTTTCTTTATTACACAGTCACAAGATTCATCTTCACAGATGAATTATACAAGGAGCGGTTCCTTCTCTGTAAATAATGAAGAAAAAATAGTTGACACATACGGCAATTACCTGATGGGGTATCCAGTGCATACAGATGGTACCTTACAGTCTCAGAGTATGAATGATCTTATACCTTTAGGTATTCCTCAGGTTTATGGTGATGTACAGAAAACATCCAAGGTGGATATAAATGTCCAATTGCCATCTGAAGCCGAGGTAATACATGAAAGTCATATATATTCTGGAGACGATGGGTGGGAATTTGACCGTGATGACCCAAGCACCTATAACAAGGCCACGAGCTTTAAGGTATATGATGAATCTGGAGATTCTGTATTGGTAACAACGTATTATGTGAAAATGCAGAATGGCAATGAGGATAATGGATATCAGAGCAAATGGAATACATATGTATATGCTGGCGATGAACTACTAGAATCATCTCCAGTGCAGGTGAAGAATGACCTAGGTAGCATTACATACATGAATCGTTTTGGTGAAACATCCACCTCCCCCAGGGATATAGATCCAACTTTTGATGAAAGACTTCCACATCCTTTATATTTGGAGAATGAGCAGAATGAGACTGCAGAATCAACATCAGCAGAGGTAAAGAGTGCGAGTGTGACGCAAAATAATGGCTTTAGCTTTGGGGATTCTGATAT
>ENA-OREC01000024-OREC01000024.1-marine-metagenome-genome-assembly--contig:-NODE-24-length-35901-cov-11.652691_pt1 | contig 35901 bp, 18 predicted proteins | sample MGYA00248626_ERZ508543 | MGnify/ENA primary metagenome ERZ508543 (study PRJEB26211, sample SAMN05518279) | marine metagenome | isolation source: Puget Sound, Washington, USA | host: Bankia setacea...
GTTTGGTAAGATTGTCGTTTGAGTGTTTGGTAAGATTGTCGTTTGAGTGTTTGGTAAGATTGTCGTTTGAGTGTTTGACATCTTTTTGAGCGCTGTTTTTGTGTGACACGGATTCGAGTGTGTTTAGGATTTTGTAAGTTGCAAGTTCCATTGTGTTTCTAATCATGTTCGAAGCCTACATGTGTGACGTTTTAGTTATGTCACTATTGCGGTCCATGCCCATATTAACCATGTTCGTATGACCTATTGGGCCTGAAGATTTAGTATGTTACACCTACAGCTTCCAGTCAACGATATCTGAGTCAGGGTCCAGTTTCTGTTTCTCACAGTTTCACCCCTACTATTATGTCGCATGTTCTTGTATGTTCAATCTTTAAAAATGCCTCGTTTGAGTCTAAACGTGTTAAATGACACTGATGTCCAATTGCTGATTTGTATCAGGTGTGTTTATGTATGTGTGTGAGAGCGGTCGACTGAACATCACTCATTTGAGTTGTGTATGTGTTTTCTTACAGTTATGCTGTAACGCTGTGAGGACATACACTATATCGTCATCTGTAACATCAACTCTTTGAACATGTTTAAGGAGACACATTGTACTTGGCTAGATTATCTAACAATTATACTTTACTTATGTCAACTGACAACGTCAAGCTGTACCCATATGTTCAATACCAGTACAGTGTTTACTTCATCAATTACCAAGTGTTGTGTCTGCTTAAACTTAGTTCAAAGTGAACATAAGTAAACAGTATAGAAAGAAATACAAACAAAACGTTTAAAAATGACTTTCTTTTTATTTTTGTAACGTTTAACAATTAAAACTCTTGGATTAAACGATTGACATGTAAAGAAACGTTATTAACATGTTTGACATTATTTCCCCAAACTAGATATTATTTGTTACATGGTTTCTGTTAAACAATGTTTTAAAAGCTAATACAAGACGAAATACTTGTTTTAAATCATTTTCAACTTTAATTGTTCTAACTAAAGTGTCCAATTATAGAATGGGCGTGCTATCTGACACGAAATGATGACTGTGCAAGGATTTACTCGTCTTCCTCGACCTCGACATCGCGGGCACGTGCGGGGGCAGGAGCGGAAGTATCGGCTTCGAACTCATCATCGTCACCCTCGTACAACTCTCTAATTCTGATATCAGCTCCATGACGTACGGAGCCAAAACCACGAGTACCGGCCTGAGAATCGTAGATGTTGGTTTTTGCAGGCTGGATGAGGAGACCTTCGCCCTCTTTGTTCTGGTCATCAGCACGAATGTCTGGACCGTGTCTCACAGAACCGAATCCGGTCATACCGGCCTGAGACGAATAGATGTTGGTCTTGGCCTGTTGGGTCAGCAAACCCTGGCTAGCACGAAGCTGCTTCTTTGTCCATCGTTTTTTGGTTGGTTTAACTTCAGACATTCTGCAAACACAAATGCAATGTACATACATAAACAGTGCAAACCTGCCAACAAAACCGCCAAGCTGCGCAGCTATACTTAACACAACCCACAACACTTTAATGCTGCATGTTAATAATTATTAATCAACCAAACACAAAACAGACAATGGTCAATGTTGAATCTCCAAATTTAGATGAAAGCATATGGTTCACATCATGCGAATTATTTATATATAGTGCAAGACCATGTTTCAAACTGTCAGTTTAGAATAGGATGCATTTAATTAGAGTCGAATAATAAATAAACACTCACCATTATACTTCCGGTGTCATGGATATGTTGTGAGATGTTTAGTGTGTACTTTAAGTGCCATGTTGTTTTATCAATAGTATAGAGTATATGATGTGGAATGTATGACTTTGTATTAGACTACCAGCTCGTACATGTGAGTTTATGTTTGTGGATACTGATGCAAACGACATAGTTAACACAATTCACCACTTCAGTATACAAATAAGAAATCAAATTAAACTGGGTAACTTTTAATAACAACACCTGTATGATAAAGAATGATTGAAGTATATAATCAGATAGCTAACTGTTATTGTATATGGTACGAAAAGTTTTTACTTGTACGTAGGTTCCGGATTATCTTAGTTGTTTAAAACGAATTTCGCTTTTAGTTTTTAATCCTTAAAAAGAATCTAATCATTATGGCTGTTTTATGAATTGTTCGTATCGAAATATAAATGTTTTCAGTAACATTAAGATGGGTGTATTCGACAGTTCCGGTTGGGTACAAGTCTCTAGCTTATCGTGCGTGAAGTCGGTCTGTATGGACAGTGTCAGCTGGTGATATAAGCTCGGAAAGTTATTCCATGCTGGTGCCGGCGTCGTGTCCAGAGTCCTCAACAACCGCGGGTTCTTCATCATCCTCACCGTCCAACTCGTACAATTCTCTAACTCTTATGTCAGGTCCGTGGCGTACAGAGCCGAAGCCGGTCATACCTTTCTGTGAATCGTAGATGTTTGTATTGGCGGGTTGGATCAATAAGCCGTGACCTTCTGGTACACAGTCATCTGCTCTGATGTCTGCTCCATGACGCACTGCACCATAACCGGTCATTCCTCTCTGGGAGGCGTAGATGTTGGTCTTAGCAACCTGTGTGAGGAGACTTTCACCCTCTTTGTTCTGGTCGTCAGCACGAATGTCTGGACCGTGTCTCACAGAACCGAATCCGGTCATACCGGCCTGAGACGAATAGATGTTGGTCTTGGCCTGTTGGGTCAGCAAACCCTGGCTGGCACGGAGCTGTGCTCTTGTCCACCTACGTTTCTTTCCACCTTCAGGCATCTGTAAAAACGTAAACGATATCACTTAAACATGGCACCCCGTCTATGTAGATGATAGTACGACAATGTTAATATGAGGGAATGCAATGTTCAACAAGGGAACTGCACGAAAACGACGCATTAGATGCCGCCATGCTATCAGTATATGATTATTATGATCTGACTCACCAAAAAAGCACAAAACACTTGGCGAAAACAGTTTTCATTGACAGTTCAATTCAATTACAAAAGTGAACAAGTAACAAAGATAAAAGATGAAACAACTTACCAAAATAGCTTTGATTCTTTCGTGAAAAGAGCTTTTCATGTCATGTGTGTGTATGTGTGTGTCTGTATGCCTGTGATGTATGTAAAATGATTATTAATTTCCTCAATATAGTTTTGTTGAGTTCGCGTAATTACAATTAAGTTTAAACACAGCAAATAATGCTTCTTTCATTAAGTAGTTATCAGTTTGTAATATAACTAATAAAGAACGAACTAAAAGTTCATACAATATATTCTTGTAAGTGGAGACATTTGTTGAATTTTAGATTGTCTTTCTCAGTATTTAGAAATCGATTTGAGGTAAAATATACATGAACAGTCTACCACAAATTGTAAATAATGTAATGCGTTACAATGTTAACGAAAAAACAGTATCTTCCGTATCCGTCTAACGAGAATGCATTTATTAAGTGTCCTAGTTTGTATAAAATGTTCTAAAAGCTCTATTCTTCCTCCTCTTCATCCTCGTCGGAACCGTACGTTGGTGACGCCACTGGCTCTGGTGGTGGTGGTGTTGGTTCGGCTGGTTTTTCTACACGTCTAGATGGTCTAGTGTAAACTGGCTTAACATCTTCCTCGTCGGTTGGATATTCGTCATCGGCACCTTCCTCGTACAGCTCTTTCACATGAATGTCTTTACCATGTCTAACAGCGCCAAAGGCCGTCATACCTGTCTGATTACAGTATATGTTGGTCTTGGCTTGCTGTGTCAACAACCCCTGGCTAGCACGGAGCTGTTTCTTGGTAAATTTCGATTTCTTCTTCTGTGTACCCTCCATCTCCTGTGTTAAGGGAGAGGAGAACGTCTAAGCTATTGTTGTTAAGGTACTCACTTATTTGAGCTACGTATCGTTCTGATGGTTATATGGAATGATTAACGACTTTTAGTATGCGTGTATATGGTGCTATAGCTGTAACTACTGTGATTTTGCAACGAGCTATACATTATATGTGTGTTGTGAGTATATGTGTCTAGTAAAATGTCTGATTACAATCATGCCTAAAGTAAGCGTTCTCTTATCAAAGTTATTTTTTATAGTTGTTAGTGTTTTATGCCATATGTTCGTAGACAGACATATTGAAAAGAAATGTTCTAAACATTCTAAACTAAATAACTGTTGCAAACAAAATGATAATTCTATCGACTCTAGATTGTCATGACAATGATGTACTTGAACGTGTTCAGTGTTTAGTGTTTCTATGATAACATATGGAGCACAAAATGTGAAGTGCATGACGTCAAACAACATCACATGACATTGAAACTTCCAATCAGCATTCATTATTTTTGTTAGTAAAGCTGAACCAACAGTGAAAGAAACTCACCATGCTGCGTTGGTAATTTGTTACTCTGCGTGTTTAAAAAAAGCTGCAAAACGTTTTTTCTCCCAGTTTGTACTGTCACTATCAAACCACTTTTGGAAACAAGTAGAATAAATTATCTTCGCCAGTTATACATACGTCCAGCGTTTACGTTGAACTTAAAATGCAGCGTCAAAAATACACTGGAATTTCAATGACAAATGATTTAGTTTGCGCGTGCATTCACATTCACAAGGAATGCATCGCATTCGGAATTCCGCGGAAAAAGAGTTCTTGACGTGTATACTAGCTTCAATGCTAGACTAAAGTCGCTCCTGTCTTTGTTATACGCAAACTTACTTGTTAAGTTTGTTATAATGTGGACCGCACTGTGCCAAACAGAACTAAGAAGATATGGTTTTAGATCGACAATCATACTTTAATGTACTAAATGTACCATGAAGAACAGACAATCATAATATTGAGAATATACACGCTTTAAAATTAAGGTCATATGTGATCATTTTTAAATTATAATGTGTCATAGATGTAATTTTTATATTGCTATACAATTTGCTTGCTATATTTAACATACTACGTTTGCAAGTACCAAATTATCTAGAGAAGTCCCTGGTACAGTTTTTATATTATCACTTAATATCTAATCTTCTTGTGTAAAGAAGTCAAAGTCATCTTCTTTTTCCGCCTCAGGTTCTGGCTCGGCCTCCGGTTCAGGTTCGGGTTCCTCTTCTATCACTTCAGGTTCCGGTTCTGCCTCGGGTTCAGGCTCGACCTCAGGTTCCGGTTCTGGCTCGGCCTCAGGTTCAGGTTCCGGCTCGGCCACAGGTTCAGGCTCGGGTATTTTAGCTGGTGCTGGTGGTTCCTCGTGATGGGCATGGGCATCGTCTCTTGTCCTCCAAGAAGGTTTGACTTTAGGTTCGTCTTCGTCGGTTGGATACTCATCATCGACACCTTCTTCATATAATTCTAAGACCTTAATATCTGACCCATGGCGGACCGCCCCGAATCCTGTCATTCCTTTCTGAGACGCGAATTGGTTTGTACCAGTTTGGAGACTAAGTGTAGACATTCCTTTCAGACTTGCATCATCGGCTACAATGTCCCTTCCATGACGTACGGCCCCGAAACATGTCATACCTTTCTGACTGGCGTACACGTTTGTTTCCGCCTGTTGTGTTAGGACGCCCTGTCCTGCATTACATGCGTTGTCAGCTTTGATGTCTTTTCCGTGACGAACTGCGCCGAAACAGGTCATGCCGTTTTGGTTTGCGTAGATGTTGGTCTTGGCCTGCATCGTCAGCAATCCCTGGCTGGCACGCAGCTGCTTCTTGGAGAACCTCCGGCGAGGCTTCTTTTGGGTGGTGTCATCTGAATCCTGCAATAGCCATAATTCTCTAAGACAAATGCAGTACAATAGTTGGACAACATAAAGTTTCTAAAATTGTAATTTGCTACTATTGTGTCCGTTATCGAACGTTGTTTGTAAACTTTGTCTGTCAATACTGTATCTGTCTCAGTTGTTTCGTTCGTCAGTTTGTCAGTTTGTCACATTGTCTTTAGACGAATGATTTCATTTACAATCTAGCTACACGTCTCTGATCTAAGAAAAGCTTGGCTGCAAAACGTCTTCTAATGTTTAAACACAGGAAAGCTACGAGTAACACAACCGTTCACATCACGAGATACACACATTCAAGTATTTGAGTGTTGTCTTTTCAAGCACTCAAACCAATTAAGCATGAAGCTAAATCATTACAAATACGTTCTGATCAAAGAAATATTGGCTACATTAAGTATTGAGTGCATAAAGAATACTTAACATTTATAGTTTTAAAGAAGTTATGAAGTTTCGCTATTTTAAGTTTATCGGGCATTTTCCTCTGCTAACACACCACGGATAATCAAACACTACTAAAGGATGACACTTAAAACAACACAATCACATTTGCACAAAAACAACACAATCACATCTATGGTAAAATAAAATATCAACTTACCAATTCACATCCTTATGTGTGTCTGTTTTTTTACCATTTTTATAAAATCCGTTTTACTGTTTTAATTATGAGTTGTCCAATACTGAAGATTACACACATATCTATGGTCTTGTTGGTTGCCATGTGTGTGCATGATCCTTCTACTTCTCTAAGGCTAGTGTTACGAAAGTTTCTTCATGTTAGCTAAAAAGGTGTTCACGCTGAAAGAGAGGCTGCATTAGCACAGGTAAACATGAGCAAACAGGAAAATGTGGGTGGAAAATTCGCAAGCGGAGAAGTCGGATTGGATAAGGTTGTCGAGGTATTCGGATGAATGTATCAATGCGATAAAAGTACGAGCGTTTGAACTAAAACGTTTTTATTTCCCTGTAACGTCCGTTCTCCATCGTTGTTTGTGTCGTGATGATTTCAACCAATATAACAGAGGAAATAAAATAAATATTAAATGGAAATTCAAAAGTCTAGAGATATGTTTTTGTTCTTAGTCCAGAATTGGCTTGGTCAACTACCAGCTGAAGCCACCACTGTCATCTTCATCAGCTGCTTCAACAACTGGTTCTGGTTCAGGTTCAGGTTCGGGTTGTGGCTCAGGTTCAGGGGTTGGGTCCTTTGGTTTTGGTGCTGCTTCCGGGGCTACTTTGGTCCCGTTGACTTTGGACTCGCGACGTCGTTGAACTGGTTTTGGTTCGTCTTCATCAGTTGGGTATTCGTCATCATCACCCTCCTCGTATAACTGTTTCACTCTGATGTCTCCACAATGACGGACGGCACCGAAGGCAGTCATACCCCTCTGGGATGCAAAAATGTTGGTTTGAGATACTTTGCTCAGTGTTCCATGGCTTCTCTGATCAGCATCATCGGCGACTATATCCTTTCCATGGCGGACAGATCCGAAAGGTGCCATGCCTTTCTGGGATGCGTATAAATGTGTGGCAGCGACCTTTGTGAGAACTCCCTGTCCACGCTGATCGGCGTCGTCAGCCTTTATATCTCTTCCATGACGGACTGATCCGAAAGGTGACATCCCCTTCTGTGAGGCGTATTGGTTTGTGGCAGCCATCTGATGTATGAAGCCATGACCTGCACGAAGTTGCTTCTTGGAAAACTGTTTCTTCTGTATACCCTCAGACATCTGTACCAATAGATATATTTCCATGAAGAATTATTTGTATAACAATGATTTTGGTTTTGTATCGTCGGGGGAAAAAGTAGGAGGTAGTAAATCTCACCCAACTTACTCTTTCAGCTCTGGTAAGTTCAACCGCAAAATGAAAACCGCAATTCGTAGCGCGAAGTATAGCATGCTCGATAATTATTCGGGTAGTAACAACACCTGAAAACAAAGTTGAAAGATTGTGTTATGTTGTTTAGCTGATTAACTCCTTAAAGGCATGTAAAGAATTAGCTGGTTGTTATAATCTCCGCGGGGAGTAACAAAAAGGACAGTGTGTACACATGTGGAAAATGGGTAACTGTGTTAAAGTCTAGTAGCCGGTGAAATATAAATACGGATAAGGACGAAACGTTCGGGTTCCATAGGGTTGGTCGAGGCTCAAACATCATCCTTTCTCTTTTTTAGTTTGTTTATTAGCCTTGAAACGAATATGAAGAAGAACTATTTAATAGAATCGAATTTAATTGTTAAATGTTTAAAAGTCTTGCCGCTTAAGTTTTTTATAAGTCCTGTGTTTCACCTAGTAGATCAGCCCATATGCCATTTTTCATTGTGTCCTAGCTTCTATATTTCAGACGTCAGAGCACTCACACGGATAAATTCAAAATCAGTCTGGATCATATGGATAATAGCAAATTGTCAAAGCCAGTTATCAAAGCTCAGACCGAAAGTTCTGTCGAAATGTGAATTTTGAAATAAGAATAGCAATTGTTTAGGTTATGGTATGTTCCCACGTCATTGAGAAAGTGTCATTGATATTCCATTTGTCAGTATTTTATGTACGATTTTACCAGGCAAAGCCACCCTCATCATCCCCACCAGCCACGACAGGTTCTGGCTCAGGCTCAGGCTCAGGTGTAGGTTCACGCTCGGGTTCAGGATCAGGTTGAGCTACTGGGGCAGGTGCAGTGTTCTCCTTGACTTCTGGTTTCTGTCTCTGTCTTGGTGCTGGCGCAGGGTCATTTGCATCTACTGGGTATTCATCATCTCCTCCTTCGTTGTACAATTCTGTAACTTTGATATCGGACACGTGACGTACCGCTCCGAAGGCTGTCATGCCACATTGTGAAGCAAATACGTTTGTTTGTGCGACCTTTGTCAAGACTCCTTGTCCTCTCTGGTCAGATTCATCTGCCTTTATGTCTTTGCCATGACGAACTGCTCCAAATGGTGTCATGCCCTTTTGAGAGGCAAAAATGTTAGTTTTAGCTACTTGACTTAAAACCCCTTGTCCCCTAAGATCTGATTCGTCGGCCGTTATGTCTTTGCCATGGCGAACGGCGCCAAATGCTGTCATTCCTTTCTGTGAAGCAAATATGTTTGTTTTAGCAACCTGACTAAGGACTCCCTGGCCGCGCTGATCAGACTCATCAGCTACGATATCTTTTCCATGACGCACGGAACCGAACGGTGTCATGCCTTTCTGAGAGGCGTAAATGTGTGTTGCGGCGACCTTGGTTAGGACACCGTGACCCCTTTGGTCAGACTCATCGGCTTTAATATCTTTACCATGACGTACAGCACCGAAAGCAGACATGCCTTTTTGTGAAGCAAACTGATTTGTAGCCCCCCACTGATGGATGAAACCATTTCCGGCACGGAGCTGCTTTTTGGAAAACTTCTTCTTTGGTTTGTCGGACATCTGTATCAATAAAATCATGGGAGTGTGGGTATCATTTAAACTTAACTCACCGTCAGATAGAAAAGAAAGATAGCGAGAGTGAGGATCGAACATTAACATAAAATACCATTATATGACGCATTGTAGATTTAGTAAAAAAACGACCGATGTAACATTTCGCATATGGTTGATAAGTAAGGTTTTAAATTATAATGTACATAAACTATTTATACGACTTGAGCCCAGATTTATTAATTATTAACTTGTTAACATAGTTATACATCTATAAACAATAGTTGATACATTATAAATATCCCATTTTGAACTAGTAAGTATACGTAATGTGTTGTCCGAAAGTTCATTTTTACAGTCCAGTGTACGAAAAGCAGTTTCATTCAAGTAGTATGACATTAAAGTTACCATTAGCCGTGTCGTCAATTGAGCTTTTTGCCCCACAAAGCCCTTTTTATAAGTTATCGGAAATAAGTCGTTTTTAAAAAGAAATTCAGTTTAGCTACAGATAAAATCATACCACTTGACTGTAACTCTAGACGCGACTGTATGTGGCAGAGTTCAGAACTGTGTGCAACAATCGTGAGTCTTGCGTTTGCACTAGGCGCTACATACGTTCAATGCAAGGTACAAGCAATACGTTTCATGAATGTCACAATGTTCACAATGTTGAATGTATAGGAGAAAGCTGTTTATATGCCAGGAAATATGGCGACGAGTAAAAGAGCTTATTCTTCTTCTTCCTCTTCTTCTTCTTCCTCCTCTTCTTCTTCTTCTTCTTCTTGTGGTGGGCTTGCCGCTTTCACTGGTTCTGGCTGTGCAACTCTCGATACTGGAGCACGAGTAGGTGCAACTGGCTCATCAGGGTCAACTGGGTACTCATCGTCGTCACCTTCCTCGTACAATTCCTTGACTGCAATATCTTTGCCGTGACGCACTGCACCGAAAGCAGTCATGCCGCATTGGTTGTCGTAGATGTTTGTTGCGGCTTGTTGGATAAGGAAAGCCTGACCCTCTTGGTTTTGTTCGTCGGCTCTGATATCTGCGCCGTGACGGACAGCTCCATAGCCTGTCATGCCCTTCTGTGAAGCGTAGATGTTGGTTTCAGCGACCTGTGAAAGCTGGCCATTGCTCTCTGCCTTGATATCATCAGCTCTAATATCGGCACCATGACGGACTGAACCATATCCAGTCATACCTTTCTGTGACGCATATATGTTGGTGGCCGCTTGTTGAACGAGGAAACCTTGACCTTCGGCATTCTGATCGTCAGCCCTGATATCAGGACCGTGGCGGACTGAACCATAGCCAGTCATGCCCTTTTGAGATGCGTAGACATTGGTCTTTGCCTGCTGTGTGAGAATAGCTTCACCTTCCTTGTTCTGGTCATCGGCACGGATATCAGCACCATGGCGTACGGCGCCATATCCGGTCATACCGGCCTGAGAGGCGAAGACATTGGTTTTGGCCTGCTGGGTAAGGATACCTTGGCTAGCACGGAGTTGCTTCTTGGTCCATCTCCTCTTCTTCTTATCGGTGACTTGATCCTGTGGATAAAACGTACTTTAAAAAACTTGTTTCAACATCAAGTGTCAGACGTAAAGATGTAATGTAAAATAACAATGTTTGACAGATGTTAGGCGTGAGGTTACTTTGTTATGCAAATATTAAATCAGGCAACGTAGAAAAAAACATGCCACTGACAGATGACTTGCGTTAACATTTAATGCTTTAACAAACGGACAAAAGTTAACAAGACATGTATTTCATTAAATTATCAAAACTTTATATATTTGAATCATCATATAGTTGTATCTTAACATTAATTTCGTTGTCTTTTTGTCGACATTTATATGATAGTCAATGTATCTATATACATGGTGATGAAAAGAGGGCGAGGGTAAGATGTTTACAGGAGTGCTACTACATTGTCTATAGAAAGGTATTATAAATCTTCTACAATTCCTATTGTAAGGGAGAGGTAGTCGGAAAGGTTTCCTTCTTACGCTAAAAGAGGTTGGCTACATTTGTTGAAAAGAATGGAAAAAAGAAGAGGTACTATATGGTGAAATAGTGACTGCTTAGTGCCTACTTGGATTGAAATAGAAACGTTATCGGTTAGTTAAAGACGAATAGGGAAATAACAGGGGCATTCGGATTAGTTTACAACACATGTTGTAGAAGTGAACGGGTAGTGAGATATCAGTACAGAGGTATAGACAAGAATAACAGGGGCGCTTTGCCACAAACACACTTACCCAGATGTTGCCAACAGATAAACACAATCGCCGTAAACTGCTACAACGCTTCACCCAACACGTGCGCCTCGTGCAGCATAAACACAGTGAACAAAGCAGCGAAGTAAATCTTGAAGCAATTTAACTTTTGTAACGAAAAAGCTGTTAATTGTACAACACACTTGAAGTCACAAGGCTATTTCGAGAAGGTGAATTCACAATTAAATACTTTTATAAATTAGGAAGTTTTTTTTATTGATAACACCGTTCAATAAATAAAGTTAGGTTGTAAGGAATTTGAAAAACAGTCTGAATCATCATTATATGCGTTCGTCAACAAGTTTATAAATAATTGTATGCATCTGTTATGACCGAAATAATAAGTTTCAATAAATTCATTTGAAAAAAGTCCTGTTCGAGCACTTCGAAATATGCCTTTAAAGATGTAAGTTTAGTGTTCATTGTTATGATTTAAGAACAAAGCATCCATGTTGGTATGTCCAATTATGTTAAATCATTTCTTTGTAGACTGGATCCCGCTGGCGGTTACAGAAGATTGATCTTGAGAAGAAGTGTCTTGTTGGTCGTCATCTTCTTCTTCCCATAGTTCTTTCACTTTTATATCATTTACATGACGTGAGGCCCCAAAAGATGTCATTCCTGCCTGCGAAGCTCCTTTATTTGTTCCGGCTTGTAGTCCAACAAAACCCTGACCAGCCCGTAATTGCTCTTTAGTGAATTTCGGACGCTTCTTTTTCTGGCCGCCAGTGGCACCAGTTTGATTAGGCTGTAAAGGCAAATCGGCGATTTATAGTTTTATGTCCCAAACGCGACTGATGAATATGTTATGTTTAATGATGCTTTTGCAGACCTACGTAACTTGCAGCAACATAATGAGTTACTTTTGAATCACATTCGCCTTTACAGAGCTCCAGAAACATTCCATGCAGCAACGGACATCGGACGGTTTTAACATCGAACATAGACTTATTGATGCAATTTCAACGACAGTACTATGATAATTAAATAAATTGTCATACACACATATACACGATTAGTCCAACTGGTTCTATTTTTAATTTTTTAACTTATTCGTCTTCTTCTGGCTGTTCGTCGTTTTGATCGTTCTCAACAGGCGCAGGTTCTTGTTCGGGCTCTGGATTAGACTGTTCCACTCGTGGACTCCTTCTTGGAGGAGCAACAGTTTTCGGCTCGTCTTCATCAGTTGGATACTCGTCATCATCACCTTCTTCGTACAATTCCTTTATTTTTATATCAGCTCCATGGCGGACAGCACCATAGCCACGCATACCCTTCTGAGATGCATAAATATTAGTTTCAGCTTGCTGTGTTAAAACTCCATGACCTTCTTGTACACAGTCGTCGGCTCTAATGTCAGCTCCATGTCTGACTGAACCATAACCGGTCATGCCCTTTTGCGAGGCGTAGATATGTGTGGCAGCCTGCTGGGTTAGGATTCCCTCGCTGTCTTTGGTGGTGTTATCAGCACGGATATCAGCTCCGTGGCGTACAGAGCCAAATCCGGTCGTACCGGCTTGAGAGGCATAGACGTTAGTCTTAGCTTGTTGTGTGAGCATACCCTGGCTAGCACGAAGCTGCTTCTTGGTCCATCTGCGTTTTTTCTTTTCCCCCTCCATAACCTGTTAATAACAATCCACATGAACAAAACGCTTAGCGTGTGACAAGACAAAGCTCAGTAAAAACATTAGGCATAACCATGAATTAGAGACAGTTGCAACGACCGTTTGTCAGAACACAAAAAGCAAATGTTAGTATGCAACACCTACAAGCATCCTTCAATAGAAAGAGAAATTGATATACTGATCTAATGCATAGAACTCTAAAATAGTTCAATTCAAATACTACCTTTGTTAGTGGAAATAAAGTTTAAAAAATCATAACACTCTAAATAAATCTACTTGAAAGAAATAAGCTTCTAAAGAAAGAAACAACAAAAAAAGTTAGACTTACCAAATTAATTCTCCTTTCCGATGAAAGCACCATTCATTTTCCGACCACGAATGATCAGGAAATAGTTCGATACTCTTTGAACGAGTGTTCGATTTTTGGTTTGTTTTTGTTTTGTTTCTTGTGAGATAACTAGACAGTGACATTACCAACTTTGCATTGCACACTCATTCCGCATAACCAGACATGACACAACATCAAAGGCCTATATCAGTATTAAAAATTGAAAATAAAGAACGTAAAAAACTGCATTGCACATTATAACACAAGCAATCATAACCCTCCGCAATACATCCGCAATACTTCTAATAACAGTAATACAACTGACTAACGAACTCTCGAAGCAGCTATCGGGTAGAGCAGGCAAAACCCAACTGCTTTAAAATGCAAAGATGACAATTTTTACATTGTATAGTTTGCAGTGTATTAGATTATTATTTTTAGTTTGTATATACTTTTTTTTCTGTTTAAAGTAAAGTTCATTTGACAATGTGGCACATTATAACCGCTTTTCGACGTTATGTACATTTTACTCGAACTAATATAAACTTAAAGAAGCAGAAATTAGTTGTTTGGCTTTGAGCGTTAACTCACATAACCTGTTTCAGCAGTACAAGAAGATTGAGGTAAATAAAGTGCACTTTATTCAATGACAAGTTGCAATGTGAAAAATATTCGAATTCAACATCAAATAATACACCCAAGTCACGTGACATAATTTACATTCATAAGTATCACCATAAAATAATAAACAATTAGTTTCAATGAATTGTACATCATTAAGAAAGGGTGGGGGCACGTCGAAATTCAACGTAAGCATTGGTGGACACGAGGGCTGTAGGAGAAGAACATAGCTACGTTTTAAGGTTACACCTGTTTTAGGAATGCCTTAAAGTGTACAATGACGGATTTCGGATGCGTAAAATCGTGAAGTATACAATGACATGGTCTACATCTAAGGAAACAAACTATATTGCACGTATGTCCCATACGCCTTTCCCATATTAAAGGGATACATATTAAATCGTTAAATCTAAATAAATTACAAGTCAATTCTTCACAAATAAAAACGGAAATCTGTCACAGTGTATTTACGTATTTACAATCAAATCACTCAAAATATAGTCCCAATTGTCCTCCGTCAATGGATATTATGCATTCACGTAACTGTCGCATACATTTACCAATCGTTGTTTGAGAAGGAAAAACCACCATCTCCGTCATCTGCTGTAGCTTCTTCCTTAACAGGTTCAGGTGTCGGTTCTTTGACAGGAGAAGGTTCCTTTACTGGCGCAGGCTTCTTAGCAGGTTCGGGTTTTTTGACAGGTTCTTCCTCCTTCGGTTCTTCTTTGATCGTCTTTTCTGTTTTCGGTTTTGGTTCAGGCTCTGGTCGACTGAGCCCGAATGATGACCTTTTGCGAACTGGCTGTGGCTTTGGTTCATCTTCTTCGTCTGTCGGGTATTCATCAGAATCGCCTTCTTCATACAGTGGTTTAACTCTGCGATCAGCTATGCCCCTTACTGCACCCATTGCCGTCATGCCTTTCTGAGAAGCAAACTTATTTGTTCCTGTCTGCAATGTTAACGTTGCAAGTCCTTCCAAAGTTGCATCATCTGCCCTTATATCTGATACGTGACGTAAGGCACCAAAACCTGTCATTCCCTTTTGTGAAGCATATATGTTAGTTTCTGACTGCTGAGTAAGGATCCCCTTCCCTCTCTCATCTTGATCGTCACATCGAATGTCCGCACCGTGTCGTGAACCTCCGAAACACGACATGCCTTTCTGTGACGCAAATCTGTTTGTGGCGGATGCCTGTGTTAGAATGGTTTTACCTTGTTCGTCCAGGTCATCTGCTCTTATATCGGATACGTGACGTAGAGCACCCATGCCCCTCATCCCCTTTTGGCTAGCAAATTGATTGGATCCCGACTGAAGACCAATCGTTGCGTTACTCTCAAGACATGGATCTTCTAGGCAGATATCCTTTGCGTGACGAACGGCACCGAAACTAGTCATTCCTTTTTGGGACGCAAACTGGTTTGAACCCGCCTGAGGACCAATGACAGCATTGCTTTCCATGCATATATCGTCGCATTTGATATCCTTTGCGTGTCTAAGCGCACCAAATGATGTCATGCCTCGTTGTGATGCAAACTGGTTGGAGCCCATCTGTGGTGAAACGGTTGAGTTACTCTCAAGACAGATATCATCCAATCTGATATCTGCACCGTGTCTGACAGCACCAAAGCTCATGCCTTTCTGAGTAGCATATATGTTAGTAGCGGCTTGTTGACTCAGTTCTGATGAGCTCTGTGGTACAAGGTCGTCTGATCTAATGTCACATCCATGGCGTACTGCTCCGAAGCTCATTCCTGATTGGGTTGCAAACCTATTTGTTGCGGCTTGCTGTGTCAGTTCAGCATTTCCTTGCGGGTCTATGTCGTCAGCCCTGATATCAGCACCATGACGGACACCACCGAACGACATACCCTTTTGGTTGGCATATAGGTTTGTTCCGGTTTGCTGTGTGAGCAACCCATCGCTAGCTCTCAGCTGCTTTTTGGAGAACTTCTTTGTCTTTGTTTTTTCGGTTCCGTTTGTCATGTTTGTCATCTGAAAAGAATGGAACGACGTAAGGGCGTGGAAACCAGCTGGAAAGTCCATGACATTCACATTTACACACCAGTTCACATCCATACATTTATATGCAGCTACGTTCTATTAACTATTTAGTATATATGAAAGTTAATATATCTACAATGTTTAGAATAGGAAATTCAGAAGCGTTATTAATTGTACATGCGGTAGCTAATTGCTAAATGAGTATGTACCAAACTTAAACACAAGTTATTGAAGTCAAACGCCTAAAAGACGAATAATCACTTACTTCTATTGATTATTTATAAATAACATTGGTCACACAAGACAGGTATAAAAGGTTAAGATGTTATAACTATTTGTTTTGGAAAGGTGGAGGAATCGCTATCCAGGAACTTCAAGCTAATGTATACGATTTGACGTTGAGGATACTAGATGTGTAGACAGGAATCAATAGAGGCGACAGTCCAATAAAGTACTATGAAAAGCAGCAGAACGTGTAAAATGGCAAAAGTAGGTTAGGATAAGACTTGCAATTAGGTTAACTTAAATTTGACAATGTAGCACACGTATACTTACCGGGTAGAGAAGACCCGACGAATATCCAAATCATTGCGTACTATTTCGCAATATCCAAAATGTTTGGTAAAAATCCTTTTGTTTTCGAAATTCCAAAGGTTTACACAACAATAAGTTCCAGGTTTTAGCTTTATCCAGTGCGAGTGAGATTTTTTACTATGGATATACATTTATATTTTAAAGTAATCAAACACAGGATCACAAAATCAGTGGAGTTCAAGTTGCCTCTTTAAAACATTTATTTCTTGCTGTACTTTACAGTTGGTATGACAATATCGTGTTATATCAATGTATTAGTTTCGAGTTGCAAACGAATTCATAAAAAAAGAGAAAAAAACACTCCAAACGTTCAAAATGTAAAACTTTTATCACAAATCAGTTGACATAGTTATTTACACGTTAACTGGCTCGCTCTATTATTGCATATGTCCCCGGTCTCAAAGTCGATCAAACAACTTACTATCAATAATATATGCACGCACGTTTACAAAATAAGTTATAACAAAAATGGAGAAAATAAATACATGACCATATAGATGCACATTTCATTAACCTAGCAAGTGTTCATTAATAGCTATATCAAACTGCATGTTGAGCCTGTTGTGCTGTCTTTCATCCTAGGCAGCATATACAGCCATGGAGCAAAAAAGTGTTTTACAAAAGTAAGAACGAAATTCGAAATACTTCATGTGTACCGTTACTTAACAAGTTCTTCACAAATGAATTGGAAATCTAAACCTTAAAGATGTTATCAATTTTATCCACACGTGTTAATCATTAACAGTTTTAAATGACACCTACTTTATCTACGCCCACAAAATAGACGCCATTCCATAACAATGTCGAAAGCGTGACTTGTAAAAGTTTATGAAATGTCTTTTAAGTATTGTCATCATTAATAAGTTAAAATAGCATAATCCTTTGTCATGTGAAGCAGAAACTGTCAGTTGGATTGTAAGTATCATCTCACTACAGATCTGATGTTCCCTGTGAAGGGTCTGCGTAATCAAGGTCATCGTAGTCATACAAGTCCTCGTCGTCGAACAGCTCGTGTACTTTGATATCCCCTCCGTGACGTACTGCACCGAAGCCACCACGCATGCCAGACTGTGTCTCTCCCTGGTTCCAGCCGGACTGGTAGTTGATAGTAGCATTACTTTCTTGGTTGAACTCATCAGCTCTGATATCAGCACCGTGACGCACTGCACCATAGCCAGTCATGCCCCTCTGTGAAGCATATTTGTTTGATCCCGATTGGTACTGGACATCTCTGTTGGACTCGGCTTCAAACTCATCAGCGCGAATATCAGCACAGTGACGGACTGCTCCAAAGCCACCACGCATACCAGACTGGGTTTCAAATTTATTTGTACCAGCCTGCAGGATAATTATGCCTTGTCCAAGTTCGTTTGCATCATCAGCACGAATATCAGCACCATGCCGAACTGCACCGAACCCTCTTGTACCAGCTTGTGAGTCGAACTTATTTGTACCAGACTGAAGGATATTGATTGCGTTACTTTCCTGGAGAAGGTCATCAGCTCGGATATCAGCACCGTGGCGGACTGCACCATAGCCAGTCATACCCTTTTGGGAAGCAAACTTGTTTGAACCAGATTGAAGCCATACCATACCTTCGCTTTCCTTTGACTGATCATCCGCACGAATATCAGCGCAATGACGAACAGCGCCGAAGCCTCCTCTGATTCCTTTCTGTGAATCAAATTGGTTTGTACCAGACTGAAGGATATTGATGGCGTTACTCTCCTGGAGAAGGTCATCAGCTCTGATATCAGCACCGTGACGCACTGCACCATAGCCAGTCATGCCCTTCTGTGAAGCATATTTGTTTGATCCCGATTGGTACTGGACATCTCTGTTTGACTCGGCTTCAAACTCATCAGCGCGAATATCAGCACAATGACGAACAGAACCAAAGCCACCTCTGATGCCAGACTGGGTTTCGAACTTGTTTGTTCCGTTCTGCAAAATTGTGATACCCTCACTGTCCTGATTGACATCATCGGCTCTAATGTCCACGCAGTGACGTTGAGTTCCAATTCTCATACCTTTTTGAGAGTCGAACAGGTTTGTGCCTGACTGCAGGATGACATGTCTATTACTTTCGTCGTTGATGTCATCAGCACGAATATCGGCACCATGTCTGACAGCACCTGGACATGTCATTCCCTTCTGTGAAGCGAACTTGTTTGTGCCGTTTTGAAGAATCAAAATAGACTGTCCAGCTTTCAGTTGCTTTCTGGAGAACTTTTTCTTCTTTTTTTCAGAAGGTGGTGGACCACATTTTGGACCACTAAATCTATTTCTCTGTGCCTGGAAGAAGCAATGACCACACAATTGCAACAGCAGTATCGTCAGATATTTCAGTTAATAGTATCTTCATTAACCAACAACTTTTTAAAAGTATGACTATCTTCAAATATGAGAGTTACAATGAGAAAACAATGATTATCATTACCATTATTAATCGACAAGTATAACATATGCATTTGTGATATTATCAAACCATTTTGTCTTAATTTGAAACAGAACAACTCGTTTGAAACAACTAGTAAGGCGAAATATCTATATAATAGTTATGTTGTTAATAACCACCAGGTGATAAAAAGCAACAAAACATTGTCGAAACAAGAATCAAACAGTGCATTCAAGAAATCACAAACAACGTGAAAAGGGTTACACTTACACACACGATATCATCACAGTCCACCGCCAAGTGTAAACGTGTCTTCTATATACTACGCCCTACCGTACAATCTTCTATTTGTTTAAGTATAGGTTTTGGGATTGTTACAAATATTTTACTTACTGATGACATGATTGAATTGGTTCAATAGAGAAAACGAAACATATGTCTATATTAAAATAGTTTTATTGAAATATAACAAAAATACAACCATCTAAGTATAAAGCGCAATAATCAAAGATGAAAGAATAATACTACTTCTATGCAAAAAACACATTACATATTTAAGGTTGTACTGTAAACTTTGAAGAGATAAATATGTTTGTACGGCTGATATATAAACGTTCGAATGATTACTTTTGGGATAGCTGATATGCATACATAATGTCCGGAAAATGTTTAGTAATGAAGAAATTATCACTTCCTGAAACAACCTGCATTGATATGCCATTGTTGTTTTTGAAAAGTTTAAATAGCAAGCTTCTCAAAACTGCTCCAATAGTGTTAAACGTGAACTGTTTGTCTATGTATATTCTATTTTTGTTTTGTTACTAATATTCATTAATGAGGCAACCATTAAATACTGTCAGTTGGACTTATACGAAAGCAAGAGCTGATTTAAAAAGATATTTATCCCCAACGAAAAAATCACGCATCCGCAGTTAAGCACTTCAACTTTATGAACCTAATCTGATAAACCTCGAATAGTTCAACTTAGAAATCACAATATGAGTCTTCAATACTTGGAATATTCATATCAGCAGGGTGCCTCATTCCTCCGAACGACATTCCCGTTTGTGATGCACCTTTGTTGCTTCCAGCTTGTAGCCCGACAAACCCTTGACCTTCCTGTGCGTAGTCATCAGCACGGATGTCAGCAATGTGCCTATTTGTACCAAAGCTCATTCCAGATTGCGATGCACCTTGATTGTAGCCACTTTGTCCACCGATAACACCCGTTCCAGCTCGGTCAAGCTCGTCAACTTTTGTGTCAGCAACGTGTCGCTGTGCACCGAATGACATACCAGCTTGACTAGCACCTTGATTGTAGCCACTCTGTCCACCGATAACACCCGTTCCAGCTCGGTCAAGCTCGTCTACTTTTGTGTCAGCAATGTGTCTCTGTGCACCGAATGACATACCAGCTTGAGTTGCACCCTTGTTGAAACCAGACTGGGCGCTACAGATACCATGAGAATCTGAGGACATGTCCGAGATAAACCTGTCAGAGATTTGTCTTGAACCTCCGAAAGACATGCCTGACTGATTGGCCTTCTGGTTTGTACCCGCTTGTAGACCAATGACGCCTTTACCATCTTCTGACATATCATCGACTCTGATATCTGAAATGTGTCTTGTACCTCCCATACTCATTCCAGCTTGGGTAGCACCTTTGTTAAAACCAGCTTGACCACCAATGATTCCTTGGCCAGATCTGTCAAAGTCATCCGCTCTTATGTCAGCAATGTGTCTAGAGGCACCGATTCTCATACCAGCTTGGGAGGCGTGCTTGTTTGTACCAGCTTGTAGACCAATAATGGTTTTCCCAGCATTGATTTGATCGTCAGTGAAAACCCTGATATTCTTTGTTGTGGGTTTGGATCCTACGGTTGGGCCTTGGAATTGATGCCTTTGAGCCTGCAATACAAGAACAAATGCGTTATGTTTCGCTGCTGCTGCCCTTTGATTCTCTACATTTACTATTTTATCTAGATATACATTTTATAGATAAATACTGTTTTCATTATTCTAGTAAATGTTCTATGCACTAAGAAGTGTTTGGCTACTTGTTTTCGGATACTTTGGCTAACCTACCGCTTAGAAAAGATCAATGTCACATGTCCTAGATGACTTTGAAGAATAAAGAAGTGTCAGCTTACCTTAACACAGACTAAACATTCAACATCTCGTGTAAAGCAACAGCGTATCAAACTAAAATCCCTTTGGCAGCATTTTAACGAAACATTAAAACAAATCAAAACTGACAAGCACATATATTTATTTTGCTTCAGCAGACACTGGCAATATTGACACACGTAAACATTATGGTTAGAGACGGTTAATTTGGTACTTATGTAACTTTGTAAAGTCATTTTGGTCCTTGTGAATAATACTCATACAGCTTAAAGCTTAAACAGTTTAAGTGTTCATTATCACACTGTTTTGTTATTCATATTCAGGATACTCTTCTTCCTCGTCATTCAAACACTCCATCTCGTCACATAGCTCAGTAATTTTAATGTCAGAAATATGACGTTGCGCACCAAAAGACGTCATTCCACTTTGTGACGCAAACTTGTTTGTACCGGATTGCAGACCCAGCGTCGCCATTCCTTCTATACTGACGTCATCTGCTTTAATATCAGCCACGTGACGAACTGATCCAAACGACATTCCCTTTTGTGACGCGAATTGGTTTGTTCCACTTTGTAAAGCAATGATTGATTTACCGTCTTCGGACATTTCTTCTGATTTGATATCCGAAATATGCCTGACAGCACCAAAGCCTCTTGAACCCGCTTGCGATGCATACTTATTTGTTGCAGTCTGTTGGGTCAGAATAGAGTTGCTGTCTGGATTAATATCATCGCAGCGTATATCAGAAATATGTCGAACGGCCCCAAAACTCATTCCCTTCTGACTAGCAAATTTGTTAGTTCCTGATTGAAGGCCTATCATGGTTTGTCCAGCACGGAGTTGGGACCGAGTAAAGAGGCGTTTCGCTTTCCTTGGGGCTGGTTTAGGGCCACAATCAGGGCCTTGAAACTTATACCTTTGAGCCTGTAAGGAATGAGGGGCGACAACGTTGTACTTATTTTCCTCCATTAAAGTTTATCTCATATCGTTTAAAAGTAGGCTTTTTAATCGAAGGATGCGAGCAAATCTCTACAATTTAGTATAAGTTTCTGCTATTCATAGTTAATACTTGATTTAGTAGAGTTAATTCCTATAGTACTAATTTGTATATACATTTTCTTACGAGAACAAGTTCTAATTTGTCTCTTTTAACAGTGTTTAATGTAATGTTTTATGAAAATCTAAAATAGGTTACCATGCTTTTTGTATCATTCCAGTTTGTTAGAGAATATATGTAGCTACTAGTAAAGAGTACATACTTTATGAATGTGTGCAGTATACAGCTTGCTTGTTGGATACTGATATATGTGTTTTCTCTCATTGCTTTCTAAGTTTGGGTCGACTACAGAGTTCTAGCGATACTATCTACGTCTACTATGTTTCAAATTGCAACAAATACACGGTTGACTTTGTCATCACTTCTACCAATACCAGAGAAAAACGGACTTCTATCATTATTTCATTGGGTATGGATATTTAATTTGCATACAAGTAATAATCTTTGACAAAACATGGAAATGCTTTAAAGCCCATTTAGAGCATGACTATATCTACATAATCAACGAGTGTCTTAACGTTCATTGTTCGCACTTACTTTAGGCAGCCTATTGAACTTTCGAAATAAAATGTTCCAATCAAGGCACAAGTCCTTCATGTTCACTTTTATAAAACTCTTGAAACTGTCTTTGTGTTGTCCTGCATACTGATAAAAAATGGTATTTCATTTTAAATGTTTCAAACCTTAATCACTAACTCCCAATTAGCAAATATATCAATCTCTTAATTGTCTCTTGTCTTTTGTAAGTGAATCATTAATTTAGAGTCAGTTTTTGCCTTATTGTTGTTGTTGTTGGGCTTCTTCTTCGGCTTGAAGGAGCATGTACTCTTCGTAGCCCTCTTCCCCTGGTTGGGGTTCAAGTTCGTCTGCTAGTTCTGTCACTTTAATGTCAGCCACATGACGAGCGGCCCCGAATCCTCTCATCCCGCTTTGACTGGCCCCTTTGTTCCAACCGCTCTGGAGGTTAATGTATCCAGCCGCCTCTTGGGACATGTCATCTGCTCGAATGTCAGCAACGTGGCGGACAGAACCAAACGACATGCCTTTTTGAGAAGCGTACTTGTTAGAACCCATCTGAAGACCAACGTCACCTGAACTCTCTTGTAGAGCATCATCGGCTCGGATATCAGCACAATGTCGGACTGACCCAAACGACATTCCTTTCTGGGAGGCAAATTGATTGGTTCCTGCTTGCATACTCATGTCACCTTGACTTTCAGCGACCATATCATCTGATTTGATGTCAGATATGTGTCTGATAGCGCCAAAGCTCATACCTTTCTGGCTTGCAAATTTATTCGTTCCACTTTGAAGGCCAATCTCTGCCTGACCTTCTTGATTCATGTCATCTGCTCTGATGTCAGCACAATGGCGTACCGCGCCAAATGTCATACCTTTCTGTGAGGCGTATTTATTTGTTCCGCTTTGAGAGGAAAGTATAGTATGGGACTCGCGAAGTTGTTCACGTGTGAATTTGGGCTTGGCCTTTCTTGGTTTAGGTATTGTACCACAAGTCGGACCATTGAATTTCCACCTTTGAGCCTGCAATGAGCCCGAATGGCAACCTATCAGAATTTGTTCTACCTTTTTGGGTTTTCCAAATTAAAAAAGAAGGTTTATCTTTTACCGAAAGATCAAACTAAGATTTAATTGATGTTCATGCCAAATACTAGATATAGATTACTCGAATGTTGTATTTTTAAAAAAAAATGTATTTACTGAAGTTGTTAAACTAGAATATCAAGTTTGATAAAGGGTGTTTTTGAAATACATGTTTATATCAAAATGCAAGCTACAGCGCTGTTTGTCTTTCTATGTTTGTTTCTACGTTCACAATTAAGTGCATTGAGTTAAAAAGAAAACACCAAAAAAGCCCAAGACATCCACTAAACTTCTACGCCGTTAAACAGAGTTTTCAGGATTAATAATGTAACACGAGACTGTAAGAGAACGAGTGATGAGACAACGAAATAGGTGCAATGCCAAGACTCCTGTGACAAGGTTCTGCCTGATAATATTTGAGCGGTGAACGTGTATTACACTATTGAATGATACCAAGCAAGCGTTAAATACCAAGTGCCTTATTGGATAAGTGCTTAGATATTGGGCGAGGTTACGCAAGATACAAGTTTAAGGTATATAATAAAACAAAGTACGTCTACACTGCCAAAGAAGACTTATTCTAAGAGCATTTGTCACACACATACATACCTTCATTCCAACGACAGTCCGGCACTGTGTTGAAGTGTCGGATATAAGGTTCCAGCGAGTGGCTCATAATCCGTTTTGAAAAAAACTTTTGATCTTAAAATTCCAACCAAAGGATCACGTTTCGTTGTGCACGTTTATTATTCCGAGAGAGATAGAGAGAGTCATCTTTTGCATTATGTGTTTAAATTGTTTGTCTCTTTAAGTATATCCGCACAGACGTGAATCGTGCTTTTCCGTTTTCTGTTTTATCACTCGTAATCACATTGGTGAATATGTTCGGTCTGTTTTGAACTGATCTACTGTACATTTTATAGAAAACACTGTTTACTTCGGCGGCCCAAAAACACAATCACATTATATTCAAGACACCATCTAATTATAGAACTCACGTGACCAACAGTAACTTGTGGGAATTATGGTCACGTGGTCGATAAAATGCGCATAGCCAAACACTTCTTGTAACACCAGCTAGTTACAGAAAATTATAAATAAAAACGAACAGTCAATAAAACCAAAACACAGACAGTTCACGATCAAACTTCACTATAGACACATATAAGAACAAAGCGTTTGTTAAAAAAGAAAATGAAGTTTGCATTTTCGTTAAAACAAGCAAAAGTGCTGAGTAATCACTTTGAAGAAAACTCTAGTGTACATACAACTGATTCAAACATTAAGTGAATACTTGTAATTTATATATAACATTGATCAAAAGTATCAACAATGCAAAGACGTGTAGTTTTGTGTATATGTGTATATATACCAGTAAGTTATATTAAATATGTAACTAAGCATAAGAAGGAGGTAAGAAAATGAGACGTAAAACCTCGAGCTAAATAACTACACGTTTACTAAGAATACTGAAAAGCGGTCTATATGTTTTGTTGCATGTTGAGGCAAACGAGATTATAATGTGAAGAAACATGTTTTTGATTTCTTTACCATAGTGATATATTAAGTAAATGTTGTATGTTACACGAGTGTTTTCTAGTCTATGTGATGAGCATGCATATACACGTATACAACATTGTCTGGATAAATGGTTTGGTTATAGAATGTTCGATGAAAGGATTTCCTAATTTCAGGCAGTAATTATTTCATTACGATTAAAACAGCTTCATATCTCTGAAAGTCTGTGTGTCAAACTTTAACATACATTGATACCTGATAAGTCCCCCATTATAAGTATGCGCTTTGCCTTTATATTGCACTGGAAACTTTCCTTAACAGACAGTCAGTCATATTTAAACAGATAATGTTGTATATGTCCCTGTACCAATTAAACATTGACGTACGTATACACGATTACATTACGTTATACATGTACAATATACATTACAACGACACCATATGGCAACTTTTAGCTAAAAAAGTAACTGTTTGTCAATACTAAAAACTACCAACAGATCGTGAAAGGTTTGTTTCTGAATAGGAAAAATAACGTCTTGTTTTATCAAAGCAATAAACATGATATCAACACTAATCGAACGTTGCCATATGTTGACGTTAACTAGCTGAAAACTGAATGCTTCTTTCTTAACAAAGGTGTATGTTTATGCCAAACATGTTTGGAATTAATGATAAAAGCTGGTGAAGCAAAACGAAGCATTCAATTTTCCGGACACATAGTCACATGCCACATTGATCCCGTGTTAACAGCCAGAGCATGCCAATTTTGTGAGATATGGGAGCTTGTTTTCGGACTGCCAAATACACCTTTAGAAAAAATTTCATTAGACAATGGTCATATGAAGAGTCATTGAAGGGTTGCTAAGTTTGACACTGCGATCTTTTGTTATATTTTTTTCTAGATAAAAGCCAGAAGCGTTCAATAAGAATACCATCATGCCGCCATTGTTTGCGAGCACATGTTAGTAGGTCACGTGACATCAATAATGAGTCACGCGACATGTATAATACATGCCTGGATGCAAAGCTTTGTTCTATGACCTAAACTTGACCTATATGACGTACCTCTGAGCCGACTTGGAGGATGGTGGAGATGACCATGTTAATATTCCTGCCATCGAACAAGTCACTGCAGGCGAACAGACCTGGCTGGGGGACTCCGTAAGCAGCCGCTGCTTTCAAGAAGATTTCAATATTCTCCATCTGTCAAAACACGCAAGAAATAATAGTAAATTGTAACTTATTGAGTATTTGTATCTCAAATGGTTTGAATATTTCTGCTGTTTTATGTTACGACAAAGCGTTGGTAGATTTATCATTTAAACAAATATACATTACTTACAAAGCATTAACCAATATTCGGTTGGAATTACTTTTAATGTTCTCTAGTATGTGGACCTTAAGAAAAATATGGTAATTATAAACGTGTTGTAATGGGTAACTATAAACATGTAAGATGTGTACCTGGACTGCGGATTTGTCACTTGTGCGGAATCTAAGTGGGATGTTTCTCGTGGCCGGGGGCATCTGATCTGGTGGTGTGCCTTCATAGACTTTCTTTATCAATCTGAAATACATGAGGTATAGATATATTTATCATGTGTAAACTATGGTATTAAAAGGTGCCAGACCATCACGTTAAAAGAGTATGATTTATAAGTCTGAAAATATATTATGATATAACGACAACTCTTTCCAGTTATATATCATAGACAACGTTACTGTTTGATATAAGTCTATAAATCTAAATCAGAACTCCGCAAACTGTTTTTAACTATTATATCAGTAGGTAATTACTCAGCGTTCAATTATATTCCAAGTTACCCGAGGATATTATAATTCAATGTGAACTATTGTTAAGTGTAAGTTATCTTTCTTACTTTCCAAGAATAACGCCATCCTTTAGTCTTTTGTCAAGTTCGAACTCATTGATGACTTCGCCAGTGAGTTGTTGGATCCATGTTCGTACCTCGGCCTCAGCCTTGGGATCGTTTTTTCCGGCAACCTAGTAGGGAAACAGGTCTACATTTACAAACATCCATTATACCAAACATATCAAGTCAATTTAAAAATCAAAGTCACAAACTCAATACAATTAAAGTCAGCTTCAACCCCATTTCATTTAAGTATACAACATCTAAAAGTCAAAACTAAAACAACAGTAATTTCCTATACGAGCTTTCAGACGCATAGCCTAGCAATACTATGGTATACTTGTTTACTGATTATTCAAATAAATTTCAAAGTATTCATATTTAAACTGATATTTAAATTAATTTTCCATTCAACTGTATAAACTACATCCGCCCGCCATTTTGTTTGTTAACTTCCGATTCACAGAGGTCATATACTAATATGTACACATTTTTCTTGGACGTTGAACCTAACATGTGTTTTCTATGTCGGAAAAAAAATCTCACTATAAATGTTATGCGCATGCGTCATGTAGGGTTAAAGTTCTAGTCTGTTTATATTATGTGTTCGTTCTTTATTAATAAAGTTATAAGACATGGCATAATTTTAGGATATTTTGCTTTACACAGACGAACCAGTATGTACCATTGAAAACTGGCGACATAGAGACAAACACATTGCGAATTCATGCAAACGTCTCAGATTTATAGTAACATTGCATACAAGCCGAATAGTGTGCTACATTTGTCACACAAAATCAAGATCGAGTAGTTTTCTTGGATAATTCAATATGTGATACCGTTTGAGTATGTCGGTAAATAAAACAAAGCTGTAAAGCAAAATAGAATAAAGCAATACATATCTCAGCCATCGATTGTTATTTGTTTTGCGTACCGTTTGAATGTCTTTAACTACTACTTGTTATATTATTTTGCTATCGGCCATACTAGAAGTGCCTCATCTTTCCCCGTAAAAGTCTTAGAGCGATACAGACGATTTGATAAGGTAACCACAAACACTCTAGGCAGAATAAAGTGTATTCAATAAGTTGTTATGTTATGATAAATAACAAACTTAAAATACTAAGCACAAACGATAACAAGCTAACACTAACCATGATATGTCTGTGTTGTAATCCTTTGTCTATATATCTTCCCAACAATTAAACCGACACCTCAAACGTTAACAGATAATAGTTATCTAATGAATACGGTTTTCCCTTTATATCCTATTGCGCCAGTCCCTGTCTGCCGTTCAGTTACTATACGCTATCCCAACCAGAATTTTCCTGAACAACACCTATCCTGAAGTACCTAACTTATTTATTTTCTGTTCATGACAGGTTGCTTATGATTCAGAGCTCAAACTTCTTGGCAGCTGATCAGAATATCCTGCTCACATACTTTTGCTTTGTGCGGCAGCTATTTCGGATTCCAAGCCTTCAAGAGAAATCTCTACCAGGTAGAAACAAAATTCATTAACAAGTACTAGTGAGAACCGGTTCTAAAATAAACCTATCTTGATATCCCATACCCAATACGCCCTTGCTAATACACAGATCGTAATCATCAGACAGATAAGGACCATGAAGAGATGTTATGCCTCAATCTCAACAAGCGGTCTATAGCTGGGGGAAACACGAGGTAGTATTGAGGGAAAAGGACATTAAACTGTATATACCATGTGTTTATAATATATCATAGGACTAAGCAAAGGCATCATATTAATTATGTGAGAGTCTATAAAAAATGGTTTGTTTGTTTAATTTCTTTATTTACTTATTGGTTACTAAGTACATGGTAGGATTCATGTACTGTTGTGTAACAAACTATGTGCCATTACTCTCTTACTATTCACTTGTCTTTGGTCAATAAACAGTCTTTCTTATTTATGTTAATGCATGATAGTGGAATGCTGCATATAATTAACTCAAATGCGCCGTCAGTGTATTGCCAAAACGTTCACCTAAAGCGCCCCGTCAGCATGAAATCACCTATGTCTGAATACACTGATCTATAAATACACTACACAGGTATCGCGTTTCGCGGAGGAATACTTCAGAAGAGCAATAACTTGATGACGTCATTGGTATGCGAAGTGATGCAGGCACAATGTAGCGTCTCGCTGAGATTTATCTGAATGTTTGGCTGTTATCTAAATTGTGTATCTAAATAAATCCTAAGGCAAGCGAAGAATATCTCTTGAGAAAAAAAGATAAGATAAAAGCAGGCAACAAAATAGTCCCTATGTTTTAAAGGCTCTAATCAATGAATGCCTGAGAATCCCCGGTCGCCGTTTGAGTAAATTATCAGATAAATACATATACACAAAACTATATGCTCTTAGTCTTAAGTAAGTTTAGTTGTACGAGAATGCAAGCACAATATCGCTTAACTATAACAAATGTTTCATTAAGTATAATGTAAGCGGACGCGGTATATTTATCAAAAGCATTAACTTCAAACAAACAATGAACATGTAAAGGTTAAATAAGAGAACAACGATAAGAATCAAATCCAAAAACAAAAACAAAGTTTAAAAGCAAAAAATGAAAAATAATTACCATATTTGTTTATTGCTGTATGTTTCTAAACTCCAAGATGGCGAAAGTGGAAGACGTTCTAGAATCCGGAAGTCAAAGTGTGAGCATGCGCAATGAAGGCGAACGAGGAATGATATACGATATGTTCAGGTTGAGACCAAATACACGACTGATTTCCACAGCTGTATCCCCGAGGCTTTAAATCCACAAGTCCTCAACAATAATTATTAATTGCGTAAACAACACTCAGCGAAGTATTACAACAACTATTCGGCTTAAACAAGAAAACTTTCTATTGGAATGTAAACTATTTGTAATGACTCATCGTTGTTTATCGGAATTTAGTCTGCAAGGCTTATCAGTAAACGGCTTGCTGTATCACAACTTAGGTATGTAACACAAACAACCCCGCTCAAAGAATGTCTGCAAATCATAAACCATGTCTGGAATAAACCCAAACCAGAGAAGGCCAAATTAAATCTAAGAAATAAAATTTTAAAATTCAGAAAAAATTTGAAGTAAGTTAATTAGATAAGTCAGTATATATTCATGATTTGATTTGAGGTACCTAAGGGGAAACAACGGGCACGTCCAAGTATTGTAACAACTATTACTATATGACCTCTGATATCTGCATAAAGTCAACACAATGTGTCATATGCATAACAGTACCAAATCAGCAAGTTCTCGCATTATCAAATATAAGTTATTATAATAGTTTACCTAAGTTCCTTTATAAACTTACGTTTGCGTGAAAAAAGTTTATAAACTCTTACTTCACATCTAATAAAATGAATAAACTTACCTTCGATGGTCGGTCCATTATTCCAAAAAAACACTTTCACTAATTGGTCCCGTTTCAAATAAAAGTTAAGTTTCTTTTATATTTAAGTGTAAACTTATAAATATTCAAAGTCAAGTATATTTGATTCGATGCCAAGTCCTTCCTCTGCAGCGTTGGTAAAAAATCAAAGCTGCAAACCCAAAAGAGATTCGGCAATATTGGAATGTATATACAAGCTATACATAGATGTGGGGTACCGAGTAGGGAACAATTCAAGGATGGTTTCTTATATCGTGTTACTATAGGGCAGATGCTTCTACCATATATAGAGCGCACCGTCATCCAGTAAGATGGCGCTGCTCACAGGTTGCCTGGCAACCCATACAGACGTACGAGTGCGAGATATGGAACACGTGTTGTGGTTCCAGGTAAATGTACATGTAGTAGTGAAAGGTGTAGAATGCAAATAAGATCATTTCCAATACACAAAATGGCTTCCAAGTCAAGCATAATGAGTGTAAATTACGGCACGTTTCTCGAGTTTATATGCAATGTTACTACAATTGCAAGATTTTCATGCGCATGTTATAATAAATTATTACAGATAGAGAAGAGATAAATACATTTATGACTAGTATAAGCAATATCAATGTTAACAACTGGGAGAAATACGATCAAATTTGTTGCGTCAGCAAAAAAGTGCAGCATGAACAAATTCTAGCTATGGGGTACCCTTTGGGTGATTAGATATTTTTTGGTATGTTCTTGAAAAACCAAACTAGTTCTGCTGAAACAAGCTATGTGATGCCTTTTTAAAAATAACTTCTGTAAATTACAGATTTCTTTCGTCTAAAGCATGCATCCGAAAGATATAAACCAAAAACTATAATGAATCTGCTGAAACACATAAACAACAGTTTCGAAAGCAAAAAAAACCCAAAACGAATCCCAGAATGTTTCTGCAAAGCAAAATTCCGTGGAAACAAACATATCATTCTTCCCTTTCTCAGTAACAATTTTTCATCGTTTGAATGTTGGAAGAAAAAAATAGAAGCAATTGCTCCAAATGAGAAAAAGTAAAATAGATATAGTTTGCTAGTTATATTTGTGTACTGCGGAGCGTAATGTGCTACATTGTCAAACTTAATCAAGTCGGTTCCAAAAAGGTTTGATTTTGATTATCGGTTATAGAAAAGTCTGTATATACCTATGCTTTTCTGCATCTAAACGTGTAATAATAATCATATACATAGCTCTACAAGTAAAAATGTCATCCATAGATTTGCTAAACACCTATTATACACAATCAGCATATGATGCAAAAAGACACGTTAAAATGAGACCATGCATAAATGAAACATATCAAGATAAATGTGTTATAAATCTATAAGAAAGTTGCAAGTTATCAAAAGACAGTTTTACTAAAACGTTTACTTTTACTTAAGTTACAAGTTGAAATATGAACACAAGTTAACATGAACAGTTCTCTATAGAAATTTACCAAGTAAATATGAACGAAAAGTATGGTATTTAGATATAAGATGAGAATATTACTTTGATATGATAATATTAGTAAGTGTTTGTAAAAGTGTTTAAGCGTACCTTGCTCATATTATATCCAAACCGCGCTCACACAAAATGTCCTCTCCGATAAGCCAGATAACGTACGCAAGATACGATACACAGCAACTGACTTTTTATACTCGCACACGTATCCCCATATACCTGTATAGAGACGTTCGGAATACCCGGCTTTTATCGATAACAAGGCTAGGTGCGCGGTAGCCGAATTTACGCAAGACACCGAAACACCTATTGTATAGATGCGTGTTATAGATAATGAGTATAATAAACGGTTCCTTATTAACGTTCGGGTGCTATCAATTACGGGGTAAAAGGGCTAAACGGGCTCCCTGCTGATGGACATGGGCTCTAGGTACTCAGGGTCCGTCTGGAGAGGGTCAAAATCTATCGATTAATTAAGGGGCAATTAGATCGTAGTGTGCGATTGATTGGAATCATGTACCCAAGGCCTGTTCAGCCGTTCGACCTAGATTCAACATGTATATACTCAGATGTGTGTATTTGTGTTTTGTATGTTATACTCATTGGAACCATATTACAGCTATGTCTACTAGCCTGCTACTGTACATACATAGGAAGTAATCAGAGCGTTTGGAGTATACACAGCTAGTTGTCGTTTAATGTAGTTAAATATGTCAGCGACTTGGACATTGAAAAAACACTTTGCAATATGTGAAACAATCAAATGGTCGTATGCGAGTGTTCGAATTCTTAAATATAGACAGGAGTTTCTATTTTATTTATTTCGTTTTTTCTCTTTAAAATTTATTCTGAAAAAAGGATTGTTTCATCATTTACCATCAATATTAGGCATTTGAAATAAAAAATTGATTTGCAAAAATATTGAGTACATTAATGACTACAGCCTTAATGTTTACAGGTTGTGTTCACGTTTTACTATTCTGTGTGTATGTTTGTATTTTTATTGTTGAACAAAGATGGGAAAAATACACTGTAAACTCATATTGTTGTTGTGTTTGCTGTTGTTGTTGTTGTTGTTGGATACAAGAGAACGGCGAGTGACACGTTGACACTGTAACCAAGTTTAAGAGTCGATATAAAAGTAATTCAGTTTCTTTGTTATGATTGTTTGAGTATTGTCGACGTTGATGGGTGTTTCCAAGCGCAGTGTATTTAAAAGTTGAAAAATTAATTCAAATAATTGGTGATAATTCAAAACATATAAACATACCAACTTTTATTGAACACCTCAGATAGGTATACTTTTGCGTTCAATATCAGCTTTTATTTAGACATCGCTTGATATAGAATGAGCGATACTTAATCATTTCTTTCACATAAGCATTCTACTTTTATACGTTTTTAGAGATTAAGCACTATTATAAACACAATCTAATTATATCGTATATGTATACTTTGAAAAAAAACCACCCATTAATTGTTTGTTTGCGCAAAAAATATCTAACATGGGTATTAAAATCAAAACCAAAACGTCGCTTAGGTGTTAAAGGTCAAATTAACACTTATTAGTTTATTTAAAGTTCAACAAGGTTTCTGTGCTGTTAAATGGTGAATGTATCTCTTCAGGTATATGTCTCCAAACGGATTGTTTTTGAAATGCCAATAGATTCAACGTTTGACCACCGACTCAGACAGTTCACATACCATACGTCTACCCTGCATCTAGTCGTTAGAACTAAATGTATCAAACATGTTCCTAATACATATGTTCACCTTAGAACATCAATAACGGCGTTTTGATTCGTATTAGCATGTACACGTATAGTACTGACATGTTAACATTTAAATGACGCATCATTCCAACAAATAAACAACATTGAAATACATCGAAATGGAAACCATTGGCTATATTACATATCATCTACATCATTTTACACAATCGTACTAAAACCAAAAGCGTTGACCTAATCAGTTCTTAAAATGAGTGCTTGTTTGTCGAAGGCAGTCGTGACAGTGGTGAGTATCTTTGTCGAAAACGTATACATACAAAAGAAAGAAAAAACAAGTATACAAATTAAGTATCGGAGTTAATTTAAGCATGTCAATACTTATATTAGACTAAACTATCTGTATGTGTATATTTGTGTTTTCGAGTTATAATAGACTCACAAGGACAATTGTCACATATTTGACCGGAAGTATGGACAGACAATATGTGCAATCACAAAGTACAACTATTCTATATTTTAATATAAAGTTTGTAATTTCCGCATTTGTTTGATTTCTTTGGTTTACCTTAGCACTGACTTAATTAATGACTTATAAACAATGGCACTGAAACAAAGTAGAAACAATTGAAGTGGAAACTCGTGGAAAAGCATCCCTTGGCAATGGTAGCAGTGACATATGGACTAGTTATTAACGATATTTGTTTGGCAAAATGGTTTAGGTATAAAGAGTTTTCCAGGAAAAGTTTCATCCCGGGCAAAGTCTTAGCATACACAACATTGTTCAAGTAGTTCGGTAGTTTAACTTTAAAAAATAAGTATAACATATCAAATGCATGTGCTATATACAGGTGATTACATTTCAATGAAATCTGCTAACAATAAAGTGGAGAGTCTTTTTAATTACCGACAATTTAATGATGTATGATCTTTCTGTGTCACTTATATAACAAAAAACCCAAACCAAATATTCTTTCTGATAAGGGGCCACACTGACAGCATGACTGACGTATTTATTCAAACATATAGAGTAGCCCCTTTTGACGCACTTTATATCGTTGTTCCACCTGTCTGTAAGAATCTTAAATGGAAATATTAACTTTTGGGAGACTTACTACACGTGTAAAAGAGAAGGGCACGTATAAAAGAAAATTAAATTCCAATCGTGAGTTCATTGCATTCTAGGTGGTATTTCCAACAAAGATTCCACATAGACTATATGCTTGCCCTTGGTTTTCCCTAATGAAGTATTAGTCTTGAGACATGTGAGACTGTTTCTTGACATTGTTTAAAGGTCAACGAACAATGTTAACTAACCTAATACTTACATAACTTTGATTTACGATTGATGTCTCAAATATAACAGTTTGGATGTCAGTCACGCTAACGAGGCACCATTATGCTTCGGTTGAAGCTGATGTATGTGAAATATTAAATGAACCTTTTAAAGCAAACATGGACCAGATCATTTGAAAAAAGAACAATCAGTCATACGGTTGAACACGACTAATCGTCAATATAGTCATCGCTGTTTACGTCATTGTGTTCTTATGGCTTCTTTAAAGGTTTTGGTAACATACAACATAAACAGAAATAAAACTTCCCGGATAGCAGTTCAGTGCTGTGTTTTAAAAAAGGCTTGCTGGTACTTACCAATGCGTCGGCCGATCATGACCTACCTGGGGAACAAGCTTACCTGGAAAACTCTTTAGCAGAAATCAAATTCTCAGACTTTGGAAGCATATGCCACCATGCCACTTGCCTAAGAATGCGTTTTCCCTCCCTCTTACGTTTTTTTATACAATATTTGTTTTTCTTCGTCTCTTGTATCGGAAGATTTGTATGTTTTGCAAGGTTATAGAAGTTGAACAGGTATGGAGGAACAGGCAAATTTAGACGAGCGTTGGAATATTTTTTCTTTCTTTTCCTTGTCAAGCAATATAACTTTACTGATTGACTATATGTATGGTGAACAAGTACTTGAACTGGTGCTATACGTATAACTGTTAAAATCACACCACTCATACCCATGGGTCTTCTACGAGTCCCTTTATATATATATATATATATATATATATATATATATATATATATATATATATATATATATATATATATATATATA
>ENA-OREC01000025-OREC01000025.1-marine-metagenome-genome-assembly--contig:-NODE-25-length-34927-cov-7.835208_pt1 | contig 34927 bp, 31 predicted proteins | sample MGYA00248626_ERZ508543 | MGnify/ENA primary metagenome ERZ508543 (study PRJEB26211, sample SAMN05518279) | marine metagenome | isolation source: Puget Sound, Washington, USA | host: Bankia setacea | place...
ATTTCTTCATAGTTATTGTGCTAATGTTTTAAGCTATAATGAATGTAGGTTATTTCATCGTATTTTTTATTGAGAGTCTCTATTATGGGACAAGCATATATACTGATATTATGATACATCTTGTAGATATATGTAATTAATAGGGTTATATATGGATATCCATTTTAAAAGTATAATAACTATAAATAAATTATATCCTCTCCAGTTGTATCGACTTTTATAGCAGAGTACATTCTTATAACACTAGTTAATCAGTATTATACACCTTTTGTGATGAATGATGGAGCAATCAGTATAACTAACAGTACTGGTAGGAAAAATAGAAGGAGAGGTAACAACATCTTAGAAGACATAGACATAGCAGCTTCTTCCAAAGTGTTTATATATACCTGACGACTTTCTGTCGACATAACGCGAAGAGCTTCTCCAAGAGAAGTACCGTATCTTTCAGACTGAATGATTGCTGTTGCCATTGCTTTTGTTTGGGGGGTATTGGTTCTTGTTGCAAAATTTTTATATGCGGTAGGTCTGTCACCAAGAATAGATAACTCTGCCATTAATATAGATAGCTCAACATTAATTTCATGATGAGCGTCATCGTGACCTCCTAACTCTGTGGTTTCTGTTACTACTCGATTCATAGCTTGTTCTATACCCATTCCGGATTCAACACATATAGTAACAAGCCCCAGAATTTCTGGGAGCACAGATATTATTTGTTGTTGCCTCTTAAAGATTTTAGAACGTATGACATAGTCAGGAACATAGTAACCTATAGCGGCAGCGAGTAAAATAAACCATACATATTTGATTATACTGTCTCCAGGCTGGTATAGCCATAAGACTGATACTATAAAACTTATACCTATAGCAAGGAATGGCATGATTGTTTTTATGAATATAAATATGATAATTTCGTGTTTTCTACGGTATCCTGCTCTATGTAATATCATTTTTGTTGATGTATCTTCTAGGGCATAATTCATACGTAATTTATCAATTGCTTTTTGCATGAAGTTAATAGACTTATTCTTTACTTCTGATTTTTGTATATTTACAGGAGAAATCTTATTTATAATATGATGGTTTGTTTTATTATTCCGCAGTACCTTGATGTGTGAGATACGCGATTTTACTTTCATATTCCTTATGTATACGATTGCTTCTTTGTAAGACACTGTAATAATAGACACTATTATTAGCACAATAATAGTATTGTGGATGTCCATTAGTTGCATAATTTTTGGTATTGAAAGAGGCATAATATAATTTCTTTACATGTTGTTTTTAGCATACATTTTACGCATGACGATAAATCCTAATATCATCCATATAACACAGAAGGTCAGGATACTTTGGCCTTTCTCTGTTTGAAATAGAGGAAGAATATACTCTGGTTTAGCAAAATATATGATTATAGGGATAACAATAGGTAGAGTAATAGTCACAACAGTTGTTATTCTGGTTTCTGTGAGGAGTACTTTTGCTTTTGCCTGTATCCGATGTTTCTCTCTAACATCTAATGATAGATTGTATATATTCTCAGACAGATTTCCACCAGACTGTCTGTGTAGTACAAGAACTGTTTTTAAATATCCCACCTCTGATAGAGGTACTCGTTGATACATTTCATGCATAGCCTCTTCCAAACTATTTCCTAATGCTAGAGAATCGGACAGCATTGCAAATTCGTCTGATACAGGGGAAGGAGCCTCATTACGTATTATGCGGAAGCACTCTACTACATGTATTCCAGAGCGCACACCTCTTACCATGATGTCTAGTGATATCGGGAAATACCTAAGAAATTCTTTAATAATTTTTTGGCTTCTTGCACGTCTTATTGTATAGTAGACAACGAATGTAAAGGCTAACGCAGATATAGATATTAGCATATTACCAAATACCACATATATATATAGTGAAAGTAAAGAGAAGGCAATGTAAAAGTATATCTTCTTATCAGCTTTCTTTTTCTTTCGCTTAATCTTATTCTCTATTGTGTTGGAGAGTTCTATTTGTGCAGAATCGAATCTGAATATACGTTCTATCATACTCTTTTGTATATGTGACTTTGGGTCTTTCTTATGGGTAGATGCGATAAGGGAATTTTTTCTTTGGTTAGCTCTCTTACTTGTTTCAGAGTCATGCAATATGATCAATGCAGAACATACTAACAAGAATCCTATTATATAGTAGGCAAAGTTCTCAATATATAAAGCTATAAAGTATACAGTATTATTCATTGTTAATCTCAAAAGATGTCATAGTATTAAATAGTTCTGATGTTATATCAAACATATTTGCTTTATCGGTAAATTTGGGATAAGACACGCCCGACCCAAGATATTTCACATCAAATTCCCCAGACTTATTCTTTCCTAGCATTTTCATATTTACTAGATCTTGAGTCAGTATTACATTTTCCTCCATTCCTGTTATTTCTGTTACATGAGTGATTCTTCTAATTCCATCAGGAAAACGTTTCATATGTATGATAACATCAATAGCTGTTGACAGCATTTCTCTAGCTGTGCGTACAGGTATGTTTATTCCTGAACTGAGCAGCATACCTTCCAACCTCAATAGTGTTTCTCGTGGATTGTTAGAGTGAACAGTACCCATAGATCCATCATGTCCAGTATTCATGGCTTGCAGAAGGTCAAATGCTTCATCTCCCCGAACCTCTCCAACGATAATTCGTTCAGGGCGCATACGTAGGCAGTTTTTAACTAAATCTTTCATAGTAACCTCACCTTTCCCTTCGGTATTGATGGGTCTTGTTTCTAAGCGAATCACATGAGGTTGTTGTAGTTGTAGCTCTGCAGAGTCCTCGCAGGTAATAATTCGTTCATCTGTATTAATAGCGGCAGATATGCAGTTAAGGAGTGTTGTCTTTCCAGAGCTGGTTCCGCCACTAACAATCACGTTACAACGAGATCGTCCTATAATTCTTAAGAGTGAAGCAATGTTCTTAGTCATAGACTTATATTTTACAAGATCATCCATGGTCAGGCTTTCACGCTTAAATTTTCTAATTGTGAGATTGATGCCATCTAGAGCTAGAGGAGGGATTACCACGTTTATACGAGAACCATCAGATAAACGTGCATCGCAGATGGGACTCGATTCATCAACACGACGCCCTACTTTAGAAACCATACGCTGACAGATTTCAAGAAGGTGCTTTTCGTTACGGAATTTGATATTTGATTTTTTGATCTTTCCTCTGACTTCTATATAACAGCTATTGACACCATTAATCATTATATCGGATATATCATCATCCTCTAGTAAGGATTCAAGAGGGCCGTACCCCAGAATGTCATTACATATTTCGTGAACCAAGGATTTTTGTTCTGTTGCGCTGAGAACAGCATTATGCATAGATATAATCCCATCTACAACATCTATTATTTCACGTTCTGCAACTGAACGTTCCATAGACATCAGCTGTGATATGTCTACAGCCTGTATAAGGGCTGAAAAAACCTCCTTCTTTATATCATTGCTATTACTAGAGTCATTTATATCTTCCTTAGATATATTGGGAGATGGTTTCTTAAATTGTTCAATAGGATTATTTTTTCCTGGATTTATATTGCTATCATTGTCATCTATATTATCTCCCATATCATTTGGAATTCTTGCAAGTATGGAGCTAATATCTTTTGTTTCTACATGATTAGAAACATTTTTTTGTGATCGTTTCCCAAAAGCCATATTATTATCCGTTACACTTGTACAATAATCATACATTCTGAATATATGATTCACTTTCTAATAAGAGATAGTAGTTTAGTAATAAAATTTGTTGATGAAGCTGATTTATTAGGTTGATTGTTCTTGGCATCACTATCAGTATGTATTGTTTTACTGTTGATCTTGTAAAAAAGTTGTATGAATTCCTTTAATAAATGAATAATTTCATGATTGCTATTGATCTCCTCCAGTAGATAACCGTTATTGACAGCTTTCCCAAACAAATCACTATCAAAGGGAATTACAAGATCAACGCTGGTTTCAAGAATTTCTGTAAAGTCTCGAACTGCTATTTCTGGCCTTCCTACTAAACCTACTTGGTTTATTATAATCTTAGGTTTCGTATCATTTAATCTGTGGCTATTAAGATAATCAAAGGTAGTTTTTATATTTCTAAGGCTAGCGATGTCAGGTGTGCCCACAAGGACAATATCGTCGGACGCAAGTAAAGGAACACGTGATATACTTTGCCAACTATGAGGCACGTCAAGAATGCATACTTCACATGATTTCTTAAGGGTATCAATTAGTCCGAATATACAATCTGGAGATGTATCTATATCATCATAGAAAACACAGGGAGAAGCCAGAAGTTTGAAATATTCAGAAAATTCATAAAATAATTTACGTATTTTTACATCATCTAATTTTGCCACATCTGTTAATGCGTCGTAAATGCTACGTTGGGCTTCTAGGTTAAGGTTTAATGATGCAGTCCCAAATTCTATGTCACAGTCAACCAGCACTGTTTCTCTTGTTGTATATTGGGATAGCATTTTAGCGAAATTATGGGATAAAACACTGGATCCTGATCCTCCCTTTACACTGAAGAAGCTTATAGTACGAGCAAGAGGGACATCATTATTATCAGCATATATGTTACATATGCGGTCAATAACCTTACTAGGAGATAGCGGAAAGGTTATATACTCCGAGATTCCCTTATGTAAGAGCAGTCTATAAGTGTCTATATCGTTGTTAGATCCAGCAAGTACTACTTTAGTGCTTACTCCACATACAGCAGAGAATTTCTCAAGGTCGTGTAATAACTCCTCAAGGCTACCTGAATGCTCAAGAATTACTAAATGAGGCGTATGCATTGTCTCATATCGGGTTGTAGCCTTAATGATATTTCCCATACCAATAGACATTCTAGCTCTTGCCATACGTCGGTCTTTTGATGCAAGTTGTACTACCGATGCAAACTCAGAAGTAATACAAAATACTTCAATTGAGACTCTGGGCATTGTGATAACACCATGATCTGCAGAGGTATTCAGATCGCTTTGGTCATTGTTTGATTCAGAAAAAATATCCATCTTTTACCTGTATCACCTTTGCTCAATCAACAAATGTCAGTTCTTAGTATTTTGTACTTTTATTATAATAGTCTTCTGGATTAGCCAGCATATTTGCTATGTTTTTGGATGTGGCACATCCAAAGGTATTGAATGTAGCATCAGGAATGCACCCTATATCATCAAGAGTGATTTCATTATACCAGACTACGATTGTATCTTTTCCATTCCTTTGTTCTGGTTGATAGGAGCCAACAATAATATCATCTCTTCCGACACCGTGGTATGTCATGATATCTATAATTTCCTTTATTAATTCGCGTGATTCCAGATTGTCTGGCCATGCAATCCTGATTTCCCCAACACGTTGTTCTCCCAAGGAAGATATTGCGATTTCTTTTATATCAACCATTTGATAACTTGAAATTTCTTTGCGACCTACTTCTATTATTTTAGGTCTTAGGGCAAACTGTGCCTTTTTTATACTATGTACAGTATCTATATGCTCTATAGATACCAGATCACATGATATGAGCAGTATAGGCATGTGTAACAATAGAATTATCCTGAGTATCCCAGTGATCTGAGACTTGATCAAAAAACCAATGATTTTCTTGTATGTATTCATTCCTGATCCTACTGTAATAAAAATCCTGCAGGCATATATTGAAGATCACTACGATCGTTATCTTTCTGTACTTTACTGTGCGTAGGAAGATTCTCATACTCAGACGGAGAGTCATCCTCGAGAAATTTCTGGGCTTTATTGAAATATCCAGACGACCTAATAGAGTTCATAAGTTTGCCAGAAAAATAACTAGGTAGCTGAAAATTATTGGTTGGCATAGAGAACTTGTCAGGATTTGCAGCATTTGTAATATACGGGGTAGTTAGGATAATTAGCTCTTTTGATATCTCATCTACCTCCTTATGACGGAATAGGGAGCCAATTCCTGGTATATTCTGTATCACTGGTAGTCCCTGTTGTGTTCTGCTAGAGGTTATGCTCATTAATCCTGCAAGTACAATAGTTCCACCAGAAGGTACTTCTACGGTTGTGTTTGCAGCTCTGCGTGCAATCCCTTTTATAGTTGTATTGTTTGATGTTTCAGTAAATTCGTTGGAAAATTCACTAACTTCAGTATCAATATTCATTTTTATACGCCCTGAGTTTATAATAGTAGGGGTGAATTTCAGAGATATCCCGACATCATGATAGTTATATGATGTTTTCACATCTCCTGTATCCTCCACTATTATGCTACTTGCAACTGGGTAGTTTCCTCCTGCATGAAATGATGCTGTTTCTCCTGATAGAGCGGTAAGACTCGGTTCAGAGAGTATTCTCATAATGCTGTTACGTTCCAACGCTGTTAAGGAGAATTTTAGCTCGTCAAATGTAGAAAGAGGGGAGGAGGACCCATTTCCAAATAGTACTTCAATTATATTTGTTGCATTAGATAAAGTTGCTGACAAAGATTGATTTACATTACCTATAGAAGTATTACCTTTTGCCCCCCACTGCACACCAAGACTTTTTGTGGCACTGCGATTCACTTCAGCAATTTTCACTTTTATAGTTACCTGTTGTTCTTCTAGAATATTAAGACGATTTATTACTTCAAGAGGAGTGCTATTTAGAATAGTAACGTATTTTGTAACGAAATCTATAATTTCATCTGAGGATGATACACTTCGAACCGTACCAGATACAATCACTTTATCTCTAACTCCTTCAACTCTGACTTTCTTTTCTAAAAAATGTTTCTCGATCAGAACAGGTAATTCTTCCAGATTTTGTTTCACATGTACTTTCATGGACATAACCTGGTAACCTGATTCTTCGTATAAGAAGATATCAGTTGTTCCCATCTTCGAGCCTATAAGTACTATTTGTTGAGGAGTGCGTATAATTGTAGATACAATGTCTTCCTGAGAAAGGATTACCTCGCTAATATGTACAGGTAGGTCTATAGTCCGTGCTTCATTCAGGTAAATTGTTACAATATCGGTGATATGATCGTTTGCTTTATTTGTTAACGAGTGAGCATATTGTATATTATATAGATTTAGACATGTAATCAGTATAATCATCTGAAGAAGATAGCCTCCCCAATGTATTGTCCTGTTACTATATTTAGCACTCATAATTCATTGCTTCCAAGAAAAATTGTTAATTATGTTTTTGTATAATGAAAATGTTAATGAAATCATTAATTATTAGAAATTTCTGATATTATGCCTTTTTTGACATATGTAATTGATGTTGACGGTGGGGTAAGTATTCTAGACAGGTCTGTGATGACGTGCGGTTTGTGGGAAGTTGAGTCCTTGGGAAAATCTTTGGCACTGCGTAATATGTATGTTATATTCCCAGCGTTTGCGGCTTCACGTACCATGAGTACCTGTCTTTCTGTAAGTTCTAGTGTGAAGCTATTTCCATTTAGATTTTGGGTAGTGCGTAGTAGAGCTTCTGTCTTGGTAGTGTTACCTACAGCGAGTACATGTGCATTTGAAATTAATATTTTGGGTATTGGTTTAATATTTTGAAGACGTGTATTAGGTGTAAACATAATATCTATGTAGTCTCCTGGCAGTATAAATCCTCCAACTGAGTTTGTAGGGGATATTGGAACTGTAATTGCTCGCATGTTGTCACGTAGTACGGAAGCAAGATATCCAGTTAATGTATTCTTGGAGAATTTGTCAGATGTCAGTGGTTCTCCTGCGTGAATGGTAGTTGCAGCACGATAATCCGACATCTCAGTTATTGCTGAAGGTCTTTTCTGCTGCATAATCATGCCTGGTTCAAGAGCATTTGAAGGCCAAGATTGCCACTTCATAGATCCATTCGCAAAGACTTCTCCTGGTATAATTTTCTTATTTGCAACTAAGATCATAGAAGTTTCAGGAGCATTATTTTTAAGCTTCTGCAACGCAGATATTTTCTTATTTAATCCCTCTGGGGATTGATTGACCGTCTCCACAGGTCTTACTGTATTTGAAGCCGACCTTTTTACATTATTTTTCGGCGAATATAATTTCAATATCAATATCAATATCAATATCAATATCATTATGAGCAGCAATATTTTCTTCTTAGTAGACATGCGCTTTTCCTGTATAATTTGTTTTATACGATGTTTAATACAACAGAGAAATAACTCAATATTCGTATAATATAGAATTATTGAAATAATGATAATATGACACACTATCGTAAAATTATGATGGAGTGTATTCGCAATGGTCATATAGGTATTTATGCTGTACCATATAGTTATACTTACGTATCTAAGAGGAGAGATATATGACGATTGTTGTGCATAACAACGATTTGCCGAGTGATTTTTCATATTCATCATCAGTGGCAATAGATGTAGAAAGTACAGGGTTACATTTACATCGCGATCGCCTGTGTGTGGTTCAGATGTATTGTGGAGATGGAGGCTCTGTTCATCTTGTGCAAATTGATAAGGATCAGAAAGATGCCCCTGTTTTATGCAAAATACTTGCAGATAAGGATTGTTTAAAAATTTTCCATTTTGGTAGATTTGACATTGCGATGTTATATAAGCAATTTAACATTCTTGCAAATCCTGTATATTGTACAAAAATAGCTTCTAAGATTGCTAGAACATATTCGCAGAGTCACGGACTTAAAGCATTGTGTAGAGAACTGTTAGGGGTAGACTTAAATAAGGTGTCACAGTGTTCGTACTGGGGGAGAGAACTTCTTACCAAGGATCAGCAGCGTTATGCTGCAAGTGATGTTTTATACCTACATCGTTTAAAGTTGGAGTTAGACAGGATGATGCAAAGAGAGGGTCGCGACGGATTTTGTAGTGCGTGTTGTGAGTTCTTACCTAGTTTGGTATCTTTAGATATAGCTGGTTGGGAAGGAGAACGAGTATTCTCTCATGATTAGGGGGTGTAATGAGTTATTATAGCATTAAAGGGCGGATATTTTGATGCATCGGGCTGATATACATGAGTTACTTAAACGTAAACATCACCCCTTGTCCACAGCAAGGAGAGTAATTAGAGATAATATTGCAGCGTTGAATTTGTTACTATCAATGATGGATATAAACTTCCAGAAGGCCGTTGATATGATATTGCGGTGTAGAGGTAGGGTTGTATGTTCTGGGATGGGGAAGGCTGGAAATATTGCTCGTAAGGTTGCTGCTACTATGTCATCCACAGGAACGCATGCATATTTCGTGCACCCAGGAGATGCTTCTCATGGGGATCTTGGAATGATTAGCCGAGACGATACGATATTGTTGTTTTCTAAGTCGGGAGAGACACAAGAGTTATCCTGTATTATACAGTATGCACATCGTTTCTCTATTAATTTGATTTGTATCACATGTAATAAAAATAGTTCGTTATGTACGGGATCTGATATTTGTTTATTACTGCCAGAGGTTAGAGAGGCGTGCGCTGTTGGTATGGCTCCTACTACATCGTCAGTGCTTATGATGGTATTAGGAGATGCTCTTGCTGTGGCTCTGATGGAATGTCGTGATTTTACAGCTGAAAGTTTTAGGAGCTTTCATCCAGGAGGTAAGCTTGGTCAGCAGTTGTTAAAGGTAGGGGATCTTATGCATGTTGGCAGTTATGTGCCGCTTGTGGATAGTAATACTCCGATGCAAGATGTTATATCTGTTATCACCTCAAAAGGCTTTGGGATTACTGGAGTTGTGAATGTAGAGGAGAACTTGACAGGAGTGATTACAGATGGAGATCTACGTAGGAATATCGAAGGTATTCTGGATAAAAAGGCTTGTGATGTTGCAGGGGAGAATCCCAAAGTTATGACAAGAGAAGAAACCGTTGCTGGTGCTTTAGATATGATGCATAACAATAAGATCACTTGTGTATTTGTAGTTCGGTATCAGCATCATAAAATGATACCCGAGGGTATATTGCACATGCATGATTGCTTGAGGGTAGGTTTACTATAGTATTGGAGATACTTGTGATATGGCACAGGATAGTAGGTTCATTAGGAACATTGCTTCTTGGCGCATCTTTGTGTGTTGCTGTTGTGCTCATATATTTGTTTGTGCGTAATGTACAGCATAGCAGCTTTGATGTGGTAGATATAAATACTCATGATATCTTAGAACAAGACTTAATAGAGCATATTCAGAATTATAGAGCTGTGTTAGAAGATGCCACCATTAACTTTGAAGAGTATAGAGGGATACGCATTGATGCAAATATAATTATGTTACATGGAGAAGGGCAAGATATGGTTATTTCCATGGAGGGTGTGATAGGATACCAAATAAGCGATAATGGAGATGCAAGAGTATTTATACAGTCTGATTTTGGAGAATATGTTCACCTCACGGAAAAATTCTCGATGCATGGAGATGTGGTTATATATCCTGATGTAGATAGTATCGGGATAATGGACACGATGGATATTGATACATTGGAAACCAATTATGTAATCACTGGTAGTAATGTGTATTATAAGTCTGCAGATGGGAGAGAAGTCCAGGCTGATTATATGATATACGATGGAGATACAGAGGAAGTTTCTTTCAAGGGTAACGTAAACACTTATTTAGGAGATGGGGCAGAGTAATATATGGTGAAGTATATGGTTTGTTATTTTTCATTATTGCGTTGGTTGGGTATGTTCTGTCTGATTTGGGTGTATATTTTTACGCTTTTTCATACGCTTCCTGCTGCACATGCTGAGCAATTGCAACAATCATCAGAGTTCCATTTATTTGATATACAGAATAGCAAAGAAGATGATCTTGAAATAGCAGCTGATTCCATAAAGGTAAGTCGTGAGGATACCACTTTGCAAGGTAATGTGGTGTTTACGAGGGGTGATATGCGTATTTTATCGGATAGAGCACTTGTGGTTTATACAGAAGGTGAAAAGAGATCCTTATCTATGATTATATTCGAGAGTGCTATAACCATTAAGAATGTTCGTACGGAAGTTCAGGGTGGAAGAGGGGAATACGATATTCAGAATGATAAAATAGTACTTGTGGATGGGGTAGAAGTAACTATGTCATCCAAGGACAATACGAATAATCTGGATATGCAGTTGATAGGTGATCATATTCATATTGATATGGATAATGGTAGTGCTATTATCGGTTCAGATAATACAAATATGGATAAATCAAGACGTGGCGTAAAAATGAGAATAAACACCAATGATGCCAGAAATTAGTTGCTGCTACTATATGTCTGTATTTATTAATATACGGTAAGTATCTTCTTACATATTGTCATGCTATTTATTGCATGTATCTTGCTATTATAATAGCAATTATCTAGATTTTTATTGAATCTCCTAGCTAATAAAGTGCCTGGGTATGCCTACTCCGTAGAGTTGATCATATGAATATATGATCCGTTGGGGATACTTAGCTCTTAATGCATATTCATTCTTTAACATTTTATACACAGCCCTATTGTAGTATGTGAACATAATTAACAAAACACGAAGTTCCTGTTGATACTTATATACACACATATACGCATGAGTGTGTATAAATGCATATCTTACCTTGTTTCATAGGGAATTATGATGTTGATCATGTATATGTCTGTGGATAACTGTGTATAAGTATATATAAGTCTGTGTGTTATATAAAGAGATCCCGAATTATGATATTCGGATAACGTGCAAAATCTCACATTGATACACATTTGCACACAGCATAGCAGGTGTGTAGTAAAGCTTTGGATGAAGTGCTTATTATTAGATAGATTTCAGCTGCTGGAATTGTTTTCTTATCATTGCAGATGATTTATATGTAGATGAGTTATAATTGTACTAGCATAGCAACGCGCAAAAGATCTTGAATCGGAATTAATTGAGGTCGATAAGAAGCTCATCATCAAACACAGGGGTTTCGCTAGTGTTAACAGGAGCGTCTTCCAGTTCAGGGAGATTAGCGTCAATCTGAACAGGGTTATTCTGAATGTTCTCCGATTCAATAATAGATTTATGTTTTGTAGTTACGGGAAGAGCAATAGATAATCCTAGGCTTGTTAGCATGAATAGAAACGCCAATGCCCATGTTAGTTTAGACGCAGGGCTGGAACGTTTTTTTACGGCAGTCCCAGAAGCTCCCCCAATTCCTAGAACAGAAGACTCGGATCTTTGTAAAAGTATTACAATAGACATAGCAATGACGATGATCATATGTACTGAAAATAAGAAAGTCTGCACTGTTCCCTCTGTCTAATAATCTATCTATGGTGCTGGAAACATACTATCTACAGAGAGAATATCTGTCAAATAGATTACATTGGGGTACAACGACTAACGTGAGAATCCTTTGGTTTGCATACTCTTTCTATCCTGCTTTAGTCTATTAGATATAAAAACGAAGGCCTTATAAAACAGGAAGCTGAGAAGAAGTGAAAATATAGCATTAAGGTTTGCTAAGGTTATACCTAGATATTGCCATGATACTTGGTCACACGACGGTATAGCTGCTGTATTTATAATGATTTCTAGGTATTCTTCAGTAGAGATATCGTTTTGTATGAGGGGAGAAGCGCAGGATGATAGCCCATCCCACCAATTCTTTTCAACTCCACTGTGGTATATAGATACAGCTGTGCTGGCAAGAAAGTTTACAGCAAGTAAAAATACAGCCATATGATGGATTCTGTTATGCTTAATAAATTTATTAACAAGAATTGCAAGTAATGGGACTGCTATTCCATTAAAGTAGAAGATTCTTTCTATGGTACATAAGTAACATGGGATTATATGGAATATGTATTCCATCGTATAGAATAGGGTAATTGTGGTAATTGATGTCACAAGAGAGAGAATATATGAATATCTACGTGCATTTGAAATACTTGCATAGCCCCCATTCAGTCTATGTGCATATTTTTTTATTAGTTTCCATGGGGTATAGCAAGTACTTATATGCTTTATCAGAACAACAGTACTTGCAACTAGCCAAAATCGTATTCCACGTGCAATTAAACTGACTATAATAAATAGTACAATATTAAAACTCATTACTCCTGAGAGAATGGTCACAAGCTTATATGGTACAGGGGTTAGACTGGCAATGATAAGGAATATTAATCCGTATTGTTCGTAATAATTACGAATGGTGTCAACCTGTTGGGTATAACCATAAGTTCTTATGATAGACTGACCAAACATTTCATACCCCCATAGCCCGATCATATATCCAACAATCCCACCAGCTACCGAGAATATGGTACAATAAGATACAATCTTGATTATTTCCTCGCGTCTATAAGCCACCATGGGAGCAAGTAGTAAGTCTGGTGGAAGCGGGAAAAATACGCTTTCTGCAAAAGACATGCAATTTAACCAATATAGAGCAAAAGGGCTTCTGGCCTTTTCGGATATCCATGGATATATACTATGCTTACAAGAATTAGGTTTCGAATCTGAGGACATATAGCTCCTTGGATATATTTCTGGTTATCAACTTTTTATTGTCTTTGTTGCCCTATTATTTATTTTTAATATGTTTATGTCGATATCAATTGGAGACATAAATGGGGTTGTGCTTATTTAAATGACTCATGGTATGGTTTTAATATGTTTTATAGCATTTAACACACAGCGTGTGTTAACTTCAAGATGAAGGGTTTTGCAATAGGTAGTAGTATGACTAGAAAAATTAAGGTTGATGATGTAGCTCACAAAATTCTTGATGGAAGGAGCATTGCGGCAGAAATGCGAGAGGTTATCAGGAATGAGGTAATAAAACTTAGAGAAAGCGGTTGGTCTTTGCGACTAGTGTCAATATCGGTAGGTAATCAAGATGAATCTGCTGTTTATGTTAGGAACCAGAAGAAAGCTTCCATGGAATGTGGGATTGAATTTGATGAGCGTGTATATCCAGAAACTATAGGAATGGAAGAACTGAAAGGCACTGTGATTGGTCTAAATGCAGATCCAAGAGTTACAGGTATTATTATACAAAGGCCTTTGCCAGATAATTTACAAGTAAAGGATATTCAGCGAGCTGTTCACCCTATGAAGGATGTAGAGGGGATGAATCCTGCTTCAATAGGTAACATTGTTTATAACGATTTGATTATGGCTCCATGTACAGCTGTTGCTGCAGTAGAAATGATGAAAAGAACAGGGTTGGATATGGAGGGGCTTGAGGTTGTGGTTGTAGGTCATTCTGCAATAGTTGGGAAACCTATAGCATTCCTTCTGATGGCAGAGGGAGCCACAGTAACGGTGTGCCACCATATGACGCGCAATCTTACCACTCATTCTAGGCAGGCAGATGCTGTTGTAGTAGGGGTAGGGAAGGCAGGGCTTGTTACTGGAGATATGATTAAGCCTGGTGCTGCCGTTATTGATGTGGGTATTAACACTGTTAATATAGATGGAGAAATGAGAATAGTTGGTGATGTAGATTTTGAAAGTTGTGCTCCTATTGCTGGATGGATTACTCCTGTTCCTGGTGGTGTAGGTCCTGTTACTGTTTCAGTACTGTTGAATAACTCGGTAACAGCTGCAAAATTGCAAAAGACGCATTATGAGGCAGGTTTTGCTTCTTCAATGTAGTATGAAAATGAACAAAATGTGTAAAAATTATTTGTGGCATTCTATAACACAGGATACAATGCGCTGTATTATGTAGTTGTTGGACTAGATGTTTAAAGTAAGGGAAGATCATGATTGGAACAGACATTGAAATTGCACGTTGTGCAAACAAGAAGTCAATTTTTGAAATCGGGGAGAAGGTAGGCGTTCCTAGAGAGAGCCTAATCCCGTTTGGGTACGATAAAGCAAAGCTATCAGCGGAGTTTCTGAAAGATCTGGGCAATAAAGAACCTGGTAACTTGATTCTAGTGACAGCAATTAATCCTACTCCTGCTGGGGAAGGGAAGACGACAACTACAGTTGGTTTGGGAGATGCTCTTAATAAAATAGGGAAGAAGACCATGATGTGTCTTCGTGAGCCTTCTTTAGGTCCGTGCTTTGGGATCAAAGGGGGAGCTGCTGGAGGAGGTTATGCACAGGTTGTTCCGATGGAGGAAATAAACTTGCACTTTACAGGTGATTTCCATGCTATTACATCCGCGCATAATCTGTTATCGGCAATGCTTGACAATCATATCTATTGGGGTAACGAATTAGGGATTGATAGCAGAAGAGTGTCATGGAAGCGTGTACTTGATATGAATGACCGTGCTTTGCGTGAAGTTGTTTGTTCACTTGGAGGGGTGAAAAATGGCTACCCAAGGTCAGCAGGTTTTGATATCTCGGTTGCTTCTGAGATTATGGCGATCTTGTGTTTATCTAAGGACATGGATGATCTTAGATCTAAACTGAGGAAGATTGTTGTAGGTTATCGTACCGATATGACTCCAGTTACATGTGGTGATCTTAAGGCTGATGGGGCGATGGCTGTATTGCTACAACAGGCGATTCTACCAAATCTTGTGCAAACTTTAGAAAATAACCCTGTGCTTATTCATGGTGGGCCTTTTGCAAATATAGCTCATGGATGTAATTCTATTATAGCGACAAATGCTGCTTTAAGAATGGCAGACTATGTTGTTACAGAGGCTGGGTTTGGTGCAGATCTTGGCGCCGAGAAGTTTATGGATATTAAATGTAGAAAAGCAGGTTTGAAGCCAGGAGCAGTGGTAATTGTTGCAACTATCAGGGCTCTTAAGATGAATGGAGGAGTGCAGAAAAGCGATCTTTCCAAGGAGAATGTAGATGCCCTACGTAATGGTTTCTGCAATCTTAACAGGCATATAGAAAATATGCGTAACTTTGGTGTGCCAGTGGTGGTTGCGATAAATCATTTCGTTACTGATACTGACGAAGAGGTGAATACAGTAAAGTCTCTTACAGAGAAAACAGGGTCAAAAGCCATAGTATGTAAGCATTGGGCTCATGGTTCAGCTGGAGCTGAGGATCTGGCTCATGAGGTGGTTAATGTTATTTCTGCAGGCAAGGCAAACTTCGCTCCATTATATCCAGATGATATGTCTTTACAGGATAAGATTCGTGTAGTTGCTCAGAAGATTTATCGAGCCAGTGATGTTAGTATGGATGCACAGATAGTGTCTCAGCTTGAGATGTGGGAAAAGGCAGGGTATCGTAATTTACCTGTTTGCATGGCTAAGACACAGTATTCTTTCTCGGCTGATCCTGAAAAGCTTGGGGCACCAGAAGGACATGTACTTCCTGTAAGAGAAGTTAGGTTGTCTGCCGGAGCGGGCTTCATAGTTGTAGTGTGTGGAGCTTTGATGACGATGCCAGGTCTTCCAAAGGTACCTTCAGCAGAGCATATCACAATTAATAATGACGGTTTTATAGAGGGTCTATTCTAGGTTTTAATTTTAGAATGTTTTACATGTAGTATAGGGGGTATAGTGTCAGCTGATATCATCGATGGGAATAGTGTTGCGGGAATGCTTGCAGATAAAGTAACTTCGCACGTTAGATGGTTAAAAGAGCAAAAGTCGGTTGTTCCTGGATTGGCGGTTGTTTTGGTAGGAGATGATCCTGCCAGCAATATTTACGTTAGTCGTAAAGTCAAGAAAACAGCAGAGACAGGTATTAGCTCGTTTGAGCATAGATTACCATCAGATGTTACAGAACAAGCTTTATTGGATTTGATAGGTAAACTTAATAACGATGATAAAGTACACGGGATTCTTGTTCAGCTGCCACTACCTGCTCATATCAGTAGTGATTCTGTTATAAATGCCATTAGTCCTCAAAAAGATGTGGATGGCTTCCATATACATAATGCTGGTTTGCTGTCTGTAGGACAGGATGCAATGATTCCCTGTACTCCGCTTGGTTGTTTGTTGTTATTAAGGCAGTATTGTAAGGATATGGCAGGTAGTCATGCTGTAATCATTGGTAGATCTAATATTGTTGGAAAACCGATGGCTCAATTATTATTGAAAGAGTCTTGCACTGTAACGGTAGTACACTCTAGAACCAGAAATATTGAACAGGTTGTAGCGCTTGGCGATATTGTTGTTGCAGCCGTTGGGAGGCCTAACATTGTAAAGTCTACATGGGTGAAACCTGGTGCTGTTGTTATAGATGTTGGTATCAATAGGATTATATCCCATGATGGAACCAGTAAAATTACTGGTGACGTAGATTTTGAAGATGTCAGCAAAGTAGCGTCTGCAATTACACCTGTACCTGGTGGAGTTGGTCCGATGACTATTGCCTGCTTGCTTTCTAATACGCTATCTGCTTGTTGTAGGATACATAATATTTCTGAAATGAAAATAGAACTTGGATAGCTTAAAGACAGAAGTTTTTGAAAAGATACGATTATTCATTACTCTTCCTGAGAGAATCTTGTTATGTCTTGGAATAAGAGGACACGTGTTCTAGTAATTATCGCCGTTGCTTTTGGGATAGCTTCTTCTGTTATTTTATCGCTGTTTGCAATAGGTGATGCCGTATCATTTTTTGTTACGCCAAGCGAGATCGTTATGTCTGGGTCTAAAAATGGACGATTATATCGTGTTGGTGGATACGTAGAAAATGATACTGTTTCGTATAAGTCAGACGGTAGTATTGAGTTTTATGTGACTGACCACAAGGAGTCTATAGCTGTACAATATAAAGGTATCTTACCAGATCTTTTTTCAGAAGGTGAGGGGATTGTTGTGGAAGGTTATTACAATGGCGATACATTTCAGGCATCTCTTGTGCTTGCGAAGCATGATGAGAAGTATGTACCTAGAGGTTTAGAATAATTTATAGTAGCAAACGTTTTATTTTACGAGGTATTTTCTATATGATACGCTAATGCTTTATCAGTTGGTTTTATAATGTTCTTGAGTGATTATAATATTTTTATCATATTTGCATTTGTAATTTCTCTTGTTCAATGTGTTAGTGTATTTACCCCGTCTATTTTCTCTTCGCATACAGCGCTTGATAGGTTTATACGTACAATGGCTGCTACGCAGTTTGTGTGTGTATTAATATCGTTCTTTTCTTTAATGTACGATTTTATAATATCCAATTTTGATGTGGCGCTGGTATACAAACACTCTCATTCTCAGATGCCGTTACTATACAAGGCAATTGCCGTATGGGGGAATCATGAGGGATCCTTATTATTATGGTCAGTAATTGCATCATTTTATGGTCTGTTGGTTACTATTTTTAGTAATTTAACGCCTACCTTCAGGGTAAAGGTACTAGCTATTCTTGGGGGGATAAACGCTCTTTTTTATTCACTGATTATTTTTACATCTAACCCTTTTCTATTACGTGATGCAGAGTCGTTAAATGGGATGGGCTTAAATCCTGTACTTCAGGACTTATCTTTAGTAGTGCATCCACCATTTCTTTATTTTGGGTATGCTGGAACATCGGTAGCTTATGCGTTCGCAGTGGTTGCTCTATTTAATAACTGTTGTGATAAGAAATGGGCATATGAGTTAAGACCGTGGGTATTAATATCATGGGCATTCTTAACGGTAGGCATAGCACTTGGGTCATTGTGGGCTTATTATGAGCTTGGATGGGGTGGTTGGTGGTTCTGGGATCCAGTAGAGAATGTAGCTCTTATCCCGTGGCTTATTCTAACAGCACTTATACACTGCCTGTCTATTATGCAGAAAAGAGGAATTTTTCCTTTGTGGTGCATCCTTTTATCCATGCTCACTTTTATTTTATCTATTATGGGGATGTTTATTGTAAGATCTGGGATCTTAATATCTGTACATAGTTTCGCGCAAGATATTAAGAAGGGGGTATTTATCATGGCAATACTGTCAATAGTGACAATATTTGCCTTAGCAGTATTTCTTTTGAGATCCAGAAGTATACATCTTAAGTCGTATAATACTTTCTCTATTCTTTCTCGGGAGAGTATATTGCTATTTAATAATATAATACTTGTATGTGCTGCATCTTGTGTACTAATAGGAACTTTATTTCCTATTTTTATGGAGTATGCTTTATCAGAGAAAGTATCAGTTGGAGCACCTTATTTTAATACTGTATTCCCAATGTTTATGATCCCGTTGTGTATATTATTGCCAGTAGGTAGTATTGTTACATGGCGAGTATCTAATGCATATTATTTGATGTACAGACTATTGCCTGTTACATGTATTTGCCTAGTTATAGGTGTTATCTCGTTTGTGATACAACATAACCTATTAAATATTACTCTTTCTTTATGGGTGGTGCCAGTTGGAGTGACTTTATCTGTTTGGGTATGTGGAGGGATACTTGAGGATATTCGTAAAACAATAGGTATTATCAGGTCACAACATGGGATTTCAACTTTCAAAGCTTTCTTTCACATTTCTTGTGCTGATGCAGGTCGAATCATCGCCCACTTTGGTGTTGTGGTAACCATGTTAGGTATTTCTTTTGTGTCTGCATGGGATGTTGAGCAGACAATCCCTATGAAATTAGGGGATAATTTTACAATAAGAAATTATGATGTTACTTTAGATTCCGTGACAGCGCATCAGTCAGATAACTATGTTGCTATTTTGGCTAAGATACAGATACTTGAGAATCGCTTGTTTGGGAAACATAGGACATTAGTTATGCCCGAGCGACGCTTGTATTTTCCTAATAATATTCTTACGAGTGAAGTCGGTTTAAATGGTGGGATGTGGCGCGACATATATATTATTCTTGGAGAGAGAATACAAGATGGAGTATGGAATATACATGTGCATATTAAGCCTCTTGTTCGTTGGATATGGTGTGGAGCTTTCTTAATGTTTATTGGTGCATGTCTAGGATTAGTATCTCACCTGTTATGTTCTAGGAGGAAGTGTGAATAGCAAGAATATATATTTGTATTTACACGCTGGATTCTCTAGGCTTATAACAATAATCATGTGCATAATGGTACTGTTACATACCTTTGCATTATCCCCTGTATGGGCTATTGAAAGTCTGGAGGAGACCAGAGAGAAGAACATTGCAGAGCAGATAAGGTGTATAACCTGTGAACATGAAAATATAGTATCGTCGCGTACTGAGTTTGCCAAGAGTGCACGTGCTGTCATAAAAGAGAGAATATCACAAGGTTATTCTGATGAAGAGATAATAGGGTACTTCATCGACAAATATGGGCAGTACATTAGCTTTAAACCATCCACTACTGGGTATGCATCTGTTATATGGTTGATGCCCTATATGTTGTATTTTATAGCTATATGTTTAGTATATTTTGTGATGAGACGTAATATACATTTTAATGTTTCAAGCGACGCATATAACAGTATAGAGAAGTGATTTCTCTAGCTTTCTGCCATATCATTTGAATTGTACGGCTGATCTATGTGATGATAGACTTGGCAAAATCATCAGGAGAGAATGGTTGCAAGTCCTCAATCTTTTCTCCTGTACCTATAGCGTGGATAGGAATCCCAAATTTCCCTGCTATAGTTATTAATATTCCTCCCTTTGCTGTACCATCCAGTTTTGTCATCATAATGCCACTTATATTAGCTACTTCCCTAAACATTTCTACTTGTTCTACAGCATTTTGTCCAGCATTAGCGTCCAGCACCAATATTGTATTATGAGGGGCAGATGGGATACATTTCTTTATTGTACGTATAATTTTATTTAGTTCATCCATAAGATCTTTTCTATTAGCTAGTCGGCCTGCCGTATCTATCATTAATATATCAGCTTTTTCCTGTATTGCTGTTTGTATAGAGGAGAACACAAGAGATGCGGGATCCTTTTCTTCTTTTATGCTAAAAACAGGAGTGCCAGAACGTTGACCCCATATTTGTAATTGCTCTACAGCTGCAGCACGAAAGGTATCAGCAGCTGCAATCATTACATGTTTTCCTGATGCTTTTAACTGGCATGCTAGTTTCCCAATAGTGGTTGTTTTCCCAGAGCCATTTACTCCTACAAATATAATAACCTGAGGATGCTGAGAGAATAAAGGCATAGGAACAGATATTGACTGTAGAATAAGAGATATCTCATTTCTTAGGGCATTCCTAACGGAAGCTTCATCTATGGACTTACCTTTTAGCTGTTGCTCTACAGAGGTAACAAGTCTCATAGCGGTTTCAATACCTAAGTCGCTTTCTATAAGCAGATCCTCCAGTTGCTCAAGGTCTTCCTTATTAAGAGTAGGGGATATATGGAATATTTCCTTGATTTTTTTGTCAATGAGTTTAGATGTGCTTTTAAGTTTTTCTCTGAGATTTGATAGCATTTATTCTCCGTATATCAGCTGAATGCAGTATATATGTATTATTCTTCTTTGTGCCCTAGTATAGATAATTCATCCCATAAAGAATCTATCTTTTGTATGATGTCATCACTCATGTTAATTTCTACCCCCCATTCACGTGTTGTTTCTGGAGGAATTTTGTTTGTGGCATCAATGCCAATTTTTGAACCAAGACTTTCCATGGGTGATGCAAAATCAAGATAATCTATGGGGGTATTATCTATCATTATAATATCACGCATAGGATCTACTCTTGTAGACACTGTCCACCATACTTCTTTCCAATCACGAATGTTGATATTTTCATCCACGACTATCACCCACTTTGTATATATAAATTGCTTGAGAAATGACCATATTCCCATCATTATTCGTTTTGCGTGTCCAGGATAACTTTTCTTTATGGAAACAACAGCAATTCTGTAGCTACACCCTTCCGGAGGTAACCAGAAATCATGAATCTCTGGATATTGCACCTGTATTAAAGGAATAAATACCTCATTAAGGGATTCTCCTAGAATACTTGGCTCATCAGGCGGTTTCCCAGTATAGGTTGATAAATATATAGGAAATTTTCTAGTTGTAATTGCAGTTGCGGTAAATACAGGAAACTTCTCCACAGAGTTATAGAAACCTGTATGATCTCCGAAAGGTCCTTCGTCCTCATAGTGATCAAGAGATACTGTTCCTTCAATAACAATTTCTGCATTTGCCGGAACTTGAAGCGGAACTGTTTTGCAATTGACCATTTCAGTAGGAGTTCCTCTTAGCAACCCAGCAAATGATAACTCACTTATGTTCTCTGGCACAGGGGTAACCGCTGCAAGTAAGGTCGCTGGGTCTGTACCTATTACTATTGCTATTGGCAAAGGATGGCTGGATTCTGAATGGCGTGATTTCCATTGCCTATAGTGCTGGGCTCCTCCACGATGCTTTAACCATCTTACTATTAATCTTCGTTGATCAAGTACTTGCAAACGATAGATTCCTACATTTACAGATGTTTCTGAGCCATCGTCGTTGAGGCTTTTTGAAATGACCAATGGCCATGTAATCAATGGCGAGATATCCTGTGGCCAGCATGTTTGAATAGGAAGTAAATTTAGGTCTATATCGTTTCCAGAGATTACAACTTCCTGACAAGGTGCCACCTTTCCTGTTATGCCGGCACTGAACTTGGTGGTTCTCATATTTGTAGCTGATTTTATCATAGGGAAGGTTTCAATAACTTCCTTCAGACCTTTGGGGATTGAAGGTTGTCGTAGGAATGCAAGCCATTCACCAACCTCTCTCAAATCATCCTTCGTGTACCTGACTTTCTTATTTGTGGTAATTGCCATTGCAACACGTTCTACAGTACCGAATAAATTAGTTAAAACAGGCATAGACATAGAATGACCATGTTTGTTAGTAACCTTCTCGAATAGTAGTGCAGGTCCTCCTGCCGCTAATGTACGACGACTTATCTCCGTTATTTCTAGGAACGTGGATATTTCATGATTTATTCGCACCAGTTTCCCTTTATTTTCAAGATATGTTATGAAATCCCGTATGGAATAGAAGCAGGTCATTATATCCTCATATTACAATCAATTGCTGACATAATTTTATATAACAAGTATTATAGACGGCGGTTATAACATTTATAAAACTTGTTATAAATCTTTATAACCTTAAGTGAAAGAGTACATTTATAATAAAATATAACTTAGGGTAATTATGGTACATCTTGAATATATAAGCGATATTCCAGGGATGGGATGTCGTATAGTAGCCTTTCTTCTTCTAAAGAATGTATTTGTTGATAGTATCCCATTACATGTAGCAAAAGCTAGGAGTGATATTAAAAAGCACTTCTATAAATTATCAGAGGTAGATCAGAATACATGTAATGCTATTGTCAGAACAATGCTAAAGCGAATAGGGCAAGTGGAGGATATTGCAAATAGATTTATTGTATCGGGTTGTACGCATGGCAATAAACCTGCATTCATTGTTGTATGTATGGCAATTACAGAAATATTCTTCATGAATACCCCAAGTTATTGTGCATGTTCTTTGGCTGTTTCTGTTGCTGAAGTTGTATGTTCCAGACACAAAGCTATGGTGAATGCTGTGTGTAGGAGTGTGAGCAATGAAGTAACCGCAAAGGATATAGAGACTCAAGATGATGCATATCTTAATACTCCAGCATGGTTATGGAAGAAATTATGTGCAGATTATGGTCATGGTATATCCAGGAAAATAGCACGTATTAACCTTGAAAAAGCAAACATAGATGTAAAGATGCGATCATGCGATACATCATCTCTATCTGAACAACTTGGTCTTACTCTTCCACAAGGGTCTCTTCGTATTACAAAGTCGATAGCAATTCAGGATATTCCTGGATATAAAGAAGGGAGATGGTGGATTCAAGGGGCCGCAGCAACTTTTGCTGTTAATATATTAGAATCATATAGTGGGGTTCGTAATAAGGAGTGTCTGGATTTATGTGCAGCACCTGGCGGTAAAACAATGCAGATGGTAGATGCCGGGGGGTATGTTACCGCAGTGGATATATCTAAAGAGCGCATGTCTGTATTATCCCAGAATCTAAAGAGAACAGGCCTTTATGCAGAACAGGTTGTAGCGGATATAATGGAGTGGAGCCCTGAAAAACTTTTCCCTATTATTGTGTTAGATGCGCCATGTTCTGGGAGTGGTGTTATAAGAAATAATCCTGATATCCCATATGTTAAGCGTATCACCACAGGAGCAGGGATTGGATGCCATCGCAGTTCAATAAGCTTAAACAAATACCTTGAGTCTATGAGTAGTATACAGTTCCAGCTCTTGTCTAGAGCATGGGAATGGTTATCGGTGGGGGGATGCTTATTGTATGCTGTTTGTTCAATATTTCGTGAAGAAGGTGAGAATGTAATCTCTGCATTCTGTAAGAAATACTCAGATGCTATGATTGTACCAATAAAGACTGATGAACTTCCTAAAGAGGCGCATATATTTCTCAATAAGCAAGGCACATTCTTAAGTCTACCGCATCATTGGCAAGACTTGGGAGGTATTGATGGTTTCTATATAGCACGTATTACGAAAGTATAGCTAGATTAAGGATGGGATTACATATGATGGGTATTCGTTATATTCATCGCATAACATTATAAGTGCATCTTTACATATTTTATCAGTTTGGGGGGCATCATAAGAGTGATGACATTTCATGATTTTCTTATGGTGTAGCCCTCTAGCGATAAGTAAGCTGTCAAACCCCATCCTATTTGCACCTGTGATATCTGTTCCTATCCCATCTCCTATTGCTAATACCGATGTAAATGCATGCTCTATAGAGAGTATGTGCTGTTTTGCATGTTCGTAAATTAGACTATACGGTTTCCCATGGTAAATAACTTTTCCTCCATGATTGCTAAAGATTTTTGCTATAGAGCCAGCGCATATGTGGAGGTTATTCCCATGATATACATGCATGTCAGGATTTCCACATATAAAGGGAATATCCCTAGAAATACCTGTCTCGATAATATTCATGTAATCATCAATGTTATCATCCGTATTAAAAGGTGCTGTACATACTATATAATCAGCTTCTTTTATAGAGGTAATTTTATTAACATTTAATTCTCCCAATGCAAGTAAATGTTGTTGTGGCCCAATAAAGAAAAAAGCCCCAGACAGATTATTCTGTATGAATATAAGCATCAAATCACCAGATGTTACTACGCCATCATAGCATTCAGGGCTTATACCAAGTTGGTGCATCTGGGTTATAACATGAGGGCTGGGGCGTGGTGAGTTAGAAATGAGCACTACTGGAATATTGAAGTGTTCCCGTGCTCGTACAAGAGTACCAACAGCTTTATCAAAAGCCTGTACACCATTGTGTATACACCCCCAAATATCGCATAAAATTATGTTATATGATGGAATTATTTCTTCTAAACTGTCAATATATTGCATATGATTACCATCAAAAATCAAGGTTTGGGTAGTGTTCTGGCATTGGGATGCCACTAATATACTCATTTAATAGTTCACGGAATGTAGGCCTGGATTTAATACGGGAATACCATTGTTTGGCAATAGCAGTCTCATTCCAAGGAACACTAGAAAAATAGTCCACAACTGATAGCTGAGATGCAGCTGATATGTCAGCAAGGCTTAAGTTGGAGCCTGCAAGCCAATTACGTCTATACAGAAGCCATGAAATATATTTAATATGTAATTTTATATTATGGGCACTATATCTTATAGAGATACTATCAGGAATCTCTTTCACTATAAAACGTTTATAGAATTTCTCTCTTAAGATCGGGAAGGTTACTTCGTAAAAAAACTTGTTATCAAACCACTGACATAATCTTCGAACTTCTGCCCTATCAATAGGATTTGAAGGCATCATTTCAACTTCAGGGTATATTTCCTCCAGATACTCAACTATTGCGGTAGAATCAGCGATAGTAGTGCTTTCCTGATCATCTTCTACAAGTACAGGTACTTGACAAGCGTGATTCAGTTTAATCAGATCGTTAGTGTCTGACCAAGGGTTATGAGGGACTAACTGGAAGTCTAATCCCTTCTCTCTCATAACCAGACGTACCTTTCTACAGAACGGAGAGAGTGGCATATGGTGTAGACAACGCATGTTATCCTCTTATGCATTTTATGCTATACAAGAATCTTCATCCAGTTCCACGCAAGGTGGTAGTGGAAATTTTTCGTCTATAAAGTTATCAATAAAACTCCAGTTATTTAGATCCATAAATACCATTACAGGCAAAATACTCCCTATGTATTGGGAGGGGATCTTTACAATATCTTTTTCTGTTGTTACTAATAATGCTTTCTCATCAAGAGCTATGCTCTCAAGTCTGTTCAGTATCTTATGTGAATATGTCGTATGATCAGGAAACGCAATTTTTCTTTTAACAATAGCACCATATTTTTCTAACATGCTGAAAAATTTCTCAGGATGACCGATTCCTGCGAAAGCTACAACAGAGGTATTCTCATAGTGCAGTCCTGTACTTGATGGTTTAATTTCTCCGTGTGCTACAGGTGTTCCTGTATCTATAATGCGTTTCTCCAAAGTTTTATATGTATTGCCATCAGTAGAATCACCTACTAATACGACTAAATCAGCACGCTTCAGACCATCTTTGACTTTCTCTCTTAAAGGTCCAGCTGGAAATATACGCTCATTCCCAAAGTTATACTCTACATCTACAACAACAATAGAAAGATCTTTTGATATGTAATGATTCTGGAATCCATCATCCATTATAACGGTTTGTGCACCACATTCCATGGCATGCACAGCAGACAATACCCTATCTGGTGATACCCATGTATCTCCATGCATTGCAAGTATTACAGCTTCATCACCAATTTCTTTAGGAGTATCTTTCCCAATTATAACTCTATAAGGTTTTTTGATCTTTTTTCTGGATCCATAACCACGGGTTAGAAAATGCGCTCGAATTCCTCTGGAGGCAATACGTTTATGTAATTCGATAGCCAAGGGTGTTTTACCATTGCCACCAACAGTGAGGTTTCCACAGCATATCACTGGTATATTTATTTGCTGCGGCTTTACAATCTTATAACGTAACTTTGATAATGCTTCGTGTACTGTAGAGAGAGGGCGCAGGAGAGTTTGCATGCATTGCAAGGCAATTCCTTGTTTATCTGACTTTTGAGGATACCAGAATGATGGTGCATTAAATTGTTTCATATATATATAAATCGTAAGTGCATGAATGTATTCATCATAGTATAGGTATGGATGCTTTCTTGACAATGCTTTATTCGCATTAAATATCACTCACGTGTGCATATACAACCATATAGACTGTAACTTGCAACATATTGTGACGTGCTACAAGGAAAGTAAGTAATTTATAGCTCCAAGTATATATCGAAGTGAAGAGGAACTCATATATTGCTGTTATTATCTCTTATATATGATTCTATGATACGGATGGTATTGGATAGCACCTCGTGCCGTTTCGCAAATACCATAGCACTATTGTGGGTCATTTTAACTGATGTCTCGTTAGGAAAGCCATTTTCATCCATGAGAGATGTGAGCGTAGGAAGTAACATATGCTGGTCGTCAATCATCTGAGCGCATTTGAAAGACGCTAATAATTCATAGTCTTTTTTACAGTTTGATACATAAGGCCCATGTAATACACAACAACCAAGTTGTGCAGGTTCAAAAGCGTTATGTCCTTTATATTTTGGTAAGAGGCTGCCAGCTAAGAATACAATCTTACATAAACGATACCATAATCCCATTTCACCAAGAGTGTCGGCAATAAAAACATTGGTACTTCTCTGCGGTATCTCTTTTAAAGAGTGTAAAGCGCTGGTCATTTCAAACTTTACACATAATTCTTGGATTTCATGAGCGCGAGACACATGGCGCGGAGCAATGATCAACAAAAGCTCTGGATAGCTGGAAAGAAGCTGCTTATGTACGTTTAATAAAATCTGTTCTTCGCCTTCATGTGAGCTGGCTACTAACCATACGGGTCTTTTTAATAATATTCTTTTCCAATGTTCCAGAGACTCACTGTGTACTCTTAGTTTTGGAGAAGTAATTTTCAGAGGTCCAACCTGATGTATTTTAGCAGCAGGACATCCTATAGAAATAAAGAAATTTGTACCATCAATACCCTGAGTAAGGATATTTGAATAACAACTCATTAAACGTAAAGCAATTTTAGGATATTTTTTCCATTTCTTTTGTGACGCTAATGAGAGCCTTGCATTTGCAAGTATAAATGGTATCCCTCTTTTTTCAGACTCGAGAAGTATATTAGGCCATATTTCGCTTTCAATGAATACAACACAATCAGGTTTCCAGTGGTCATAAAAAGACTGTACATATTTCCTGGAATCAATAGGGATGTATTGATGTATGATGTTAGCATCAGGTGGAAGGAAGTTTGGCATTGCATTAGAGGAGCTCATAAGACCAGTTGTTAACATGATGTTTAAATCAGGATGACGTTGTCGAAGAGCAAGTATAACAGGTAAGGAAGCCATCGTTTCACCAACACTTATGGCATGGATCCAGATAAGCTGTCCTTCAGGGCGCTCAATGGAATTTTTCCCAAAGATTTCCTTGTACCTGTTTTCTCCTACACGTTTGCGAGTAGTTATTCTATCTTTATACATGTGAATGCGGTAAGCTAGCAACAACAGTATTTCATATATTGTCAGAAGAAAACTGAACATAATAACCCATTAAATATACATATCTATATTCTGATCTTAGTGCCTAAAATGCCTGATCCCTGTGAATACCATAGACAAATTCTGAGCATCAGCCATATCGATAATCTCCTGGTCACGCACAGAACCTCCAGGCTGTATAATACATGAGACTCCATGTTGCTTAGCAATTAATAGACTATCAGAGAAAGGCAAGAAAGCATCAGATGCCATTACAAGGTTTTCAGTCTCATGTTCTATAGCTGATTCCGTCCGTGTTTGGAAATGGTCGGTTTTATACCCAGCTATTTTTACAGCATCAACACGGCTCATCTGACCAGCTCCTATTCCACAAGTCATCATGTTCCTAGCGCATACAATGGCGTTTGATGACACATGTTTTACTACTTTCCATGCAAATAGCAGGTTTTCTTCTTCCTGTTTTGATATACATCGTTTTGTAACTGTTTTCCAGGTTGAAGGATCTTCCATGCTATTATCATAGTCTTGCAACAAGAAGCTGTTATAAGCTTGGGATATCTCAGGCGTAAGAGGTAATTTATCTTTACTTATCAGTACTACCCTAACATCTGGTTTTTTAGATAGTACACTTATGGCGTCCTCATCTATATCATAACATATTAGTACCTCAGTAAATTGTTGAGTTATTCTCTGAGCTACCTCCTTATCGACATATGTGTTAATAGCAATAACTCCTCCAAAAGAAGCAGCTTCGTCGCATGAACGTGCGCGTTCATAAGCAATAGAGGGAGAAGATCCAAGAGCTACCCCACATGGATTTTTATGTTTAATTATGGCACATGCATGAGAATCATCAGAGAATTCACTAATCAATTTCCTAGCAGCACAAATGTCGTGCATGTTGTTGAAGGATAGCTCCTTTCCTTGTATAAGCTGATATCCTGATTCCTGAGCATGTGATGATATATGCTGATAGCACGCAGCACGCTGGTGAGGATTCTCACCATACCTGACGACCTTCTCGAGTTTTAAGGGAACATATTTTATACTTGGGAATGGTGACTCTGTGATTTGTTTGCTCATCCATTCTGAGATGCAAGCATCATATGTGGCTGTTCTGGAGAATGCCTTATAAGATAGCTTTTGCCTGAACGTGCTGGATGTTGCACCATTATACAGCCTCATTTCGCTTATTAACGGATCATAGTCATCAGGGTCAACTACTACACATACGTACTTATGATTCTTTGCGCCTGCACGAATCATGCATGGTCCACCTATGTCAATGTTTTCGTGACATAGGTCAGAAGAGTAATTCTCATCACACGAAATTATCTGTTCGAAAGGGTATAGATTAGTTACAAGAAGGTCTATGGTTTTTATATTATGTTCCTGTAAGGTCTGTAAGTGTGCATGATTATCACGAGTTGCAAGAAGTCCAGCGTGAATATTTGGATGAAGAGTCTTAACTCTGCCATCAAGTATTTCGGGGTGCCCAGTTATATCTGACACATTATGGACAGGGATACCATGCTTTTTAAGAAAAGAGGCTGTTCCTCCAGTGGATAATATTTCGACATTTGCATCTTTCAATGCATTAGCAAGCGTTAATATACCATCTTTATTGCTAACAGATATCAAAGCTCTATTAATGTGTGCAAGATTAGACATATTATATCCTCGTGTTTTATACGAAAAATGTTGTATGACAAACACATAATACATTAACTAAAAATATTATGGTGATTCATCGTTCTACTAGCAGTGCATCAATGTCATAGCGGTTATCCATATTCACTTCTAAAGATGAATTCCTAAGTGTCCAGCGAATCTGTGTCTCCTCTGTAGAAGTATCTCCATAAATAACTATTATCGTACTGTTTACAAGAATATAATCAGCACGATGGAAAGCTGTTCGTTCCAAGGATATTCTTCTGCCTCCTATTTGTGACATCACCCATACATGACCGTTAGGTATAGCCAAGAATACATCAGTTGCCCCACTATTGTCTGATGTATAAGCGTTAACATCAGGGTGAAGCAGGAAACGCACACCAGTCAACGTACCACATAATTTTTTATCTGCAAAACATTTAAATGTCTCTTCACCAGCCAAAACATTTCCACATAGACTAAGAGATATCTTCCTACTATGAGATTGCCATATCTTCATATTTTTATTCTGCATGTTTGTGATGTGACACCATTTGTCATTAGTATCGCTTCCTCGGTTTATAGTGGTAGTAGCCTTACCAGTAGAGAGGGGATTTTTATTGTATATTCCATATGCTTTTGTAGGGCTATCTGTAGGGCAGTTTCTATTGGAATGCACTATTATTTGTCTTCGGGCATAGCTAAAATCGAGGGATCCTGCATAAGATGTTGTGGTAGACTGTGCATCGTAAGGAGATGACATCGTATCCACAAGTAATACAGATCTTCTGGCGGTTATTTGAAGATATCCTTGTGATGTTGCATTTTGATTCTCTTCAAAGGAGGTTGGGAGGTAAGAAGAAGACTGTTGTGCTGATGTGGTTCTGGCTGAGCACATTACATAGTTTATGCAATAACGAGACGTAGTGTACGGATGGCATTCTTCAATAATAGAACCATCAGACCTTTGTAGCTTTCTCAAGCATGAGATACCTTTAGCAATGGCTATATCCAGAAAGTTAGGAATCACCTCGCAGTTATAGGATAATATTTTTGTTAGGAACACGAGCCCTTGTATCATCTCGAAAAAACGAGTTGGAGTTTCAAAGGTTTCTAACCAAGATCTATGCCTTATCAATTCCTCTAAAGTATTCAGCAAATCCTGTGTTAGTTGTCTTAAATACGTTGAATTATAGTTACAACTTGTCAATGACATGCAATTTTCACCGAGGCTAAGCAATGCAAATATTATACGGCTGCATACAGTAATTTTGTCATTTGCATTCTCTCCCTTGTGTAGCCATCTGTTTGCCTCTGTTGCTGAGCATATGATATATGAAATCATTTCTGCTTCTAATGATTTACGAGAATCATTTCTTATTGCTCCACTATTTCCGTACCCTGGAACATAGGAGAGGAGTCTATGCCACATGTATATCCAAAAGAATATTCTATGTGCAGTTGTTCGTGCGTTGCTGTTTTGCAAGTTATTTCGTGAGTACAGACTGAGCCATTCTAGAGTATTATTAAGGCAGAAATCCCATATTTTTGTGTTATTAGATAACATGCTTAAATCACTAACCCATTTAAAAGAGTGCATATAATGAAATACATGAGGTATATTTGGTATATAGCTCCATATATTATTTATTGAAATAGGATATATCTGTTGGCCATCAGAAATAGATCCTTCAGAAATCATAGTGCCTCGTCTAGCATCACCGTGCATTATGATTCCAGGGTCACGCATAATATGGATATTTCCTATATTATCAGCAGGCTTGTACATGTAGTACTGGTTTAAAACACTAGCAGGAAATTGATCAGTGTCCATAACACATTCCTTATATTCAAGTGCATAGCAAGAATCTGTATTTATGACAGATTAGACATATCTTCTATTCTGTAGTTCGTAAAATCAATTGTATTTTATACATAGATGGTATAGCATAACGAGGTTTTATTTTTCTGGAGATAATATATGACTATTCATGCTGCTTTGAGGGAACTAGGGTTGACTTTGCCTGATATTTCAGCTCCTGAAGGGTTGTACAGTCCTTATTTGATATATGACAATATGTTATACGTGAGTGGTCAATTACCTTTTGATGAAGATGGAAATCTGATCTGTGGTGTAGTGGGTAAGAGCATAGATGTACAGTCTGCACGGAAAGCCGCTGAAAGGGCAGCGCTTAGTGCTCTTGCACAAGTACAGGCAGCTCTTGGGGGTAGTTTTGACAGATTGGATAGATTGTTTCGAATGACGGGTTATGTGAATTCATCTCCTGATTTTATGCAGCACCCTGCCGTAGTGGATGGTGCCTCTGCCTTGTTTAATACTTTATTTGCAGCTCACAAGCATGTGCGTTGTGCAATTGGTTGCAATTCTTTACCTAAAGGAGTGGCTGTAGAGATTGAAACGGTGTTTTTAATCAAGTAGAGTGGTTGTAGAGTATATTTTTAATCGCTACACCCTATTGTGTATGATTCATGTTTGACTGTGTGCAAGGGTTAGTAGCTTTTTTGATAGTATGAGGTTCTGGAATGACGTTTAAATGTGATTTAACAGGAAGAGTTGCAATGTCTGGCAACAGTGTATCTAACTCTTGTAGGAAAGTAAGAAGAAAGCAGTACCCAAATATTCATAAATGTCGATTCTATTCCAATACGCTTAACCGTGTAGTTGTGTTTCGTGTGTCTGTTAGAGCTTTGAGGACTGTTGATAAGTTCCTAGACTTTGATAATTTTATGCGCTCCTATTCTGGGGATGGTATGTCTGAGCGTGCAAGAAGAATTAAGCGGGATATTGCGAAAAGGCTGGCAAGTAAGAATATTATTAGTGGAGAAGATACTCCTGTATTGGAAGCCTAGCTGATCAATATGATACATAGTATGTATCTTTTGCATTCATAAAAAGATCGTTTGTATTGCTCTGCCGTGTTTTCTTCTGCTGTATTTATATTCTCTTTCTATAGAGAAACAGGTGTTCCTCTGTTATGAGGGGGGCTGCTTTATACATTTGTATTATAAATGTATATTATAGGTGCAAGCTTACAGTTGTTATCCTATGAGTTTATATTCTAGTTCAGTATTAACTTTTTATGTATAATGCAGGGTTCAGCATTTAACCATTTTACGAATATATTAAAAGTGTCAGGATAGGTTATGTTTTTGATACATATAACCAATCACCGACACAAAAGGCTGATTTATCTGATAGTTTGACTATTGGGTAGATGGAGAAGAGGGAATTCTCAATAATTATTATCGCATATAAATATCTGCAATATATAATTGATTTATATTAACTAGAGCATAGAATCATATGATCTTGCTTGTTTTTAACTAATGATATTAAGTAAATAGCAGTTATTATTACCGCTAGGTATATTTTAATTATTTAATATGTTATAGTATACTTATTTGCAATAAATTAATTGAGATATGTACATATGGATAGTATAAATAGTTCCCTGAAATCAATGCCAGTCTTACCACAAGAAGATCAGACCGATAATCTTTGCAATTTAGATGTCAGTACTTTCCAACAAGATACAGTTGAAGAGAATGCGGGTACATCTCTTACTGTAGAAGATTGTGCAGCTCAGTGCATGCAAGAGGTATTTGATATTGCAGATTGTATTAATCATGATGACCCGTGTCCTATTATGAGAGATATAGGAGATAAGAAAGGTATAATATCTATAGAATTTGATATAAAAGATGATAAAGAGATAGACAGTCAGTTAAAGCAACTGTTCCCTGATAAAGTAAGAGGCAGGTATTATACATGCTTTGTGAAGGATGGGAAAAGTACTTATCATAATGTGAGATATGTACCTGATTACAACAGGATAGATGTTATGGTATCTACACTAAACATTTCGAAATTACATCAGTCTATAGATGAAATAACAACAACTTTAGGCACGGATTTTCTTGATAGTGCAATCTTACCTGTTGTGACAGATACTCTAGTTGATCGTAGTACGATGGTATCCTCAGATGTAGTTCCATCATTTTTCAAACCTACTCCTCGTTTATATGGGTATGATTATGATGTCCCACAAAGAGTGGGGGGTGTATCTTTTTGTCCCAGTGATATAAAGCTATTACTGATAACTCAAGTTAGAAATATGCAAATATATAATATTTGTGCAAAACGTCATTATAGTAGATCTAGTGTAGATAATGATACATATCTGAAGAACATAGTAGATAAGAGTTCTAATAAATTAGATATTATTTTGAATGCATTATGTGTCCATTCGCATATAGCACATAACAGATCTGTCGCACCGTACGATATTGTAAATAATGTTTATGAGCAATTAGGCAGGCAAGGAGTCAAGGCACTTCTTCAGGAGGCAGACTCAGAATATATAAATATATGTATCCGTGTTGCAGAAGGCATACATTCGAGTACACAGTCTTATTATACGGCTTCAGTATCATATGGTATATTAGAGAAAGAACTATATATTCCGACGATACCATTAGAGAAAATTTGTTCATATATCAGGGAAGATTATGACGATCATGAAAGGCATCTTGTTATCCCACTTGGGAAATAATGATCCTAATTGTTATGTAGTTTAAGCTATTTTATATATAATTACAGCTCTTCTACTCTGCCGCGTGTAGTATAGGATGCATCGTGGAAAAGCGATTTCTCTGGTTGCTATCTTATACAGATATGTATATTCGATAATACTATAATGACATTGTATGTGCGAATAAAAGCGCCTTTAGCCTTTA
>ENA-OREC01000026-OREC01000026.1-marine-metagenome-genome-assembly--contig:-NODE-26-length-34424-cov-13.607273_pt1 | contig 34424 bp, 19 predicted proteins | sample MGYA00248626_ERZ508543 | MGnify/ENA primary metagenome ERZ508543 (study PRJEB26211, sample SAMN05518279) | marine metagenome | isolation source: Puget Sound, Washington, USA | host: Bankia setacea...
TTATTATTATTATTATCATTATTATTATTATTATTATTATTATTATTATTATTATTATTATTATTATTATTATTATTGTTATATGCATAGTGTATATCATTATCTCCTGTTCAACTACCCGAACTTTGAGTCTTATTTGATCACCAATTGTCAAATACAGGGTACATATGTGGTATTAATGAGTACCGTTATTGATAACATTTAAACGTTTAAGATTTAAAAGTACGAACGAGGGGATTACGTTTAACAAAACTTGCATTGATTTAAGTAAATTGATTTTGAAAGGTTTACACATGTTCACTACTTTAGTCTATACAATCAGTCAGTCAGATCCAATCCCGTTTACGATCAAGAGATTAAGCCAAATCGGATTAGGAGCGTAGCAATAGACCATAAATCAGTATGTGTAAGATTTTAAGTTCACTAAATACCGTATTACACCTACCAACGCAATGTTTCGGGAGACTTTACATCTGGTGTATTTGATCGTTTGATTTGAACAGTCAGCGTTTTTTTCTAGCGATTTTAAAATATCGAAGAGTGCTTTTTCTAGAGAGTTTAAAAAACACAAGAGTGCAATTCATTTGTATATGAACTTGTATTTATGCAACACTCATACATAACAATAGAACATACATAACATCTGATACATCTAAAATAGCAATTCCTTTTGTTCCACGACCATTCCATTCAAATGATAAAACAACTTTTTAACAATATCGAACAATATCGAACATGAGTCAATACAACATATCACAGTAGCAGAATTATTTACAAAATGTCTTTGTTACAATATTCAAACAAAACCATGCCATTAACAACAATAAATTCTACAGTTACTCTCGCCGTTATTGGCTTATTGTAAATCAGCATTTCAATAAAGCACCAGGCTTCGCGTTCAGAAATGCCTTCATTCACATTCAAATGTTACCACTAATTAGCATACAATAGTTATCATACTGCTGCTGTTATATCTTCCTCTATGTTAGTCTGATATTGAAAATTTGGATCACCCTTGTTATACATAGCATGGATATCGTCTTGGTAGTCTTCTTCTTCTGCTTCCTCATCCTCCTCTGCCATATTGAATTCCTCGAGTTTTATATCACTTCTAGTAACTTCTTTCAAGAATGGCATAACAGGCGTATCATACCTTTCCTGCTCTGGTGATTGTGGTAAGGAATTGCTCATTGTGTCTACGTTTGCATCCTCCGTTATACTAACTGGTGTGAGTGGAGGCATTGGGGAAAAGTCAGTTTGTGTTCCTTCTTGGAAAAATGAAGGAATTCCGTTACTAGCTTTACGATTGTTGTTTAAATCATCTTTCTTCTTTTTGTCCATGGTTTCACGCTTTCTGAGGCGGCTGACTTGGGTGGAAGGCGTTCTGATTGGCCGTTTATGACCACTCTCTGTGGCACTACGTTGAAGGGACTTAGCGGACTTGGAGGGCTCATATCTGGAGTACATTCTCTTCATTTGGGTTGTTGGTCGCGTTGGTAACGGCTCCTTCGCCTCCCAAAACAATGCTCGACCATACAGATACTGTAAACTCACATCAGCAGAGGAGAATAAGTCGTTCTCCGTATTTGTAGTAGATTCTGAAAGATTTAACAACAATCAGGGACTTAAACACTGTGAAATGACAGGCAATGTAAACACATAGTAAATAGAGCAGAATATTTAGTTGCTATGTATAGTCATGTAAGATCTTTAGTGGAAAACTAGCGACATCAACGTGTCTAAGCATCCGATATACTAGGATTTATTTCGTTAATGGCAAATATAATTATTTTATATCTCCACACAAATACATGTATATGAACTTTACTTACTTTTAACATAATCAAAGTATTTCTTGTCTCTGTAAAGCTCTTCTAGCAGTTTCTTCCATCTGTTTTCAGGAATACGTCTTTTGAGGGTCTCTAAGTCCATACTTTCCATCTCGTTGGCCATTTCACCAAACGCGTCTTTCCATGCTTTAGGATTATCCTTTCTATGTATTCTAGCCAGCGGTGGCATTTTAGCCATGTTTGAATTTGTCCTTGTTAATGGCATAGGTTCTGTCATATCGTCCTCAGGCGTACGTCTAGATTTAGGTGGCATGAATCGTGTATTGTGTGGCATAGCTGATGTTTGCGGGGCCCTGCCTAGAGAAAATCGATCTTTCGGTCGCTGAAATAGGCAAGTAAGAGATAACATTAGTGCTGAGTAATGATTAGAAAGTACATTTGGTCGAAGAAAACAATGCGTATGTTTATGGTAAATAGTATAATATCTACCTGTGACAAACCCAATTAAAGGCAACATGTCATGTATTAATTCCTTTTACTTTTAAGGCATACTGTTTGCGTTCAGTTTAACGTTTATGAAACACTTAACGTATTTATAACACTAACTGTAGATACGTTAGAACACTACATCATTACCATGAAGTTTAGGTCTGATTCGTTTCATGGGTGAAACCACATTTGTTCGTGCTCCGCGCATTTGCTTTATTATTGCTGACCATGGCCTTGACCTTGGTCGGGTATCTGGAGAAGTATTCCATTTAGAACGTTTCTTAGGAGCTGATTTGGGATTTGGACGGAATAACGTAACCTTTCGTACAAAAGGTGTTTGGTTGTATGGTATATATCTAGAGACAACCATTTTCTTCTTTAAAGTCGTGTCTTCTTTCTTACCACGTCTAGTTCTCTGTAAACACAAACCATGCTTGGATAATTCAGAACAAGTGATTAGTTGACGATTGTCTCCATCTTTTAGCTACCATAGAGCATCCATGAACCAGTTCTGATTTTTCCAATTATGTTTTGTGTTTTCATAGAGGTTTTTAGATAAATAAGCTATTTCAACTTACTCGTCGCTTGTCTTTCTTATCAGGTCTAAGCTTGGGCAATATTAGACGTGGTTCTTTACTGTCATCATCAGACAAATCATCTACAGCATTTTCATTGTCAGCAATATCACTCAGAGTTTCAACCTGATCTAGTGGCTAGATAAAAGAGAAAACCAGAGAAAGGGTGTATAACACACGAAAGTGAACTCAAGAAGTAAACCCAAAGAAACACAATGGCCATAGATGCTCTGTGGTACCTGTATATTAGTAAAGGTAAAAGCAGACAGTTTCTTTAAATAAAATGCACACACATCAAGTACCAGAACATCACATGCTTTAGTTGTTTTGTGTTATTTGACACACGCGCAAATAAATGAGTATGCTGTACATTGCCTAGAATCGAACAGTTTATTACAATCAACGTCTATGTGCTCAATCCAAGCAATACCTTTATTTTCTTGCCATCGTCTTTGTTGTGTGCACCAGCTTTGCCAAGTTGTTCATCTGCAAACCTCGTCTTGCGTTTGTTAGTCTCTCCCTCAGCTTCCTCTACCTGGATCACAATGTCCTTTGACTTGGTCACTTTACTACCTCGGCCATCTGTACCGTCCGGTGTGTCAGCAGTAGCTGTAACCATTAACCAAATATAGGTCTAATGCTATTGGTAAATCCTTCCCTGGTAAACTGTCTTATGTATAATTAGTTTGTGTATAACTTTGACAGTTCTTATTGTAGAACTTACATTATGAACTTGGTATACATACTAGCTTTGAGATCACGTAAACAAGTTTTGTCAACATGTGTTTGATATATAAAAAAGAAAAAAAGAAATTGCAATCATATTGGCTAAACTGGTTTAAGATATGACTGATTTATAAATGTTACTCATGGTGACTATTGATTTAGATGGAGACTATCTCTCTGTATCGTTTGATATTGTTTGTAATTATTACGTCTAGCTCTTGGTCTTAGCTTCAATTTGGCCAATGCCATCATTCTGATAGGTCTCTTGCGCCCCTTGGCCAGATCCTTAATTCTGTCAGAGAATACTTTGTGTGTAGCATCGGCTGCTCTGAACTCATCCTTGTTATCCTTCCTCTTTCTCTTATCTGCATACATGTGAGACTCAAGCTGAAATGGTTAAGCAATCAGTATACATAAATAGCGCTTGTTTTAAACTACATCAATCTATGGTTACCAAGAAATTAAGAAACCGACTAGCAAATCATGGCTTGTCTGTATACAGCTAAATTGCTTAATTGAAACTTGTACAATTACCGCTGTTTGTCTTTGATCTTCATCCATGTATTTCTCTCCTTCATTGTAGCCCTGAAAAGCAGGTTTAACACATACTAATTATCCATAACTTAAATAATTCTTCGAAAATGCTTGTGATATATACGAGTGCATAACCTCTGTGAATTTTGTATTAAATCAATGATCCAACAAATAAGCAAACAGCAAATTCAAATATAATGTTAGCACAGCGAAAAGTAGTCATACCGTTTCAATAAATTCTAAACATTGTAGGTTATAACAAGTAACACAGAATTGTCAGAATGATGTGTTAATGCCCCACCTCCAGACCCTCGAGCCCAACCATGTCCTTCCGTTGCGTCCTCTTTATCAGGCCGTTCTTCATGTTTTCAGGAGAGTACATGAGTCGGTCAAGGTCGTATCTTGACTCATCTGGGAGACCAAGGCGCATGTTTGGTGAGAGTTCATCCGGATCAACCTGTATAATATGAACAAGAGCTTCAAAATATACCATTTACAACAAAGAAACATATGCATACGTTCAATTGACTTTCATTTGTAAATCTATTGTTTGGTCGGAGTCCATGCCAACAATGTTTGTGTGGATCTATTGAATTTGATGGATTTTGGCGCTATCATTAACGATGGAAATACACACCTACTTCATGGATTATTCTACAACCTTCATATAGTTTAACATGATTCTAACTTTACATACTTAAAATCGAAAGAGAAAAGAAAATGTATTTGGATGATATATAGCACTCGAGTAGTTTTATAACTGAAGTTTGAAGCAGCGTCACTATATCGATATCATCACAGACCGCAAAGCGAACTATTCTATCCATGACACCTTTGCATCAAACAATTACCTTTCTGTTGAGCGCCTCCCATTCCGCTTGCCTTTGTCTCTTCCTCTTTTTGTAGAAATAGATCACCAAAGTCACGATGATGGCGATGATGATAAGGATGACGACAATGACGATGGCGGCAATGGCCCCGGCTGACAATGTACTTGTGTTGTCGTACGCACACACCTCTGTAATGAGATAAGATGGTATTGATACACGTCAAATCAGTAAAGCGTTTCTAATGTCTTTCTTAAAATGTTTTAAACGAGTTGTCCATGATGTTTCGTCATACATGTGTAAGGTGTCAGTTGGACGTTCTCGCGGTTAATCTCATTTAGTATCTACTTTAACCAACTATTGCGAGGTTTTTCTATTAATTGGATATACACTATAAACTTACCGCTAGCCGTTAGTTTAAGAGTTGCTCCTGGCGACGGCGCATACGTGACGTTCATCTCTGTTGGACAATCACCCGGATGTTGGCTGGCCTTTACACTCTCATAACCACTTACTTGCTATACATTGTATATAAAGGAAAACAAAACAAATTAACGAAAAAAGGAACTGATTCATAAACAAGAAGGGTTACCGGGACAAATCAAATTTAGCTTAAAGTTAAATATGAGAAACTTGTATACGATACGCTTAAATGATATACCATGTCGATATTTATCAAAGCCCGCAACTAGTTGATATTTACGGAATCAGATTGTTGGTGTAACACATCCTTTGTCTTGAGTAACATCAAACAAAGTAGTACAACCCAAATCGTTTTTAACAACTAAATGTCATTTCAAAATGGTTCCTTCTGATGTTAGCTGTTATAACATTAATTGTAGAAACTAATATGTAAACAAGTTCGATTCTTACATAGCATGTGAAACTGTAGGTTGTACTCTGATCCGTGCTGCCATCTAGGTTATATACATGTAAAGTAGACACACCAGACTTTGAGGTAGAGTATATACACTTCGTCACACCACCAGCTGCAATATACCACGTTACAATGCATTATTTATAACACTTTCACATTGTTGGAAACGTAATAAAAAAACAACAGTTTTCTTCAAACCTCACTTCGCAATACCAGTATTAGTTTACAACTGCTACCGTTTGTCTTTCAACATAAGGACTCTTATGATGAACTACAACTATGGATTGTGCGAATGCTGTCTTAGAATTGAGTTCAAGATGCATGTTTTACGTTACGAATTGAAGAAATGATGCCCCTGTTACTACTAGTTAATAACACATTCGAAGACAATCAGTGTCCTTATTTGAACTAGATAGTACTGAAGATTGAAACAGCTGTGTACGAACCTGAGTAGGCCTGGATCTGGTTACACTGGTTATAGTTCCAAGTCATAGTTTTCTTGTTGGAACACACGTCAAGATTGGAACCATTCGAACATAGATTGCCTGTGCCAGTGTCAAACTTGTATGAGAAGACACCTAGGAACGGTACGGGACATTTGGAGGCCACGTCATCCTCCGTACCTACGATATAAGACAGCGAGTGTAACTACATCACTTAGGAATGGGTTACAAAGATTTATAACTCCTGCAAATTTAATAAGTCACGTAGACACATAGTAATATGATATGTTGTTCAGCTTTATTTAAAAGTGTGATGACAAGTTCTTTATGTTTGTATGTATATTCCATGATTACCCGTATAGCAGTTGGGACATGTTTAGACTGTTTCGTGAAATATGTGGTACATTGTTTATCCATTTTATATCTTTAGAAACATTAACATGTACTTCTTATAGGCAGCTTACCATTTTTCATAAGTATACTGTATCTGTTATTTGTAAAGTCAGAGACTGTGCATACATCACTGATGGTTGCTGTAGAGAACGATGTAAGACGGAAAATCACACGCTCATTGTTTGCATCAGCCTCCTCAGCTATTAGGGCAGGATAAAGAAAAAGCATACATGTATTACAAAGAAAACCCAATTGTAAATGGGTAGTTCTTATTTAAGCTTACACGCAATTGGTTGTGATAATTGGTTTAGTCAATAAGAACAATCTAAATGCTGTTGAATAAAGAAGCAGATTCAACGCTTTTGCATCCTCCTCTCGTAATCAACTCATGCATACCATGCTCTCGTTATTGGAGAAAAAAGTGCTTTGGTCGAGTTATGACATAGATAAACTGGCGAAACCTTGTTGTCACTTTCTATAAATCTTACATACCTTTGTCATCGTATTTAGTGCTTATTCAGAGGCAATAAATCAGCTCCTCATTAATAATGTACATATACCAACGTGTTTGTTATGCATATATCAATAGAGAAATATTTACCAAAGGTAGCACTCTCGATATTCGTTATCGATATAGAGTATCAATAGACAAAAGGGTAACTTGAAGATAAAGTGCAACCTCGGAATATGTACACTAGTTTTACGATGTAAGGTGTTAGGTATGGTACACAAAAAGGCAACTACTGTAGTAATACTTACGAGACTTCTTGTAGTATTTATAGAGTTTGTCTGTCTCGAGTTCTTCAAACTCTATGCACAGGTAAGCATAAAACCATAGTCCGAATCTTCTAAACTGTTGTGACCTGCAATAACGAGAGATATCTAACATACTTATACAGCAATCATGACATATACCGATATAGAGTAGAGAACCATGGACGGCTAGACTGAACAAGAAGAGTTTGAACATTTGACATTAACATAACAAGTTCACACTTACTGGAAGAGATAGTTGTTGCCAGATGTGTCGATACAGGTGAAGTTGTCAGTGTTATAGACATGGACTCTGAAACCAGCAAAGGACGAGGCAGCAAACTCCAGCTGGTCCTTCTCACTGCTAATCCATAGTCCACGAAGTGCTGTTGGCAACGTACATTGCTCTGGAAGATACATATGTGGGGGTCGACATTTATACATCATTCAATTACCTCGAATTGTTTTTCACTACCAACAAATGAACAATTGACCTACATATATCGCGGAACTGAGTTAACTTACTCAGTTATGATGTAAGTTGATACGAAAGTTCTATTCCATAATTTGCAACACTTGCTACTAGAGAATCAATTATGAGTTTGTCCTAAATGAGATATTTACTTTCATATCACTTCAAAACTATAAATTGTTCTGTGTGTGCTTGTGTCGACCACACTTTAACAACTTCAAAGCAAACGGAACCTGTGTTTACATTTGAATGGAGATTAATTTATGATAGGAGAAGTACATTGTTTAATTATTACATTGTTTCTTAATGAAGGCTGATATCGAATAGCATTTCATTCTTATTCGTCTGGTTATACACTGTATGCGTTTGAGAGTCAACTTTGGTACTTAACAAATAAACAACAACGAGAAGAAATACCCAGTAACTTACCTGAATAATGAAAGAAGATGGTGATGAATATGGCAGTGTAAAACAAATTTAGAAGTTTCATCTTTCACCAGAAACCCCTATCTCTTCCATTATTTATCCAACATAAACACTCTTGGCCGCCATTTTTCTTTGCAACTATGGAGATTCAAGATGTCTGCCTTCAGTGCCAATATTGGAACGGACCAATATTCACCAATTAACTCTGAATTGCGTAAAAATACTGCGAAAAAGTCCGTAGATAGCTGCAGTGTGTCCCCTTATCAATATGGTATCATGTTCCAAAACGTGTGACATAAAGAGTAAAACGAAGTTTTACGCCAAAGTCGAAGTCTCCGATTTGGACATACCAAGTTTTAAAAAGCACCAATGTTAACCTGCGTGATTAAAAGAAATATTGTTAATCCCTGACCAGGTACGTAAGAATTATAGGATTAAACAAAATCCGAGTAATTATACATTGACCTTTGTCTTGTTCACGGGCTTAGCTGACTGCTATATTGGTCATTTAAATATCGCTATACTAAGTAAACGGAGAGAGGGGCGACGTGGTCTGAAAACGTTCGATGTAGGGTCTATACCGTGCCCAAATATTGTGCTTAGTTACGGCACAATTACAGCTAGGCACCGCCCTATATTGAATTAGTTTATGATACGCATGACATATTTGTAGACGGCATAAATCATGTTTTCTAATCTGTGAGAAGCAAGTACTGCAGCTGCATGGACAGTTCATCCAGACATACAAATTGCTCAGATAATAATGCAGAATATATTCTTGATTTCGTAATTAGTTCAATTGTAAAGTACTGTCATCACACGTTCAATTTGTAGAAAAAATGAAAGCACCTGAAATAAGTATATGGTGCCATTTAGTTCACATACAATATATCTATTTGAAGCAAAACCAAGGAGAAATAGAGACAGGCTTTCCTTTTGAGAAGTCTGACCTGTTGAGTCCCGCATGCACTACACATTATTTAACTATTCTTGATACTTGTTCATAAAAGAGGATATTCTACAGTTGTTTACTATTTACATATCACATATCAATAACGAAGATGTGAGTATTTTGAAACTGTAAACTGACCACCATTGTATACGCTTAGTTCATGTACCTATAACCTGATGTATGATGAATGCATTCTTAAGACCTCACCTAGTACATTACATGTAAATATTTATGTAAGTTTGCATGTTTCACAGCAGCGGGTTTGAGTTTCTTTACACGTTGTCCCTAGTACCAACATAAACTTTTCAATAAAAATCTGCACACTTAAATGCATTGAACCCAAAGTTTGAAAGGTTATATTCCCCGTGGATTATCGTGGAGATTTGCCGATTAACAAATTGGCGTATTAAATGCCATACTCATGTATACATGTTTTCGCATTTTTTTGAAATTAGCCAATTCGTAAGATTTGAGTGATAAAACAGATAACTAAAGCTTTATAAGGAAATAAACTTGAAATAAGAAACATTATAAAGGACATCTTTGATTTATTTCGCTAAAACATCAACATTTTGAGGACAACGTTCACCTTTTAGACTTAACTTCCGGTCGATCGGATTAATTTCCATAGAGTTGGAGCTTAGTTTAAGATTCAAAATGGACGACGTTTGTGTAGCAGAAATTAACAAAATGGTTTCGTGAAGGACTATGTAGTTTTAGGGGTTTTAGGTCATTTAAGGGGCCCAGGAGAAAGGACACTTATTATACAAGAATGAATATATATGCCGCCACACTTACCATTATTTCATTTGTTTTACAATCATATGTTCAAATCACAGGTAAGTAACTTGCTTAGTATTTTTGTATTGTCTTATTTGTTGTACCTTTACGTTACTTATTAAATCATCAAAAGTAAACCGTGTGTTGAAAGTACCGAGATTTTGTTTTTTTCTCGCTGTTTTTATATATGAGTACACCTAAACATTATAACTGTGTAAAACTTGATACATGGTTCTCCGGCTAGCTAAGGGTTAACAGGGTTACGAGATTCGTTGATGTATTGCTTAATTCATGTTTTGTGCATATCTAATATCCAAGGAGTTCGCCATTTTGGAAGCATGTACTTATCTAGGCTTCGTTGTGTGTTCATCAAGACTAAATAGAGCCCTTTAAATATTTGCTATTTCTCACCATGCCTGAGGGACAATAAAAAAGTCGCTATTTGTTTTGCTTACATCTAACTCAACAATTTATTTCACAAAGTTTGTCCAATAAAGGAAACTACGATTTTTCTCAATTCATATTTTAATTCTATGCAATATCATATTTCACAACATTTTGGATATTTGATTTGGTTCAAAGCTACCCATGTATTTGTAACGGCATAAATACATACGAATCTCAAGATGAGCATGAATAACGATTGAATGTAACATGAACATTTTAATAAAGATAATTAACATTACTCGGAAATGTTCCTTTTTATCCCCTGCAGATGGCGCGTGTTCCTACCCGAGCATTTTACGGGATGGCACGTGGCACTCGAGCGACATGGGTGACGTCACGTTCAACAAAACACATTTCGTATCTTCAATGATAGTAGATTTCGGAACGTTAGAGTTTGAGTGTATAAAACAGACTGGAGACAGATACTACAGCGAGTAAGTGACAACTTGTACTTTGTCCAGTTTGGATCATGCATAATATGAGTTTGCTTCAGATAGAAAATGATCGTATAGGGTAGGAGGCAATCTCCCATACAGAGTTGTCGATCATCGCACTCTCACTTTCAACGAAAGACTGCAATGAACGACAACTCTGTATGTGATATTCGGATATGAGAATCTATCTATTAGCATACACTATTATAAATTATACATGTCTAGCAGTGTGAATAAACCTGAAACCAGCCATTGAATTATGTGATGTTACAATTACAAAGTCTAAATGCACGTGTACTTGTGAATGGTGTGGTTTATACTGCTGGTTAAACTATGGTGATATATCAGTTTTATGAACCTCGGTGAAATAGACTCAAGTTGTATATACTGTCATTTACATGATTTATTTCATTTTCATTCCAGGTCAGAGTCCTTTCACTATCTCAGCAATGATTTTAAAGTGTCGATATGTTTCAAACTCGAAAAGGTCAACCAATATAAGTACATCTACTACCCAATGACATGTGAGTACAATCCATCACATAAATTTAAGCTGACCAACAGAAACACCAATAAACTTTTACAGTTATAAACATTTACAGCAATTAACATTTACAGCAAGAAACACTTACAGCAATTAACATTTACTGCAATAAACAGTAGCTGCAATAAACAGTAACATCAATACACATTTATAGCAATAAACAGTTACAACAATAACAGTTTACAACAATAAACATTTTCAGCAATTTATATTTACAGCATTAAACAGTTACAGCATTAAACAGTAACAAAATGAACACTTACAGAAATAAACACTTACATCAAAAAACCATTTACATCAATAAATAGTTTAAAGCAATTACACTTAACACCCATAAACAGCTACAACAATAAACACTTACAACAATAAACAGCTACAGCAATAAACAGTTACAACAATAAACAGTTACAACAATGCTAGAGTCCAACAAGAACAGTTAAACACAAAACAGGTATAACAATAAACACTTACAACAATAAACACTTACGACAATAAACAGCTACAACAATAAACACTTACAACAATGCTAGAGTCCAACAAGAACAGTTAAAAAAACAAAACAGTTGTAACAATAAACACTTACAACAATAAACACTTACAACAATAAACAGTTACAACAATGCTAATGTCCAACAAGAACAGTTAAAAAAACACCAGTTACAACAATAAACACTTACAACAATAAACACTTACAACAATAAACAGTTACAACAATATTTCTAATTGGCCACTTAGGTTTTGTTTTATTTTAGGAGAAAAGTATTGGGAGAAAAATACAAATAACCAAATATAAGTTTAATACAATTTATTCCTAATATATAAACACAACTTTACTTTTACTATTTCGGGCTTATAATGGTTTTTTTTATTATATGAACTCAATATCTAGACGACCTTAAGATTATAACATATATCAATTTAGTTGTCAAAAATGATGAACCACTCAAGTCAAACCTTTCATGTATACATACAATGTTGCTATGGTAATAAGAACATCACTGACTCATTGAAGATGAGTAAATGTCACCGATTTATAAATTATTTTCCCATTTAAAAAATAAATAGTTTCAGGAGATGTATTCTAGACGAGTTTAATTCGCAATCAAGTATACTATATATAATGCAGATACAACTAGTTATACATATAGTTTCATGAACATCTACAACATCATCATCATCATCAGCAACAAAACAAAACTAAAAGCAAACACAGCACCAACGGCACCATCAGCGTCATTTGTAGCTGCAATAGTATTAGTAACACTCTTACTACCACTATTATTTATAGACATAAATCTATGGGTTGTTTCTTTTCTTTTTTGCAGCTGTTCTTGCCAATACTGACGTGAACAGAATCTTTTTCCAACAAGACACCTACCAATTTACTGCCGCCGAAACATGTGACAAAAGCTCAACCTCCACAAGTCAAACTCGACTGCTTATTAAGGAAGGCAAGTATTTAAATGTGGATTTTGTCTCTGAACAATGAAACAACCTACTTTTGCTAGGAAATATGAACAATGAAACAACGCACTTTTGCTAGGAAATATGAACAATGAAACAACGCACTTTTGCTAGGAAATATGAACAATGAAACAACCTACTTTTGCTAGGAAATATGAACAATGAAACATCGCACTTTTGCTAGGAAATATGAACAATGAAACAACCCACTTTTGCCAGGAAATAACCCCCCCCCCCAATCCAAACACATTCTTTCTCCATATGTGAGATCTACATGACGCAGCACATACGTTACCGTACTCAAACTTGCAAACTAAAAATAGATTATAAGCTCCTTGTCTTGTAAATATGTTATTTTATCTATGTTGAAATGAAATCATCGCTACTGTTTGATGTACGTGTTTTAAGAGGCAAATAACACAATTACTACGAGTGTCCAATGTAAAAGAAAATCAAGCAAACAAACACTTACATGTAACGGAAAGAACAATTTAACGCACAAGGTTAAAGTTTGAAAGTTTATTCTAACATCTTATACTCTTAATTGAATCGTATTTATTTGAACGACTTTTTATACAAATTACAAAAAACACCTTGTGTAACAATTCTCCCAGCTATCTTTCAACCCGCATTGCACTGTTCGACAGTTACGTATTATCACACTAAATAATACATAATGGCCGTTAATTGAGTGGTATAATTAAAGGGAGGTAACCTCAAATTATGGTATTGAAAGATTTGAAAGACATCCATGCACAGTAGCTGTTATTACACATTGTGTGATTTAACAATACTTTTTTAAATTCTTGCCTGTGGTTCTCACTAACAAATACTATGTTACCATAGAACACCTTATATATGTTCTGCCAATGAACGAAACTCTTCTGTGACAATTCAATAATAATAAAAAAAATTCACCAACATTTTCTACGTGATGTGTATTTTCAGGGTACTACAACCAGTCTGGGGTGAGCATCAACTGTCCTAACAGTGTCTCTGGTCGCTATGAGTACAATGTGACGGGTGTATCGTGTGCTGACACTTGGATGGACGGGTGTACAGACAAGAATGAAATCACATTCAACTATACACTGTGTACTGATACCATGGCTTACTCGGGTATGAATTTCAGTTTTAGATTTCTTCTTTTTGATATAAGTCATTGTAATTATGTTCTTCTCCACTCGTTACTATACATGATCATAGGTGTAAGTAAAGTTTCGTTTACTATGAAGAACTTATTTTGTTCACGGTCGGATTATAAATAATGGTAAAATAATGCTGTACGTACACATTATATAAATGTGAGAGTAGAAGACATGCTTTCTTTCTTCCTCTCGCTACCAGAGAGTTCACGGTGTACAATGATGAAAAAAACAACAGCAACAACAACAACAACAACATCATCAGCGTCACCATCAGCAACGACAACATCAACAATAATATCAGCATCAATACCATCATCAGCAGCACCAGCAACGACAACAATATCAGCAACTATACTATCATCATCAGCAACCACCACAACAGTAACAGCAACAACAAGTATTCATAATAATGATAATGATAATTATACATGTGATAAATCGGTATATTTTCAGCTGGAGGTAGCCTAAGCTGTGTTTGGACGACAACTCTCAATGGTAAATCCTACACTCTCCTATATAACCAGGATGCATCCACAGATGAAGACATCTACTACAGGATCACGTGTATGGTAAGTACTGTTGTATTACACTTGTCTGTAAGGTTAATGTCTGGTACTGACCTTCAACACGCGATATCGACCGATGCTTTAGTCATGTTCGTGTGTGATTGCGTTACTAGTAAAATAAATATAGTTATATCTGACAACGTAAAATGCGTTTCGGTTTCTATGTGTTTTCTGAAACGTTTTAATTATTATGCAAGCACTAAGCAACGCAAAATGACAGTAGATCAACACGGGTACTGGTAAATTGAATAGATCTTTAGCTGACTGGTGCTTAAAGTTGTCCTTATTTTCCTAATAAATTAATTTCCCCAAACAAATATGTTAAGAAATTAGCATACATATATTATAATAAATGATTCTTCTGAAGGAATCTGTGTTGAGTTTGAAAGAAAAAACAACATCACAACATTGGTTTGCCTACGTTCAAACTGCCCGCAAGTACTAACACTCCTTTAATTATTTTTGTTATTTCGGTAAATGAATACTAGGCTATAGGATCGATTCCAGTTGTCTATATATTCCACAACGGTATTACAACATACGTGCACTGTGGTTGTGAAGCACAGATGAACATTTTTATATTTTGAGCGAAAATCCACTTTTAAATACGTAGGATACTTGATTAGAAAAAACCCATACTTTTAGTAACACCCAGCAATTGTAGTACGGTACCTATTAGATAACCACGTGTCACAATTTGTTACCTAGGTAACGAAGAAGAAGAATGATGGGTCAACAGAAGTGACGACGTATCCAAGAGCGTGTCTGGAAGGTCAGAACGCAAGTGCTATATCCACTCCTGGCGTCAACTTCTTCCTGATCGCCAATAGTAAGTGTAGTCAATAACTAGTGTGGACGATATTTGAAAACGATTCACACAATTGGACCAAGTAAAATAAAAAATAAATAAACTTGTCTTATAGTATTCTTGTATTCCTAGATGAAAATGACAATGATGATACTGTTCGGTTGTACATGGTTATATACACATGGATGCTTGAACGATTTCATACACGTTATAAATAACTGCAATACTATGATTATTCGAAATGCATAAACAATTATAATCGACAGAAAAACTTTCCATTTCACATTGTTAGATACGTGTAAAGAAAAGTCAGACGATGAGACCTCTACATTGAGTGCTGGAGCGGCGGTCGCCGTTGTCATAGCACTCCTCATTCTGTTTGGTGCTATAGCCGTGGTTTGCATCTGGTACTATATCAAGGTTTACAGAATCAAGAAGGTCAACCCAGACGTGATCGCCTCCAAGTCACCACCTATCGACACGAAGGAGCAGGAGAAAATGGATGGTCGCGTGTCACCGTTCTCCCCGTACCCTACTGTCAGTGAGCTGGCGGTGTACAGATTTGGTCCATCACCTGGGCCGGAGATAGATGATGACGACGGTGGTATGACGCTGGAAGCCACGACACCTGGTTTCACTGATGGCCGACGAACAATGTACGGCAAAGACGCGGAGAGGGAATCGCAGGCAAGTTTGCCAATGTATAGTGAAGTAGGTGGGGAAACCCCTGAACCTACAAGACTTAGTGAAGTACACACGAGAATGAGCGAGATTTCAGAGGTTAACATTGGAGATCCGACAACAATGACCAGAGCTACAATGAATATTCCCGAGGAAACGCGTGTGTCACCATTACAAACTCCGACGGACGGAAAACCTAACGGAGACATTCAATCTCCTAGAGATAATGTAACTTCGGAAGATGTAACATTGTAAACATTGCTAGAACTTAGAGCTGTATTTATAAATAGTGTAGTGTGATATTACAATACGTTTGATCATGCATTGATTGTGTGCCTTTTGGTTTGAATGTCTGTGTTTGCGTTTATTTTATGTGTATGTGATCAATGTACAGCATAAAGCTGATGACTGTGATTTTTTGTACAGTTAATTAAGTGTCCAAGAGTGTGTGAATAGATAGCTGTTTGTTATTTAATAGCGCTTTTTACTATAAAACATTTTCATAATTACAAATGCGTTTTCTTCATTTATAAGGTAGTTCACGAACAAGTCTGGGCATAGCTACTGACACAATATACCAAGGGGGACAACCTCTGTTGATGGCCAGTTTCTGAAATTATTAATGACAGCTGTTTTATGTTACTTGACTTTTTATCATCCTTTTTCATCTCCAAACGTATTGGAACAGCATAGGTTATATACAAATCCAGGAAGGGTAGTTTACGGATAATTCACTCGATACATTTAAATGGTTAAACCAGCGAAACAAACGCTCGTTCAGCCGTTACACACGAATTCCATTAAAACATCGGCTTCGGTAGTTAATTTTCACCCTGAACCCGTTAAGTGGATAACTAGTTGTCTATTTATCGATTCAGTTACTGAGCTCCACGACCAGTCTGTATTTGGTTGGTTTATTATATTTTTGATGGGCTTTACTTCAATTTTAGTCACGGCTAACCATTGATAATGGAGATCGGTTTCTGTACATCAGAACCGGTACTTTACCCTTTACAGACAACGTACATACGTGTATTGAGATTTTACGTAAATGTAAAGCAACTATACGCTAGAACGCATGTAACCAACCAAGTGGTCAGGTCCAGATCTCCTAAGTCCACAGGTTGAACTCGTTGGGAATATTTTAAAACAATAATGGTCGTTTGACGTAATAAACAAATCTTCGATATCGACTTTTTAAAGATATCTTAATTCGAGCACACATGTTTTATAACGCATTCTATAACTAATTTAAATGCTATTTTGTTAAAGTGTAAGTCAATAATACATAATGAACGTAAACTCATATCACTCATACAGCATTACGACTCGATTTGTGTGGCCATCCATGTAACTCAATTATATAAATACGTTAATCTTTGAATGATAATGTTTTTTGTTTTTATATCATTATAGCTGGTATAGACTTTCGCCAATATGTCCATGCAGCCTGGGCTAGTTTTGTATTGATTTCACGCTAACGATCGCCTATATATGGCACACGGATTATTCACTCTCAGGATTGCTTTTACATTCAGTGATCAGGTAAACAAAGATTTACCAATGTCAACATCCGATAATTCATAATTTCATACATGTTTCCTGTTTTCATAGACCCCACAGCACTATCTAGAACATCTCTCACGTTGACAAATACATACATAATACTAGTAACAATTTCAAAAATCGAGAAAGATAAAAAACGTATTTAGGGATAGAGGACCTGGTATTTTAACATTACAACCATGCACATTTATATAAAGCACTATCATGCATGTTTTTTATTTACATACCGGTGTGAATAATGAGCTGTAAAGCATTCAATGAATAATGTATTTGATGAAGTAAAACATGACATTCAAAGTTATGAGCGGAAACCCCTCTCTAGTAAAGAAATAAAAGTTCCATGTCTTGGCTCAAACTTTTTTCTATCACAAGGAGAAATTCCCGGAAGTTGGTGTGTCACTAAGGCTGGCACGTGCTACAGGGCTCGGTGTCCACGCGGAGCTACACCTTATTGACGTCGGCGTGTCCGTTAACTGAATATAAGACGTCGCTTCTGACATGGCAAAACTTTCACATGAGGTCCCTCTACGTACTGCAGACGAGCCGCTGATACCTTTACGTCGAATGTTCAGCTTCTGCTTGAAGTTCATGTTTTTGACGTTGGCCGAGCGACGATATTCTTTGCATATTATAATGACGACACCAACAAGGAAGGCAATGCCTAGTAGACCACTGAGAACGATTAACGCTTGGTTGACAGGCCCGAGCACTACTGGCTTAACTATCTCAATCCCTGAAACATTGTTAAACTATTTTTTATATCGCAGCGTGTTATGTACTTAACATGTATTTAATGTTACGTATATATAATCAATACTATTCATCACGTTGTACAAGTATGCATGTTTTGTCGTCTTTAAAGCAGATGAACAATGATTAATTGGAAAGTGTGTTAGATGTATTTGCTACATTTAATAGAGACCAAAGTTGTAATCCACTAGTACAGATATAACCCACAGTTAACCAAGTGTATTGTACCAACATTATATACGTAAGATGTCGCCATGATCCATGTGTTTCAAAAGAATACCCTAACTGTATCACTTACTTGAGTCAGCAGTTGTTGTTGTTGTCATTTCTCTATGTACTGTGACATCATTCTTTATACCGGTAATACTTCAAGTGTCAGTATCCATGTTCATCAACACAATTTTCATAGCTAAGCTTATTGATAAAGCCTCTTGTTCTACCTATTTTGAAAATGTTAAGCCGTAACTGCACACATAAACACAACAACACACGCTAATCGTTATACAAATTAGTTCAGTGCTTCCAATTTATTTATCCGACGTGAATCAATTTATTGCAAATGAAAGCTGGCAGGTACGTCGTTGAACGTTTTACTTTCTCCCTAGGACACGGGTATAGACTATATTGACAAAACACTGCCTCTATATCCTTTTAAAAGCGCTATATCGATAAGCCTAGTTTTTCTGTACGATTGGAAAACTCATCATTGTTATGGTAAACACTCAGGGTCTACCCAAAGTCACATTAAAGAAATTTCCAAAATATTTCATATAGACGTTATTCGCAGTTGAATACTTATTTAATTGATTAGAAACGGGTAATATAGAGAAAAACGAAACCTGAACCGTGAGGGTTTTGAGAGAGATCAATTTCCAATAGTGTCTTCACCTTTATTCCTTACAAAGACATTATTGAGGAAATAAAATCGCTAAAATACAAATTACATTTTAATGTATTGAGGAACAATAATTTAGTTTATGGTCCATATCGACTCAACACACATTTAAATAAATCTCTTTCATTAAGAAATACGATACTCAATTAATTTTCACCTACATAAGTTTGAGTTAAAAGCGTTCATGCAGGATTCAAAGTGGTGATTTAAAACCAGTTGGTATTTTTTCAGCGAAGTGGGAAACCTTAAATAATCTGTTTTACCACCAAAGCAAAATCGGAGTTGATTACACACCTTTTCAATATTTATTCACAATACAGTCAGATATTATGTTAATATGTATATATGTACAACCAATATAATGTGCATACATATAAAGGACAGTACAGGGAAAAAAACATGCGCATACTTTATAAATAGAATTAATATAAATATATATATATATATATATATATAAGGAGTGCCTGCTAATTCATGTAGTACATATCAAGGATTTAAGTGATAATAATTTAGAATTTACAAACTACCATTCTACCAATTATCATTATTGTTATATGCAATAGTATCAACAATAATATGTTTAACCTAGCTCTCCGGCACTATATAACTTTAATATAACTTTCATAGATTATACATAGTCACGAAATGTTGCCTTACACATGTGTTTTTTTGTAACGATCTTTATTTCATTTTTTACATGTACATGGAATCGTTACAAAACATTTATACAATATCAGAAGAACACAATAAAGAAATGAAAAGCCCCTAGCAAAAGGAAAAGTTCAGGCTTACACATGTGTTTGGTAGCGCCAATAAAGGGAGTAGTCACGAAATGTTGGTTACCTCATGTGTTTGGTAGCGCCAATAAAGGGAATAGTCCCGAAATGTTGGCTACCTCATGTGTTTGGTAGCGCCAATAAAAGGAATAGTCACGAAATGTTGGCTACCTCATGTGTTTGGTAGCGTCAACAAAGGGAATAGTCACGAACTGTTGGATACCTCATGTGTTTGGTAGCGCCAATAAAGGGAATATGGTTTTATTCTACTTGACCTTTTCATCACGGAGTGCAACATATTCTCATTTCTATTTTTATCTTGACCGTTTATATTCGCTCCTAAATATAAGATTCTCGGATATGACAATTAATACTTCACTCGAATGTGAACTTGTTTCCATGACGAGGGGCAAAGAAAGCATCAATGAAAGTCCATGAACCATGTCCAGTTAAGCGTTTCACAATCAATGTATCGATCCGTCTCTAACATTTCTGTAAACTTCACGTCATCCCCGGAAACTATCACCGCGGAGAGTGGGCTATACACTAACAGAGATAACGACTCCAGTCGATATTGACAGGAATGACCATAAACACTCTACTGATTATCTTAAAATAGACGGTTTGTTGTGTTGTCCTTAATAGTCCAAGAGACAATCGAAACCTGTATAATTGAGATGTGTATTGTGCATTTAACATATCGGCGTTTAACCATTCACAAACTTACATCATGATATTAATGGACAATGAGATCACCCATCATTATGTTAACATTGTTTATAATCGAATATGCTGCGACTAACTAATAACCAACCTGGTATTTCATGAACACATCAACTTACAGCTAGGGTTTAATGATTTCTGGATCAATCAGGGAAGTTGGCATGTGAATTTCATTGTTCATACATTAAATTAAATAAATTTCAGAGCACATTAAATGTCTAACTTTAGTTCTAAACGCTCTTAATATTTACAATTTTAGGATTTTGTTTCATGCATCACTGTTATACTAAATATATATATAAGGGACCTAATCAATCCATGAAAAAGTGAACATGTCTAGGCGTTTATACCGTACAGTTAAAACGAGAGTTGTCCCCCTTCCAAGTGACATGTACTGGCATACATTGAGGGATATCTTGTTCGTTTTCTATTGTTCTTAGCTAGTAGTAGCGTTCTTCTTCATTACACTTGAACAATAACGAGGCACACGGTAAATTCAATACACAGTACAAGTATATTTCAACCAAGCTAAACGATATGCCAACTTAATTTCGTTTAGCAACATGAGCATGTGTACTTAAGTTTTAAATAATTCATATCTATATAGAAGCGCAACATAGCTCGTGTTAGGATGGTTTACTAATTTTGATTGTAGTCTAGAGCCTGAGTACTTTCGTTCCTTTTGGGCAGCTAACTCGCAGTTATATATATTTCACTATAAACACAATATCGCGGCGAAACACCTAAATACCAGTTGCGAAATGGGGAAGAAACGACAAGTGGATCAGATGATTATCAACATAGAAGAAAAACTGGACAAAAATGGTGCATTGAGGAACGTAGCAGTGAAAGATGCATGGCAAAGACTGAGGCAGAATATCGAAGTGGTAAGAATTCGATCTTTTTCAAGCTCATTTGTGGTATCAAATTTCCGTGTTCGTCTATAATGTATACACCTTAAAGAAATCATATATGTGATGCTAATCGGAACCGCTTCGGATGATGTCGTTCCATTAATACAATATTTCATTAAATGGAAGAATACATGAACAAGCTGACTTAATGTGTTCACGGGACCATGTAATGAGGCGAAATTTCACTAACACTCTTGTTGATTTATACTAATTTATTATATACACTAATCACAGGGAATCACCACATCAAGAATTGCATATCTATTTACATATATTAACATATTGTTCACAAAACTGCTATTGTTTGTGTTTACTTGTCGTTCACTTGTAACATATTGTATTGTATTGTCCGCAGTTGTATTTGTCTTGTTGATCCAGCTGTCTTGTATTGTTTCATATATACAAACTAACAAACCGAATACAATATCTGAAGTCATATTTAGCTCGAAAGTACATATTAATCATTATTACCTTATTATTTCCCTTTAATTATGAAACACGTAAGTTCAATTATCATCGCAACCTTCGCGACAGTTATAGCAGAGAATTAGTTATTGTGGATATACAAGAGCTGACCATAAGCCATCGTTTGATTGTGTCATTTGTTCATAAGTTTTATGTTATTCTTATTGTTGTAGCAATCATGGAAGGAGTCTGAAAGTATTCTTAGTGAGCTGTCTGACAACCTTCAGAAAATCAACATGCTGAAATCGGTGTCCGGTTTGTTGGCGAAGCTTCGGAAATGTGTATGAACTTAACTTTAAACTAGTCAATTATCGAGTTAATATCTTTCAGTGGTATAGATGTCATTTAATGTGTTGTACGGGAGTAACACCAATGTTCATCGATAATAAATCAATAATAACCGTTCCGTCAATATAAAGACATACGTTTTTTGAGCCCAAAGTATAAGAAACCTTTCGACATAATTTAGCGACGGAAAAGCTAAAATGATTGTTTGACCCACCCGTAGATTGTGCCCATAACGTTCAGCTCAAATTTGATGTTAATGTCATCATTTAGTTTTCTCGTAAAATGCAGTTTCAGAGTCCTGATGCTCTAACGGATGATTGTGAGAGTACCATGTCATCAGTTGAAACACCAAGAGACACGACAGCAAATTCACTTGATAACCCGGGACAAGACCATCAAGCAACGATACTCACACAGTAAAGTCATTTCTGTACATTGCCAGTTATTTTAGCCAAGGGGCACTGTTCCTGTCTTGGTTCATAAGGTCATCATATAGATTGTGGATTTATCAATTATAATTTATATCAAGACTTGCAAGAATGGCAATGAACATATTTGCTTTGAGAACCTCGGTCAGAGAATAACGTTTATAACAGCAAAATATCAACAATAGAAATACAATGATGTACGTTTGCTTTTGATTATTTTTTTGGATTGCATGCATGTCCTTTGCATTATGTTTCTAAAACGTTGACCATTACAGGGAACTAAATACCATTAAACAGCGACTGGAAATCAGTGAGACAACGAACACAGATTTAGAAAAGAAACTTGAAGCGGGAGAAAAGGAAATTGATAAGTAAATATCTTGTTATTTATCATTTTACACGATTCTAAAATCTGCTGTCAAATATTTAGAGTGTTCCACGTACAGCCACAACTGATCACGTTTCAGACGGCAAAATTATTTTTTAAGGCAACACGTGTGACAGGTCTTAGCCTTTCTGGTCAAAGCTCAATTCAACAATGCTTATATTCGTTCAGGAAACACACACGTATAATTTTATGTAGATATAGAACTATACACAATTGTACTTTTACTTACACTTTACTTCAGGCTTACAGCTACAATTGGAGAACTTGAACGAAAGAACAATTCTTTAAAAGAAGACAAGACGGTCGATATGAAAGAGCAGATGAAAGTTAAAAGTCTTGAACGCCAAGTTGAAATCAAAACGACAGAATTAGATAAACTAAAAGAAGAAACAAAGTTACTAAAAGAGAGGTATACACTACACCTTTCAAATATGCTGTTTTCAATTCATTATAAGCTATTTGTTAAACAACTTAGATTTATGAACATTTAAAAACAAATCTAGAATGTGTCGGTCCCATTTCTAATTTTTTTATTAATACACGAATGAAGCTTTTATTGGGAACTTAGTTTCAGATATATAACTGCATTTGTGTGTATGTGGATACGTGTATATGTGTATGAATGTGAGAGAGTTTCCAGAGTGTGTGCCTGTTGTATATGAGTGAATGATAGGCCAGCATGTAAATAAATTGTATAGTGTTACATGTAACTGTACAATCTATTGTGATACCTTCAAAACGTACATATGGTAATATTATTGTTATTATTATTAGATTTTGTATATTATTTTAAGATTCAACGATGTTCTGGAAAACAACAGTTCAGAGCTAGCAGACATGTACAACATATATCCACCTGAAAAGATAACCGAACTATTCAAGCAATTGTACGAAACATATAGATCTGCAGCATTTAAGTTTTACAAATCAGTTTTAAAGCTTAAAGAAAACCAATGTGCAGAAAAAACACTCTCATTGTTATCAGTAAGTATGGGTAAGGAACACAACTCCACTTCTGGTATTTATTACAAAACAACACTAAACAATATCAGACACTTAATTGGTAAAATCACTTTAATATCTTGTAAATGTACGCAAAATTGGAAATCGTAGATTCACAGATACCTTATTATAAATAGAGTGCTCGCTTCGAGTGCGGGAGGCCCATGGTTCAATCCCTGCTAGAGGCCGTGCCATACAAAAGACGTTATTAAAAATGTTACCGGTGGTTCCCTTGTTTAGCACTCAACATTAAAAGAGAAACACTGGCTCTTTCTAAATTCTCAGTATGCTCAAATAGCAAAAAGCAAAAATACCATCTTTGAGGGCCTTATGGAAAATTGACTGTGCCAAATAAGCTCCCTCGTTAACTATCGTCGAAACAAACAAACAAACAAAATAAACAACAGAAAATACAATGCAAAGATACCGACATTATTTAACATGGTTCACAGTAAATATCGTTGGTATTGCTATGTAAAATGTTGGCTGAAGATATATATGTTAACGTATTGCAATTTACTTTTAGGACGCATTTTCCTTTTGCTTAGCAATCAGCGAGAGACAGTTGCAACAGTTTATGACAGTTCTTATACACCCAGGAGACAGCAAGTCTGAACAAAAGGTAAAATACTTGGATTTAAAATTGAACAACGGTGTAAATTACAATAACTTCGCATTAATATCTTCTTTTTTTTGTAATTCTAAATGTTTATAAAGGAGCTCTTAATACCTATATGTGTTCAATATTACACTCAATACTGAACGTATCATTTTGAAACAGCCTGCCTTTCACATATACATTGGGTTAACTAAACTGGGAACCATCATGTATTATGTCTAAACATAATCTTTATAACATTGCTTAACCATTCTTTATATGTTTCAAACGCATGATATTTGCTACTGTTGAAGTTGCAGGGGCAGCCGACATTACTGGATGAGAGCGATATAACGCAGATACAGAATCTAAGAAAACAAACGTGTAAACACTCGGCTGAGTCGGTGAAAAATGTAAGTATTAAGATGCAAAAGTGAGTAAATATAAACCCTAAGATTTAAATAGAAAATTGCTCACACTGTGTATATAGGATCTTACATGAGTTGTCTGTTAGTTCAAACGAGTTTAGGGAGTGTTATAAAGCGTACCCATGATGAGCTATATAAAGTTTCCGGAACGAGTTTCATACAAAAGATGTGTATATGACAGCGATCGCAAGACTCATTGTATCACATGACATTTTAGCGCGCTAGGACCCTCTGCTGGACGCACTTGTCAAGGGTTTAAATACGCGTATTGGGTAATATTGGACAAGTGTAATTTTTATGTAACTATATTCATAATGCATATATGACATTGAAAAAAATAGTGAATATGTAATACAAAAATGTTGACCAACTTTGTCACTGTAATTTATTCATTGCATTTTATGGTCACTAATCTCCTCTCAGTTTGACCGCTAGTTTTTTTATCATTTGAATAATGCAGGCCCATGCTAGTAATCTAGGAAAAAATCCAGCCGTAACCATTATATAATATGCTGTCTGATACTCGTTTTAGCCACGTTGCTCTGTTTCAATTTATTCTCTAGACACGAGTTACCATTTTGCTTTTTACTTGCTATTGTAGGTGTTCGTTTCACATCTTGAAACCGACGAATCATCTACGTACAGTTTAGATGAGTTGACTGGATGTATGCCTTATATAGAGAAGTGTGTGGAGCTGTGTTGGTTCATGCATGCACAAACACCTGCTATGTACCTCACGTTTGACGATGTAGGTCGATCAGATATTGGCATGGATCATAGCAAGTATGACAGTGCGTCTGGAAAGGTAAAGGGAGTGGAATTTGTCTTATGGCCACCTCTATTTAGGTCAAAGGATGGTGATTTGATGTCAAAGGGAATTGTTAGCACCACATAAAAATACTTGTAATAGAAACCAACCAGTATACGTAGTGTTGATAGCAGCTTTGTCCGGTCTTCACTACAATCAAACGCTAGAGAAACATAATTTAAGATGTTTGATAAAACTGCTTAAGTGTGTGTTTGTATGGAAATAAATACTGCCAAAATGTATACTGTATGTATGTGCGATTTACCGATTTGTCAGTTCGTTATAAGGAGATATTTATGAGTAAGGTTCTTCACCAACTAATCCCTTTTTCGGTTTATCATTTGTAATGTTTTTTTTATGTTATATCTAAGTGTGGTCAACACAAGGGATTGTAAATCTACACCGTACAGAAACCAAATTTACAATCTTATCAAAAGGTGACAAACTGTATGATATCCATTTTGATGTGTAAAACGCTTTGAAATAATTCATTTAAACGTTTTGACATTAGTGTTGTATCAGAAATCATTAGCCGATGGGCGTATATATATGTTATATTGAATAGTGCATTTTGTAATTTAGCCCTTATCTAGAAGTATATTTTCCCATTAGATAGTAATCAGTTGTGTTGCGATGTTCACCTTTTAAATCGCTCTGTTACCTAACAATGTGCCTTTATATTAGTGTTATGAACTAGGACTCTGATGCAACCAAGAAAGTTTAACAGAACAGAACAGAACATAAACTTTATTAACTTGTACTACATTTGTACATCGTTAAACAACACACAACATATACACACAAGGTCACACTATATACATTGACAATAAATACCCAATATATATAAACAATACATACGTATATAACAACGTCCCAAAACAGAGGATGAACTGCAATTATATTTAACTTTCTACTATACCTAACGACTAATTAATGAATTCCTATGGTTAAATGCAAGTTTTATAAATTTACAAAGTTTAATGAGAACATTCCTTTTTCTGACTTTAACAATTCTATCAGTTTAAACATACTAATTCTGTTATAATAATATCTTGGAATAAAAGTTTGGAGATACAAAGACGATACGCATATGTTTCAATGAAATATCGAGTTAAACTTTATCGAGTTATGATAGACAAACATACCATCAACCGGATCGAAATATCTTCTTTAAAAAATTGTTTTGCATGTTAACCATGAACAAGTTATTAACTGTACATGTACTGCTATGGTCAATATTACGTACATGACATGACCACCTGAACTCTTCTGTAAGGACGACCTAAGTATTGCAGAACAAAGTTAATATAACACTTCTTTTAACTAGCTTCATTGGTAGTGTTGATAATTAATTTACACGTTTAATTGTTTGACTTTGTTCTGTACATGCAGTTTTCGTGTAATTTTCGTTTACTTGTGTCTTTTTGTCGATTTTGTCAGATCGACAATTAATAAATAAGTTTCCTCTAGAATAACGTGTTTGTTATTGTTGTTAACTTATCATCCATGCAGCGTACTCTTCTCGAACTCATTCAACGTACAACTGAAACTATTTAAGTAAAAAAATGCTAATAGACTGAACAACCGATAGATGGCAAAATGTGGGGTAAAACTCGTAATAGCCTGCTATAACAGGAAGAAATATTTAAGCAAATACATCCCTCGATCGCGTATTACGATTAAAACTCAAGATTCTCTCAGATTCGCCATCTTGTATGAAGGATTGGTAACATACTGACGGGTTGAATGTGATTTTCTTGTGTTAGATATATTAAACAAACACACTGGACCGCAAGTAAGTTGCGCAATTGAAAAACTATAACAATAACTATAACGACAAAGACATTAGTTTGGCTAGACTGATTGTAGCAAGATACATGAGTTAATGGGGTAATTATTTGAATAAATTGAATTTCGCAATTTGGGGAAGACAAGTATAAAATATGTTAAATATAAATACTGTACAAGGGTCATGATACTAATTTGAGGCAGACACATTACATTAATTAGGAACATCAATTTGTTAAAGCATTTTTACAGACATAATGTTTATTTGAAGAAAGAAAAACACAATAAAAAACAAACAACACCCATATAAATTCAATTAGGATTCTTCGTCGCTAAATTGTTTCCAACATTGATATACATACATGCGTATAGATACACGAGCTAACGACACACTCTGCTTTAATGTGTTTGACCTAGTACGGGTTTCATATGGCACGCAAACGAAATAGGAACGAGGTCGCTGATTCATTTGTATTTTAAGACAAGCATGTATGTTGTTAGTTTTACAACAATCGCACCCTGACGTTTGATAAAACAGTGTGTGTTAACAGACTCCATTTCTCAACTGGAAAAAGTCGAAAGCTTCATGCAGTTGATGTTAATTTGTCTCTCCTATTTTGTTTGTTTTTGGTCTGTTTGATTATATTTTGGACGTATCTTGTTCACTGTATTGTAAATGATTTTGTTTGACTTTGTACTTTATTGTTTACTGTTTACGTCGAATAAAGTGTTTGTCTGTCAGTCTGTCTGATAATATTCTCTCTCTCCAAGGCAACCAGTTAGAGAAAGTGCTTCAAGGTTCCTATAGGGGTCATGTACATAAAACGTAGCTTACAGAATTGAATACCTCATGGTCACACAGAAGGACATATCAGCGTACCTCATATAAAACTGCTGTCACACAAGGATGGCGTTTCCGGTGGTGTTCGAGATCGGATAGAACGCCGGCGCGCACTAAGAGCGCACTGTACTCGTCGTGAGGTCGCCGTTACAGCAGTGAGATCGCAATGAGATCGCAATGGTTATCGGTGGTGCTTGCACGTCGATCTTACAGCGTTCTATTCGATCCCACTGTGTCTCTACCGCGCTTCCACGGCGCTTCCACGGCGCGTCTACGGGCTTTACACGGATTGCTATTGTTCTTTCTGCGCTCCTGCAACGTACGTAGCTGCCACGGCGATCATTGCGCTCTCATTGCGTTTCTTCCACCAATCGGCTTTTTCATGACAATAAACCAATCAAACAAAGTAGTATAAATGGAATGATGTATTGAAATAAATATTAGCTTAACCATTTCTGATGTGCACCATCGATCGGAGCTACTGCTTCCCTACATGCAGGTTCTGCAGATGCAGGATGATGCAGACGCTTTAGATATCATTCTGAGACGAAGACGTAGGAGGACCCCAATGCGTAGTAACCTTTGGGTTCGAGCATGACTGAACGAAAGGAGACGGTTGGTGCAAGGTCAGTATCATGGGCTCATGCCTGAGCTACGATTTGAGGAGCCTACCAATTATTTCAACTACCTCCGAATAATATTAATAATAATAATAATAATAATAATAATAATAATAATAATAATAATAATAATAGTAATAATAATAATTTTAATACAGAGTTTATTTAAAGAGGAGACAACATTTGACAAAACAACATCAATCTACCATATGTTCCTCAACATAGAAACAGTAATAACAAAATAATAAACTTACTAATACTAACACAGAAACTCCTGGTATGGCTGCATGTACATTAAGTTTACTGAATAAACAATGAAGGATGTGTTGAATTTTAAATTCCCGAAAGTATTGCGCAAGTTAAGTTTAGGGACGTATATTTGATATGAAGATGATGATCGTAACAGTTTGGTATGCACGTCCAATGAGAGAGTGAAATATGTTTGCAAGTAGTCTGGTGCTTTACCGCGTATAGTTTTGAACATTTGTATTGCTTTCTGGTATATTACGCGCTCAGGAAAAGTCATCCATTTAAGTTTAGAAAATACGACGAAGGAAGGAACAGAATAATCGCAATCTAAAATAATTATCGCAGCCCTTTTCTTAGTCTTACACATTTTTCTTAAAGAGAACGTGAACAATTCGACACATACGACACAGCAATAGTCAAAATGTGGAAGAATGTATGCATTATAAAACCATTTTCGGCTATCAACTGAAAGGTACACTTTGATTCATGACAATAGATATATATATGAATTACATTTCTCAATGCCATTATGTGTATGGGTTGACCATGCCTCGATTGAAGAATCATTAAGGTGAATTTGAGGTTGAGCATTTACTACTCGACTGCTATTGCCTTTCGATATTATGAATAAGTCCTTAGATTTTTGTTGAGTTATACACATGCGATTCTGTTCACACCAAGTATCTATTTGGGATAAATCGTATGAAAGAGTCGTAACGACTTCGTCTAAATATTTGCTGCGTACAGATAAAGTGGTGTCATCAGCGAATTTGTCAGCAATTGAATTTGATAATGTAAGTGGAAGATCATTTATGTAAATCAAGAATAAAATAGGTCCGAGAACTGAGCCTTGAGGGGCCCCAGCAGTTACATCCAGTGGTTTTGATTGTTCTCCTAGTATGAGAGTTTTGAGTTCTATAGTTAAGATATGAGTTAAACCAATCTGTAGCAGAATTTGTAAGCCGGATAATGAGAGTTTTTGAATAAAAATATTGTGATATACTAGGTCAAATGCTTTCGACAAGTCAAGGAATAAAGAATGCAAACCAAACGCCGCCAGGGCGCGCGCCGTGATAACTCGATGCACGCAGTGGAAGCGCCGTGAGAGCGCAGGCAGTTGCCAACTAAAACGCCGTAGGAATGCTATGGAGCTCCGTAGAAACGCCAAGGTTGCCGCGAGAACGCCATGGAAACGGCGCTCTGTGAAAATTACCAACGCCGTGCAGTCGCAGTGGCAACGTCGCTAGGTGTGACATGGGTTTTATCTACCTTTATTCTCGCATAGTGTATTGTAAGTATCAAACTAGACATTAATGTATGAGAAACACAGCTAGATACTCATATAAGACATTTCTTAAAAATGGACTTCCGCTCACAATTAAACAACTACATAACTATTTATCTGTACCTACTTCATAGCAACAAAGTACTTATGAACAAATGCCCTTGTGGAATATATAGACAACATAACTCGATCCTATAGCCTAGTAATCATATACTGAACTCGTCAAAAATAATATTCAATGAGTCAGTCAGTCACATTCTTCGTCAGTTGTTATCGGTTCAATGTAGTCCATGTTGTTCTGCTATCTTACTCCATGTTCCCTTGTTTATAGCTGACACATATTGACATTCGTGTGTCTACATTAGTAGCGTGTAATCAAAATACATTGTCTTACAAAACATTCCATGTAGCTATATAAACACGAAACACATTTATACTCAATTTCAAATGTAAGTATAATTTACCAAACATTATAGTAGTTATGAAATAGAGAGCTACACGTAATATGGATTACATGTATACGTGTTTCGTGAGAATTAACTTTTATTAAAAGGGCATAGTAAACAAATGAATACCTCCATAACAAAACAGTTTAACACATAATTCAATGCAAACACATTAATATACAACAACCCCTGCAATAGAAAGCGCCCCACAACAACAACAACAACGAAAACGACGACGACGACAACAACCCTGTATTTCTAAATCTGAAGGATTTTCATATATCCAAACTACTATTCGGCCAGGTTAATCATAACTGTTGTATATTTTTGTTTTGAAATGCAATCGACTGTGTTAGTTATGGCTTTTATATAGAGACAAAAGATTAATCAATCAGTTTTACACACTCGTTCATTTACTTACAATTATTTGCCAATTTGTAAACACTGTATTGAAAAGTTGTAGTACAGGTATTGAAAGGAATTGCGATTAACGAACGGTTTAATTACTTTACTTACTCACCAGTGTACAAATACGGATTATATAACAAATCACAATCATACCGTGCAGCATTAAGATCGTGTTGTAATGATACAAGTGATAACATGAGTTTAAAAGCACGAAAACTAGAGCTAGTGCTAAAAGATGTGAATCACGATTTAGAAAATGAAGGGTTTTTCAAAGAGAGATTAACACTCGATATATGGACTAAGCTAATGTCTAATCTGTTTCAGGTAAGTTAACATAAACACATGTTTAATTGCATATACATGTGATTTGTAGTTGTTTGAGTTACGTCTTTGGTATTTTTTTCTGGTTTTCTTTTTCCCACTTAGCATCAGATAAATTCATAGATGTGTTAAGTGTCTAGTTAACGTTGATGAACCACTGGTCGAGGTTGGAAGATTAACCATAACAGAAAACAACAAATAGGCGTGGTCATTTATATGTACGTTAGTTGTTTGACGTTCGATATACTGTTAGAAAAAAGGTGGCTGCCAGAGAATTAATCATCCTCACACAGAAAAGGTCCATCTATACTTAACTAGACTAGGCTTAATCTATTCTAAACATAAAACAGTTGAAAAAAACAACGCTAAACACAGCTTGTCTTACCCAACGTAATTGTACTTTACCCTTAAAATCAAAAACAAAGCGAGGAACGAGTATACTCGAACCCGTGGTAGTAGAAATGTTCTCATTCTTAAAACCGAGTAGATACTACATATTAGCGGTGTTTTACTATGTCACGTAGTATGTATTCTGCTACAGGGTGAATATACATTGGCTCTACCGATTCGTCAGCAGCTTCATGATCAAGTGAGAAAAGGTCAACCTAAGAAGCTGTTCACATTCAGTAAAGTCATCCTTCCGCTAGATGCAATACTAGACAGATACGTAAGTAGTATAACCACTTTTAGTATAAATACCCGAGTCTACATTAGTACATTCAGACTAATCGGATGTACTAATATGACTTGCCACAAGTTACAAATGCACTTACACTCGTTATTAACATCAGCTATGGGCTGTTGGATGAGAATCTTTTTAAACCCGAGAGAAAAGAAAGTCACCCCATTAATTGCAAATCAGGAACAATACATTTTTTTGTTGTTCCTTAATCATCATGTATACTTGCACACCATGAAGGGACGCCATCGGTACAATAAGATAGTTCAAATTGTATGAGCGACATGTATGAACTTTGTAGCACAAACACATTCTATCCCACGAACAACACAGGAAATGCCAAGCTCCTTGTATTGACTGTAACTAGTTCTATCAAAATTACAAGCTTATGCAAACTCGTTGTATCATTATGTTATATGAAACTAGATACCTCCACCAGTCCTCGATCATGACACGAAGAAAGAGAAATCAGAGAAGCAGATTCAGAGAGTCACCGTCAAATCAGTCCCGCCCCATAGCATCAATAGACCGTAAGTGTATATTAGTTTGTGGGCACGTAATGTTGGACTGTTTGTAGTAATAAATATAGAAAGAGCTTTTTGCAGTATACCATATTTGTGGCAATAAACGTGTTGCTAGCATATTATTCAAACTGCTTGAATTAACATGTACTATGTCCCATGAAAATATCGTTGGAAGCTGCAATGTTATCGAAACCTTCAGGCTACGGCAACACCCTACTCTCTACCAAAATTATAGAAGCAATATAAGTTTGTTGATAAAGTCATTGCTTATTATACTGTCAGTTTATTTCGGAGTTACCAAATCATTACTTTACATAATATTCGTGCTGTATATAAAGCTGTTTGAAGGTCGAGTGTTTTCTATGTTCGCAGTGAATATGCGTCAAAACCAACGAACTATTCAATCATCAAAGGTAACTCTGCTAACAAAGTTGAAAGGTAAGTTAACAGGAATAGTATTCTTTCCAATGCATTCATAACTAACTTTCCGAACAATCTAGCGCACCATTATTTAATAGGGATGGTTGGTTAATACAAGTGGGGTGTTTTTGATTATCTTGTTTCTATAATAGTAAGCTTATAAATCACTTACAAGTCGTTCTTTTTGTTAGGGACTAACTGTAATGATATTAAACATGTTATAAGAAAGTCCTTAGTAGCCATGACCTTTTGCATATTACCAAGTCTGAAGCCTACACATCCCTTACACAGAAAGTCTGAAGCGTACACATCCCTATACAGAAAGTCTGAAACCTACACAACCCTTAGACAGAAAGTCTGAAGCATACACATCCCTACACAGAAAGTCTGAAGCCTACACATACCCTACACAGAAAGTCTGAAGCCTACACATCCCCTACACAGAAAGTCTGAAGCCTACACATCCCTATACAGAACGTCTGAAGCCTACACATCCCCTACACAGAACGTCTGAAGCCTACACATCCCCTACACAGAACGTCTGAAGCCTACACATCCCCTACACATAACGTCTGAAGCCTACACATCCCCTACACAGAATGTCTGAAGCATACACATCCCCTACATAGAAAGTCTGAAGCCTACACATCCCCTACACAGAAAGTCTGAAGCCTACACATCCCCT
>ENA-OREC01000027-OREC01000027.1-marine-metagenome-genome-assembly--contig:-NODE-27-length-34377-cov-6.789475_pt1 | contig 34377 bp, 23 predicted proteins | sample MGYA00248626_ERZ508543 | MGnify/ENA primary metagenome ERZ508543 (study PRJEB26211, sample SAMN05518279) | marine metagenome | isolation source: Puget Sound, Washington, USA | host: Bankia setacea | place...
TATATTGTAGATGCTATATAATTATTAGCTAATCTCCCCGAGGAATTCTACGTGAGTTGCTACACAGCAATAACCTTTCGTGTTAGTGAAAGGGTATCTCTCTGTTATCTTAAGACCACAAGCATTTGTAAGATGCTGCTCCATTTTACCAAGGGGTGACATAGAAAATTCTTCATTAAATCTTTCCTTGTCATTGTGTTCAGCCATGTTCTTACATGCTTTCTTTGCTTTATGGTTAACTACGTTATCTTCAATAATTACCTTGGGTACATTAAAGGGCAGGTTATGCTTTTTTGAATATTTATACGCTTTAGGAAGATGTGCCACTAACGCATCAGATGCATGATACCCACAATCTTTGATACGGCGAAATACACCATTGATAATCCAGGAAGTATCTTCGAATACGGAACTAAAGCTATTGTTATATTCGCCTATTCCATATTCACAATTGCGAACATATGCATACAATACCTGTACTATTTGCTGCTTTGCGTAGTGATGGCATATATCTGTTAAAACTGCTTGCCAGCCATATGAACACCTCTATATCATCGCATAGGTGAGAAGAAGAAAATATATTGCACATAATATATATGTTAATATTTGCTAACTATCCTTAATTTTGTAAAGTATGAGAAATGCTAAATATTTAATTATCATGGATATTTCCACTAAATTCTACGTGAGTTATTATACTCCAATTATAGTAGTAAATTAAAGGGTATCTATCCGTTACTACAAAACCACAGTTATCAGTAAGATGTTCTAACGCTTTACCAATTGATGTTTGGGAAAGCTCTTTATTAAATTTTTCCTTATCATTGTGTTCATTCATGTCTTCGCATACCTGATTAGCTTCTTTGTTTATTATATTATTACCAATAATTACCTTTGGTATATTAAAGGGCATTTTATTTTCTTTGGCATATTCATACGCTTTAGGCAGGTGAGCCATTAATGCATCAGAGGTATAATAACCACAATCTCTAATTTTGCGAAATGCACCATTGATTGTCCAGGAAGTACCTTCGAATGTGGAACTAAAGCTATTGTTATATCCAGCTGTTCCATATTCATAATTGCGAACATATACAAATAATATATTTTTGTCATCAGGCTTGAATTTGAAAGGCTTTTTTGCATAAGAATGTACAGATGGACTGTTGAGTTTCTCGAACACTTCTGGTTTCTGAAGCATTCCTTTCTCAATATGCTTCATGAAAGCATCGGATTCCATTTTGTTTCTGTGTCTTGCTATGGATGAAATGCCTGCACTGTTGGTTGCTTTGCGTAGAGTTGGTATATATCTATTCAAGCTGTTCGCCATATTAAACCTTTTATATCATCGTAGAGATACGATAAAAGTATATTGTGCAGATATATACGTCAATATTTGTTAGTTAGATATATTCATATCAATGAACCATATATTGTAAAAGTATGGGCAATGCTATTTTGAACTTTTCTTAGACCTCTCCGCGAAACTCTACGTGAGTTGCCACACAGAAATCACTCTCAGCATTAGTAAAAATGTATCTCTCTGTTATTTCAAAACCACAGGCATCTGCAAGGTGCTGTTCCATTTTACCAAGAGGTGTTTTGGAAAACTCTTCATTAAATCGTTCTTTATCTTTGTGTTTAGCCATATTGTAGCACGCATGCTTTGCTTCTTTATTGCCTATATCATCTTCGATAATTACCTTGGGTATACTAAATGGCATGTTATGTTTTTTTGCATATTCATAAGCTTTAGGAAGATGAGTTATTAAAGCATCAGATGCATGATAACCACAATCTTTATTTTTGCGGAACACACCATTAATTGTCCAATATTTGTCATTGAATGTGGAGTAAAAGATATTGATACAGGTATCTGCATACTCTTCAGAGGTGCTAACATCTACAGATAATATATTTTTATCATCACTATGCTTAGAGCGCAGAGGTTTTCTTGCGTATGTGTTTACAGAAGGGCTATTGAGTTTTTCAAATACTGTTGGTTTTTCTTGTATTGCTTTTTCGACATTTTTCATGAAAGCATCGCATTCCATTTCATTCTTCTGCTTGTCTTCAGCCGAAATATCCGTACTGTTTGCTGGGTTTCGTTGTGATAGTGTAGATATGTTGCTTGCCGTGCTAATCTTCTCATGTGATGATGCGAATTAATATGTAGTAGTGGTATTGTTATACAGTGGTTCTAGTATGTGAGCAATACTTGTTAAGTATTACCATGTGTAATACTTAATATTAGTAATTCGATATTGCAGGTTAGGATATATATATGCTTTAGGAAGGTGAGTTAATGATGCATCAGATGCATGATAACCACAATCTTTGATGTGGCGTAATGCCCATTTATTTTTCCAGAATCTATCTTCGAATGTGGAATGAAGACATTATAACGTTCGCCTTTTCCATATTCACAGTTGTGAATATCTGCATACAATATATTTTTATCATATGGCTTGGGTTTGAATGGGGTATTTCCAAAGAATACTTACAGAAGGGCTATTGAGTTTTTCAATGTACTTCATGAAAGCATTATATTCCATAATCTAAAGCTTTATGGGTAAATAATCTTATTGAATATCTCCACGTAGCTCTACTTGAGTTACTATACACCAATTATAGTATTGAATTAACGGATATCTATCTTTTACCACAAAACCACAGTTATCAGTAAGATTTTTTAACATTTTACCAAGGGATGTTTTTGAAAGCTCCTCATTAAATCTTTCTTTGTCATTGTGTTCAGATATGTTTTGACATACCTGATGTGCTTCATCATTTATTATATTATTGCCAATAATTACCTTGGGTATACTAAATGGCATGTTATGTTCTTTTGCATATTCATAAGCTCTAGGAAGGTGAGCCATTAATGCATCAGAGGTATAATAACCACAATTCTTTATTTCGCGAAAAGCGCTATTGATTATCCAAGAAGTATTTTCGAATGTGGAACTAAAGCTATTATTATATTCGAATATTCCGTATTCATAATTGCGAACGTTTACAAATAATATATCTTTGTAATCATCATCTCTAAAGCGAACAGGTTTGCTTGCATAGGTCTGTACAGAAGGACTGTTTAGCTTTTTAAATACTTCTGGTTTTCTTAGCATTTCTTTTTCAATGTGCTTCATGAAAGCATCGGATTCCATTTTGTTCTTGTGTCTTGCTATTGAAGAAATACCTGCGCTGTTTGTTGCTTTGCGTAGTGCTGGGATATATTTGCTCAAGCTGTTTGTCATATTAACCTTTATATAATTACATAATTACATATGAGATAAAGGAACAATATATTGCATAGATATACACGTCAATATTTGTTAGTTATTTATATATATATTCATATTAATAAATTACATCTTGTAGAAGCATGATCAATACTATTGTGAACTTTTATTAGACTATGTTTTTTCTTAGAGCTCTCCGCGAAACTCATGTGAGTTGCTATACATAACATACAATCGTTAGTGAAAGGGTATCTCTCTGTTATCTGATAGAGCGCATGTATATACAAGGTGCTGTTCCATTGTACCAGGGGGTGTTACCTTGGGGATACTACTTGTCATGTTAGTTTCTTATTTGGGAGTTGGTTACTATCAGCATTATTACTCTTAATATTGTAAGGTTGGCAATATTATTTAAGGTATAATTTTTATAGTATTGTTATATTCCTATTATATACAGGAATACATCTGTTATGATCCAGAAATACAGCAAAACATATAATTGCCCACAGTAATGATGAGTGCTCCCCTGTTGCACGCCACGAGTTTATAATATGTATTATTTCGTTCATATTGAATAAGTGGCTGTTTTGCAGGACATTCAGTATGCTAAGCATTGTATCAGATTCTGGAGATAGTAATTTGTGCATCCAGTAAGAGATAGGGCAGGAGAAAGGAGTTTTTCTTTTCATAAAAGGAAAATCTGGCAATTCCTGACTGGCAACTTTGTACAGAGCTTTTTTTCTGCTGTACATTGTAGTTGTATAGTGTTCTGGTATAGATAAGGCCATGAAAGCGACTTCTGTATCCAGAAAAGGAGTACGTGCTTCCATTCCAACAGCAGAGGAAGAGCTGTCAACTTTTGCAAGCATACGGCATGGCAACCATGTTTTAAGGTCAACATACTGAATTTTCTGTAGTATATTGGCGTTCGCTGGAGCATGAGACCAGTGTTCTTGCAGATGAGATACAGGAGTATAATCGTTTAAGGCATACTGAATATCTTTATTTAACAAATTTCTAACTTTTGCCAGAGATGCAATGCTTGAGGTGTGCATTATTAGTTCAGGAATGCAACTAGAGCAGGATAACATTCTATTCAATGTATTCATAGATTTTGCGCACCTACTATGAGGTATTTTTGACCCGTAGTAACTTACATGCTGCAATGATGACTTTAACCAAAGGTGTTTCTCCAGAAATAACATAAAAGCATGGCTTGAATATCTCTTATATCCCAGAAACACTTCATCCCCACCATCTCCGGTTATAAGCACTTTGCTACCCATTAACCTAGAAGTATTGGAAAGACTGATTAATGGAAAAGCGGCAGGATCTGCTATAGGATTGGAAAAACCTTGTTGCCACATATCAAAGTCGGGCATATCTTGGGGAACTTGTGTACATACTCTTCCCAGGTGCCTTGCAAGCTGGTTAGCATGATAAAATTCTTCTGGCATATCATCTGAGATTATGCCATATGATGCGGTAAGACAATTAACAGGTATGTCTTTTTCTATCATTGTCAGAATAAGATTACTATCTACCCCTGAAGATAAACACAGAGATGGAGTGCCAGCACTATTGCATGTTCGCTTATGTACGGATTGTTTTATACATGATGATAACTCTTTTGTATAGCTAGGTATTGTAGTCATAGGTAAGCTTCTGGAACGGCTTATGGCATTTTCCTGGAATGTATTCAGGTTCCACCACTGATGTAATACAGGAGATTGACTTTTTCTGACTCTCAGCATATGTGCTGGAGGTACAGTATAAATATTGTTGTATATTGTATATGGATCAAATACGTATCCCATGGTAAGGAAGTCGACCAGACTATTATATCTTATAGCAGGTGTGTGAGGTATAGCATGTAGTATGCTTGCGATATCTGAAGAGAATATAAGAAGATCGTCATGGATTGTCCAGAACAGAGGTTTTTTGCCCCAGCGATCACGAATAAGAGTAAGCTCCTGTAATTCATTGTCCCATAGTGCAGCTGCAAAAAATCCTTCTATTTTATTAAACAGATCATTCTTCCATTCCTGCCAGCCATTAAGGATTACTTCAGTGTCATTTTCCGATTTGAAAGTATGACCACACATCTCAAGTTGCTGTCGTAAGGCTTTGAAATTATAAATCATCCCGTTTACACAGATAGATTTATTATGATTATCTGAGGATAATGGTTGCTGACAATTCTTGGGATCGGTAATTGCCAGATGAGTATGACCAATAAAAAGACCTGGAATACTCAGAAAGTGTTTTCCATCAGGGCCTCGGTATTGCATGGTGTTAAGCATTCTCATAATGCATGAATTACTGATTAAACGAAATTCCACGGTATCAAAAATTCCTGCAATTCCGCACATGTAATCCTATAAATTTACATTAAGAACATATTGTTAACTGTCTGATATCTCCAGCAACACGAAGAAACTCTTCGATAGAATGTAGCTGTTGTTCAGGGTTATCTGCATCGGGGGATGCAATAGCAATAATTGACTCAGTGGATAATCGACCAGCTAGCAGGTATAGCATTCCATATATCTTGGCAGCTATATCAGTTTTTAACCAAGTGTTTCCCACTCTAAACCATGAGACTACTACATATTCTTTCTCTGAGAAGAGAGGAGCGCTTTCTTTAAATACTCTAATATTAGCGTTATTTGGCAGTATAGTGTCAGGGAGTGTGTTAATATAAGCTGAATATGATCGTGTAAAACGCCACATTTCTTTGCTAAAGGTATTTGCGTAATAACCAATACCTCCTGTAGCAGAGTAATTAGGATAGCATATATTTATAATAGACACGCTATTTTCATAATTTCTAACATGAGTTGTACTTATCATTGCCTCTGGAAAGAATACATCATTAAGCATGTATTTTTCTTTGTTGTAGGAAAATATCTCCCAACCATCTGGTAACCATTCCTTAATTGAAGAATCCTTGTTTTCCAGCGTGTTTAATTGTTTATTCATGTTCTGGTTATTTACATGTATAATCTTGTAGTTGAAGAATAACCAGAACATAAGCGCCAATATAAGAAGCGTGAATATGCTGAATAAGTTAGCTAACAGTTGGATAGGTGGACACAGTAAGGTTGTTGCAATATTTTTGTTCTCGCGTCTGTGAAATATTAGAAGAGTATTTTCACCTGATACTCTCATTGCAACTTTTAGGAATAGTATCTGAAATACCGAGAACAGTATGACTCCAACTGTAATATGACTATACTCATGGAAGGTATAAGTTTCAAATATACTGCTTAATAATATAATAATATATACTCTGAGTGAGTTGATAACAATCGATAAAGTAGATGCAGCAGCTGTCCATAATATTACCTTGGCAGGTTGATTACGGAAAAATAATCGGGAGGAAAAGTATCCTGATATTAAAGTCATTATCATCAGAAAACGTACTCCAGAGCATTCATGTGTGATTTCAAAAACCCCTGAAGGAGTATCTATAAACATATCTTCAACATAGTATGTAATCTGTGATATGTGCAGTAATAATGATGTTAGCTTTAGCGTTATAACTTGTAGAATACTATCTAGATGCCCTGCAAAGGGGATACATATCATCAACATTATACAGGGACATGCAAGGTATCGCATAACCTGTACACCAAGAAATACAGTACATACGGACATGATTAGAAGATATAATCCAGAGTGCTGAAGAATATTAATCTCTAGTGTTATACCTGAATGTATAAGAAGCATAGATATGAATGCAGTAAATAATGCATGTAAACTGAAGGAAGGACGCATCTTATGAAGAGAACATCTATTATTCCATATATCCAGCACTATTAGAAGGAAAGCTACATATACGTACTGATATGTGGAATCGTGTATCCATACAGATAATAAACTGGCTATTGCATGGTTATATAACAGAAAAAAAAAACACACATTACTGATATGCAAATCAGAGATATTTTCCAGGCACACAGATACGCAGAAATTCTTGTATGTAACCACCTCATAAAAGGAAGGTGTGTTATTATTGTATTATGGGTATCAAGATTACATACGTTGAATACTGTATTATTTGAGCGCTGTAATGTGTATCTCATCTGTTTCCTTATTACATCTTTTATACTTAACAGAAAGTACTACTGCTTCTATGAAGGTATGATAAATAACACTGCCAATTGGTAAGATAAACTACTTCATATCTTTTATCAATTCCATGAGCTGTTTTTCACGATCTTTCCAGGAATAACTATCCTTAACCATCTGTTGAGCCTGGGATGCTATTTCATTCCTAATGTGACTATTTTTGATCAAACATGATACAGCGCTAGCAAAAGCATTGGGGGTGCGGGAAATTACACATGGCATATAATTCCTTGATGTATCTTTGAATCGAAGTCCTTCTGTGGCTTCTGGGCTTGCAACTATTGCTGTGCCTGCCGCCATAGCTTCTAAAATCTTATTTTGTATCCCACTGGCAATATTTATCGGAGCAATAAGAACATCTGCATGTGCAAGCCATGGACGGGTGTCTTTTACATATCCCGTAATATGGATGTAATCAGGATATTGTACTCCCAAGTCTATAACATTCTTGGATGGAGAGTCTCCGACAATAAAGAATGATGTGTGCCCAATGTTCTGTATGATGTACGGGAGTATTCTATTTGCAAAATAGCATACAGCAGCAGCATTAGGAGCATAGTCCATTGTTCCTAAGAATATAATCACAGACTCATGCCGACCTTCGTATGGAGAAGGCATATCTGCACCTTTAGACCAGTAATCAAAATCTACTCCATTTTCAAGATTGCGTATATGAGATGTAGATATACGAGGATATTTGTTTTTGAAGATACAGGAGAATATTTCTTTCTCCTGCTCTGTAACAAAAAGATTAATATCCATTTTTTTAGCGATTTTGACCTCAGATTCTTCCAATAGACTGGACTCTCTTTTATACATTAATCTTTCAAGTAAAGTTCCTGAGTTACTCATATTTTTGTATTTGAAAGAATCTACATCAACAAAATCCATAATAACTTTGTTGGGGCGTTTATCTACATACCTGAAGTAGGGGATCATGCCAGATGATGATATATATAGAAGATCGTATTTAGTTTTACGGGTCATTTTCCGTATCTCTCTGGCAAGTTTGCCTTGATAGAAATACGAAAAAGTTACTGGTTCACGTTTTATCAGTGAACGAATAGCACTATACTTTACTGATCTCCCACGTATATCAACAGCATAAATAATCTGACAAAAATTTTCCAATGCTTTCAGCTCATCAGGAGATGAACTTCTATCTAAAGTTGTTACCAAATGAATTGCGTATTTCTTACTAAGTGCACGAAGGACATTATACGCACGAATTCTCTCACCTTTATCAGGAGGGAAGGGAGTTCTATGTGCCATAAACAAACATAACGGCTTTGTATTTGATTTTTTTATGGAGACTATACGGTGAATTTTATTCATATTATACAACTCCATGAGCAAATAATGGGCCTAATAATCGTGAGAATGATAAAGGTAATTGTTTCCATAGTTTTTCTACAGGTTTTTTACAAGCTTCATAAAGCGGTAGTGGTGGAGTAGAGCACATACTGCCCGAATAATAAATGCGATATAGAGGATAAGACGGGAAACCCCAGTGATGCTTATAGTTTGCTGCACCGCTTCCAACTCTTGATTTCCCAAAGTCAAATATATTAGCCTTGCGCTGTATAGCATATTCCATAAGCTTCCAGTATAAATAATCAACGGCGTGAAGTCTTCTTGCACTAGGCAGTGCTCCCACGTAATAAGGATATACCGAATCTTTGAAAAAGAAAGACATAACAGCAGCAACAGGTATATTATCCTCCCAAACAACACCTATATTACAGTTATTACCAAGTTGTTCCATGATTTTATTATACCAGTTAATAGAATGTATAGGAGTACCGTGTTTCTTCATAGAAATAGCATAAAGATTATAGAAAGTGTGAATATCTGTAGTATTGGTGTAAACAAGATTATTATTTTCCAGTGCTTTTCTAATATTGGCTCTTTTTTTCCTGGGGATTGCAAATAAACGTTCCCTGATATCATCAGCTAGTTTCATCCGGAAACATACATGACGTACTGATGAATCATGCCAATTGTTAAAGCTAGGAAAAATCCGTGAACGTATCTCGGCATAACGTACCATCCTCTCAAGAGCTAGAGCTTCTGTATATTTGGCAATAGCATGAAAAGTATCTATATCGTGGGCAAGCACTCCTCCATATGCAAAGAATGCAGGGGATATTAAGAAATTTCCAAATATAGGATGCTGATAATGGAAAAGAGGCATTATCCCAGAAAGTATGTTAGGCTCCCTGAATGCCATAATATGCAATGGGGTGCATCTAAGGATGGGTATATTGGAAGTTATATCTTTTATGATTTGAAGGAATCTAAAACTGTGAAATATATCTGATTCAGGGTGGTTTCTAACAAAGGTATCCCACATTTCAATATCAGTCTGGGAATTATCCAGCAATCGTATATGAAACAAAGAAGTAAGGGGTAAGGTAAGGGAGGGATCATATGGGTGATGGCATATATTGTTCATAAACATAATCCATTCTATTCCATGACATGGTGGACAGTATCGTAGAAAATTTGCTCATCACATCCGATATGCCATAATAATGCCGTAATTTCCTGAGTGTTGGTAGTGGTATAACAGGCTGTTCAGTATCAAACTCCCATGGATGAATGTAAAAATTCAGAGGGATACCTGCGTATCTACAACAATATTGCGCTATTTTGAACCATTGTATAGGCAATACTCTGAAATATCCACCTCCACCTGCTGGTAAGAAAATACGGAAAAAGGGAATAGATGTGATGGGTATTTCCAGAATATTCCCCCCCGTATCTGATATGGATGACTTTCCAGTATGTGGATGCAGAGTATTGTAAGGATAATATGCTTCTTTATCAATAAACTTCAGTCTTCCAGGATTAATACTTGACGAATACCTGTATCCAGCTTGCGATAGTATTGTATAAAACCATGGGGAATGTTTAATATTCACTGAAAAAGAGGGAGCCCGGTATCCATTCACCGCTATACCTGTATGATGTTCAATAATATCTTTGCTGTATTTTATATCACGATAGAACTCTTCAGCGGAAGAGATGTTGGTTACTTTCTTGTGTCCCCACCCATGAGAGGCGATTTCGTGTTTGCGATGTACGATTTCTTGTACAATAGAAGGATTTTTATAAGCAACTTCACCAAGACAAAAAAAGGTTGCTGATATCTTATATTTATCCAGTATATCGAGAATATACATGGTACTTTGCTCGATACGAGATGGTAGATTCGTTAAGTGATAATCATCAAATATGGATGCATGATAATAATCCTCTACGTCGATGGTCATGGCAGCAGGGTTTGTAGTTTTATGGCTATGAAGTAAGTTACGTAGCATTATTTCTTACATCAGAGTTTGCGTGGTATGTTGACTTCTCATTAGCTTCATGAATCACCTCTGTAGTTGCACACAGAGGTGATTCATGGTTAGAGTCTGACAGTAGTAACACTGCAACATTAATCAATTCCTGGAGTGCTTTTTCATGCTCCTGTAAATTCTTTTCAAGATTATCAATTCTGTCAGACAATGCAGATACTATTTCCTCAGATGCGGTAACAGAAAGGTATGGACTGTAAACAGATGTTATATTCTTAGTGGTATGAGCAGAGGCAGAACCTAATTCCTGTGTATTTGCAGCAGTTGGAGGTGATAATGTATTTCTTGCTGGTCGTGATAATAAGTTATTGTCGTATGTGCCTGTATCTATATCATTTTCTATATCATTGATTACCTCGCCTACATCTTTACTTGTAATATAGTTCAGGGAATTTATACTTCCATATAACAAAGTACGATTACACAGGTGGTTTATAACTCTTGGTATGCCCTGTGAATATATATATATCTGGTCTATTGCATCTTCTAAGAATAGCGATTTAGGATCTTTATTATACCCAGCAACAGATAAACGGTGTGCAATGTACTCGGCAACTTCATATTTTGTAAGAGTTTCCAGCGTATAAAATGCATTTATACGCTGTCTTAACTGAATAAGACTTTCATGTCTTATAGTGTGTAGAAATTGTTTCTGTCCTATAAGGAAGATTTGTAGTAGTGCTTGGTTGTTATTAGTATAATTTGATAGCATACGTAGTTCTTCAAGGGAGTTCATAGGTAAATTTTGTACCTCGTCTATTATTAATAGCACGCGCTTTCCAGAGCTATGCTGTTCGCTAACAAACTCTCCAAGCTTTGTCAGCATATCAGCTTTACAACAACCATCAGTTTTTATGAATAAAGCAGAGCATATTACTTTTAGCAGATCATCAGGCTCAAGGTGTGTCATTCCTATGTGCGCAGGAACAAGTGTGTTTTTATCTACTGAGCTAAGCAGGCAACTTATAAGTGTAGATTTTCCAGCGCCTACATCACCTGTTATAACTATGAATCCTTCTTCTTGTTGTAACCCATACTCAAGATACGCTAAGGCTTTCCTATGAGTATCAGAGTTGTAATAGAAACGCTGGTCTGGCGTCATGCGAAAAGGGCAACCATTGAGGTTATAGAATTCTTCATACATTACAGGCTCCAATAGTTTTAAAGCACGTTCCCAATGAATATATTAACTTTAAGCATGGTAAACCATATGCAAATATATATCTATAGAACACATACAATATATTCTTTTGTGCTATATACATTTGCTTCAAACCAATATATATAGCCCTCTGAAGATAGAATCTATTCATCGACAGAATATCCCCCAATATAACTGGGAATGGCTTCCTTTTAAGAATTATAGAAGGACACTATGACTGAATGAGAACCGTAATGGCTCTCTAGATAGATAAAGGTATATCTATGATATCAGAACTCGGATATAAGACCTGTAGAAACGCTGGTTTCGGAGTAATTATTTTGTTCATCATTGTTGAAAGTATTAGATTTATAGGTCATCTTAGTAAACATAGATAGATTCTTATTTATAATGTACTTTGTGATTAATGAGAGTTTAGAGATTTTAATCTTATCATTAGTATCTTCCGAGTATGTTCTATATACCCCAATGCCAGCTGTGAATTGAGGCGATATTTTACGACTTACCTGAAAATCTATGGTGCTACGTGTTTCTGTATCATCTTGAGGTGCTGCAGCAGATTGGCGTTCTTCTTGTGCTATGGATGCAGAATATTTGGTATCGTGAGCAAGTTGTCCTCCTATAGAAAGTTTCCTGAGTTGACTTAGAGCAATGCCTCCACGGATTGCAAAGCCTGCATTGTTATAGGTAGCGGATTGCCCTGTGAGAGGGTCTCTGATATACGCATCATTCTTGTGTAAAGTATAGTACTGGGTTGCATTGTCTGAATTGATGTCTGGATTATTGTTGCTTGTCCAATCATCTTTTCTGTAAAGAGTAGTATTATTTCCGTATTGATCAGGAACAATCACAGACCTGTTCTCAAATAGGTCAAAATCAGCTTTCTCAAATTCTACTGGTTGGACTACACGATCTATATGAGCCGATATATACAGAGTTTTTGAGTGTTTGTGTAGAGCATTGAGATAGTAGTCAAACCCTTTATACTGGTGACCAACTCTTGAGTCTATATAAGTCCTTGAGGTTGGCTCATATACAAATCCAACATTGAACATGGGACCATTCCATGTTCTTATACTATTACCTACGTCATCATCATAGCTGTCGTACCCTACAGATGCTGTTACAGCAATATCAGAACGTAATTGTTTCTTGCTACTGACATACCCAGTAATTTCATTAGTATTACCGTAAGTATTTGATTTATAGTTACTTTCCGTGATGTCTATTTCAGTATGTAAAGTATTCATTTTATCGGTTGCAAAATGAATATTCTTTGTCTGGTGGGAGCTATCAAGGGAGGAATTATTATGCGTATGTTGCATGGAGTACTCGTAACGTACTTGTAATTGTCCCCATTTAAGGTTAGGTTCCACAGATGGTGATATTGTGTAATAAGATATAGTATCTCGTTCATCTGGGCTGCTAAGTGTGCTGAATGCGTCAAAAAGACCTGTCCCATCATTATTCGTTGTTTGTATTTGGGCGCTGGAGTACAGATAAAAAGGCTTATTACGAGCCAACTTAGAAGATACTTCAACTTTTCCTAAATGGCGGGATGCATATTCTCCAGTGTCATTATAAAGGTCAAGTGCTCCTGTATACTTACCCTGAATTTTGGCAAGCGGAAGATTCTGTTTGAATTCAATACTTCCATCAACAGAGGATATTATACCCTTTTCATTTAAGCCGCTGGGAGCACTATTTAGATTATCTGAATATGTCACTGTACCACGACCTGTCACTTTCCATTTTCTGGATCGTATTTTACCATGAAGCGGTTCATGTGTTTGCTCTGGTTCAGTAGTGGTATCAGCGTATATATCTGTTATAACCTGCGTTGTATCATTTGTTTCGGAAAGTATTTCTTCTAGTGCTCGATTTATTGTATCTCTATAATCAGGAATATCATCCACATTATCATCTGGATTTTCATTGTTAGATTCCTGACTATATGTATCGTTCTCGTCTATATATAAATTATCTATGTATTCTGTAGTATCCTGTTGAATTTCATAGGGGTATGAATCATATTCCTCTATTTGGATGATAGCGTCCTCACTCAAAGATATGGAAGGGAAGAATAACATGCATGAGGACACAAACCATAAAACAAGGTTGTGCTTTATGTACGAGACATCAAGAAAACAAGGTGCATATTGCTGTTTTATATTTTCTTTATTCCTTCGCATATGATCTCCAAGGATTAAATTAGTGGCAATACATGAATTTCCCCGTACTATCATGAGGGTTGGTATTATTTAAGATAAACCCTATCTTTGATAGATACTTTTGTCTTTGTATAGAAACATCTTGTGATCCCTGAGTAAAAGGAATCAATACAGATAAAGCTGTTTCAATTAAAGATGCGGTTGTTGTACTAGCATCAGCTACAATTGCCAGTTTGTCTACAAACTCTGATATAGCAACACTTGCAGAACACGAAAGAATGGGAGGAGTGTCAATAATTACGATTGAGTCAGATACTAGAGATGATAGCATACTTATAAGATTTTGCATTTCTGTACCAGATATCAATCCAGCGGATGAAGAATCGATGGTGCCTCGAGGTATAAGAATTAGAGGGATATCTTTACATCTTATGCAGTTTGCAAAGAAATCTTGTTGATTTATTCTTCTTGCAAGAAAATCAGTTAACCCATAAGCGTTTGGGTTGTCATGCATAGAATAATCTGATAATGACTTGCTAGAGTTGATAGAGCTGTCAATAAGGAAAACAGGTCTATGTTGTTCAGTGGCTACTAATAACGATAAAGCAAGAGAAATAGTACTTACTCCCTCAGATGGTTTTATGCCTGTAATTGCGACAGAACGAGTTAGATCGTTGCAGTAGTTTGAATGGAATACACGGTGTGCTATATATCTGATTTCATTATTTAGCATCGTACTTGGAGATGTTATTTCCTTGAATGAGTTTGATTTAGTAAACATCGTGTTACGTACGCACATACGAGGGAATAGCGAAGAAAGGATGCAATAATCAGAATGAATCGATTCATCTGTTTCCTGAATAGCATTAGGATGAACATTTCCAGTCGATGATTCAGTGTTAGATTTAGATGGAATATGGTAGGCATAAGGAGAGGAATAACAGTTATGTGATACTCTGCCTTTCACATCATTAATATGTGCAGCATTAATTGCTTTATCAATTATTCCCAAGATCTTATCTCCTTAAGATATCCATCGCTATTGTACGATATTTTCTATGCCTTATTTTTAAATGGTATGATTAATGAAAAGTTAAAAATATATCTTAATATTAATAAATGTATATGTTGATGCAAGCAGCTTATAACAGCATTATAGATTGAGCAGAAAATATGCTTGATACAGGATCCCATCCCTTAATATGATATAGGTATATGAATATGGCAAACATGATAAAATAAGCTGTGATAGCAATAACAGGGAGAGCAAACTCTTTTATTTTAATATTGCGTGGGATTTGTTTTACAATGGTCGATACGCTTCCAAACAGATTGAGATCAAATGTTCTACGGAATTGTGACATAGAATGTATTTGTTCGCTTAATCTGATTTTCACAACACAACATGCAATTGCCCCTGATATAGAAAAAAGGCATGTAGCAACTAATAAGAGAAGCCGGCTGGGGAAAGAGGGAGCTATTGGAAGATATGGAGGGTCTACAACTCTAAAGTCAACAATACTTGCTCTTCTTACTACGTCATCTGATAATTCTGTGCGACTTAATTTCTCACGTAGGCTTTCAAGCTTGCTTTCATGCTGCGTTCTTTCTGTTATCATTTTATCAAATTTCTGTAGAATTTCAGGTTGTTTTTCCTGGATTGCACGTATTGCCATCAAACGTTTTTCAGAGTCTACAATTTGAGTTCCTGTAGTTTTGAAGCTGTTTTTATATTGTTGAAGCTGACTGTTAATAGATTGATATATTGGATTATATATCTTTTCGGCTTCTCCAGATATTTCTACCTCACGTTTTAAGGCCTGAATATTCTTTTCCATGGCTATAATGTCAGGATGCCCAGGTTTCATGACTGTGATCGCCTGTTCATATTTGCGCTCGGCGTTACGTAAGGCGCTGCTGGCTGATAGATTAGTTCTTGATCCAGTAGCAGATTTGTCAATATACTTCTGGACACTACCTAGTTGTCTATTTAACTGGGAAATCTGACTGTTCAAAAGGCTATAGTCATTACGAAGAGAGCGAAGATTCATCTCTATCCCTTGTTTACGGGCTATGATCGCAGAATAATCAACAAGCTCCTCACTATTATCACGTTGGAAGTCTGCTATTTTACGGTCTAGATTCTCTATTTTTTTAATAGTGTTATTTATCTGATGGTCAATAAAGGTTTTTGCAGTATCAGAGCCTCCAACATTTCTACTGATATTTTCCTCAATAAAAATATTTAATATATTTGTCACGATTTTCTGAGCAAGTAGAGGAGACTTTGCAGAAAATGCAATAGAGTAGAAATCACGGGATTCACGTGTAAGGCGCAATTTTTTTTCAATTCTCCGTATTAACTCCTCTTTCTCCCGAGGTGTATCAATATATAAATCAAGATCAGAACGTGTTATAAGCTTTTCTATAGTATGATATGTATACATAATACGTCTTACATTCTCTACTTGACGATTAGGATCGGCTATTACAACATCTGACTTTATAACTTTTAATAATAGAGACTGTGTATCAACAAATACAGTTGCCTCAGATGTATATACATTGGGAATAAGCATAACAATGATAATGCCTATAACTCCTGTAATCCATGCAACTGAGATTACAAACCACATTTGCCTTTTTAATTCCAGTAGATAGCTCCTTATGGTATATAATATATCAGTCAAGCGCCCTCTACGATGTCTGAATAATTCATAACCATCCTTCTGGTATTATAATAGTGTCACCAGGCAATACAGGTTTATCAGCCTCAAGATCTCCCTTCTCAAGTAGGTCATCAAGTCGTAATGCATATGAGTATTTGCGACCAGAGACTGTACGAACAAGAACGGCACGGTTGCCAGCAGCAAACTCTCCAAGTCCTCCTACCTCGATCATAACATCAAGAACCGTCATATTTGAGTGATAAGGGACAGATTTTGGGTTCACAACCTGACCAAGAACACGTACTTGCTGCTTATTACGTTCTGCAACCTGGCTTACTATAACTGTAACAATTGGCTCCTGTACATATTTGCTAAGCTCAATCTCAAGATCTGCCGCCAGCTGTGTGGGTGTTTTTCCACTTGCCTGCATATCTTCAACCAGAGGGGTTGAGAATCTTCCATCAGGTCTTATAGGTAAACGTACAGATAAATTAGGGAGGCGCCAAACTCTAATATCAATTATGTCTCCAGGGCCAAGTTTATAGTCAGGGGTAACACTATCTGCAGGAGGTGTATTCAGTCTCTTATTTTCTATTATCTCAGAAGTATTTGTATCTGGCATATATGTGCCAGCATTATGTAAAAGGTTAGTAAAAAGGTTAGTACATGAAGACAGTAAGCATAATATGCATACGACAAACAGCAAGCGAATCATAGAGAAGCTATATATACTCCGTGCGACACAACCGCGACGTATAGCTGTTTTCCTCATAGTATTCACAACACACCACCAATCAAAGCATTTTGCACTGATATTACATGACAATCATTCCAAAAAATAACTGTTAGTGACATAATGTCAATATAAGAAGCTCCAAGTATACTATATTATATATAATATGACCACATATGCATGCATCCGATCATATCAGAGTATGTTTTGATGCTATGGCAACTGATTAGCAGGCAGGAACTGTAATGAAACTGAGGTGTCAGGAAATAACAGACATAGAATCTCTAGAAGATGCTTTTCACCATCATGGAAATAATCTGTCTTCTCTGTGGGAACATTTATTTTCCATATCGGACTCGTCATTCTTTCAATCATGGGCATGGGTGAATAGTTGGTTTGCAGTTCATGTACGTAATTTATGCCTCTGTATGAAAATCAGGGCATTTTTAATTATTATTACAGATCTGGAGGATGTTATATGCGCGTTAGGAATATTTTCTTTGCATAAGGATTATAATCGGCGTCTGCTTCCGGTATGGCAGATGCGCCTTGGTGACACTGGCTGTGAGAGACATGATATTATAACAGTGGAACATAACTCTCTGCTCATCAGAAGAGGGTACGAGGGTATTACATGGCGGGTAATGATAGATTATTTTATGGAGAGTATTTCTTCTCCAGAGATGGTAATACGTTCATGTGCTCCTTATCTGTATGAGCTACTAAAGCACATTTTCCCAGGTAAGATATGTACAATATCAGATACGTTTCACCATGTAGTTGACCTTGATATATTGAGACAACAGCAGTGTGTTAATAGTAGCAGGGGGCGCGATGTATACGTTGGCTCCCTTGGGAGAAGTACCAGAGGCAAGATACGCCGTTTGCTTCGGGAGCTGGAAGCTGATGGTAGCTTGATGGTGGAGGTAGCAAAGAGCCCTTTTCAGGCGATGAATATGTTACAGGATGCAATGTATCATCATCGCATGAGGTGGGGTAAGGCTGCTTTCGATCATACAGAGTTTAAAGCATTTCATGAAACGCTTATATATAATTATTATGAAGAAGGAAATATGCATGTTATGGCGGTAATGTTCAACAGAAATCCTATAGGATGGTTATACTTTATGATAGATAGCATGGGGGTAAGATTTTACTTTGGGGCTTTTGATTATGAGAATAGAGCAAGTTGGTGTCCAGGACTCATTTCTCATACAATGGCAATAGAATATTATATGACGCAAGGATATGGAAAATATGATTTTCTTGCAGGAAATGAGAGATATAAAAATAATCTTAGTATGCAAAGCAGTTATATGCCTTCTATAGTACTGCAAAAGAACTCGGGTGTACTTTGTGTAGAGCGAGCTATGAAATTGTGTAAAAGGTATATTCGTGATATAGCGTGTGCTGGACGGGTCTAGCCCATGTTAGATTATCGAGAATATGTATAAATACCTTCTTATGGTGTGCAAGCATCGTTTAAATATTTTCTGACGCTTTTTTAGGGCGTCTTAATGAATAAATTAATAATCTCTGATGTGGAATTTGACCATGAAAACTGTTCTGCGTACCTTCGTACATTGTTAGTGTCAGATGGGTTTAGAAGACGTTTATTAATAGCGTGCGCTATAGCATCAGGGGTCCAACGTGTTACAACTGTACTAACAGAAGAATTTTCAAGAATTTCGGCATTTCCTCCTGCGTTGGTTGCTACAACAGGTGTTCCACATGCCATAGCTTCAAGTAGTACATTAGCAATACCTTCAGAATCAGAGGCAAGTACAAGAATATCAGCTGCATTGTAAAGATTACACATCATGTGTGGTGGAACAGCATTGTGTAAAGTTACTCTATTACACAATGATAATGATGAGATAAGAGATTTAAGAGAGGAATATTCAGGTCCATTACCTACAATAATTAAATGTACATTTTTAGGTATATAAACCATTGCCCTTATTACAAGATCGTGTCTTTTACGAGGAATAAGCCAACCTGCTGACACAATGATTTTTTTATGAACAGGGAGATTAAATTCACGTCTGCAAGATACCTTGGCTTCAGCAGATACTTTAGGATAGAAGTGATCAGTGTTAACACCATTTCTAATGGTATGTACTTTATCAGCTTTAATATTAAATTTGGAAAGTATTTTCTCTTTTAGAAAGTCGCATACCGTAATAACACCACATGATCTATCAAGTGCTGCCTGTATTTGTTTATGTACCGTAGGATTCCTAGGGTGCAGCATGACATCACTTCCTCGTGCTGTCAGGAATAGAGGTTTTCCAATGCGCTCAGCAAGTATACTGGCTGCAACTCCATCAGGGTACAAATAATGGGCATCAATTATATCAAATTCATCAGGGGATTGATGTTTTAAGAAATTGTCAATGGCACGGTAGAAAAGTGGTAGACGAAGATGTGGATGTATCATGGGGAAAGACAGGTAGCGATTATACCATATAGAAATATTGTGGCGTATGTCCGAGGAAGGTATCTTGGCAAATGTAGCAAACCTGCCAAATAAACGATGTTTTAATGGGAACCATGGTACAGGCGATATAACTGTGTATGTGCATCGGTTAGTATTTTGTAGGGCGCGTAAACGGTTCTCTACAAATACTCCTTTATGAGGATCACTGGAACATGGGTAAAGAGAGGAAATTGCAAGAACGCGAATAATCTTCTTATCAGATATCATTAGTACAATTCCTACAAGGTGCATATTCTCAAATAGTTTGTTAATTAATCATATCCTATAATTTTCTAAATTCATCAGATTTATTACTCTGTATTTTATACGGGTTACGAGTGTTAGGAGTATATTCTTTTATATTCAGAGAGTCTGGAGGTGTATTATTTCTCATGGAGGATGTATGGCGTATCCCTTTGTGTGGGGCATCGCTGCGCCATGCAAATATTCCATAATCCATGGATGTTTTTTTTAGTGGTACCAAGTTTTTCTTCTCCACAGATATAGCCCAGAAGATAACTGTAAAGAAGACAGCGAAAGAGCAAGCCAGAAGAAAAGCACCCATCTCACATCACCATAATATGTAAGTATATTCAACCGTAGCATGTTTTGTCTCGTAGTGCTAGTTTTAACTGTAAGTACAAGAGAGATACCTTTCTTGTTTATATATGATAGAAGTGTATTATGCGTGATCTGATTGTAATGCTTGGATCTTTATCTTTGTTACCTTTACCTTTTATGTATCCTGTGATCGGGGTTTATATCTGGACATGGTTCTCTTTGATGAATCCTCATCGTATGGCTTATACATATGCTGCAGATATTCCTTATAATAAAATAATTGCTGTTATTACAGGGTTAGGTCTTCTGATGGCACGTCATGAAAGAATAGTAATCCCTAAAGGGAAACTATTCTTTCTATTGGTAATATTTTTTGTATGGACTCTTGTATCAACTATATTCGCAGAATGGCCAGAGTATAGTTTGGGATACTATAGCGCGCATATATTGCCTTTGAGCATATACCTAATATGTTTCCTTTTACTTATACATGATCGATTGAGGATATATGTTACGCTTATGGTGTACTGTATTGCGCTTGGCTGGCATGCATTTAAAACTGCCATAGTCACAATTTTATCTGCAGGATATATAGGTAATTTCAGGAATTTTGGTCCTCCTGGCACAATGATAGAAGATCGCAATCACTTTGCTCTGGTTATGGTAATGTTGATTCCCATAGCAATATATTTATATCGGCATTCATTGCATCAGGTAGTGAAATACATGTGGCTAGGTATTGCAGCCTGCGCTTTTATAGCAGTATTGGGCTCCTTTTCCAGAGGAGGGTTTATAACTTTAGTTACAATGCTTATAGCATTTATAATGTTCATGCCTTTTGGGATAAGGATAAGATCACTTATTATTGGATCTTTGTTATTGGCTGTATCCTTATTATTTATGCCTGATACATTTCATCAGCGTCTTACATACATGCCAGATCTGTTTTCATTCTATAAAAACAGATGGGACGAGAAAAGTGTTGATGATTTGTCGTTTCGCCAGAGAACCATGGTATGGGGGATGGTGAGGAAAATGGTAGAAAGCAGTCCTTTGATTGGAAAGGGGCCACGGGCAGTGCAACATCCAGAAACTGCATATATTTATTATGATACTGAACATGTGTTGTATGGAACTGAGTTTTATCGTTCACGTGCTGCACACAGTGTATATTTTGAGGTGCTGGGGGATTCAGGATGGATAGGGTTATTATTGTTTCTAGCTATTGCTATAGTAATGATGTGGTCTCTTAGAAAGGTAAGGAAGCAGACAAAAGATCGTGAGGATATGCTTTGGGCATTTGATCTGGCTATGACATTACAGGTATCTGCAGTGTCATACTTTGTAGGAGGAGCCTTATTATCTGTTGCATACTTAGATGCATATTTTATTCTTATATGCATAACTATAGTATTGGTAAGGATAGTAAATGATAGGCAAAATATATTAATATATAGTAATAACAAATATTAATTTGTACGTCCTAGAAGTAAAGCCCTATTGGAGGTAAGTGCAGGTCAGAGGTCATCATATTGACATTAGAGATCTTTTCATGTAAAGTGAAAGAGGTTTCTGTACTATTTGGTGGTGAGTGCGCTAGAGCTTTGTTATGTTTGTATCTGTATAATTATTTAGAGAGGGTATCATATGGGGAACATCCCTGTTTCTTCGATGGCATCTAGACCTTCCTCATGGCAAAAGGGTGAAGCCTCTGAAGATAATTTCTCAATGCAAGAGTATGAAGGTATGGATCTGGGGGAGGCAGAAGCTAGCCATCCTGAGGGAATGCACCCTAAATTAGAGAGCAGAACAGGAGAATGTGATCTTTATGGAGCTAATGAGAGTGCTAGGAAGTGGGGCTCTTTTAACGCTCTTAAGGCTATGTGTGGCAAGAAAAATGCCAAGAGAATGACTGATTGTTATCATGATGTTCAGTTGCTAAAGCAGGAGGAGAAAGGGAAAGGGAAAGGCTTATTATCGTTGCGTAAAGCCCATACTTTTGCGGTATCTAAAGTACAAGATACAGAGCTTATGGAATTGCAGATGGAGAGTGGTTATGAGATGAGATCTTTAGAGGCAGTAGAGATTAGAGAAAAAGAATTGTTGCCCAAAAAGTCTACACTTCGCAATATGTCATCTTACAGAAGAGCAAAGCTAAGAAAATGTAATAAACAAGGTCTTAAGGGTATAGAGGAGATACGCAAGGGTGTTTTGAAGTTTGAAAAGGCTAAAAGTAAGGAAATGATGAGGTTCTGTAAAGTACGGAATAAAGAAAGAAGAAAAATAGCATCCTTACAGGCAGCTTCAAGAAAGACAGCCTATCTTTTAAAACGTGCTATTGATGGGCAGAATAAGGAGAGTAACAGTAGTAGTAAAACTGCATTGCGTCTTCGTGCAGAAATCTCTGAACTTAGACAATCGATGGCTGAGATGCGTAGAGAAGCTGCTATGCTACGCAGGAAAATAGATGAAGCATATAAAACAAGTGTACAGTCAGTACGTAATACGAGGAAGGAATATCGTGATGAGACGATAAGATTAATGGTGAAGCATCAAAAGACGGGTTTTTTCGGTCGTTTGGCAAGTTCATCCCCATCAGGGAGGGATATATTGGATGATACTAATGCTTTAGTGTTTGCTGGTCTGGAGTTGTATGTTACTACAGAGACAGACTCTGACGGAAAGACAGAAATGCGTATTTCTACTAGTACTCTCAGGCAGAAGCTGGCACATGTACAGGTTAGGCAGTTGTGTGGTACATGGGGGGACAGCAGGGAAGATGATGTGACATTATCGAAATCATCAGAGCATCAGCTAGAAGGAAGAAATGGACTGGAAAGGCTATTATTTCGTCTTCCAATAGATGGGACGGCCAACTTGACCAATGCATTAGAGTTTGGGGTATTGCAGCGGGAAGGAGCATGTAGAGATAGACCTAATTTATGGGATTTATGTTATAAGATAAGCGATAACGTATCAGGAGAGCTCCCACTCTCAGGTCAAAGGGGTGTTACAGAGAACCAGTCTTATGTGAATAACGTTGAAGATTCTCTATGGGACTTACTATGTACTTTACGAGTTGAGTTACAAGATCCTGCATTCATAGAAAGAATGGAAGGTCCCAATCGCTTGTCGGCCTACGTACACTCCTTGATGAGAGTTATTCAGAATACTAGATGTTTAACAGGGATAACAAGGCGATTGATGTCTAATGCATGCGAGTTAATGGCATCAGGTTTAACAAGATATGGCTCTCTCCCTGTGCTGCTTGAGTATCAGGCGCCATTTGGTGAATTTGATAGGCTAGGGCAGGTGGCTCTGCCTCCAAGAAGAGATGTTCCATTTATTAATCATGGACTAGTGAACCGCACTACTGCCAACGCTGGAATAGAGCGTAGAGAAGCGCAAGCAACAGAGCATGTAGCTGGGTTTTATGGGGAAACAACCGATGATCGTGACTTTAATGAACGGAATATACAGGAAGGAGTTGCTCCGTGCTTCAGTTCAGATGTTCTAATGCATACAGATGCAACTATCCCAGTTAACAGTATATTGTATGATGTTCCTGTGGAAGAGATTGATATAAGTAGATCTCCAAGTTTAGCTCATAATAATGAAGGGGTGATGGTTCGTCGAGCCATTTTCAATATATATAGGTTAGGTTGCCGTCACATGACAGATGGGACAGATGGGTTTAGACCTCGACTTGTTCCTGTTGCTGCAAACGGAGGGACGGCATATGGGGGAGTAGAAACCTTTGGGTTAGGCATTCGTTCTGCACATGCAACTGACGTGGATTATGCCGCTACTAGTGAGAGATTTATTGGATTATTGGACTTCCTTCGTAAGAATCCGCGTGAGGTAGATCCATGTATTATGATGTGTCTTGAGCATATTGCTAGGAATAGTGAATATGGGAATGATGAAAATCTGGCTGAGCACTTGTTTGGCAATTCTGCGGGCATAATACTAGAAGCTATTCGAGGGTTCTGTGGTTTTTACTATGAGAATGCTCCCACTATGGATCTCAGAGAGAGGCGCGCGATTGAAGGTCGAATGAAGATGGAGTCTCCTGTCTGTGCAGTGTATGAAGATATGACTTCAATTTCGGCACAGGAATGGGCAGGAAGAGGAAAGGTATGTCTGTCTAAACATCATGATAAAATTAAAGATTTTAAAGAATTAAGATCTGTATTGAGGCAGCTCCCAGAACCTACATCATCTGTTCTGAGAAATATGGAACTTACGCTGGAATACAATTCTAAGGGTCATGGAGATAGGTTGTTTCTATCTAAGCCATCTTCCAGAAAAGAGGAAGCAGCAACAAGAGATCAAGAAGAAATAGAAGATATTGATATGCTTGGTCATAGAAATGTTCTTAAAACATTTGGAATGTTCCGTAGTATTGTAGCTCTTTGTAATGAGCGCAATATTCGTGCATTGAGGTGGAGAGAACGGCATAAGTTATGTTCATTACTTAATCTAATGCAAAATAGACTTTCAAATCTAAATGTTCCTGTATTCTATAGTAATAATGTTCGAGCTACTGAAAGATTACAAGCTATTGATTCTCTCCTCGTGGAGATTGGTGCAACTCACTTTCTTTTAGGAGCTGAATTTACTTCAAGTGTGGCTGCTGCACGCGGTGTGCGTACAGGTAACCCATTCGGCCGGGATTACTCATTGGGACAACTTTCAGAGTCATTCAGAGATACAGGTATAGAAGGTACTGATAAACTGTTGATCGATAGAGATATGGAAGATCTTGGTAGAGATGAAGAAGATAACTTAGGATGTTTTGAACATCATATTTCAGAGGGCATTATAGGAGGAGATGAGGTTTTTGACTGTGATAGCGTTATTGCCTCTTGCACAGATGACGATAAAGTTTTTAGTGAGAGTGATAGAGATGTTGTACACAGTAGCAGTGGAGAGGATCTCACACAACGGTATACCGCACGGGAAATCGTGAATGTTACTGCATCTCTGGGGATGTACAATCACCTGTCTAAAAAGCCTCATAATCTATACCTGTCTATATCACATGCAGGGCTGAGAAGGCAAGGGGGCCCAACAATAAGAGATCTTGTTTTTGTAAGAAAGGAAGACATTTCCAAAGGGCACCTATCCTACTCTCCAGAGGAAGAGCGGAAGCTGGCTCAGGGTTTACATATGCTTCTGTCGCAAGTTAGTGATTATGTGGCTTGCAGTAAGAAGCACTTTATTAAGGCAGGGATGAATCCAGGTATTTTCCCGGTTATTGGCAAGTTGTTGCGTGACTGTCCTACAGCAGTACATGTAATTATTCAGAAGGATGGCAATACTAACCGTAGCAGCATTAGAGATATGGATGCTATGGTGAGACTCCAGAATCTAACAGAATATGAGGCAGAAGGTGAACCTCATCCCGTATATATGGAGACATATGATAGGGTGTATGGTGCTGCTGCCACACAAAAACTATACGAAGAAGAAGGAATAGATGATGACGAGATGAGAGATCTTGATCTTTATATACGTGATCAAGATAAAGAAAACGTATGGGAACTATATCACGCACTTTCAGTAAAAGACAAAGTATATTTTAGAACATGTCTAGATGAAATGAGAGATCTGGTACAGTCATCGCACGAAGGTATTCTTTCTGATAAAGAAAAACTCAATGTACAGTTTATGATTGTTGGTAGATTGCTAAATATGTATATATCTCATAAGAGCAGCCAGCAAGATGAAACTAGAGATCTTTATAAGACGTATGAGATGAACTGTTTAACAGAAGTAATCATAGGAATACGAGATCATGAGAGTATGCTTGATGATTCAGAAGAAAAGCCATCCTTCGGAGAGGATCTTTGTAATAAAATAGAATATCTTGGAAAGATGTTGAATATAGACATCCCACAGACTCCCAACAAGACTCTTTTAGAGAGCATGGTACAATTTTTCTATTCCAGATATTACCCATCAGATGCTTATGCAGGCTTGTCTGATGAAGAATTGTTAAATAATTTTAACAGTATGATGCATAATTATTCCTATGGAACATACGAGGAGAACCATGAGTCTTATTACAAGAGCAAAGAACGCTTTCTAGAACAGAAAAAAGAACTAAAAGAATTAAATACATTTTACGAGGCGATGTATTTGGGAAATATGAGATGGAATGATGATATGTTCTATGAAGCCTCCAATAAACTATTGGGTGGTATGCGTACCTCATGTGAGGTACAGCTTAAAAAACAACGGCATCATGAAGATTTGCTCAGAATGCTTAAACCAAGAATGGGTGGAATGATGAATACTCAAGCTATACAAGAGCTTGGAGGGTATTCTGAAACGGAAATTCATGAGATGGAACAATTGCGGCAGGGAGAGCTTTCTGTGGCAATAGATCGAGAACAGTATACAGATCAGTTCGGTACAGATTCTAATATTTTTATACATACAGATGATAATAATGAGAATACAAATGTTACTCCCGCAGAACTTATAGCATTTGCAGAAGATGCTGTAGTATTACATAATTCTGACAGGGATAGAGGTGAGTTTGTTGGTAGATACAGTATTACAAAAAGAAAGAATATGGATATTGAAGAAACTGAAAGGAAGCTCCCTATAGGTTCTGAGCTCTTCTCACCATCCACGACAAGAGGTCATACAAGGGAACACTTGTCCTTGAGAGCATCTATTGCTGGGATGTGTGGGATGGTTGTTGCTCACGAAACTCCTGAAGATATATGTGACGACAACGATATTGTAGTATCCACTTGTATGAATGATGTGTTGTTGATGTATAATTTGTTAAATAAGATCCCACAAAATGGGATAAGGCAACGTGTATTAGCACACTTTCCTAATACTATAGGATTCGCCCAGACTATTGATTTACGTGTATATGAAGATGGAGAGGAGCCACCTCTGACAGAGCAGTCCACAAGAAATATTCAGTTATATATGGCTGCCATACGTTCTGTTTTGATAAGGCTAAAAGATACTGAGTTTGATAATACTATGGAAGCAATGTATTCGAATAGCTTCCCACCATGGCGTGAGATAAAGCAGAATATTGCAGATGGTGCTACACGATTGCTATTGTGTTTACCTCCAGGGTGTATGGCAATACCAGATATCAGCACGAGTTATCATATAATTATGGGCATGACATCAGAACTACAAGCTCAACTGGTTGTTGCAGAAGAACAAGAAGTAGACGAAGATGAGCCTCATCAGCATAGTATTCAAACTGAAATAGATGCTATGCGTGGTAAATCAGTAACATCTGTAGAAGCAGAGGTTCATTATAAAGGAGGGTGTCCGTTACAAGTATCGAGAGTATACGATTCTTTAGGATCAGTAGGCAGCAGCACGTATGTTTACGACATACCTGAACTACCACCTCGAGTAAATAGATTATATTATGATTTAGATCGGCGTATCATGAGATTATCGATACCACGTCATGATACTGGCAATAGTAGAATATTAGATGACCATGATGACGACTCCTCTATAAGAGAAGGTGGTGATCAGGGTGTTTTAAGGCAATGCATGAGCAAATTGAGACATGTTATACGATCATTGGTACATGATAAAGCACATCTACCTTCTGCAGAAGCAATAGATAGATGTGATAGATTAGGTAAGGTGCGTCTGTGCAAAGTATCGAGATCACAAGGAGCAGCTGATGATGCTCAATTATCTCTTTGTACAGCTACTGCACTAGCAGACAGCACCTATAAATATGACGATTGTAGTAGTTGTTCTATAGAAGCAGTCACGCTCTTAGAAAATAATTTTGATATAATTAGGGATAATGTATGGCACATACTTACCTTGCAAAAAGAAATAATGACATCTATCTCACAGATGAACATTCCAAGAGAGGAACGTGAGAAGCTACAAAAAGATATGGATATGCTCATACGGGAACTTCTTATTATACAGAAGTCCATTGTAGATAGATTTGCAAATGTATGTGTATCGCAACGTTTATCATTTGCTGAAGGTGATACACCAGATGATGCAGGATCTAGAGTAAGATACGAACTCTTACGTATTAATTCAATATTTCCTATGGATATTATAGGTGGTCATGATGAGGCTCCTCACACAGCTACTATGTATAATTTAGATGCCAGAATGCTTGCTAATGATGTCATCATAACACAACAACGCAACGATGATGGTTAATGATTGTATTGTTTATATATGTAGTATATTAAGGCTAGATGTTATCTAGGTGGAGAAAATAGAGGATATTTTGTGCATTGCAAACAGCCTGTTACCGTGCATCTTGAGGAGTTGAGGTATCGTCTTTTATATTGCTTCTTGGCTGTTACTGTTACATCTATGGCAAGCTATCTTATTGCAGATAAGATATATGCGTTGCTTACATACCCTCTTATCAATGCTTTGCTAGCAAGAGGTCAAGATTCTTCCTTACAATACACGCAGTTGTATGAAACATTTATGACATATGTAAAATTATCAATATTCTCAGGTCTGTTTGTTTCTGCTCCTTTTATATTATTTCATTTATGGTCTTTTGTTTCTCCTGGGTTATTTAGGAACGAAAGAAAATCTTTTATCTTTATTCTTATATTATCACCTTGTTTATTCCTTATAGGTGCCTCACTTGTATATTTTGTGGCGTTACCCATAGCTATCCATTTTTTCCTCGATTTTCAAACAGTTCATGCTGCAACAGGTAGTATAGATATTGTATTTGATGGTAAGGTGAATGAATATTTATCTTTAGTGATGATGTTAATACTTGGTTTTGGGATAAGCTTCCAATTACCTTTATTACTTACCTTCTTATGTAGAATAGGCGTCTTATCGGCAGAAATGTTGGCAAGGAAAAGAAGACATGCTCTGGTTGCTATTCTGCTTTGTGCAGCACTGGTTACTCCACCTGATATTATCAGTCAATTTTCACTGGGTATTCCTTTGTACATGTTGTATGAAGTATCATTATTTATTGCTAGAAGGTACAATAAAAAGCAGACTCAGGAATTGAAGAATATATAATTATGTGACGCATTATGTTGTAAGACTTTAGTTCACTAGACTCATGATACAAAACCCTAGTATTCCAGAACCTGTACCTATGAATAACAATTGTATTACACGTTTTGTAATTGTAGTATTTGTGCTTTGCGGAACATCTTCGTCGTCAAGTATTGTAGCAGGGTTTGCAACTGATTCGTATCCAAAACGTCCAAGAAGTTTTTCTGGATTATAACTCTCGTCTTCTTCTTCTAAATGACTATCATCCATGTCACATGGAATTGTATTATGTAGTAAATCTTGAGATGTTCTGAGTTCTTCAAAATCTAGATGATTATCATCGTCGTTGTCGTTTATGTGATCAACAATGTTTCCAGAGCTCTTTTGATGCAATGCGTCAGTAATATCATCATCTTTAATGTCTCTCATCTCGTTATGTTGAGAAGAATTATGATCTCCGACCTTCTTTGAAAGATGTAAGAGCTGCGAACAAATGTCATCTTCAGCATGCTTATGCTTTGAGAAGATGTTTAGTATTCTACTTTGTTGTTCAGTATTTTTAGTGTTCTTATGTGAGGTATCCTCTTTTTCTTTACGTGTGAAACGAGAGATAAAGTTTCTGAATATAGATGGGTTTCCTGATGAATGTATATGTTCAGATGTAAGATTATCTTCGTCGTAATTTTGTCTTTCATTTATAGACTTAGAATTTTCCTCTTCTAGTAAATCTATAAGAGTATTCACAGAAATCTCATTTCCATCATCATCAGCAAGGGCATTATTATGTGATGATTCAAAAGAGTTATCAGAAAGATCATGTATGTCTGATAATTCGTTAACTTCCATGGAATGCGAATGGTCATCATGTAGATCTTCTGGCGAACATATTTTGTCTTTATAGCGTTCCAGACTTTCACTTAATTGACGTTTTATATCCTGTTGTCGTTGTGCATTTGATATATTGTCTGTATCTGCAGAATTTGCTTCCTCCTGGATAACACTGCGACATGAGTCCTGATCAATCATGCCGTGCAGAGTTTGAATATCTTCATTGGTTGTAATGCCCTCCAGAGGGGTTTTGTCTTCCCATGTATTTTTTATGTTTTTATCTGACAAGTGTGTCTCCACGTCGTCAGAATTTTCAGCATACGATATTGTATCTTCATATGTGATAAGTTCCTGGGTAGAAATTATGGTGTTATCAGCTGAGATTACACCGTTATCATTTTCCGAGGTAGAGCTTTGAGAAAGCTCCTTTTGTTCACTATGATTCACATCATTATTACTCATATCGTTGAATGGTTGGACTAATTTTGCAGAGTTGATAACGTCTTGTAAGCCAGATAAATGGTTATTGCTATCATCAGAACGTGAGCATGATGTCTTTCTCTCAATATTAGATAATCTTGCTGTGATGCTATCAATCATCTTACCCATGCTGTCAACTGTTGGGCCTATATTGTCAAATTGCAGAGAACGTAATTCTTTGAGCTCATCATTTAGTCTTGTATGCTCAGATAGCACTTCATTGAGAGTATTATCATTAGAGAATACCTCTTCTACCTTGTCCATTTGGTTTATCAAATGCTGAATATTCTCTCGTAATTCCTGGTGGTTCTTATCCGCCGAAAGCACTTTGTCTTTTAAGATATGGATTGCTTTTTTTATGCTTTGAACATCACTTTTGCTACTGGACGTGGTGCGTATTTGTTCAACTGATGCGGAGAAAGATTTCTCTGACTTATTTAATAATTGCTCCACTTTCTCCAGAATTTTTTCTTCCATATCTTTTTCAGCTTTTACAATATGCTCCTCTATCGCAGATGTATTATTAATGCTCTTATTGTCAGCTAATAATAGTTCTACTTTTCCTAGAATTTTTTCTTCCATGTCTTTTTCAGCTTTTACAATATGCTCCTCTATCGCAGATGTATTATTAATGCTCTTATTGTCAGCTAATAATAGTTCTACTTTTCCCAGAATTTTTTCTTCTATGTCTTTTTCAGCTTTTACAATATGCTCCTCTATGGTGGATGCATTATCATTCTTTTGTATTATAGGGGTAATATTTCTGGTAATTGAGTGATATAGCTTCTGTTCCAGTTTATTTAATATATTTTCTTCAAGCGAATGCAGATTCTCTATCTGTGGCTGTGGCGAAGTATCTGATTTTCTTATTAGCTTATTTTGTTTATCAATCAGCTCTACATTCTGGGAGTGTAGAGACCTAATTTGTTCTTGGGTATCCTGAAGAGCAGATCTGATAGCCATGATTATTTGCGACTGAGACAGATGGTCTTCTCTATATAAAGGATCCCATGATACGGTATTATGACTCTCAAATCTTTTCTCAACGCTATGGCTGTATTGCTCAAACATAAGCGCAAGCTCTTTAACATAACTCTGGATCTTGTTAAGACGATTCTCAATATTTGTATCACGGATAGGCTTCTTTACATTGGTGTGAGAGTGAAAATCGAACTCCTCATATTCTTCACCCAAATGGAGAGGAATATGCTCATCTGAGTCGTCAAACTCGCTATCTTCAGAAAAGCCAGAATGAGAGTTCTTGCCCTCATGTGATAACTTATGCTCATTTTTGGACAGAGAGATATTTTCCACAGCTAGAGCTAACCATTCTCCGAGTGTCATATTAGCACTCCGAGCAGCCTCTCTAGCAGCAGCTTTTGTACTTTCTGAAACCCCCTTGATCGACCAAGAGGACGAAGAATCCCTACGACCCAACGTATCCTCCTATGAGTTAATAATTGCCACGCCAGCCACTATCTTTATACTAAATCATTATAGTTTTTTACAGAACGATTTATTAACTAAGATTATATTATGAGGAATAATGATGCACATAGATGAATAGGTCAACTTATTTCTAATCAGAACCTAAACATATGATCTACACTGATATCATAAAGGATATGCTCATCCTCAGATATACATATTTGCTTATTAAAATATCTTCTTAATAGATCGCACTAAATATATCTAAGAAAGAGACTATTATTTCACAGGCTTTTTATATAATAGAGACCCATTATATATTAATGGTGCAAGGAAGTGTGTTTGTGGTTGCTACGATAGTGTGGATAATATTATATATATTTGTTCTAGCTGTATTATTGAGATAAACATGACTGAAGGAAATACAACGGAGGAGAGTTGTATTTATTATAGTATCAGCTCTTGCTTGTTAGGCTATGGTAGCAACTATATGAAAGATATAGAGCTTGTTTGTAAAGAATGTCATGATACTGGAGTTGTAAGAGATGTTACTATATGTAATATGCAAGTGCATAACGTTGCAGGTATTAAGCTGAGAATGATTCTACTATGAAATAACAAAGCAAATAGAGAAACAGAAGCTAGAATTAAGAAACTCATGAATATAACTTGCGTAAAGTGTAGAATACATGGATACAGCATTGAATAATTGAATAGAAGTCTAGGCATATGTTTTTGTATCATATGCCTAGAGGGTAGTGTGGTCTATGATGGCAGAGAGTGTGATTAATCACACAGGCATACTATAAAGACTGTTGATATATAGAAAGAAAGTTCATACGTAATATCATGAGTGAAGCATCTATTTTAAGTGAAGCATCTATTTTATCGCAAAAGATACTATTATATATGGAAATACATAATCATATAATAGCAGTTACTAAGGCCAAATACTCATCATATGCACGAACATAAACAACCCTCAATCATTTCTATAGTAATCTTTTAAAGAGCATACTAGTTACATAAAGTACGAAACAGCAGTAAGAATAATATGATTAAGCAATCCTATAAAATAAAGAGAAGTTCTTAGATCAACTTCTAAGATTTTACAATATTTTCAACATGCTCCCAATCTACTAATTTACGCAGAAAGTTCTCTATATAGTCAGCACGCTTATTCTGATAATCAAGATAATAAGAATGTTCCCATACATCACAACCTAACAACACACGGTATTTCCCGCCACCTACAAGAGGATTTTCAGCATTCTTAGTAGTCAATATCTCGAACCGTACCTCACTGTTTTCACGATTTTCAACAAGCCAGCACCAACCGCTGCCAAACTGGGCTGTTCCAGATTCTACAAATTGTTTTATCATGTTATCAAAGGTACCAAAATCATGTGAAATCTTACCTGCAAGATAGTCAGAAGGAGCAGAAGGGGTAGGGCTTATTACCTTCCAGAACTGGATATGATTCCAGTGTTGAGCTGCATTATTAAATATTTTTATAGATACTGGATCATTAGAAGCAAAACTTTTAATAATTACTTCCCTTAAGGCTTCATCTGAATCAACATTGGAAGTAATTTCAAAACCAGAGGTTGCCAATAGACTATTTAGGTTATTTACATAGGTTCTATGGTGTTTGTCGTAATGACAGGTTACAGTATGCTGGGACATTCCCAGTCCTGCAAGAGCATCATATTCATATGAAAGTTCTGGTAATGTAAAGGGAGCTACGTTACTCATAAGACATATTTCCTTTTCTGAGGTGTATAAATGCACAACGGATACAACAAAAACCGCTATTCATGATATTCACGCAGCCGAGTTATGTCAATAATGTATTATTGACATGATGACAAGTATTTATTCCAGCAATTTCATTGCACAAAATGTCATGTGGACAAGAGCTACTGTATTATATGAAAAGAACCTTCATATAATATCAGAAGGATCTAGATAGTCTCATCTATTCGGAAGTTGTGTCAGAGTTAGAGGCGGAGTCTGTTTCAGAAGTTGTGCCAGAGTTAGAGGCGGAGTCTGTTTCAGAAGTTGTGCCAGAGTTAGAATGGTTAGATCTTCCTCCACGTCCCCATCCACGACCTTCTCT